>Ga0164293_10003870_pt1 | contig 12798 bp, 9 predicted proteins | sample GEODES118metaG_FD_111487 | JGI IMG/M metagenome (GOLD analysis project Ga0164293, IMG submission 111487) | Eutrophic lake water microbial communities from Lake Mendota, Wisconsin, USA - GEODES118 metaG | ecosystem: Environmental > Aquatic > Freshwater > Lake | place: USA: Lake Mendota, Wisconsin... | reverse complement strand
TTGCCGAAACACCGTTCGCTGCATCATCGCTAGCCACGTGTGCTGCTGCTTCAATACCGATCAGCATGAAGCCAGCGTGGCTGATGGAAGAGTACGCAAGCATGCGCTTCACATTTGTTTGGCGTACTGCAAGTACTGAACCAACCACCAACGTTGCTACAGCAATAACCCAAACTGCCGGGCGCCAGTCATCAGCGCGATAAATGAGGCCACTGATAAATACTCGGCTGAAGGCGGCAAAGGCTGCCACCTTGCCCACCGATGCCATGAATCCAGTAACCGGAGTTGGTGAACCCTGATACACATCTGGGCTCCACACATGGAATGGAACTGCTGAGACTTTGAAGCCAAGACCAATCAGTAAGAGCCCGATACCCACCAGCAACAAAACATCGTTACCATCAGCACGAACTGCACCACGCAAGGTTTCATTGATGATTGAGACATTCGTGCTTGAAGTTGCGCCATAAATCAGTGCAATTCCGTAGAGGAAGAACGCTGAGGAAAAGCCTCCGAGAATGAAGTACTTAAGGCCAGCTTCTTGGCCCTCACTATTGCGTCGCTCTTTGGCGGCAAGCGTGTAAAGCGCAAGGCTCAGCGTTTCGAGACCAAGGAACAGAAGGATCAGATCGTTTGCCGCAACCATCACACCGGCGCCAACTGCAGCCAGCATGAAGAGTCCGAAGATCTCTGGTCCCTCTTCGTTACTTGCGCGGACTTCGTCTTCGGAAGTCAACGAAGTGAGCAGAAGAGCAATACAAATCGCGATGATCGCAAAGATGGTGAATTTGTCAAAGGCAACCGAGCCACCAACAAGAGTTTTTGCACCGTTGTCATCAATGCGATTCCATTGGATAACCGCGAAGACACCGGCTACAACAGCAGTCAGCGATGTGAATGCTGCATAGCCTCCTCGCTTCCATGGTGGTGTAAGTGAACCAACCAGAAGAATGAGAAGCGCACCAGCTAAGAGTGCCAACAACGGAGATAGCGCAAACCATTCAATCCCTGGACCAACGAACGGAGTGGCGGCAAGAATCGTGCTCACTCGTGTTCTCCCTCTGACATATGGTCACTGTGCTCAGAATCGTCAGCTGGTGCCTTGTAGTCACTGCGTTCCTCGACATGAGTGATCAAGGACTTGATGCTGGGTTCAATGCGATCAATCATCGGCTTTGGATAAAGGCCCGTGAACACAATCGCAGCAATAAATATCAAGAGGATTCCACCTTCACGAGGCTTCAGCTCGGCGAAGTCGGAGTTCACTTCATCTGGCTCCCCGTGGAAGACCCGCTGATACGCCCACAGCAGATAAAGAGCCGCAAGAATCACACCAGTTGCCGCCACAACGGTCCACCAACGAGCGGTTTCAAATGATCCAATGAGAATAAGGAACTCGCCAACAAATCCGTTGAGTCCTGGCACACCGATTGAAGACAGCATCACGATCGTGAATGCGGCAGCAAAAATCGGGGCAACTTTCTGTAACCCCTTGAGTTCAGAAATGAGTCGCGTGTGGCGGCGCTCATAAATCATTCCCACAAGCAAGAACAGTGCGCCTGTACTCACACCATGGTTGATCATCTGCAATACCGAGCCGGTCATCGCCTGGGAAGTGAGTGCGAAGGTTCCAAGCACAATGAAGCCAAGGTGAGCAACTGAGGAATAAGCAACGAGTCGCTTCAGGTCGCGCTGCATCGTGGCGGCTATCGCGCCGTAAATGATGCCGATCGTGGCGAGTGTGAAGAACAGAGGCTTGGACCAGTTCGCTGCTTCTGGGAACAGATAGAGACCAAAACGCAAGAAGCCATAGGTACCGAGCTTCAGCATCACACCTGCGAGCACTACTGAACCAGCGGTTGGCGCTTGAGTATGAGCATCAGGTAACCAGGTGTGCAACGGGAAGAGCGGTACTTTCACTGCAAAAGCGATCGCGAATGCAAAGAACAGCCACCGACCAGTCGATGCAGCAAAGTCTGCGTGTTCAGCGATCTGGACTAAATCAAAGGTGAAGTATCCAACATCATTCTTGGCCAGCAACGCGGTAGCGATGATGCCAACCAGCATGAATGCTGAACCAAACATCGTGTAGATGAAGAACTTGGTTGCCGCAAAGATGCGGTTGTCGTAACCCCAGCCACCGATAAGGAAATACATCGGCACAAGAACAATCTCAAAAAAGACAAAGAACAAGAAGAGATCAAGACTGAGGAATGAGCCCATGACTCCTGCCTGCAGTAAGAGCATCCATGCGAGATATGGCTTTTCATCGTGATGTGGATCAATTCCGATGATCACAATCGGGAACAACAGGCCGGTCAACACAACCAGGAAGAGCGAGATGCCATCAATCCCAAGGTGCCACGAAATTCCCCACGCTTCAACCCACTCGTGTTGCGAGGTGAACTGATAACCGGCTTCACCAGTCTTGAATGAAGCAAGCAGCCAGATGCTCATTCCCGCAGTAACTGCTGAGGTCAGCACCGCGGCGAGCTTGACCAACTCTGGGCGCGACTTCTTGAGACATGCAACCACCAACGCGCCAAAGGCTGGCACAAGGATCAAAGCGGTGAGAATCGGGAACGACACTGTGCTCTCCACTCAGATCACCCCCCGCAGAATGAACCACGCCAGCAAAATGATTGCGCCAATCCCAATAATCGCTGCATATGTGCGCACGAATCCTGACTGCACTTTGCGCAGCACGGAACTGATTCCGCCGACGCCTTTTGCGGTTCCGATCACTGCGCCATCGACAACCGTGGCATCAAACATTGCAACACCTTCAAACGCTTTACGGCCAGGGCCGCCCATGAAACCAGATATCGCACGGTCGTAATACCAACCATCGGCCAGCACCTTGGGCTCAATTGGTTTTGCTTTGCCCTTGGCGTAGACAGCGACTGACATAGCTATACCAATCGCAGCCACAACTATCGCGGCTAACAACAAAAGATATTTGTTGTCATAGGCCCACGTTCCCTTGATGTTGGCCTCGCTGTGATGAACAACTGGCTCAAGCCAATGCTCGAGGAAATGGAGATCCTTGGAGAACGGCAACTGCAATAAGCCGCCAGTAATCGACAAGAAGGCAAGAACCACCAGCGGAAACAGCATGATCTTTGGGCTCTCGTGCGGAACGAAATCGCCATGTGCTCCATGCTCTTCGTGAGCATCCTTCCACTTCGCTTCACCAAAGAACACCATGATCACCTGGCGGGTCATGTAGTACGCAGTGAGTAATGCCGTAACCATGCCAACTACATACAGGGCGCGGTTGTTGGCAAACACGTAGAGCAGAATTTCGTCTTTGGAAAAGAACCCGGCAAATGGCGGCACGCCAGCGATAGCCAACCAGCCGATAATAAAAGTTCCAGCAGTGATAGGCATCAATTTGCGCAGTGCACCCATGCGGCGCATGTCCTGTTCGTGATGCATGCCATGAATGACCGAACCCGAACCAAGGAACAAGAGTGCTTTGAAGAATGCATGCGTAACCATGTGGAAGATGGCAGCCACATAGGCGCCCGAGCCAATTGCCAAGAACATGAAGCCAAGCTGCGACACAGTCGAGTAAGCAAGCACCTTTTTGATGTCGGTTTGGGCTACAGCAATGGTTGCTGCGAACAACGCAGTCGCAGCACCAATTGTTGCGATGATCGTCGGTGCCCACTCATAAGAGGCGTGGAGCACTGGACCCATACGAGTCATCAAGAACACACCCGAGGTAACCATCGTGGCCGCATGGATCAATGCAGATACGGGAGTCGGGCCTTCCATCGCATCAGGCAGCCAGATGTAGAGAGGTAACTGCGCGCTCTTTCCACACGCTCCGATGAAGAGCATCAGTGCAATCGCAGTGGCGGTAACTGTTGAGATGCCACCATTTTCAGCGGCGTGATTGATGCCCGAATAGGACAGAGTTCCAACCGCGCTGAACGCCAGGAACATCGCCATCATCACACCCCAGTCACCGACACGGTTGGTGACAAAGGCTTTCTTACCGGCGGTCGCGGCTGAGTCGCGAGTGTGCCAGAAAGAAATGAGGAAGTATGAACACGCGCCCACACCTTCCCAGCCGAGGAAGGTAACGAGCAGGTTCTCACCCATCACCAGCATCAACATCGAAAATGCGAACAAGTTGAGATACAAGAAGAACTTGGAGAACTTCGGATCGCCGTGCATGTAACCGATCGCATAAAGATGGATGAGCGTGCCAATTCCTGTGATGAATAGCGCCATCGTGATACTGAGTGGATCGGCGAGTATCGCGGCATCGATGTTCAGTGATCCAACAGGAATCCACTTGAACATCACTAGGTACTTCGTGCGCTCTTCGGCATCTTTGCCCAGCATGTCGAGCCACACCAGGGCGGTGACAACAAATGCCGAGCCACACGCTGCAGCGGCTAGGTAACCAGCCTTGGGCTCACCGAGGCGACGCCCAAACAGAAGTATTAATAGGAATCCGGCAAGAGGCAAGGCAGGAATCAGCCAAATGTGGTCAAGCATGATCAGCCCTTCAGCTCCGCTAGATCGTCGACGCTGGCGGACACGCGCTTACGCATGATCGCCACGACGATTCCGAGACCAATAACTACCTCGGCTGCTGCAACCACCAGAACAAAGAAGACCACGGCCTGGCCATTGATGTCGTCCATCTCTTTGGCCAAAGCGACGAAAGAAAGGTTTACCGCGTTCAACATGAGCTCAATGCACATGAAAAGCACCAGTGCATTGCGCCGCACCATGACCCCAAGTGTGCCGATTGCAAAGAGGAGTGCTGCCAACACCAAATACCAGGTCGAATTCGGCTTGATCTCGGCAATCAGTGCAGCGATCATACGGACACCTCAGACTTTTCGCCACGACGCTTGCGTGCAAGCAACACCGTGCCAACCACCGCAATCACGAGCAACACCGAGGTGACTTCAAAAGCCACCACATAGTCCGAAAAAATCAACCGTGCTAATTGCCGCGTATTTGCATCCGAATCTTCAACCGTGGGTAGATCAATAGATGCTCGACCGCTAGCAATCGTGTCACGCCCTGCGAACATGGCCGCTATGAGCACACCAGCAATACCGGTGGCCACAATCAATGCCAATGGGCGTTGAACCTTCAGTGGCTCAGTGTGCACATCTTCTGCTTTATCAACACCAAGCAACATGATCACGAACAGGAAAAGCACCACAATCGCACCCGCGTACACAATCACCTGCACTGCGGCGAGGAAGTGTGCTTCCAGCGATACGAACATGACTGCAACTCCGAACAACGTGAGCACCATGCTCAATGCTGCGTGAACAGGATTGCTGCGAGTCACAACCCCGATTGCTCCAGCCAGCACCATGATTGATGCGGCTACAAACACGAAGAGCTCCACTAGTTGCCCTCCGCATCACGAATGTCTTGGCTTGGCTCGGGTTCACGAACTCCGTGACCAAGCTCGCCGCTCCATCCGGCAACACCTTCGAAGTCAGCATCGCCCGAAGGAGCTGTTGCGCGCATCCACCCGCTCGTGTGAAGGTCCTCGCCTTCACGCCAGTCTTCCCAAGGAAGCTGCTGCGGCTTACCCGATGCATCCACCAACAATTCAGACTTGGTGTAAATCGCATCACGGCGATTCGTGAATGAGAATTCAAACAATTTGGTCTCGGTGATCGCCTCAGTTGGGCACGCTTCGACACAAAGATCGCAGTGGATGCACCGCAAGTAGTTGATCTCGTAGACAAACCCGTAGCGCTCACCAGGTGAAGTTGGATTCTCGGGATCGTTGTCCGCACCACGAACATAAATGCACTTAGCTGGGCACACACCGGCACAAAGCTCACAGCCGATGCACTTCTCCATGCCATCTTCGTAACGATTTAGGACGTGACGACCATGCAGACGCTCGGGCTTCTCAATCTTCTGATCTTTCTTGTCGCCTTTGCCCCGCTTGAACATCCGGCCACCCGAGTATTCGGTGGTGACACGATTGCGCTTCCCGTGTTGGCGGATTGTTACGAGGAATCCTCCGAGGTAACCCATCAGAACACCGATCCTTCACGTTCACGGTTTGCAGCACTAACTTTCAGCGCCGCCTGAACAATCATCACGCAGATGAGAATCACTGCGATTGAAACTGCGGTAACTACACCGGTATTCCAGCCCCGATCCTGGCCGACATTCTGCGCTGCGAGCAGCATGAACCAGCCAAGCGAGGTCGGAATCAGAAGCTTCCAGCCAAGGTTCATGAGTTGGTCATAGCGGAGTCGTGGCAAGGTGCCGCGTAGCCACACGTATACATAGAGGAATACCAAGACTTTTCCAAGCAGCCAAATGGTTCCCTCAAGATCGTTTGGAATTAGAGGAATGTCAAGCGCAGTGTCACCGATGCGAATTGGCTGTGGGCCACCGAAGAACAGCGTGACAATTACTGCCGACATTGTGATCGTGTTCATGAACTCAGCAAGGAAGAACAATGCAAACCGAATCGATGAATACTCCGTGTTGAAACCACCGACCAACTCTTGTTCAGCTTCAACGAGGTCAAATGGAGGCCTGTTGAGTTCCGCTGTGGCCGCCATCAAGAAAATTACGAACGGCACAAATCCAGTGGCAACTACATGCCAGTCGCCGAGTGTCTCTTGAACATTGACAATCCCACTCGTTGACATCGTGCCTGCAACAAGCACAACTGCGCCGAATGAAAGTGCCAATGCTGCTTCATAGGAAATCATCTGTGCAGATGCACGCACACTTCCGAGCAACGGGTACTTCGAACCAGATGACCAACCAGCGAGCATGATGCCATAAACCGCAATCGAGGAAATTGCGAGAGCAAACAAGAAACCAACTGGAGGATCCGCTAGTTGCACTCTGGTTGCATGACCGAACCATGTAACAATGCCTCCCGTATCACCACGGAAATCACCGCCAACTGGGATCACAGCAAACGCTAAGAACGCAGGAACGAAAGACAGGTACGGCGCAAAACGGAAAACGAACTTGTCGGCTTTCACCGGTAGGAGGTCTTCTTTGAAGAACAACTTGATGCCGTCAGCAAGTGTTTGTAGAAGTCCAAACGGGCCAGCCTTGTTCGGGCCGACTCGGTTCTGCATTCCTGCGATGGTCTTGCGCTCGAACCAAACCATCAACATCGTCGCAACCAAACCGACTACGAAGATGACCAGCACCTTAAGAAGCACGATGGCTATGACTGTGGCCGTGAAGTCCTCAGTCAACAACGGGTCGAGCGAAATGATCATCAGAGGGTCTCCACCTTGATGTCGTTCACAGAAGCATTCACATCAATGAGGTCACCGGCGTTTATGCCTGGTGCATTGAATGTGAGATGTGCAACACCACGGCCAACAGAATCATCAGCTTCCACAGTGACACTCACACTCGCTTTGGAACTGGTGGCTCGTACAGAGGTACCTGATGCGACTCCGATCCGTGCAAGATCTGCCGAGTTGACGCGAAGAACGTTGCGTTGAGCAAGGCCAACAAGTGAAGGACTATGTGTAGTGCTTGCACCTTGGTCGTACATCCGACGCGAAACCACTAGGCGCAGATCGTATGAGCTATGCGTACCTGCAGTGGCAGACACCGCTGGAAGTGCTGTAGCGGGCTGATCAATCAGAACGCCTTCGCGGGTATTGGCACCGCCATCGGCCATCGGCGCAAACACCGAAGTAGCGATCATTGCTCGCTGGATTGACTCAACAGAATCAAACCCAAGATCAACGTTGAGTCGTGATGCAATGTCAACTGCAACCATCCAGTCAGCGCGACTGGTTCCTCTTGCAGTTACCTTCTGGGCAACACTCGTGACACGGCCTTCAAGATTGGTCGTGGTTCCTTCCTTCTCGCCATAAGCGCTGGCAGGAAGAACAACGCTGGCCCGTGCAGTCGATTCTGTGAGGAATGTATCCAACGAGATCACATTGCGGACGGCAGAAATTGCACGCCGTGCGAGGTCGGTGTCAGGAAAGTCAGCGATTGGATCGGCACCAAGCAAGACGAGTGTGTCGAGTTTTCCAGCTGCAGCAGCGGTGAGTATCTCAGTCGCGTTGCTGTTGGACCCCAAACCTGCAGCAATAGCGCCACGCACATTTCCTCGGCGCACTACTGGCAGCACTTTTGCACCTGGAACCTCAGCCAAAACTGCTGACAATGCAGCAACCGTGTGATCTGCTGATTCAGCGAGGCTTGCGCGCCCCACAACCACAACCACGTTGCCCTTACTGAGTTGTTCGCGGACAGCTGCCTCACCGAGCGTGTTGCGCACAACTGACGCTTGGAGTCCGGGTTCAGTCGGCACCGACTTCCATGAATACTTGGTGAGACCCGTTGACACTGCGGTGAATTCAAGAATTCGACTACGACGTTTTTCAGCAGCATCACGCAGACGCAAATAAAGAACCGGGAGCTCTTCTTTCAGGTCGGGTGCGATGACGATGATCGTGGTGGCATTTGCTGCCTCTTCAATTGATGCCGACGGCAAACCAAAGACTTCAGCGGGAAGACCATCTGACAACTGTGGATCGCGCATCTCGATACCGAGTGCATCGGCGAGTCGCGCCCAGGCGAATGCATCTTCATTGGTGCCCCGAGCACCACCAAGAATCGCAGCCGTACCAGTTTTGAGTGCCTCAGCCACTGCTGCCGATGCTTGCGACCAGGCAACAGGAACAAGATTGCTGCCATCATGCATCAGCGGTTGCTCAAGGCGATCTTCACTGTTCACGTTCTCAAAGTTGAATCGACCCTTATCGCAGAGCCAGCCCCAGTTGACAGCATCAGAATCTGAACCTTGATATCGAAGCAGTTCGTCACGCGATGACTGAATGACCGTGCGACAACCAACGGAACAAGTTGTACAGGTGCTCTCGCGCTGCTCAAGATCCCAGGGTCGCGCCTTGAAGCGGTACGGCTTCGCGGTCAATGCACCAACGGGACAAATCTGGACAGTGTTGCCCGAGAAGTACGAAGCAAATGGCTCATCGGGGAAAGTGTTGACCTGCGTGTTGTTGCCGCGTTGAGTAAATGAAATTAAAGGATCGCCAGCAACTTCGTCTGCAAAACGCGTGCATCGGTCACAGAGAATGCAGCGCTCACGGTCCAAGAACACGAGGTCACTGATCGGAATCGGCTTTTCATAATGGCGCTTTTCCTCGACAAAGCGACTCTCACCAGGGCCATGAGAAAACGCTTGATCCTGCAACGGGCACTCGCCACCTTTGTCACAAACAGGACAATCAAGTGGGTGATTGGCGAGCAAGAGTTCCAGCACACCTTCTTGTGCGCGCTTGACACTCGGCGTTTCGGTGCGTGCAACTTGGCCCTCAGCAACCGGAGTCATGCATGACACAACCATCATGGGTCCGCGTGGACCCTCAACTTCCACCAGGCATTGCCTGCACATTCCAACCGGCTCCATGCGCGGGTGGTAACAAAAACGTGGAACGTATGAACCGGCATCTTCACAGGCATCGATCAGTAGCTGGCCGGGCTCGGCTTCGTGAGCGCGACCATCGACCGTGATGCTGAGAGTGGTCTTAACCACTACTGGAGTTTCTTGCACTTCGGTGTCGTTTACATCAGACATGCGCGTGCGCTCCATGGCTTGAGCCCGCATGCATCGGCACGTACTCGACTCCGGCGATTGCTCGGCCGTGCTCGATGTAGTGCTCAAATTCATTACGGAACCGATTGACAGCTGAAGCAATCGGAGAAACAGCAGATGGACCAAGAGGACAAATCGTGGTCTGGCGTGGAGGCCATGCAAGACCGGGGCTGATGGATTCGCTTACCTCAAATAGCAAGTCAAGATCTTCGCGGCGGCCATTGCCGGTGAGTATGCGGTGCAAGATGCGTTCTAGCCACGTTGTTCCTTCACGACACGGTGTGCACTTTCCACAAGATTCACGGGCGAAGAAACGAACAACACGCCAGCAAGCCTTCACCATGTCAGTGGTTTCATCCATCACCACGATTGCGCCCGAACCAAGCATCGAACCGGCCTGGTCAACTGTTGGTTTATCAAGCGGAAGATCAAGATGCTCATCAAAGAACCACATCGCTGATGCGCCACCAGGAATGAACGCTTTCACCTTGCGGTTAGCACGCACCCCACCGCAGTACTCGGGTGCTTCGAACAACATGCGGAAAGTTGTAATTCCATTTGGAACTTCAAACACGCCCGGCTTGTTGACATGACCACTGACGGCGAAGATACGCATACCTGAAGAAGTTGCGCCACCGAGATCTTTGAAAGAAGTGCCGCCTTGATTAACGATGTAGGGAAGGTTCGAAAGGGTCTCGACATTGTTCACAATCGTTGGCTGCATGTAGAGGCCCTTAGAAGCTGGGAAGAAAGGCGGCTTCAAACGTGGCATTCCACGCTCTCCTTCGAGGCTTTCAATCAACGCAGTTTCTTCACCAACGATGTAAGCCCCTGCACCCCATGTGAGTGTGATGTCGACACTGAAGTCAGTGCCACAAATGCGCTTGCCCACCAAGTTGTTCGCATATGCATCGTTCAACGCCTGTGCAAGGCGCTCCTGCGCAAGTGCCATTTCACCGCGGACATAAAGAAATGCCTGAGCAGCACCGAATGCGTAGCACGCAATGATGATGCCTTCAATTAATTGATGAGGATCCTTTTCCATCAAGAGACGGTCCTTGTAGGTACCCGGCTCTGATTCATCACCATTAATCACCAAGTAGCGAGGATGCACATCGGCAGGAAGGAAGCCCCACTTCGTGCCAGCTGGGAACCCCGCGCCACCACGGCCCTGCATCTCCGAAGCTTTCACCTCGTCATGAACTTGTGCGGGCGACATCGTGGTCAATGCTTTGCGCAATGCGGTATAGCCACCGGTGCGCACGTAACCGTCATAAGTGTGGCCATCTGCTGATTCCCAACGCGATGTCAGAATCTTCGGCCCGGTTGGCACTTGGCCACCTAATGAGTAATCGGCTGTGGTGTGATCACTCATCGCAATTACCTCGCATCTACTTTCGCTTGCGCTTCAATACCGGTGTTTGCCCAAGCCTCAGTTGTGCGTTGGCGCACACGCGCGAGTGTGCCGTGCGGTGGAATCTCATCAGCCAGGCGACCCGCACGCAGATCATCAATCAATTGATCAAGATTCTCCGCCGTGACCTTGTACCGATAGCGGTAATTCACTTGGATCGCAGGAGCCTCGGTGCAGGCGGCGATGCACTCAACATCTTCAATCGTGAATAGGCCGTCATCGGTGGTAGAACCTGCCTTGATACCGAGTTTCTCCTCGGCGTGCTCTAGAAGTTCCCAGCCTCCGACCAACTGACATGCGATGTTGGTGCACACGTTGACGCAGTACTTGCCGATGGGTTCAAACTTGAACATTTCGTAGAAAGTCGCGGTGCCGTAAACCTCAGAGGTGGTCACATTTACCAACTCAGCGATGTGAGACATCGCGTCACGTGTTACATATCCATCTTGTTCTTGGGCGAGATGCAACAACGGAATCACTGCCGATTTAGGGCGCGGGAAACGACCAATGATTTCCTTAGCAAGCGTGACATTTGAATCATTGAAACGACTCATCGATCTACCTCACCGAGAACTGGGTCAACTGAAGAGATCACAGCCACCGCGTCAGCGACCAAACCGCCACGCATCATGTGCGGCAGAGTTTGGATATTGATGAACGACGGGCCACGCATACGCATGCGGTAAGGCTTTGAGGAACCATCGCTAACGATGTAGCAACCAATTTCACCGCGCGGGCTTTCGATTGCAACATACGCTTCGCCCTCTGGGACCTTGAATCCCTCAGTGAAAATCTTGAAGTGGTGAATCAACGCTTCCATTGATTCATCAATGCGAGCACGCGGTGGTGGAGTTACCTTCTTATTTTGGATTCGGTAATCACCCTTCGGCATCTTTTCCAGAATTTGATAAACGATGCGCATTGATTCACGAATTTCATTGAATCGAATTGCGTAGCGGTCAAATGCGTCGCCATAAGACCCGACGATGACATCGAATTCAACCTCGTCATATTTCATGTACGGCATTGAGCGTCGCAGGTCCCAAGCAACTCCAGTGGACCTCAAGATTGGACCCGTTGCACCAAGTGCTACTGCTTCGTCGGCGGTAATTACACCGACTCCCTGCAACCGCTCACGCCAGATCGGCTGACCGGTCATCAAGATGTCATATTCCTCGAGGCGAGCAGGCAAAGCCTCAAGAATTTCCAACACGTCATCGCGCCAGCCAGCTGGAAGGTCAGCTGCGACTCCACCAGGACGCACGAAGTTGTGGTTCATGCGGAGTCCAGTGACCTTCTGGAAAAACCGCAACACTTCCTCGCGCTCACGCCAGCCATAAATCATCATTGACACCGCACCAATGTCCATGCCGTTTGTGGCGAGGAACAAGAGGTGGCTGCTCATGCGGTTCAACTCTGAAAGAAGCATGCGAATCCATGTGGCGCGCTCAGGGATGTCGGCGTCGATGCCAAGCAACTTCTCGGTGGTGAGTGAGAACACAAGCTCGTTATTGAATGGCGACGCGTAGTCCATGCGGGTGACATTCGTGCCACCTTGCATATAGGTGAGTTCTTCACCCGTCTTCTCCATGCCTGTGTGCAGGTAACCAATTATGGGTTTGCACCGCAGAACAGTCTCGCCCTTCAACTCGAGCATCAAACGCAAGACACCGTGAGTACTTGGGTGTTGTGGGCCCATGTTGATGATCATTGTTTGATCATCGGCAACATCGCCGGAGATTGAAGTGGTGAGTTCAGCGGCTTCCTT
>Ga0164293_10003869_pt1 | contig 12804 bp, 8 predicted proteins | sample GEODES118metaG_FD_111487 | JGI IMG/M metagenome (GOLD analysis project Ga0164293, IMG submission 111487) | Eutrophic lake water microbial communities from Lake Mendota, Wisconsin, USA - GEODES118 metaG | ecosystem: Environmental > Aquatic > Freshwater > Lake | place: USA: Lake Mendota, Wisconsin... | reverse complement strand
GTATTTGTTTGGCAAAGAAAAAAAAGAAAAAAAGAAATCAGCAATCTTGATGTCGTGATGTCATACTGTCTTGCTATCTCTGCCAACAACCCGATGCGTAGCGAGGGGCGTTAGCCACCGAAGGTGGAACCTAATCTTGAACGCTAGATGTCTAGTGGCTTCCCCCCACAGTTTAGGTATCAAACTGATACCAGGGTCGCCGTAGCCAATTTGTTTTAGCCGACACCCGAAGTGTTCAATGAGATGACGTTCATTACGCTGCTTGAACCTCTTACACAATAGGGGTACAACCATCTTTTCCAGATGTACTTGATTGCAGGGTTCATCTACCCCAGTTCCCTGGTGTTCATTGCCCCGTACCATGCAAGCGGTATACAGCCGTGGGTGCCTTGTTGTCTCCCGACAATGTAGGTCTTGCTGTGTTGTGTCTACAACTATACACGTTGTCTGTTATGATAACAATATGGCTGCAAAGAAAAATCCTTCTAGTAAACAACCCATTCCAGGTGGGGCAAACAAAAGCAAACCTAAACCTGTTGACCGTGTTGATGCTAGTGGTAACTCTTATTTTCATAGAACTACTCCTCCTAAACCGTATGTTCCTAATTGGAATGTTCCTCCTGGTACGCCGTGGAAAAAGAATTCTCCGTATAAACCTAAGTCGCCTAATACGATGCCTAAGCCTTCGCCTATGCCTAAGTCTGCGCCTAAACCTGCACCTACAACTACTGCGCCTAAACCACCATCTAAGGGAATTTTGAAACCTACGGATAAATCGTCTGGTTCTTCTAAACAAAAAAAGATGAATAAGAAGTAATGATGAAGAAGGCTGTTTGGGATAAACCAAATCCGAAGAAGAAATCAACTCCGTTGACTTCTGCACAGAAATCTGATGCGAAGGCTCGTGCTAAGAAGGCTGGTCGCCCTTACCCGAATCTTGTTGATAATATGGCTGCATCCCGAAACAAAGGAAAGAAATAATGCCACAAGTAGGAAAAAAGAAATTCCCATACACCGATGCTGGAATGAAAGACGCTAAAACGGCTGCTAAGAAGTCAGGCAAAAAAATGAAAATGGCTCCTAAAAAGAAGAAGTAATGGCTATTGAATATCGTGGCGAAAAGTTCGCTGGATACAACAAACCAAAGAAAACCCCTAACGCATCTAAATCTCACGCTGTTCTAGCGAAAGATGGTGACAAGGTAAAACTGATTCGTTTTGGTCAACAGGGTGTTCAGGGTTCTCCTGACGGGTCTGCCCGTAACAAAGCGTTCAAAGCCCGTCACGCATCCAATATTGCTAAAGGTAAAATGTCTGCTGCGTATTGGGCTAACAAAGTTAAGTGGTAAAATAAAAACTACTAATGGGAACTAAACGAGCAGTTCCATTACAAGACAAAGCAAAGTTTTTTGCGTTGATTGCTTCTGGAAGAAACATTAAAGATGCCTGTGCCGAAACAGGGGTTCATTACAACACTGGTTCTAGGTGGGTGAAGAAGGCTAAGGAGTTGGAGGCTTCCCGTAAGGAGGCTACCCATAGGGCTTCTTCTGGGGCTGGTTCTGGTGGTAGGCAGTCTGTTGCGCATCATAACTTTATGGATGCTATTGATTTGCCTTCTGCTATTCCTCACGACCAGTTGTGTGAAAATGCTTTGAGGGGTTTGGAAGATTTTGATTTTTTCCGTAAGCATTATTTGGGGCGTGTTCCTTCGCCGTGGCAGGTTGAGGCTGCTTTGACTTTGATTGAATTGTTGGAGTCTGAGGAAAAGGAATTTGTTGTTTTGAATGTTCCTCCTGGTGCTGGTAAGTCCACGTTGTTTCACGATGTTGCTGTGTGGGCGATTGTGCGTAATAGGCGTGTGCGTGTGATGATTGGGTCTGTTTCTCAGAATATGGCGAAGATGTACTCACGCCGTATCCGTGAAACACTTGAACGTGTTGCTGCTATAGAACCAGACCCGATGATGGTAGAAAAAGGTTTGGCTGTAAACGCAGAGGGGTGCTTGACGATTGACTACGGCAGGTTCAAACCTGTAGACAAAGGTGCTTTGTGGCGAGCAGAAGAATTCGTTGTTGAACAACTAGATGGCAACGGGCTAGATAACAAGGAACCAACAGTTCGTGCCTATGGTATTGAAGCAGAATTCATTGGACATCGTGCCGACCTGTGCCTATTTGATGACGTGTCTTCCCCTGATAACGCTCGTGAGTCTGTAGCCAGAGACAAACTGCTGGAAAGATGGGATGGGGTGGCTGAGGCTCGTTGCGACCCAGGTGGTTTGCTGGCTGTAATTGGGCAACGTCTAGGTTCAGGCGACTTATACGCCCATTGCCTAGCCAAAGAAACATACGACATTGAAGAAGATATGGCATATGACGGTTCTAACGTGGAAACCCCTGAAGATGTAGATAATGGGCAACCTATACGCCAGAAAAAGTACCGACATATTATTTATAGGGCGTACTATGAAGAACTAGACACAGGTAAAGAATCTCGTTCGTTCAAATCCTTGCCTTATCCTGATGGTCCCCTTTTAGACCCGAAGCGTTTACCGTGGAAAGACCTATCGTTTATCCGATACAACAAACCAGACGTATTCAAAGTTGTTTATCAACAAGAAGACTTGGATTTGGATTCCAGGCTTGTGGACAGAACGTGGATTACTGGGGGTAAAGGTTTGGATGGGGTGGACTATATGGGTTGTATAGATAATGACCGTCAACCTGGCTACATTCCAGAGGGGTTAGCGCACCCATGGGTATCTATCGTGGCTGTAGACCCATCCCCCACTATGTTCTGGGCGTTCGTATGGATTATTTACCAGCCAAACACCAATCTGTACCACGTTGTAGATATTGAACGAGTCAAACTGACAGCCGAAGAAGTGCTTGGATACGACACAGCCACCTCTACCTATAGTGGTTTGATGGATGACCTACAAAACCGTTCATACGATATGGGCTACCCCATTTCCCATTGGGTTGTAGAAATCAACGCTGCTCAACGGTTCCTTTTGGCACACGATTTTGTCCGTAGATGGCAACAATTGCACCGTGTCAACGTCATTCCCCATACCACCAGCCGAAATAAACTAGATGAAACATTGGGTGTGGAGGCTTTGCTGCCCCCTGTTATCAGGTCTGGTGCTTTACGTCTTCCTTCTATGAAGGGCAACTGGAAAACTCTTGCTGCTATGGATGAACTAACAAAGTGGACCCGTGACAAAAAGAACGGTACAGACATCGTTATGGCGTTATGGATGGCATTATTGAACCTGCCGAACCTCACACAAGCAAAGGCTCCTCCCCGTCAGTGGCGACCATCTTGGCTTTTAAATCGTTAGTCTGTGTTATTGTTGAATTGTCTAAGTCCAACTAAAGGTTGTAAATGAAATCTGTTGAAGAAATTGTTGCTCTATATAAAGAACGACTTGATGCACAAGGTCCAATTCTCAACCAAATGCGTGAAGTCCGTCAATTGGCGAATGGCGATGTCATTGTTCCCCTAAACGAATTAGACCGTAACACCCGTTCTTCAGTAGCAAACCTGCTTGTGCAGGGCTTAGACCAGATGAGTATGCGTGTTTCTTCCACTATGCCATCCCCGTATTTCCCTGCTTTGCGTGAAGGACAAGATAGAAGTATGAGATTGGCTCGTGACCGTAAACGAGCAATGCTTGCTATCTGGGATGACAACCGTATGAATATGAAGATGCGCCGTAGGGCTAGACATCTTCTTGCATACAGTAACTCCCCAGTTTTCATCAAACCTAACTTTGATAAGCGCATCCCTGAATGGCAGTTACGCAACCCACTTGATACCTTCCCTGCACCATCTGTAGATATTGACAATCCTGTACCAGATAACTGCATCTTCACATATGGTCGTACATATCGTTGGTTAACACAAAATTATGGTGACGCAATCAACGGTATTCTTCGTGTAGGCAACCCATCGTGGGACACAATGTTCAAAATCCTTGAATACGTCTGTGATAACGAAGTTGTGACGGTTGTTTTGGGTGCAGAAAAAACTATTGACCCTATGACTGGTGCCTATTCTATGGGTGCGCCAGCAGTAGAACTAGAACGTGTCATCAACAAAACAGGTATGCCGTTAGTTGTTGTCCCTCAACGCATCACTCTTGATAAGCCACACGGACAGTTTGATGGTTTGCTTGGTATGTACTACACACGTGCCAGGTTGCAGGCTTTGACAGAGATTGCTATTGAGCGTGGCATTTTCCCTGATGAATACCTTGTAGCACGACAGGGTGACAACCCTGAAATCATTCAAATTGCTGACGGTAAAACAGGGCAACTTGGTGTTGTCAAAGGTGGCGACATTCAGCAGTTGCAAACAAACCCTGGTTATAAGACTGATGTGGCTCTTGACCGTTTGGAACGCCAAGAACGTCTTGAAGGTGCTATCCCTGCCGAGTTCGGTGGCGAATCAGGCACAAACATCCGTACTGGTCGCCGTGGCGATTCGGTATTGGCAGCAACAGTTGACTTCCGTGTTCAAGAAGCCCAAGACATTTTTGCTTCATCAATGGTTCAAGAAGACAAAATTGCTATTGCCATTGAAAAAACATATTGGGGTAACAGTTCTAAGTCGTTCTTTATTCCTGGTATGGGTGGGGGTGTCAAGGATTACACGCCAAATAAAATGTGGGAAACAGATTTCCATTATGTCTCATACTCGGCTGCTGGTTCAGATGTAAACAACTTGATTGTTGGTTTGGGTCAACGTCTTGGTACAGGGCTTATGTCTAAAGAATCTGCTCGTGAGGCTGACCCACTTATCTCTGACCCAGAGTTGGAACGTGACCGTATCGTTGCTGAAGGTATTGAAGCAGCGTTGTTGTCTTCTATTCAAGCACAAGCAGCAGACCCTAATGGTCCGTATCAACCAGATGATTTGGCTTATGTTGCTGAACAAGTACAATCAAACAAGATGAGTTTGCCTGAAGCAATTATGGCTGCACAGAAACGAGCGCAGGAACGGCAGGCTGCTATGGCTCCACAGGGCGCACCTGAAACTATGCCTGGTTTGTCTGCACCTGGTATGGGTATGGAACAACCTGTTGCTGGTCCTTCTGGTCCTCCTTCTTTAGAGTCGCTTCTTGGACAACTTGGTGGTGGAGGCGCAGCAGCATCAGCGTTACCTCAATCCCCTGGTGGAGTTTTAAGTTTGGCTAACAGTCTTGGAGGGGCATAGTGGCTACTGACTACCCAAATCGTTCAGACCTTAGAAATCCTATGCAACAAGCAAAATTTACTGGGCAAACATACGGGCAGGCTACGCAACAAGCGCAGTCACAACAGGCTGTTCCTTCTGGTGCTGCCCCAACAGACATTGTTCCTGTGCCTGGTCAAGTAGCAGATTTGGCTGGACCGACTCAACGCCCTAATGAACCAACTACTGCTGGTATGAATTTTGGTCCTGGTCCTAATGCTGATGTGTTTGGTCCTTCAAGACAACCAACACAACCAATGCCACAAGAAGTTCTTGGTGGTTCACGTCAGTATATAATTGACCAAGTGCGTAGTTTGTATTCTCGTCATCCCAATTCTGCTTTGTTTCAGTTGATTCTTGAGTTAGAAAATCAACCACTTTAATGAGAAAAAGTCAAGACCAAATTGAACAAGAGTATATTTACACGCAAGAGGTAAAGAAAAACCGTGAGATGAACGGTATTACTTTGAGTGCTGAAAATGCTGAACGTCTTGCACAGGCTGTTGCTGGTTCTGAATACACAAACCCTGAAATCACAGCAATAGTTGGTTTGTCACCTACCCCTGTTGATATGGCTGAAATCCATAAAGCAGCACGACAACAATATATGCGTGAGATGGTGCAGGAAGATAGACCTCCATCTAACGTAACTGTAAGTCCGTTGGTGTCTAAGCAAACTGTTGTTCCTTCTCCTGCTGGTGGAAGCCACGGTAGTTACCGAGTTCATCGTGACGGCACCGAAGGCAAAACATTGCTTGATATTCTCAAAATGAAACCAGAAGATTTTATGGTTATGCCTGGGCATAAACCTAAATGGTGGGAAGTTGTAGACCCTACAAACGAGCAAGGTGTCAACTGGAGAAATCTGTCTATTCCAGAAATCAAAACACCTGATGATTTATTGAATCTTACTGAGCCTCAACTTATTAAGTTTTATATGCAAAAACCTGAACAGTATGCTGCATTGACTGAAAAGTTCAGACCAACAATGGTTTTAGTAAATAAAAAAGGTGAATTAGTCAGAGGTGGAAACGTAGACAATGAAGAAGGACCAGTCATTGCTGACCCTAAATTCCCTGCTGGTCATAAAAGTTTGATTGATAAAAAATTCCCTACGTTTGCAAAACTTACAAATGCAATGGAAACACAAAACGCTGCAATGATAAACGCTTCAGAACCAACTGGTTTTATGCGTGACCTTATGGCGTTCAAAGACGAACTTTCCCCTTTAGGATGGGTTGCTTCTTTGCCGTTTAAAACTATTGGGATGATGACACCAGACCACGTTGGTCCTGCTGGTGGAGTAGAGGCTGGTGGAGTAAACATTCCATTGCGACTAGACCTAACACAAATAGGTACAGGTCTTAGGGCTGCAAGTAAAACTGCTACGACAGCACTTACTGGTGCAGCGCAATTTACTGGTTCAAACATTGAATTTGCTTTGTCAACACAACAAACCCCTGGTGTAGGTCCACTTCAATGGGCTAACTATTTATGGGGCGCACGTGACCCCGAAGGTGGAGATTTAGATAACTATTACAAAACAGTTATTCAAGGAAACATCATTACCCAAATCATCAAACGTGGTTTAGACCCAAATAAAAATCTTGATTTAGGCGCAGGATTTTTCCCTGAAGGTCCAACAATGGAAGAAGCACGTAGGCAACACGATGCTGGTTTACCAAAAATTGCAGGAAAAACTTGGTCTGCTGGTCGTTCAGTTCAAGAACCTTTTATTCAGGCTGGATTGATTGACCGTAATGGGTATGCTGCACAATTTTTGTCTGGCTTAGTTGACTTAACTTTTGATTTAGGTACTGACCCGTCAATGTATTTTGACCCTGTTCGGGGAATTATGAAAGGGTTGAATCTTGGGCGTACTGGAACAACACAACTTTTGGAAGGTGCTGCTGCTGAAACTGTAGGTGCCAAACTTGCTGCCGAGCGTTTGGCAATTGAAGGTTATGGTGGTGTTGCTCAATCAGAAAAAGTTACTGCCATTACAGAGCCAATTGATGAAATGTATAGAACATTGTCAAGAGAATTTGGTACTGACATTCAGACCACTAAACTCATCTTTACTAATGCAGTAGCAGATATTGTACGGGATGCTTGGAAAACCAAACGTGAATCTGTTGGACTGTCAACAATAATTCCATATGTTGACGAACCAATTTATGATGTTTCTACAAGTTCTTGGATAAGGGGTGCAGAAAACGTACCTGTAGAAAACTTGTCTGATTTTGGTGGTTATTTACCTAAAGGAACTGTGCTTCCTCCAGAAGTTCAAGCATACGCTCAACAAGAAGCAGATTCTATTATCAATAGAAACGTGCTGGAAGCAATGGACTCTTACCCTCCAATTCTAGCCAGTATGAAGAATACTGTGATTGATGCTATTGTGGAAGCACTGGGAATAGTAATCACCCCTAGTGGGGGTATACGAATAAACGCTATGGCTATTCAGGCTATGCCTCACACAAGAGCAGGTCGGGCTGCTCTTTCTAAACTTGCTTCATTTGATAATGTCGGTCAACTTTACGATGCGTTTCTTGGCAACATTCCTATTGGTGCTGCCCAAGCCATACAAGACATTGTTGATGCTGCACGTCTAACTGGTGCTACACCAGATTTGAACGCTGTCCATAAAGTTATGGTTGACGGTGTTTTGAGTGCCGACCCAATGTATTTCACTTTTAATGTTCCTGGTATGCAAAGCCAATGGATTAATCAAACAGGCGCAATGATAGCCAATAAGGTTTCAGGCAAGACACGACAGTTTGCAACTATGCCTGGTTCTACATTCTTTGCTTTTGATGACCCTATGGCTTCTATCAAAGATATGAACAATCTGATGATTGTTATGAAGGTACCTACTGCTGACCGTCATTTGATGCTTGCTGAGGCTATTCGTGCAGTAACTAAAGAAGGTGCTGGCGCACGTTTTGATTTGGCAAACCAATGGATGAGAACTATGGTTGGTCCTTCCTTGCGTAAAGTAGGTGCCCCAGAAGAATGGATAGATGCTGTTACCAAATGGTCGGGCTGGTCTGATGGTATTCATAAATGGTCTATGGATGCAATTGGAAGGTCTTATCCTGCACCGTGGTTAGAGGATGGTTCAACAGAAATCTTTAGAACTATTGACGGCTTGAATCAAGGGTTCCTTATGCTTCATCCTGATATGTTGAAGCAAGTTATTCGTGAGACAACTAATTTGTGGGAAGCGTTTAAGCCCATTCGTGGTAATGCTGTTGTTGAAACATTGTTAAGTCCTAAGTTGATTAAACAACTTGATAAAATTCAAGGCAGGGTTTTGAAACCACTTGCTTTGGGTGCACCTTTACCTATTCGTATGGCTACAAGAATTGTTCCAGATGAACTTTTGCGTGTTGCTGTTACAGGCAATTTGTCTCCAGAATCTTTGCATATGCTTGGAACATTTGGTCACGTCAATTACACAACTCACGGTGTTGCTATACGTACTGCAAAAGAAATAACCAAAATGGTTCCGTTGATTGACGAACTTGATTTTTTGCAAGCAAAAGTATCTGCTGCTTTGGCAGCAGGAGACATTAAAACAGCAGGTAAATACCAGGGCTACATTGACAAGATTGTAGACGAGTACGGTACAAAAGCCGAAATACAATCTCAAATTGACGTGTTCAACCAGCGCATCAATACTGTACTTCCTGGGTCTAATCGTACCGTCGCAGAAAATGTTGAAGGGCTTATGGCTGACGAACGCACAGACCCTCGTGTTTTGCATTATGAGCGTTCAAACCTTACCCAACACGCATCTGCCACTGATGAACCAGCCAAATGGATTGATGCGACAGGTCAAGACATTGTAAAAATGAACGCAAGCCCAGAGTATCCACCTATTGCTGAAGCAATGTTGGGTGGTCCTACGGAGATAGCAAAATTGGCAGACCGTTTTTTGAATGGCGATTTGCAGCCATTGCTTGAAAAATTTATCAAATCAACTGGCAAACGCAATGCGTCTTGGGATTGGACAGACATTGACAATGTTGAAAAATGGGTTCAAAGCAGAATACTAGATATTGAAACACGAACAGTCAAAGACTTTGATGCTATAGAAGCCGTTTCTACTGGCACTATAAATGGTGTTCCTATTTCTTTGGATAATACTTGGGATGTTTATAAACCAAGTCCTGAACTAAGACAGCACGTTGCAGACAATTTGCATACCAATCCTGATAGACCAGAGTTTGCTCCTTTCCACGCAACAGAAGCAACAAAAGTTGCTGAAGAAAGAAGTAAATTGATGACTAAGGGGTTTGATATTTACCGTGATGCTTCTGCAAAGTTTGCTCGTAACCCTTACACGCAGTATCACAAGTGGCAAACCATTATTGAAATGATGCCAATTATGGACCCTGCTGAAGCCAAAAAAATGGTTGATGCAATAGATAAATCTGATGCACCTAAATGGTTGAAAGAAAGATTAGTTGACGCTTTGCCTGATGCTGCTGGTACAGCAACCAGAAACCAAGTTGAACTTCTTGGTGAAATGGCTGGTCAACAAAAAATGACTGAATTGTTGTATGACTCTAGAAAAAAATCTTATTTTGGTTATCGTCATTCTTTGCAGTTTGGTTTCTTTGACGCTTGGAAAGAACAGTGGGCTGTGTGGACCCGTCAACTTGCTCAACAACCTACTGTTTTATATAAGGCTGGTTTGGCACAGCAAGCACTTGAGAATACTCCTGTGCCTGAGTTTGCTGGTGGTATGCCTGGACAAAACATTTTGTTTACCGACCCAGACACAGGGAAACAGGCTGTGACAGTTCCGTTCAGTCGTCAATTTATGAAATTGATAGGACTAGAAGGTAACGAATCTATACCTACAAAGAACCTAACTTTGCTTGGTCAGGCTGTTCCTGGTGCGTTTGGAATTGGTGGAATTATTTGGGATTCAATTCTGCCAACAACTGAATCTTTTTCTGCTGTAAGAAATGCTTTGTTTCCGTTTGGCGACCCTAAAATGAAATCAGATTTGGCTGATTATTTTCTTCCTGCTTGGGCACAAGGATTTGGTGTTGCAAGTACGCAACTTGCAAAAGGAATTCCAGGAGTAAATAAACTTCCAGGCATTGACAATATCCAACAATTGTTTAGTAGTGAACAAAACGATGTCATTCGCTCTACAGCATTAAATGCTGTGTTGACAAACTTGGCTTCACAAAAAGGAAATGTTCCTATTACTGATGAAGAACGTACCAGTCTTCTTGAAGAAGCACAAACAAAAACTAACTTGCTTTTGATTTGGAAATCAGTGTTTAAGATTTTTAGTCCTGGTGCTTCTATTACTAAGTATTACGAAAAACTTGGACCTGAGTATGTTACGCAAGGTCAAGTGTTGAACGACCTTCGCAATATGACGAACACCCCAGATAAATCATACGGTGCTGGTGTTGCAGAGTTTTTGAATAAGTACGGACCTAGTGCTTGGGTGTATCTTGCTGGTTCATCTGAAAGTTACCCTGGTCTTCAACCAACCAAAGAGTTTGGTGAATGGGCTAAATCTAATGGTGGACTTGTAAATAAATATCCTTTGGTTGGCGCATTTTTAGGTCCTCAAGATGGCGTTTTTTCCCCTGGTGTTTACACACAACAACGCAATCTTGGGCAACGCAGCCCACGCCCTGCTGCTGTAAAACAAGATATTGCTTTGAACAATCTTGCTTGGAGTGTTTACAACACATATAAAGATAATCTTGTCGCCCAGGGCGTTGCTTTAGGTTTGACTCCTGAGCAAGCAAAAAACAATCCTGGGTTTCAAAGTGTTATGAAACAAAAAGCAGATGAACTTAAAGGGTTCTATCCTATGTGGAACCCTTCTGCTACTGCTGGTTTGAACGAGGTTGAATGGGTCAATCAGAAGCGTCAGATTGAACGTATGGTTAAAGACCCGAAAGTTGTGTCTTTACCTGCTGGTCAAGCGTTGAAAGAGTATTGGGATTTCCGTACTGATTTTGTTGCTCAGGCTAAAGTGTTGAATCCTGCTATGGCTAATGATGCCTGGCGTAATGCTGTTGCTTCTGCTGGTATGCGTCAAAAGTTGACTAACAAAGGTGAAGGTCTTGTAGCGCAGTATCCTGAGTTTAAGGGTTTATGGGAACGTATTTTGTCTAGTGAATTTTTACCACCAGAGTTGGAGCAATAAATGACTGTAATAATTCAAGATTCTGATTACACCACAAAAGTTCCTTATGGTTTCAAAGGTGAAAAAATAAGCATTGCAGAAATGATTAAGACTCAAGAGTTCACCTCTCTTGAACCTTTATTTGCTCAACGCATTTTGTCTTTGATTCGTGATAACCCATCCGTAGGTATTCTCAAAGGTGGGGGTGGTCGTGACGAAGAACAGGTCCGTAACCTATTTTATGCAAACTACAAAAAAATTCCTAATGCCCCAGATTATGAAAACGACCCTGCAAAGTATGAAGACATTAAATCAGGTAAAATCAAATGGAACCCTGAAGATAATGAATGGTACAAACGAGTAACTAACAAGACCGTTGCTGTGCCTGGGGCTAGTTGGCATACGGGTGGTTACGCTGTTGACTTTACTGGCAATGTTTCTTTGGCAGGTAAAGTTGCTAAGAAATATCAATTGGAACAAATAACTGGTACGGGTGAAACACACCATTTTCAGCCGTTAGGTGTTCCTATTTCTAAGCGTATGTTTCTTGAATTGAAAAATACGTATGGTATTGATGCAATCAAAACTCCATTGTCTCCAGATATTTTGATGTTTATAAATAAGGAAATTGCTTCTAATGTTCCTCGTCATCCTGTTCGTATCAAGAAAGTTTTAGATGCTGCTATTGCAAAGTTCAAACTTTCTACTGGTACATCAGACGAAGGTATTGCTCGTAACAGGGTTTTGACTATTGCTGGTCGGGTTGATTCTGGAACATCTATTGATTGGGGCAAAGTAACCACTGTCACTCCTACAACTGTGGCTAAGGCTTTGACTACAACAACTACTTCTGTTCCTACAACCCGTTCTACTATTGGTGGGGTTGGTCGTATACCTGGTATTGATGAGACAACTACTACTTCTAGTAGTACAACAACTATGGCACCAACAACGTCTATGGCACCAACGACTACGTTGGCTCCGACCACTACAACTGTTCCCGAACCTGTTGGTGGTCAAAGGTCAGGCGTACCATCTAAATCAGAATTTGGTCCTCGTGTTTCTCCAACAACATCAACTACAATTCCCGTGACTACCACATCACCTAATCCGACAAGCACAACTATGGCTCCAAGAAATACACCTACTACAACTACGACTCAGCCCCCAACTACGGGGAATACTGTTCCTGGTTCTGGGGCAAGTGCATCTGACGTTTTCACCCCAAGCGCAGGCACAGGTTATGCAGGGGGTATTGACCCTAACTATCAAGGGTTAGACAAAAACCCCACATACAAAGCAGCAGACCCAACAAATCCCTATACTTATTCTACAGGTGATTGGCAATCAATACTTTCATTTTCGGCAGACGAAATTATTTCTATTCAACAACAGTTG
>Ga0164293_10003867_pt1 | contig 12807 bp, 16 predicted proteins | sample GEODES118metaG_FD_111487 | JGI IMG/M metagenome (GOLD analysis project Ga0164293, IMG submission 111487) | Eutrophic lake water microbial communities from Lake Mendota, Wisconsin, USA - GEODES118 metaG | ecosystem: Environmental > Aquatic > Freshwater > Lake | place: USA: Lake Mendota... | reverse complement strand
CAGATGAAGATGAAGATGGAACACCAATTCCTAAACCAAAACCCGAGAGTAAATACAGGGATTGTACTGGAAAAGAAGTTATATCCTTTGGATGTAAATCCTCAGATGTGAAGAGATTACAGGGATGTATTGGTGTCGAAGATGACGGAGCTTGGGGTAAGGATACTCAAGCAAGAATGGTTGAGCTTGGTTTAGGTCAGGGAATTAGTGTTGTGGACATTGATCAAATATGTAAAACACAAAAAAAGGCTGAAGAAGATGCTGTAAAGAGAATTGAAGACACCCCAAATCCAAGAGTTGGTGGTACGGAATCTGATCTCGAATACGGGAACACACAACCAGGAATAAACGTAAATGTCCCGAAGTCGATCGGGTCAGTAGACGATTTTAGTTAATTATGAAAAAGATTGCAATATCTCAAGAAGAGAAAAGTAGAATTATGGAGAGCCACAACACCTACAGAAACGTGTTGATGGGTCACCTTTTTGATAAAAGTTTGTTGGAAGAACAAGCTCAAAACCCTAGAACACCAAATGAAGTTTTAGATTTGGCGGTACAGAAGTGTACCAAACTTCCTGCTAAACAAAGAGCAAATTTTGAAGGTAAACCAGCATTGTTTTATAAACCAAATGAAAGATCTACTGATAGTGTTTCAGGTGCTGTAAAATGGGAATCTGGTGATAATGTTTATTTCTTAGGTGATATGACATGGGTGTCAACATACAAAGATGAAAAAGGTGATGAAATACAGAGATACGTTGGTAGATGGTCTTGTAAGGATTTGAATGTTGAAGCGGCAAACCTTGAAATGTTGAAAAAACAATATATTAGTAGTTTTCAGTGGAAAGAGTATAGTACTCTATCAGATGAAGATAAGGCATTACTCCAAAAAAATCCTGCGGCTTACGAAGTTATGTATATGGCAACTGAACCAAGAACACAACTCGTAAGGAACAAGTTAAAACAACAAAGAGGTGCGGTGGGTGAAGATCAGACTGCTAAAATTAATTCATACTTAAATCAACAGGGTCTAACCGGAGTAGAATGGAAGTTCGAAAAAGACCTCTCAATCCCCCAACGTGAAGAATGGATGTCAGGACGTATTGTTTTAGGACCACCTGTTTTTGATGAAAATATCGTCATTTACATGAATCCAGCTCAGAGAGGTGCTAAAGGATTGGCATCTACAACAAAACAAACTCGTGAGGCTCAGTCCTTATCTGAGGGAGATTGTGCTAAGAATATTAGAGAATATTATTTGAGTTGGAAAGAAGGTGCTGACATATCTTTCGCTCAGTTGGATGCACTAAAGAAAAACGTGAAAAAGTGTATGAGATTAGGTCATAACTACAAAACTGCAGGTGTTGGTGGTGGTAACGTAAGAAAAATGATCAGTGCTATGTACCGTAGACCAACGAACGATACTCAAGTACCCACTTTTGATTTCTACGGTGGACCAGACTCGGCGTTTACAACAAAAAGAAGTATCACAGATCCAAATAACCAAAAGTTATACAGCTTTGATTTCAACTTAGCTAAGTGATGAAAAACTCAATAAGAAAAAATCTTCAGGTTATTCAAGAAGAAAGGGAACGTAAACAAGTGGCTCTTTCTATCGTTGAATCAAGATTACTTGCGGTTGCGGGTGGACCTGAATTTTTTGAGAAATTCGACTCGTTGACTGAAAACCAAAAAGTTAAAGTATCTTTTCTAATGTTGATGGAAATGAATACTATTTTGGAATACGATCTTATTTCCGAACAAGATTTAGCAAGTCAGTTTAAGGGAATTTTCGGTAATCTCTTTTCAAGTAGTTTTGAATCAATTATGGAACCTGTGATAAGAAAAATTATTGAATGGTTAGGTTTAGATCCTAAGAGTTTTATCTCAAACAGTGTTGTTTCGTTACTTACAACTAATCCTCTTCGGACGATCAGGGCTATGGGTAGTTGTGAAAAGTTCTCCAGACTCTTAGCTGAAGTACTCGCCGAGGCTTTTGCAATGGAAATACAACAATCTGTAAATGGTAAGGGATTTGTATTGGATGTCTTAAGAAATGCTGTTGGTGGTTCGCTTAAAGAGACTGAGTTTATAAACTCTCTCACAAACAATATTCATGTGGAAGTGTGTAAAATATTTACCACATTATTTAAAAATGCCAAAAACCTGATGGGTCAAGCATTGCCATCAGGTTTTTAATAGTATCTTCCGAGGAGACTCGTGTTGATATAAACACAAAAAGAAAGGGGTGTGTTTTATTATCTCGGGAAGAGGGGTTTATCCCCTCTTCTTCGTTATTACCACCTCGTCAATAATACCATATTCCACAGCTTCGGTCGCAGTCAACCAAAAATCACGTGTGGCATCTTGTTCAACTTGTTCTGCGGGTTTACCACAATAAGAACCCAAAAGTTCGAATAAGATTTTATTGACTTTTTCCCACTCCTCAAAGTTGATCCGAGCATCTTGGATGTTACCACCAGCACCACCTGATGTTTGGTGTAACATTGTCTTGGAAAAACGAAGTGATGATCGTTTACCCTTAGTACCCGCACCCAAAAGTACGGATCCCATAGACGCCGCCATTCCCGTGTTTACCGTTCGAATATCGCAGTTGATATAATCCATTACATCAACAATAGAAAGACCTGATTTTACACTTCCACCAGGACTGTCGATGTGCATTGTAATGTCAGTGGAATCAACCGAGTCCAAAAACATGAGTTGTGCTTGAACGACTGTAGACATACGATCATCGACTCCACCGGCAACCCATAACAGACGATCTCTCATCAAACGGGAGAAGATGTCAATTTGAGTGGCTCGAAGTTCTCTCTCCTCTAAAATGTAAGGTGTGAGTGAAGACTCAATGTGGTTAGTGTAGTGTTGAATGTCCAAGGAACCTTTACCCAAGTGACCAACGTAGTATTTTTGGAATTCTTTTCCGTAATCCATGTTAATGATTTTTTAGTTGTGGTACAAAGATACTACAAACCAAGTATATCATCAACTATTTCTTGAGAATTTAAAAAACTCCATGATCTCGGATGTTGATAAGACCAAAACAACTTCCAACCCCCAAACCATAAAAAACCCTCGTGTTTGGGTTCGATAGTTTTGTAATCGTTTGAATTTTTTGGGTACCTACCGATACGATAGGTCTTATATCTTTCCAACCCTTGTCTTTCAAAATATGTTGGATATCTCTTGTTTATTTCAGGAAATTTTGTTTTAACTACTGGTCTACAACCATGAAGTCTGACATATTTGTCGACAGACTTAGACCATAATAATGCTTCTTCTTTATCATTGGTGTCCAATTTAAATTCAACAATTTTATCACGATCGTTAAATCTGTGTGAAAAAACCTTAACAAGACCATAATCATAATCCATTTTGTAAACTACAATTTCTAAATCCGAGAAAAATTCAACATCATATTTGAAAATATTAAAATATCTTTCTACCGTGTTAGAAATAGTGTGACTTTCAACACATCTTGGAGTTTCTTCACCTTGTAAATATTCTCTAACCTCGACTAAATAAAGAGAATCGGGTCCATAAACCTTTACCTTAACACCTTGATCGAAAGTGTAGTAAATTTTGATGTCATTTATTTTCGTAAACATATTTTCCCAAAACTAATTTATCTACTACGTTATTTTTAAGATGGTTAAAAGCGTGATGTGGATTTTCTATAATAGGTTCACCGTGAATATTAAACGAAGTATTCAATAAAACAGGAATATCAGAAACTTTTAAATATTCGTTCATTAGTTCAAACAACATAGGATTATTGTCTTCATCAATAATTTGTGGTCTAGCGGTTTTGTCTGATTTCTGTATTACCGCCGGTATTTTTTCAATCCACTCATCTTTGGTAGTATAACATATTGTCATGAACTGAGTAGAATATTTTGATTTTGGGTTAGTAAATAAATCATCAAAATAGTCACTTAGAACCATAGGTGCGAAAGGCATTGTATCATAACGACCCAATCGTTCATTAAGTTTTGTATGAGTAGAATATTCAGTTGGACGAACTAAAATACTTCTATTACCTAAGGCACGAGGTCCATACTCCATACCCCCTTGAAACCATCCGATAATTTTTCCTTCATTAATATCTTCAGCGATTTTTTTTGGATCAAAATCTGACTTGATAAAATCATATTCTTCTAAAATGCCGAACACTTTTTGTTCATCATATTTAGGCCCGAAGGAAACGTTTGATAGTTTTAAGGGTTTGGTAATCTCACCCAACTGAACCGATTTCCATATACAGGCACCAAGTGATAAACCTTCATCCCCCATAGGTGGGTAAACGTATAACTCTTGCACCCAAGGTATATCGTTAATTTTTTGATTGAGTTTTACGTTTGCAAACAAACCTCCTGAAAGGCAAATTTTTGTGTACTCAGGAAAATCCCTATGTAAGTCAGAAAAAAACTGTAACATTAGTTCTTCTGTGACGAGTTGTAAGTTATGACTCACATCTTCCCTTTGTTTTTGAGTTGCAAAATGACCCTTCAAGAAAAGACTATCCATAGCAAATTTAGTTTTTTGGTCAGTTCTTGGGGGGTAAAAGTTGTAGTTGTCGTATTTTATTATTGATTTGAAAATTTTATACAATCTTTCATTGTATTCACCCTCAGGTGCCATCCCCATAAGTTTACCCTCATCTTTACACATTTTCCAAATACCTTCCATATTCTCATCATAACCTAAAATAGAAGAGGTTGTAAAACCCCAAAGGTGAGATAAACTACCTGTAGTTGAGAAATCCATTTTACGAATTTGGTTCATTTTACCATCTTCACATAAAAAAATTCTCATTACGGAAGACTCTCCACCACCATCATATGAAATGGAAAGTACTTTACCTTCCATTCCACTCGTAAAATACGCTCCGTAATTGTGTGCGACATGATGTGAAAGCTTTTCGTAACTACCATTACTAAGATACCTACAATAAGATTCTGTTAGGGGTTCTACAAAAATTCGATAATCTGAATTTTCTATGGAATGATTGGTGTCTTCCACAATTTTGAGGTAGGAAAGATTGGGAAAAGATTCGTGAGCATCTCCCGCTTTGATACGTGTCATTCGTTCCTCTTCCAAACACATAAGAATTTCACCATCAACAACTAACGATGATGAAGCACTATGTGAGCCAGCATAAAACCCAAAAATTTTACTCATAACTAAACTCGTCCTATGAAGTAGTTTTGAATGACTAAAAAGTCTAATTTTCTATTTAAAAAACAATTGATGGCGTCCGTAGGAGTTTCCACCATTGGTTCGTGGGGTCCATTGAAACTCGTATTCAATAATACTGGTATACCAGTTTCATTGTTGAAAGATTCAATTAGTCTATAAAATTTATTGTTGTTCTCAGGGGTGACTGATTGATATCGTGCTGATCCATCGACATGTGTTACAGCAGGTATTATATCTCTCCAAGATTCTAAAACTTTAGTGGTTACCAACATGTGGGGTGAATAAACGTCCAAGTCGAAAATACGAGATTGATGATCATACATTACCGAGGGTGCGAACGGTCTGTACCATTCTCTTCCCTTGATGTCGTGATTGATATGATCTTTCATCCATTTTGGTTTTGGTGATGCCAATATCGAACGATTACCCAAAGCTCTGGGTCCGATTTCACTACCATCTTGTACCCAACCGATCACACGATTGTTCACGAGTTTTTCAGTTACAACCGAAAACAACTCATTCCAATCATCATACTTGTCAACAATCAAGTTGTCAAATTTTTTCAGTGCATTTTCGATGTCTTCATCACTGTATGATCTACCCAAATAGGGATTGATCATATCAACATTTTCAACATCAGCGACTGCGATGTATGCATACCAAGCACAACCTAATGGAATACCACTATCATCTGCGGGAGGGATGAAGAAACATTTTTCGAACAAACCTGATTTGATAATCTGTTCATTTGAATTACAGTTTAGAAATGAACCTCCCGCAGTACAAACTTTATCGGAGTTGGTGAGTTTTTTCGCTAACTGTGCCAACATTAAAGAAATTCTTTCTTGTTCCCTTTGGTAGATGCCAGCAACACAAGCCTTTGAAAAGAAATCACTCTCCCATGTTACTTTGGGATATATTCTATTGTTTGGAATACAAATGTCGGTTTCTGTTTCATCAGTCCAATGAGCAAATAGAGGTGCTTCATCAACAATAGATTGTTCAGCATAGGACGCCAACCCCATTAGTTTACCTGCTGGCCATGTACCGGTTCTTGGTTCATAAATTAGTTGAATAGATCCATCAGAATACATAGTCCCAACTGACGTACACTCATCGGTGTCGATATCGGGCGGGTATTTTACCCACTTTTTATATACCTCTTTGTGACCTTTGAGACTAAAATGGTAGATACTAATCCCTTCACATAAATCTTCACCAGAATCCAAAATACCTTGGTATTCTTCAGGATACCAATCCTTGGTTTTATTGACATGGTTAAGAATACTACCTGAAGCGTCCGCAACAATGACAGCACCAGTATCTAATGGATCAAGTATTCCCGAAGAATAATAACTTGAGTATGCGTGTGCTAAATGGTGAGGTATATGAATAAGTTTTTTCTGAGGAACACTCATGATTTTGTTTAGTTGTTCATAAACATCATCATGAATTTCAGTGCTGGAATAAACAATCAAATCCAAGTCATCGACAGTAACGTTAGCATTACTGAGACAATACATTATAGATTCAAAGGGTACAACACCTCCTTGGTATGCGCCATCGTTTTTTATTCTTGTTATTCTTTCCTGAGTGATGGCAACAATGACTTTACCATCACGGATTACAGCAGCCCCCTTATCGTGACCAACAGAAAACCCTAAAACAATCATTATTGTGGGTTTTCTTCACCGTTATCGGAGTCCGAAAGATTTACCACGGTCCCTTCAGGAATATCACCATCGTATTGTTGAACGTGGATTGAATTTTCAATTTTGAAAATGACAACTTTGTCAGCACCTGTTGATAACTGAACACCTGATTCGGGTTTAATATATACAATAATACCTTGTTTATCGCTCAAGACGTGAATTAGAGCTTGAGAAAAGAGGATTGATGCGTTTAACAAATCCTGACTCGATAGTTCTTGTGAATTTTCTGACATAATATTTTTTTTTTAAAACTTAACAAAAAAAACTAAATAAAAAAGGTTTCTTTTACTTTATCCCACACACCTGTAAGTGATTCGTGTTCATTTACAAAGGTAGGCTCATAAGGTTTTCTCCTGAGTTTCATGTTTGCTTCCTCAGGAGTTTTATTTCCTTTTTTATGGTTACATTTAGAACAACAAGTAACAAGGTTAGTCCAAGTATTCCTTCCACCACGAGATCTGGGTTGTACATGGTCAATGGTTAGTTCTTTTTGACTTCCACAATAAACGCATTGATATTCATCGCGTTTAAAAACTTTTTGTCTATTTACACGCATACCATTACCACGATAGTTAATGTACCGTAGGAGTCGGATAATAAGTGGACGAACATATTCTTTATATGTGGTAACAATCGGATTTGAGTCGGCTTCAATAATTTCTGCCTTCCCATTATTAACCAATATAAACCCTCTCTGAAGTGATGTCACATTCAGGGGGGTGAAGTCAAAGTTTAGTACCAATACTTGTTGCATAGTTCAAATATAGTTAATTAAATCAAAATTAAAAAAGGGGTCAAGTGACCCCTTTAAAATTTTTTATCCGCGTCTCAGGGTCCGAAGGTCATAGCGTTTATCTTTTGTCCATAGAGTTTGTAACTCTTGGGATAGATGAACCGAATATGAACTCCAATAACTGAACATATAGATAAATAGGTTTTGAAGTTCCAAAAGTAATTCTTATATTTGTGGTGTCAATACCTTTTTACTATGAGCCCAACGTTATCCGATTATGGATCGAGGATAAAACCCTCAGATTATGTGGAGTCACTTTCTCCACTAGAACTATATGAACTTGGTTATGAAATGACCAAAAGAGATTACTTTTGTGAATTTTTGGAAGGAGTCGAAGAACCTTCAGAGGAAGAACTGAAAGAGAACCTCCAAAAATTAAACCTAAAGTTAAATTTACTTGAAAAAAATGATAAGAGAGTGTTAAATTTCTTGTTTTCACAATACATATAATTGTCATGACTAACGAACAACTTTGTGAACACTACGGTTTCAAAGCTCATCAATATGGGTTCTTCAAGCAATGGCAAGATATTACGGGAGACAAAATGAAACAACAACCAAAATCCGACAGGGCTGAAGTTTACCGTAAAGCGTTTTATGAACTTCTCCCCACCTCGGGTGTGGAAGTTTGATTTCGAAATTTTCCTTACTATATTTGTGAGTAATTAGGGATGTAGCGCAGATGGTAGCGCACCTGGTTTGGGACCAGGGAGTCGCAGGTTCGAGTCCTGTCATCCCTACAAATTTTTAAAAAACTTTTTTTATGCCTTACGTAATTTTGAAAGAGACCTTAGTGATGAACCAAAAGATAACTATTTTGGTTAATGATAGTGAAGGTATTCCTATGGAGTTCGAAACTCATGAGTCTGCAGAAAATATTGCAAAACTTTTTGAAAGTAACTCTTTAACTGGTAACAAGTACACCGTGAAACAACTGTCATAATGGCACATCCTAAAGAACACTCCAAATCATCTGCGAAAAAATTTGGTGGAAAGCCCGAAGACTATGATCATCTTCACCAGTGGTTAGATGAAACAAAGGGTTGGTTTGGTGATTCTCTTCACAGAATGTTTAGACACCACTCAGAGGGTATTTTTGAGATGGAAAAAAAGTTCGGTGTTAGTTTCGTAAACTCAGATGGTAAAACTGTATATACTCGTTATGTTGGTGAACAACATGTCAAAGAAGATTGTAACAACTACATTCCATCAGCTAAAGAATGGATTTTGGGTATGAAAGAAGATCGCAGACCAGTGTGGATGGTAAAAACTTTGAAAATAGAAACTGATTAGTATTTATAACTATGTTAACACCTGAAGAAAAAAAATCATTTAAACAACTGAGAGCAATTTCCAAAACGGCACAATTAGGTAACTTTGAATGGGAGTTTGAGGATTTGGATTGGAATGAAGATAAATATTTATCACCGTCAGTTGAAATTTTCAAAGATGATGATGTTTATCGTTCAGGTAAAAATTTAAACCTGCCCGATTCAATTGCCAAGTCAATCCACAGTTATTATATGAGAGAGGTTGCACCAAAGATCGAGTCTACTCTTGATGAAGTCATAGATAGTATTCCCGATGATCCTTCGACGCAGAAATTATGGTTTGTAATTGACATCAAGAATCAAGATATTAAATCATGGGTTGAAGTTGGTTATTATGAAACTCAAGATTGGGAAGGAGGCGATTGGTCTGAGGATGAAGATCCTGAAGCTGCTCCTATATTTGAAACATTAAGACAGCTCAATCCTGAAGCGGACAGTTTTATGTTGAGTTTCGAGGGTGGTGGTGATTCAGGATCATTGGCGGATAAGATTGAAGCCAAAAAAGATGGTAATCATATTGGTTCATATGATGTTCCAACTATCATTCAAAGTTGGTGCTACAACGCACTCCCTGGCGGTTGGGAAATCGATGCGGGTAGTTGGGGTGTTTTCACATTTGATTGTGAAAATCGAAATATTAATTTGGAAACTCAATACTATCAATACGAAGAGATGAGTAAAGATATTATTGAAGAATCTTTCCAATAATATTTGACAATGTAGGTTTCATTCAACTATATTTTAACTGTCATCAGCCTCGGTGGCGAAACAGGTAGACGCAAGGGACTTAAAATCCCTCGGACAGTAATGTCCGTGCGGGTTCGATTCCCGCCCGAGGTACTAAACTTAATCAAATACAATGTCAAACTTAAAAAAATTCTTTTCATTTTCTGAAACCATTTCGGGAACTACGTATTTTCTTCGTAACCTTTTGGTTTCGGTATTAGCTTACATGATCGGTTTTGGGATGGGTATTGCTATGGTTCGTGATGATATTAACTTAATGATTATCTTCGCTGTGTTATTTGTACCAACTTACTGGTTTTCCATGACAACCATTTATAAGAGATTCAACGCACTTTATCCTGATAAAGCGGGTGTATTCACTGTAGGATTACTTTCATTTCAGTTACTCACACAAACCATTTCTGAACCGTATAACGTTGTTGGTACAGTTTTACTTGCGATTGTCGCTTTCATTTTGATTTTTATAAACTCAGGGATCGATAATCACAAAGGTTAATGTGTGGTAGCTCAGGGGTGAGAGCAGAATGCTTATACCATTCAGGTCGTGGGTTCGATTCCCACCCACACAACTATGAAAAATAAATATTCTCACGCGGTTGCGTTGAGCGCGATTGGTGTCTTCATTCTTATGATGAATGTCCCACATCCTGAACTCTTATATAGGTTTATAGGTGGGTGTCTAATTGGGTGGGCATTGGTCTTGGCGAGACAACAAGGAAGAGATGAAAAATAAATTTTGACAAATCAAAAAAACTTTTTACATTTGTAACATAATTATAAAGACATGAAAACACAACTACATAACCAAGTCAACTTTATGTTTGATATCATTTGCGAAAAATGGTACCAGATTAATTTTGCAGGTTCGGGTGTGTGATTGTGAGTTTTTGTAAGGAATGAAACACAAGCCCGAACCCAAAAGGTTCGGGTTTTTTATTTCTTACAAGTTCTTTGACATATTGGTAGCCTTTGGGGCAGTGGCAGATGAGGTCATTGCGGCGGACTGAAAATCCGTAGGAACAGGTTCGATACCTGTCTGCCCCACTTTACATTGGAATGTAGCTCAGATGGTTAGAGCACCACACTGATACCGTGGGGGTCGTAGGTTCGAATCCTACCTTTCCAACTTTAATACCCCGTCGTATAATGGCAGTACAAGTGACTTTGACTCACTGAATGGTAGTTCGAATCTATCCGGGGTAACAATGGTTCTTTGGTGTAATGGATAGCATCTTTCACTACGGATGAAATGGTGAGGGTTCGAGTCCTTCAAGAACTACAATGATGGATAAATCATATATTAAGTTCAAAAAAGGGAGTTAATGTATGAAAAAAACATCATTACACATGGATGTGGTGAAATGGTATCATGATGGTCTCCAAAACCATTGTTGGGGGTTCGAAACCCTCCATCCGTGCAAAGTATTTTGAAGTGTCAAGTTTTTGTTTTATATTTGTGGTAAACTTTAAAACTTTTAACTATGACACGACATATGATCACACAGGTTCTTGCCTATCTCTTTGTATTTTGGCTTGGAGCTAAAATGGTAATCCTAACCAATAAGTCTGAACTCACAACCTATGATTGGGTTTCTTTGGGTATTAATACTTTCTTCACAGCATACTTTATGTGGCATGCTCAAAATGAAACAAAATCTAAATAAACAATCTAAAATGGCAAAATACTCTCTACTTGTAAACGGAACTGGTTTTGACGGTTCTGCACACGTTCTTACATCTGAAGAAGTTCGAAAAATTCATGACTTCAAAGAAGAAGCGGGTTACGACGGATTGGATGAAATGTATTCCGATCTTCCCGAACTTTTGGAAAATTATGATCACTACGATACGAATTATTGGGTTACGTCAACCGCAATGGCGACCGAAAGACTTCATTTTGTTTTGATTGATGAAAAAGAAGAAGTCGTATGGGACGTAAAGCCTGAAGAATTATCTTATGTGGGTGACGAAACAATCGGTTTTAGATTTCCTGAGGATGCTGATGATAGAACCAAAGAGATTGATGCGTATCCCCACGAAGGGAAGGAAAATATCTTGTTGGTTTATGAAGAAACTAAAGGTACCATGATAGATTTTGTGGTAGAAACTGAAGAAGTTCCAAAACCAATTGATTTTTCTTTCACTATTCAAAGTTTGGAAACCCCTGAGTACGAACTCGAATTAGTTGATAAGGTATTTTTCAAGGGATCTCAACTTGAATCGGTTCATGAACATGAGTCTTACACCGGTAAAGGTTTGACTGTTGAGATTTTCACCATGGACGATCTCGATAATGATGATGAATGGGATGAGGATGAAGAGGAATAATTTTGTAACTTTGTAAAAAATAAAACGATGGGAACTAACTACTACCGTGTACCTAAGGGTCATGAAATGATTAAGAGGGAGCAAAAGCTCCGAATGCGGATTGATACAATCGATTCTATCAACCCTTCGCAAATCAAGCGTGGGTTTCGTTTAATCGAAGTTGGTGAATGGGATTCCATCTCTTTATGGGATGAGTTCTTGGAAGGAACAAACATTCATTTGGGAAAACGCAGTGGTGGTTGGAAGTTTATTTGGAATTGGAATAACGGAAAGTATTACAAGACCAAAGAAGAACTTTTTGAGTTTGTCCGAAGTGGACGTGTGGTTGATGAGTATGGACAACAGATTGATGTTGAAGAATTTATCATCATGGCTCTTGAGTGGGGTAAAGACGATGGATGGGATTCAGAAACTTACTACAAGGACCATCCTGAACATCGAACACATTGGATTAGTGAGAAACACGAAGAATACATCGACGGACTTCGAGTTTCTACTTCAACGGATTTTTCTTAATTTGTGGGCAACATAGTTCAGACGGATATAACGTCGGATTTATAATCATGAGGTCGGGAGTTCGATTCTCCCTCTTGCTACAATATGAAAGCATTTCAAACATATATCATTCATAAAGATCCCCCCTCTAATTTAGAGTTGTTGGTACAAATATTATCTG
>Ga0164293_10003866_pt1 | contig 12814 bp, 11 predicted proteins | sample GEODES118metaG_FD_111487 | JGI IMG/M metagenome (GOLD analysis project Ga0164293, IMG submission 111487) | Eutrophic lake water microbial communities from Lake Mendota, Wisconsin, USA - GEODES118 metaG | ecosystem: Environmental > Aquatic > Freshwater > Lake | place: USA: Lake Mendota... | reverse complement strand
CGCGGATTTTGGCGTCATCGCTTCGCGGTGGGGCAATGGTCCTTGCATATGAAACTGATGGTGTCGGCAACGGTGGTGCTGCTCGCTGTTGGTATGGCAGGGTTTGTGGCCTTTGAGTGGTCAAATAGCCGAACGTTTGGTTCCTTGTCGGTGAGTGAAAAGCTCTTTGCCGGATTGTTTCAAAGCGTCCAGCCGCGAACTGCAGGATTTAATGCGGTTGATACAGGAGCACTGAGCGAAGAGTCGCTAGTAGTGACGATCGCCTTGATGTTTATCGGAGGCGGAAGCGCCTCGACGGCCGGAGGTATCAAGGTCACGACGTTTGCGCTTCTGGCGTTTGTCATGTGGGCAGAGATTCGAGGAAATCAAGACGTTTCACTCTTCAAACGACGAGTGCCGAACGCTGTGCAGCGTCAAGCGGTCACCATCTCGCTTGCAACCGTTGGTATTGCGACAGCCTCAACATTTGCACTTCTTGTGGTGAGTGACACCGGCTTGGTTTCGGGCGTTTTTGAGGTGGTGTCTGCACTGGGAACTGTCGGATTGTCGGTTGGCGATATTGATTATGAGAGCGACTCGGCACAGGTGCTTGTCAGTGCGCTGATGTTCATTGGCAGGCTCGGGCCGCTTACGCTGGCCTCGGCGCTGGCGGCGCGCTCGATTCCGAGTTTGTTTCGGTATCCAGAGGATCGGCCGCTGATCGGCTGAATAGGAGGCGTAAATGAACACGAGTAGTGGCGTATTGGTGGTGGGTCTCGGACGTTTCGGCGAGGCAGTTGCGCTGACGCTTGTCGACCAAGGGGTTGATGTCTTGGCGATCGATCTGGATGAAGACATTGTGCAACGACTCTCCGGAGAGATTCCCAACGTGGTGCAGGCCGATGCAACATCGGCGCGCGCCTTGCGGCAAGCCGGTGCCGAACAGTTTGATCACGCGGTGGTGGCGATCGCGACGAACGTGGAATCTTCGGTCCTGGCGACGTTGGTATTGAAAGAAGAACTCCGTATTCCCACTATTTGGGCGAAGGCGATCTCGAAGCCCCACGCCAGGATTTTGGAGAGCATGGGAGTGCAATTGGTGGTGCAGCCGGAACACGAAATGGGCATTCGCACGGCGCGCAGTATTGCCCAGGGTGTCACCGACTACTTCCGTATCGAAGAGAACTTTGCGCTTGTCGAAATGGAAGTGCCTGCATCTCTGGTGGGTCAGTCACTCGGGGAAATTGAGATACGCCGCAAATACGGCGTGACGATCGTCAGTGTGAAACCGCCTCGCGGGCAGTTTCAGTACGCAACGGCTGACACCGTTTTAGAACGTGGTGAGATGATGTTGGTGGCCGGGACGCCTCGGGACCTTGAGCGCCTCACCGGTTCGGTGTAAAGACAGACTTAGCGCTTCTTGTAGCCCTTAGGGCACTTTGGGTTGACGCCCGAGACCTTCTTGACTGCTTTGCCCTTTACGCAGGTGATAGCTGTCCTGGCCGCCTTGCCTTTCGCGGTCGCTGTTGCCTTGCCGACCGTCAGTGTTGCGCGGCGCAATTCGAAGTTGGGATTCGCTCCGCCACCCGATGAGTAGTAGATGCGAAACACATTGGTAGTCACTTCGTATCCCGTTGGGTCGAGACGACCACGGTCAGTACCGGTGAGCACCTGCGGTGTGGTCCACGTGAGGCCATCGCGCGAGGTGGTGATGAAGAGTTGTTGTGGCTTCTGGTTGCCCTTGGTGCCACCGCAACCTGGGCCGTCGGCAACGATCATGATCCAATCGTTGTCGCGAGCGCGCAAGACCTCGGTGTCGACATAGCCGCCCTCGAGGCGCCATCCGGCCTCTTTCGTGAATGACACGCCATCGGCGGAAATGTATGACGCCACTTTCTCTGGGCAACTGCTGTTGAGTTCTGGCGACTCAACGATGTAGATGCGGATCCGCCCGTCGGGCAGACGCACCGGATCGGGTACGCCCCACGCGCGCGTGTCTTTCGACACGACCATTCCGGGCGATGTCAATGTTGCCGCACCAATTGAAAGGCAATCTGCGGTGAGGCACGGCGCGGAATACACGCCTTGTGTATTGGCCGCCATGTTGACCAACTTGAAGTACGCACGCGTGCCCGAAGGGGTCTGCGCAACGGTGAAGTCGGCGACAGGACCGTTAGACCCGGTGGCGAAGGCCTCGGGCGCACATACGCCGGCGTCGTTGCACAGCGTGACTGCAGAACCTGTTGGCACCATATCGGCGCGCCATACGCGATCGCCTCCAGCGACGCGCTCAACGTGAGGTGAAACGCCGCTTAGCCCGAGGTTGACCGACTCGTCAGTCAGTACCCAGCTCGACGCGTGGGCGATTGGTGCCGACGAAATCGCAAGCGAGGCGGCGAGAAAACCAGTGAGTATGACAACACGTGACCGACGAGTAAACATCGGCTTAGCGTAGTTCCGCGCACTACGCGAGAGAAAATGCTTCAGCGCGGCTCGGCCACATATACGGGAATGTCGCGCTTCGTCATGGCTTGATATTCGTCGTAGCGCGGAAACACGGCGACGGCGCGCGCCCACCAGGTGGCTTTTTCGGCGCCATCGATGCGGCGAACGCGCACGGGGAAGGGTGCCGGGCCATCCTGCAGAAGTACGTCATGAGGGAAGTGGTCAAGATTGTGCACCCAGTCAGGATCGTCCGGCGCGCCACCTTTTGAGGCGACGAGTGCGTAGGTGCCGTTGTGCTCCACTCGCATCAGGGCAATCTTGCGGATGAAGCCTGTTGCGGCCCCACGCATCGTCACGATGACGACGGGGATGCCCGTATCGGTGAGGGTGTTGGCCTGAGTGCCACCCGATTGTTCATAGGCCGCTACCTGGTCGCGCACCCATGCGCTGGTGCTCGGGACGTACGTTCCCTCAAGTGCATCCATGCGGGCACTGTAGAACATTCTGCATGGTTCGCCGGCAGTCGGCGAAACCGCATTGGTGAAAGATTGGTCGCGATGCGGCCATGGGTTCCTCCAGTCGCTATTGCTACGACACTACGGGGTGCGTAACGAGGCACCAAAGGCGCCAGATAGGGAGAGCGAAACGACGACGTCCCCTTCGTGCTCAGTGAGTATCGCGGACAGCTCTGCTTCAGACCATGTGCCAGATTGTGTGGCAATCCACTCCACCTGAGACTCTCCGCGTTCACGGACAAATTGATCGATTGATGCGTCAAAGGGCCCAACCAAGACAACGCGTCGTCGAGCGATTTCAGGCGAAGAGGCGACGCGGATCTCATGCTCGGAGCGAAAACACGAGAGGTGATAGGTGGCGATTGCTCCTGAGGTGATGAGAGTAGCCATCGGTATGCGAAGGGAGCGAACAGTCGCAGATGAGAGTGTTCCATCAATGACGTCGCGAAGGAAGATGTACACCGTGGCGATGCCGGTGCCGAGCGCCACGAGTCCGCCAATGCCAATGAGCGAAATGAGATAGACCCGCCGAGATACCGACGCGATCTCGTCAGGTTCGCCAGATGCGTAGTGGAGTCCCGCGGCACGCCAATGCACCCACCACACCGGGAGGCCAATGATGAGGAGCACCACTGCAAGCAACAGCGTGTTCAGTGCGGGATCGCCGGCAAGCAGTGCACCACCGGTCAGGGCCTCGACAAACGCGCCGAGCAAGATGACGACACCGACACCGGTTGCAATCAGGCCACCGATCGCCATGACATAGTCATACGTGCGGTCGATCTCAGTTCGCTGTATTCCGCGGCGTGCGGCAAGCACTGCGCGGTGATACGCCCACACGACAAGACCAGCACATGCCGCACCAAGCGCACTGGGTGTTGAGGAGAAGTGGTCACCGATGTCCGTTGCGCTGGGCGTGCCAAGAAACCAAACGGCGACTCGATAGAGCACAGTGGCGCCAGCCACGATCGCGGTAATCAAGCCGCCTGCAACGCCGAAGAGGACGACATATAATCGCCATCCCTCGCTATCGGGCGATGCAGAAAGACCGCGAACCCAGTACCGGATCCATACCGCGGCACCAATGAAGAGGAGCGCGATTGCACTGGCGAGAAGGTCGGTGTTGTCCACGAGTACTGCGTCGAGTGACCCTGGCGTGAATAGGCGATCGAGTATGGCTGCGACCAGTTGGCCTGCCCCTACGGCTCCAAGCACGAGTCCGATTAGGGCAGCAGCGACGTGACGAAAGGTGGTCTGTGGTCCACGGGTGAATCGGCGATCGAGTCGGTCAACGCCAAACCATGTTGCACCCCATACCACGGCTTGGGCGAGGGCGAACCCGTCATAGTCGTCGGCGCGGAATGCAAAGCGCAATAGGGCGTAGGCGCCAAACAGCGTCACCACGAGCGGCACGAGTAGTGCAATGGTGACAAAGAGCGTCCATCCAGGGCTTTCGGTCTCGAGTGGGTCGCGTGTGATACGTCGTTTTGTCCATAAGCCAAATACGACGAGAAGGGGCGCGCCAACGAAGAGCAGCGACAGATTGAGTGCCAACTCTGAAGAATTGTCCTTAACGAAGTTGGCACGGTCCGCCACCATGCCGAGAAGACCCGACAATCCGCTCGCAGTTGCAAGTGCCAATGCCAGTACGACCAAGTAGTGGAAGACGTTGCGTAATTGCGTACCGAGCGGCGCCGATGTGCGCCGTTGCCGGATAGCCCGAATGCCGAAGGCCACCAGTGCAATCAGTGCAATTTGCACGAAGAGACCGATCACCATGCCCATGTTCCTAGGGATTTGGCGTCGTGCAGTCGTAGAGCGGCCACGGAATACCGGTCAGTTTCCAATCTTCGTCGACGCGGACCAAACGCAACGTATGTCGCTCTTCGTAATACCCACCAAACGGCCCGCCGTCGGGAATGTCGGCGGTGATGCGCACGGTTGCGCGTTCGTCGTCGGTATCGACCCCTGCGAGACTGATACGGACGTCATTTTGAAGAAATGCGCGATCAAGATCTGTCGCGTCACAATCGCTTTCCGGTTCAAAGAATGTTGCGGCCTCATCGAAATCGCCGTCGAATGCCGCCTGCAGGTATGCCTGGGCAACGCCTTCGGGTTCCGTGATGTCATAAGTCGTAACCCCTCGCCCCACGGTGAGGCTGACTACTGCGAGCACCACGAGGAGTAGAGCGCCGACCACCACGGCCAATACGCGGTTTGGGCTCCAACGCACGGCATTCACCCTATGTCACAACATCAAACAGCGCGCAGTATGCAGATCCCTCAATTGGGCTCTTCCCATAATTGCTACAGCGCTGCAAGACGTGTCTGTGCCCACACGCTCGACGGGCGTTCTGCAAGACGTGATTCGACAATGACACGCGCCTCGGCGGTACGCCCTGACTTCATGAGTGCATCAATATGTGTGCGCAGCACAACATCGCGCTGGGCATGACTGCCCCCAAAGAGTGCCAAGTGCTCGACGACGGGATCAAGCGACGCGGCTGCCGACGCATAGTCGCCGTCGGCATGATGCACCAGCGCGCGACACACCGGCAACCCGACACGCCTTGTCATCTCCTGATTGGTGCTTGTGGTGGGGGACTCGAGGTAGCGCTCGAGATTCTGGATCATCGCATGGGCCTCAGCCATGCGATTATTGCCAACGAATGCCATCACGGCGTGCATGTCGTTGAACACGTACCACGGCTCATCGCCTTTTGCAGCCCAACCATCAGCAAGCGACTGCCAGCGCGTGCCTATATCGACATCCTCAAGGTGGAGGCGCCACAGAAGCGCTGAAGCATCCAGCATCTCCATCGCTACATTGCCTGACTGCTGGTTGCGGATAAATCGGTCATACATCGCGAGCGCACCTTGCCAGTCCTGTTGTTCCAGCAGAAACAGCGCGTTGTGCCACGCGATGTGCACGTTCAGAAACGTGCCGGTCTCCCAGTCGCCAACTCGCTCGCCAAGGTATGCGAGCCCGCGCTCGTAGTCGCCGCGCATCTCATTTACGTGAGTAACGGCATGGATACCCCACGAATCAGTCGGGTGCCTTTCCACTGCGCGCAGGCCAACCTCCATCGCCTCGTCATATCGACCTGATTCCTCGAGGCCAAACGACCACATGCCCTCGAGGTAGCCGTGATACTCATCTGCTGGTGACCATGCCGTCAGCGCCGATGCCAGACGCGATTCAAGCTGTTGCGACGCTCCGGTAAAGAAGTCAATTTGGTGACCGACGAAGAGTGCGAGCGCATCGCGCGGAAACGACTCATTGATCTTCAGTGTGGTCTGCGAAGCACTGTAGAGGTCACCTTCTCGGAGTTGCAGGGCAGCAGTCAGGTGCATGCGCTCACGTTCGTTTGCCGCGCGTGGGTCAACTTCGTGAAGGCGTTCGCCAGCGGCGAGTGCGTCGGCTCGCTCACTGGACAACAGTCCCAGATATGCAGTCAGCACATGTGCCATCGGCGCAACAGGGTCCACGTTGCATGCGTGCTGAGCGTCGTCGGCAACCGACTGGCGAAAACTCAACAGACTGAGAAGTGCCCGGTCGTAGGCCTCTGCCCCTTTAGATGTCGCAGTGATGGCATTATCAGCAATGTCCTGCATTGCTCGATTGTGCCACCAAAAACCCTGTCCCGAGGAATAGCACGTGCCAGATGGGCTCTACGAGACGGCGACTTCGACCATCGCTCCTGAGGCGTCACTATCGAGAAGTGTGATGGTCACATTCGAAATGGTGAGCGGTTCGTCCGGTCGAAGGGTCCACTCAGTTTTTGTGGCCAGGAGCGATTCATCAAGCACGAGCTGATCTCCAGGTTTCTCGAGAGATCCCTGGAGGCGATAGGGCCCTGCAAAGTGGATTCGAGTCGCGTCTACTACGTAGGCAATTGTTTCGTTGCAGCAACGATTGAATTCACTCTTACGCCATGTGTCGATCACCAAGACCTTGGTTTCGCTGATCTTCACCATTACCGCCTTTGGTAGTTCAGAGACAACTGAATTTGTGCTGACGAAGTGCGTTGTGGTGCCTGCACTGGTGATGCATCTCACCTGATTGGGCTCAACCCAGCCAGCTAGATACTTGTTCCAGACCGTCATGTCCGTTGCGTTGTAATCATTAAGCCCAGCGTTGTACATCACGTCGAAGCGGTTGAGGCCGACGAAGTCGGTGATGCCTCGTTGCCCTGAGTAGAGGTCCCAGAGATTGAGCCATGCGTGACCGAGTTCGTGTGCAATCAACGAGGCGTCACTGTGATTGTGGGTTATCAGCGATGCTCTGGAGACATTGCCGGCAGGGGTGACTATTGGAGCATTCCTAGGGTCAAATTCCATCCACGCTGTAGCCCAGTCCATAAGGTCTGGTGATCCCACAAGATGAACCAAGTCGTAGTTATCAAAATTGAGCTCAGGGCTGGCATATTCCAGAACATCAAACGGGGATACCGAACCCGACTGCGGTTTGGGCGAGTCTTTCGAGAATCCCATTTCCGAGGCAGTTTTTGGAACTTCTATCCAGAGCTCTTTGGGAGCAGTGTCAAACGTGAACGATGCTTTTCCCCACGAGATCTGCTCATAAAAATGTGCTGCACCATTGAGTGCGGCAAGAGTTGGACCCACGTAGCTCGTCGGTGGTTCATCATCGCTAAATGAAAAGGGGAGCACCAATAACTTGGGTGCTCGGATTACCTCAGGCCTAGGAAAACCAACAAGATTCGACCGGACCATGCCATTCGCATCTGGGGGAAGGTCAGCGATGTGGCACTCCTCGGCGCCAGCCAGCGCATTAAAGGGTGTATCGGTGAACGTATCGCTCAGTGTTGGGAGAGTGGTCGTCGTGGTGGTCTCGACGATGGTCTCATTGGCAGTTGAGTTTTCTGATTCCGCGCACGCAGCCAAGAGGGCTGAGGCAAGGAGGATGCTGCTCGCGACAAGGCGTGTGGGCATGAGGCGAATCTAATGGGGTGGTGGTGGGACGAATTGATCCGGAATTAGCGCACTCGCGGGGACCTGAAACCCTGATCGATTTCTCCAGCAGACGGGGCCGAGCCCGTAAACCAAATTGGGGTTAGATTTGCTGTTACTAGGGAATGTCCACGACACCCCTGCACCGTCGAACGGCAGTAGCAGTACTGGCGGCTGCGTTATTCACCTCGATGTTGATTCCCGGGGTTCAGGCAGCGTCCACACCAGGCGCTAAATGCACCCAACGAGGTCAAGAACGAGTGGTGTTCGTCTCGTGCTATTTCGTGCTGGGAAGGACCGTTACGGGCCGAGGCGCCGTTGTGGAAACTACAGCTGGCAAGGTAGTGGTGGTCGATGTGGTGGTTGTCGAGGTCTCAGCCACGACAACAGGCTGGGGGTTAATCGTGATGGTGCCAAGCGACGTGATGGTGCCGTCACTATTGAGTCGTTGAACGGTCACTGTCCCGGCTGAAACGACCGTGACATTCGATTTCGCATAGCCACCGGTGCCTACGAAGTCCATGAGGCGACACGACAACAGGTGCGCACAACTCGTACCTCCCACCGACACCGATCCGGTTCCGTTCACCAGCGAGATGAAGGTGGGGGTGGTAGCCGACCTGTATTGGTTGACGAGTGTGAAGGTGTTGTTTGCCGGAGCCGTGAACGTGGTGAGAGATGGGGCGCCAGAGGAGGACACCGTCAACGGGAAATACTGCGGGTCCTCACACGGATTCACCGGATAAAAGGCGACAAGGAAAAATGGCGTGTTTGGTGTGCAGGAGCCCCACACGCTGCCCACTCCAGGAATCGAAGAGGGCGTTCCCGTGAGCACCGTTCTCGCATTGGCGTCGCTCCAGCCGACTCCGTTCTCGAATTGCGATGAAGAAGCTGTGGCGGGTGAGTTCCAACCGACTATTCCTCCACCGCCGAGGCTGATCGCCCCGACCGTGTAGGCGTTGTTGACTACTCCGCGTCCGTCACGGGCGATTATGCCACCTGCGTCGAATCCGATTGCGCCCGTCGAATACGAGTTGTTGACGGTCAAATCAATGGAATACTCGCCGCCAATTCCGCCTCCACCCGAGCCAATGTTGCCTGTTGAATAGGAGTTAGTGACGGTCATTGGCGTGTCGTAGGTCGGTGCCATTCTGCCGACGATTCCGCCACCACCTGTGTAAATGTTGCCTGTGGTAAATGAGTTGGTGACTGAATTGGCGTTACGGGGAACGAGATCGGCATAGGCACTGAATATCCCTCCGGCTCCTGCAGTTGAACTTGCTGCGCCGATCGATGCGGTGGAATACGACGTACTGACACTCGTGCCGCGGCTATTTGCAGCGACCAGGCCGCCCGGCAGGGAGGCGGCGATCGAGAACGAGTTGGTTACGGTTGCGTTGGCGGCTTGTTTGGCGAGTATTCCACCCCCATCGACATTGGATGAGCCTGTTGAGAACGAGTTCGACACAGTTGCTCCGGTCGACGGCTGCCCGATGATGCCGCCACCTTGTCCGGCGATGATTCCAGTTGAATACGAGTTGCGCACCGTCACGTTTAGGGACGATGCACCAACAATGCCTCCACCGTTGGGCGGTATGGGACCATTGGATGAAACACCGTCGATCACGCCACCCGTGGAAAATCTGACAAGCCAGCCACCTTCATCAGCCAGTGTCGAACCCGATACCGCTGAGATGTTGAGATTCTGAATCGTCGCATTCGTGGTGTAGTTAAACACGCCCCTCAAGCCCGTTAGCCCACTAAAAATGATCGAGTTTCCCTGGCCGTCGTAGGTGCCGGAAAACGGATTCGGCGGGTCGCCAATTGCGGTCCACGAACCCGAGACCGTGATATCGGCTATCTGAAAGACCGTGATCGAGTTGCCGCGACAAGCTGTGGTCGATTCGATAATCGCGAGATCGGCCTGCGAATCCACTTCGTGTCGGCCGGTCGAAGCGTTGTAGAGAGGGCACGCACTCGCAGACGCGCCTCTGATGGTCGCAACCCCCATCAGAGCCAGCGTCAGTGCCGCGAAGCGTTGCGCAAAAGAGGTGGGCCGCCGTCGAGGAAGCGCATTTTTCATGTCCTAAACCGTACAAGAATTCGGATTCAGTCTAAAAATCGGTTTTGGCGCGCTCGGAGGGACTCGAACCCCCAACCCTCTGATCCGAAGTCAGATGCTCTATCCATTGAGCTACGAACGCTGGTTGGCAACAGCGTAATGGCGAAATCGCGTTACGGAATTGCTCAGGGTCGAATTGCGTAGAAGGCGTTGACAGCGTGGTCGATGTTGAGGCGCTCGAAGTGTGTGAAGCCAGCATCGCGGGCCATTGCTTCGGCTGTTGATGCCGAGAGGCCGAGTGTGCCGAGGCCGGCGCCATCGGGTGCTGACATTGCCGACGACATGCACGACAGCACACTGATGCCATACATCAGTGAGGCCATTGGATTCTTGGTGGCGTTGAGTTCGAACGTGTCGTGTGCCTTGATGTCCACAAGCAGCCACACGCCGTCATCGGCAAGTGATGCACGGATGGCGCGCATCATGTCGGCGGGATGTGTCATGTCGTGGATGCAGTCGAAGGTGGTGACGAAGTCGAGGCAGTGATCGGTCGGGAGTGGAGTGGTGCGGTGGTCGGCGAATTGTGCATTGGTGAGGCCAGATGTGGCGAGACGCTCGTTGGCGCGGGTAAGTGCGTGTTGCGAGATGTCGTAGCCAATGAAGGTGCTCGCAGGGAATGCTTTGGCCATGAGCAGCACGGCGCCTCCGGTGCCGCAGCCGACGTCGGCAACGTGTGCGCCGGCGGTGAGTGTGTCGACGAGTCCGTCGACTGCAGGCAGCACTCGATTAATGAGGTTGGCGGTGTTCCACGGCTCGAAGCCGCGTTCGATGCCAACGGCGCCGTCTGGGCCGTGGCTGTCGTAGTTGCGCCCGACGCCCGTACGAAAGGTGTCGGGCATGTGGTCGAGTGCGGCAATGGTCTGGGGGAGCCGATGGAAAAGTCCCATGCCGAAAGCGGGGTGGGTTTCGTCGGCAAGCACCGCGCGTTGTTCGGGTGTGAGGAAGAAGCGATCGACGCCTTCGTTGTCGGTAGTGAAGGCAATGAGCCGGGCCGATGCCTGGTTGTAGGCCCACTCGCGCACCCATCGCTCGTGGAGTGTGAGCGAAGCTGCGAGTTCAGCAGTAGTAGTCGGGCGATCCAGTTGGGCAAGGGCGTGATACAGCCCGAGACGATCGCCGAGGTGGACCATGGCGGATGTCATCGCGCCCTCAAGTTTCGAAAACAAGAGGAACGAGTAGAGCTTCAGTGCATCGGGGTCGATGGGCTCGGTCATCAGCCCAGTATTGCCGTCTTGGGGCGAAGCGCCCCTTGTGCGCTAGCGACCGATGACGCGAGACGAGCTGGCGCCGGCCAAGAGGGCCGACACCAAAATGCCGAGCGGCAAAGTACCCCAGTATGAAAGGTTGGTACCAAGGTTGCCCAAGAACAGCATCAGCATCCACGTTGCGGGGAACGTGGAGATGAGGAACACCATGACAAGTCCAAACAATGCTTTGATCATGTTGACGAGCATAAGACGTTCTCGTACACAAGAATGGTGAATATGAACCGTAAAAAGTCTTTACTTGTTGGTGGTGTGGCGGTGTCGATGGTGCTTGCAGGATGCAGCATTGGCGGCGACACGTTCAATGGGGTCGAGTCACCGAATCGCGGCGTGACGGTGCAAGCCACAGGAACTGCCGAAGTGGTGCCTGACTCGGTGTTGTTGATGTTTTCGGTAACTGCTCTGGCCGATTCAAACGAGGAGGCGGTGCGGCAGGTGGCCGACTTGGCCGACAAGGCGCGGGAGTCACTGCGCGAATCAGATATCGATGATGACAACGTCCAAACCCGCACCGTGACGACCTATCCCGAGTATCAATATGGTGCCGACGGGTCGCAAACATTGGTTGGCTATCGGGCGACGCAGTCGTTCACGGTGGACATTGACGATGCGGGCGCGGCTGGTTCGGTGGTGGATGCTCTGGTTGTTGCGGTGGGCGACGGTCTGCAGATCGAAAGCGTGACGCCAGAGGTGGGCGACAACAAAGATGCGCTTGAAGTGGCGCGTGAGTCGGCTATCCGTAATGCGCGCGAGAAGGCCGAAGACTACGCCGATCTCTTGGACGTTGATCTCGGTGACGTGCAGTCCGTCGTAGAAGTGACGAGTCCGGTCACGTTCGAGCCTCGAGCGGTTGGGGAGAGCGCTGACTCGTCAATGGCAAAAATCGGCATCGATCTGGGCACACAAGAGGTGTCGGTGACGGTTGACGTGCGGTGGTCGCTTAAGTAACAAGAGCGAGGCGCATCACGGTGATGTCGAAGTGGTTGAGCGTGCTTTGCCGCACTGCTTGCCAACCTGATCGCGTGTACCAGTCAACTTTGTCCTCGGTATAGAGGTAGACGGCTGAGTGGCCGAGCAGTCGAGCTCGGCGTTCGGCGTGGCGCACGAGTGCGGAGCCAACGCCGCGTTCGCGGTGGCGAGGGTCTACCCACACCGCAGCGATCCAGGGGCCAGGTTCACGTAAATCGGGGAGTTCGTCATCGTCGACGAGCGTGGCCACGCCCATGAGCTCGTCGTATGGCGAGACCGCTGCGTACACCTCAATGGGTTGGGCGGAGTCAATCACTGCGTATTGATCGAGGTATGTCTGCACGGTGTCATGGGGGAACTCGTGCTGCCAAGCGCGATGTGACCATTCGGCGGCGAGATTCCAGTGGCGTCGCGGGAGCGGCATAACGGTGAATGAGTCAAACCCCGGGGGCGCCGTAAAAGTCGCGTCTGGCCCCTTGTGAACCGGTGTCGTTTCAGTAATCGCCGCCAGATCGATGGGACCATATATATGGGGGTAGAACTCGTCG
>Ga0164293_10003864_pt1 | contig 12815 bp, 9 predicted proteins | sample GEODES118metaG_FD_111487 | JGI IMG/M metagenome (GOLD analysis project Ga0164293, IMG submission 111487) | Eutrophic lake water microbial communities from Lake Mendota, Wisconsin, USA - GEODES118 metaG | ecosystem: Environmental > Aquatic > Freshwater > Lake | place: USA: Lake Mendota, Wisconsin... | reverse complement strand
TATGAATTATTAATCACTCCAGGTTTACAACAAGCTGATCACGCTACAGCTCAAACAAATTATATTTCAAATGCTGAAGAAAGAGGTGATCATTTCTATATTATGGATTTAACTCCATATGGTTCAACTATCAACACTCCAGTAACTGAAGCACAAGGTTTAGATACTAACTATGCTGGTGCTTATTGGCCTTGGGTTCAAGTTGTATCTCAAGAAACTGGTAGAAATGTATGGGTACCTGCTTCAACAATTATGGCTGGTGTTTATGCTTTCAACGATAATGTAAGTGCTGAATGGTTTGCTCCTGCTGGTTTAAATCGTGGTGGTTTAGGTGGTGTTATTCAAGCTGAAAGAAAATTATCTCCAACAAATCGTGATAATTTATATGCTGGTAAAGTTAACCCAATCGCTACTTTCCCTAACGTAGGTGTTACAGCATTTGGTCAAAAGACATTACAACAAAAAGCTAGTGCTTTAGATAGAATTAACGTTCGTAGATTATTAATTGCTCTTAAGCGTTACATTGGTAATGTTTCTAAGACATTAGTATTTGAACAAAATACAACTGTAACAAGAAACAGATTCTTATCTCAAGTTACTCCATACTTAGAAAGTGTACAACAAAGACAAGGTTTATATGCTTTCAGAGTAGTAATGGATGATACAAACAACACTCCAGATGTAATTGATAGAAACCAATTAGTAGGACAAATTTACTTACAACCAACTCGTACAGCTGAATTTATCTTATTAGATTTCAACATCTTACCAACTGGTGTAGAATTTGGAAGTTAATAAAAAATAACAAATGATAAAAGATAAAAAATTATACGAATTTGAAGACGACGCAGCAGCCGATACCTCGGTTGCTGGCGTTACTTCATCTTTAACTAAGTTGTCATCAGCTGTAACTAATGTGAAAGATTTTTCTCGAGTAGTTGAAGCTATAGCTAAATGGATACAAAAGAAAAAAGGATCTCAATTAAGCAGTCTTGAAAGTAATCAAAACTATAAAATGGTATTAAGTTACTTAAACAAGATGCAATCAGATGTTGATAACAAAAAACCAGTTGAAAATCCAGTTGCGCAAAAATAATAACTATTAATATTTATATAAAATAACAATACAATGGCAGTATTAGATCCTACCGAAATTATGTTCACCGCTTTTGAACCAAAAGTTCAGAATCGCTTTTTAATGTATATTGACGGTATCCCTTCATATTTAATTAGAAAAGCTTCAACTCCGTCTTTCAACGCTGGTGAAATCGTATTAGATCATATCAACGTTTACCGTAAAGTTAAGGGTAAAGTTCGTTGGAATGATATGACTTTAGAACTTTATGATCCTGTAACTCCAAGTGGCGCTCAAGCTGTAATGGAATGGGCTCGTTTGGCTCACGAATCAGTAACTGGACGTGATGGCTATAGTGATTTCTATAAAAAAGATTTACGTTTAGACATTTTAGGTCCTGTTGGTGATGTAGTTGGTGAGTGGATAGTTAAAGGTTCTTTTGTTAAAGAAGCTAACTTTGGTGAATACGATTGGGCTAATGAAGCGTATGTTTCAATCAGCTTAACAATAGCAATGGATTATTGTATCCTGAACTACTAATCGTTCATCCATATATTTAATAAGAAAGTCATCTGAAAGGATGACTTCTTTTATCTTTGTATATTTATATATATAAAAACAATATAAACGTTATGGAACAAAAGTTTAAGTATCCTACTGAACAAATTGATTTACCTTCTAAAGGTTTAATTTACCCTCCTGAATCACCATTATCAAAAGGTGTTATTGAAATGAAGTACATGACTGCAAAAGAAGAAGATATTCTATCTAATGCTAACTTTATTCGTCAAGGAACAGTTATTGATAAGTTATTACAATCAATGATTGTAACAACAGGTATAGACTATAATATGTTATTAAATGGTGATAAAAACGCTATTTTGATAGCAGCACGTATTTTAGGGTATGGTAAAGATTATGATTTTACCTTTGTTGATCCTAATACAGGTAGAGCTGAAAAAGCTACTGTTGATTTAACAACATTAGACACTAAGAAAATTGATGAAAGTCTATTCACACCAGGTAAAAATGAATTTAATTTTGAATTACCATTCTCTAAAACTATGGTTACATTCAAGTTATTAACACATGGTGATGAGCAAAAAATAGATAAAGAAATTAAAGGTTTAGAAAAAATTAATGCTCAAGGTTCATATGATGTTACAACTCGTTTGAAACATACTATTGTAGCAGTTAATGGTGATAGAGATACAGCCGCAGTTAGAGAATTTTCTGAAAATATGTTAGCTAGAGACGTTAAAGCTTTACGCGAACAGATTAACAAAGTAATGCCAGATGTTGATATGAAAGTCAACGCGGTTAAATCTAACGGCGATGTAGTGGAGGGCATCGATTTACCAATTGGGGTTAGCTTTTTTTGGCCTGACTCCGGAGTATAAGAAAATAATACTAGACGAAGTATTTTTACTTTGTTATCATAGTCAAGGTGGATTCACTCATGATCAAGTATATAATATGCCTATAAGATATAGACAATATTATTTACAAAAACTATCAGAACTTGTTGAAAAACAACAAGAAGAAATAGATAAAAAATTCAATGTGAGTGGTGGCGCAGAAATGGCGCAACCAAATAAAACCACTAGAGAACGTCCACCAATACCAGATTTCGCATTTAATGCAAGAGCGCCTAAAAAATAGGCGCTTTTGATATTTATACACGGTATAAACTACAGAATAACGCATGGCTACTGAACAAGAAATACAATTTCAACGAGTATTAAATGATCTTATTAAAGATCAAAGGGATTTAATTTCTGAAATTAATAGTGAGTTAAAAAATGAACTTAATGTTAGTAAAGAAGTTAGAAAACAGTATGATGTTTTAGAAAATATTTCTGATAAATTAGTTAACAACGCTGAAGATGCTTTAGAATTATCTCAAAAACAATTAGATAAAGAAAAAAGTAAAGTTAATAGTGTAGTTAAACAATTAAGTAATGCCTACGGAATATTACAAACTCGAATTAAAGAAGGTAAAAAATTAGAAGAACTTACTGTTCAAGAAAAAGCATTATTAGCTGCTGGTCAAGAAGGATTTGAGGTTGAAAAAGCAACAGTGGCATTAATTGATAGAAAAATTACTTACCAGAAAAATTTAAACGCATCTATAGGTTTAACAGGTACATTACTTAAATCAGCTACTAAAATAACTGAAAAGTTAGGTTTAAGTGGTCTTGATGATGTATTTAAAAAAGCTAAAGACGCTGCTGTTGATAAAGCCAAAGCATTAGGAGTATCAGATGAAAAAGCATTAGGACTATCAGGCAAAATAAAAACAATGTCTGCTGGTTTAGGTATTTTAGCTTCTGGTATTGGTAAAAAATTAACTGATCCTTTAGTATTATTAACAGCCCAAATAGGTTTAATTAAGAAATTTTTTGATTTATATGGTGGTGTTAATAAAAGAATAGTTGATCAAGGTAAACAATTAAATATAAGTAAAGAGCAATCTCAAGCATTATATGAGAGTGCTTATCAATATGCTGCTGAACAAAGAAATGCTTTTGTTACTGAAGCTAGAATATTAGAAGGTAGATATAAATTAAATGAAGCATTAGGTACATCAATTGCATTTACTAATAAAGAAGCTATTACAGCTGAAAAATTATCTCATTATTATGGCATAAGTGAAGAACAAAATGCTCATTTAGCTGTATTAGGTAGAGAAATAGGACAAACCAATGATGATATTTTAAACACAGTTATTAAAACAACTGTTAGTCAAAAAGCTCAATTTGGTGGTACTATAAGTCAACAAAAAGTATTACAAAAAGTAAGTTCAGTTAGCGGTGATATATTAACTAAATTTAAAGGTAATGTTAGTGAATTAGCTAAAGCTGTTTTACAAGCTGATAGATTAGGATTAACATTAGAACAAGTAGATAAAATTGGTGAGTCATTACTTAATTTTGAACAATCAATTGAAGCTGAACTTAAAGCTGAATTATTAACTGGTAAAGCTATTAATCTAGAAAAAGCCAGATCAGCTGCTTTAAGTGGTGATACAGCTAAATTAACCACAGCTATAGCTGAGGAAGTAGGTAACATTCATAAGTTTGAAAGAATGAATGTTCTTCAAAGACAAGCATATGCTGAAGCATTTGGAATGTCAGCCTCAGAAATGGGTGATATGCTTCGTAAACGTGAATTTGAAAACAAATTAGGTGCGGATGCTACTAAATCAGCTACTGAACAACTTAGGTTAGCTAAAGAAAGAGGCATAACAGTAGAAGAAAGTGTTAGAAAAGATCTTGAAGCTAAATCATTAGCTGAATTACAAAAATATACATTTGAAAAAATATCATCTATTCTATCAAGAATAGCTGCTGGCCCAATGGCTACTATATACAAGTATATAGAAAAAGGATTAAAGGGAGTTGAAGGAATACTTGGTGGATTTAGTAAAATGACTGGTGGCGGATTAGGTAACGCTTTAGGAGCAGCTATTTTAGGAGCTCCATTATTATTAGCTACTACTAGATTAATGGCTGGTGGTTTAAAAGGATTACTATTCCAACGTGGTACTGATGCTAACCCAATGGTGACTAGACCTACATTAGCTGGAGGAATGGGAGGAGGAATGGGTGGTTTATTTGGTGGTAAAACAACTTTAGCAAGTGGAGCTTATGTTCAAGGAGGACAAGCATTTAGCGCAGCTGGAAAGCCATTAACTGGAGCTGCGGCTAATAGTGTTATAACAGCAGCTGGAAAACAAGGGAGAGGATTTGGAGCATTTTCACCTAAATCAATGGGAGCTGGATTAGGATTAGGAGTGGGCGGTATGGCTTTATCAGGTATAGCTTCAAGTATGGAACCAGGAGCTGGAGCTAATACAGTAGGTGTATTAGGTCAAACAGCCCAATACGCAGGTATGGGTATGATGTTTGGACCATGGGGTGCTGCTATTGGTGGATTAGTTGGTTTAGGTATGGGATTATTTAGTTTATCTAAAGAAAATGAAGAACGTAGAAAACAAGAAGCAGACGCTAGTAAAGAATCTCAAAGAAGAACACAAGAAATAATAGAACAAATGTCTGTTAGACCTATTGAATTAAATGTAACTAATGAAACCATTGGTAAATGGAACACATATTCTAGCCAAAACGGTGCTAATAACTCATTTGCTTAACATATTTATATAAAACAATAACATCATGGCATTATTTGATAAATTAAAAACAGGCTTATTAGGTTTAAAAGGACAACCTGGACCTAACTTTGAAAATGAAGGACAACGTACTTCATCAAATATTCAAGCCTTATCTAAAAATAATAAAATAGTTTCTTCTCAAGATATGACTCTTGGAAGAACATATGGTCAAGCTCCAAATAGAACTAAAGTAGCACCTTCAGGTTTAGATTTAGGTGGTATCACTCCTAAAGAATATACTAGAATTTCAGGTACAACTAACTCTGGTCCTACTTTTAATTCAGCTACAGGTACTGGATTTGTACTTGAAAAAAGATTACCTCTTAGTGGGTTAGGTTTACAAGGTAAAACACAACCATCTTTTGAAAGTGTAAGTCAAATGTCTACTTCAGATATTCAAGCAAGAGCTCAAAATAATAAAATAATATCATCTCAAGATTTATTAACTGGTAGAAAATATGGTAAAGGAAGATTTACAGTATTTGTGCCTGCATCTCAATTAGATGGAAACGGATTACCAATAGGTAATGTCTATAAAAATAAAGGACCTAAAGAAGGAAGATACTAATGCCCTTTTCAAACTTAAATAGTGCATGGTCTAATTTAGCCCCATACTATAACTCTGTTAATAGTAATGGGTCTTTTTCTAGTCCTAATAATGTTACTTATACTCAAAAACCAGAACAACCAAGACTTAAGTTCACTTCATTTGATGATGGTCTTGTAAGAGGAGGTGTTGTAAATGCTGGGTTAGCATCAGTTAGAGACACAGCTCGTGTGGGTAATTTTTTAAAATCACCTAAAGGTCTTGTATGGATAGCTAAACAAGTTGGATTACAATTATCAAACCCAAAATTAGAACAACCAGAAGATTTTAGAACTCTAAGTAATAACAATACTAGATTATATAATTTAGGTTTAAATACATTAGCTCAAGTTCCTCTTAACGCATTTGGAGGTCATATTATTCGCCATGGTATTCTTCCAGTTGGTGGTGTTGGATTTTTAGAAGGTGATAGTTTAACTAATATTAAAGGTTATAATTATGAAAACATAACTATAGACAATAATAACAATAATAAAAATAGATTAGTTAGTTACCTTGATAAAATAAAAAGTATAGATGCTAGTGATACAAATGTTATTGGATTAAACTCATATAATGGTGGTGCCTCTTCAGTTTATGGTATTGGTAAAACATTTATTACTACCACTACACTACATACTAATAAACCAACTTTATCTACTTTATCATATAACGGTATATTAAATTATTTTGATAATTATAAAACTAAAACTAGTTCTGGTTACATACCTGATCAACAAAATCTAATATCAGGATTAAGAAATGAAGCTATTATTAATAGAGGTCTTTCTAATTTTATTAGTAGTAATATTTCTAATGAAATAGATCCATCTACAGGAGAAACAGTTGACACAAGTGATGTAGATAGAAATACAATTGATCGCTTAAATAGAAAAGCATCAGAAATAGAACTTGAAGTAGAAGCTAGACAAAAAGCAATTGATGAGTTAAATAATAATATAGCAGATAATGATTTTGATATTTTTAATCATCCATCATACAGAAATAAAAATATTCAATCAAGAATAGGTACTTCAACTAGTAAGTATGGTCCTAACAATATTAAATTCAAGTCTAAAGTTGATTCTATAAATGTCATTAATGTAACTAATAGTTCTACATTTTATGATAATTCATTAAAACCAAATAATGATCCAAATCTACCAAAAGAATTATTAAATAAAGGCGATAAAGAAGTAGATGGATATTTTGGTCGTGATATTATTAAATTTAGAATAGAATTTTTAAATAATGATACTCCTATAGCAAATAATACTATTAATACAGATGTTTTAGCATTTAGAGCATATTTAAATGAATTTAGTGATGGAATGAATGCTAGATGGAACTCATATCGTTACATGGGTAGAGGTGAAGATTTTTATGTATATGATGGATTCACAAGAGATATATCTGTTGGATTCACACTATATGCTCATTCACCTGAAGAAATGAAACCTATTTATAGTAAATTAAACTATTTAATGTCTTCATTCGCTCCTGACTATACTGCTTCTAATAAAATGAGAGGAAATATAGGTTACTTAACAGTTGGTGATTACATTTATAGACAACCAGGTATATTCACTGATATTAAATTATCAGGAATGTTAGAATCAAATTGGGAAATATCATTAGATAAAAATAATCCTATTGATAAAACACAATATGAAGTACCTAAACATATTACTGTTAATTTATCATTTAAACCAATTCATACCTTCTTACCTAGAAAAGTACAAAATGGTAAATTTGCAAATGCACCATTTGTTACAATTGATAAAAAAGCATATCCAGGACAAGCTGGAGCAAAATATGATCCAGATACAAAAAAGGAATTAATTCCAGCATCTAACAAGTACTTAGATTAAAATTCTTAATAAAGGTCATATTTATTATCATGGATCGCTATGATAATATTCCAATAATTCAAACTAAACCAACGGTTCAATACCCAAAGGTTATTAGATACCGTTCATCCACACGTTACCCAGATATACCATTATCTGATGCTGATGTATTTTTAAGTACAATACGTGGAGATAGGTTAGATAATTTAGCATTTCAATTCTATAGTGATTCATCATTATGGTGGATTATACAAATAGCTAACCCAGATCTACCAAATGATTCTTTATATCCAACACTTGGTTTTCAACTTAGAATACCAGGTAATATAACTCAGATATTAAGTGATTTTGAACAATTAAATAGTTAAAAAGTGTTATGTCTATATTTAAAAGTACTCTCAAACCTAAAATAGCAGCTCAATTAAAAGCTCGTGAAAAATTAATATCATCAGAAGTTAGAGGATCTGACTTTTTAAGATATACTACTGGTAAAAATTCATGGGTTAGAATGGCATCATTTGTTAATTATAACTCTAAAGTTTATGATGCTAAAACAGGAAAATTAGTTAATGATGGAAAATATACAGGCGATCAATTAGCTAAAAAATATATTTTAGAAGGAGGTACATTATATAGTGGATCAAGTGGATTTTCTTTACGATCAGGAGTAGGTAATTCTGATAGTATCTATGGTAGTAATATAGATTTTAATAATGCTAGTGAAAAATTTGATGTTAAGCAAGGACTAGGTGTAAGTAGATCATTTGGTTTAAGACCAATGCCTGGTATCACAGGAGTAACTATCACTAATAAAAGCGCTTATGGTTCTTTAAGAGAAGCCACTATACAATTTATGGCTTGGGATAAACACCAACTTGAAGAATTGGAAATTTTATTTATGAGAACAGGATATACTGTTCTTTTAGAATGGGGTTGGTCTCAATATATTGATCATGATGTTCCAACTAATTTAAATGACTATCCTAACATTAAGGAAGTAACAACATTTAAAATTCCAACAATAGATGTATTTGATGCTAGGTTCAATGATGATAAAATACACACTAAAATTGATAGTGATATTGACAAAACTAATGGTAATTATGATGCTTTATTAGGATATGTTAAAAACTTTTCTTGGCAATTAATGCCTAATGGAGGTTTTCAATGTAGTACTACATTAATATCAAGAGGAGAAATAATTGAAACTTTAAAAGCTAGTGGTAACCCAAATATTATTTTAGGATCTAGCTACACTCCACCATCATTATCATCCTCAGTTCCTCCAAAACCAGTACTTAGTAATTTTGAAAAAATATTTTTAAATATTATTGGAAAAATTAATGAAAGTGAATGGGTAAAATCTTATTCATTTGGTGGTGGAAATATACAAGGAGAATTATATATATCTGGTTCAACAACTGATGACCAAAAAATATTACGTGACCAAGCAGATGCTATATATGCAGACATTAAAACCAGATTAACCAAAAATGTATCTGCTTATATTAAAGGCCCATGGGATAATTACATAGTAGATACTACTGGAGGTACTGGTATAGATTTAGATACACAAGTTATTATAAAATTAAGTGATGGTAAAACTCAAGGTACTGGTATAGAATACATTAGTATGAATGCTTTTATAGCAATCATTAATGAATTTTTTATATATAAAAATAAAAAAAATAATAAACCAGCTGTATCTATAGCAATACCATATAACACTCCATGTTTAGCTAGTATTGATTCTGTGAGTATTGATCCTACAACATGTTTAATTCAAAATTCTCAAGCTACATTCATAACAGACAAAACAACTGGGTTTTCTCCAGTTGTGTACTCACAATTAGATACCACTAGTTTAACATTAGGAGCTACAGCTACTCCTGCTTCAATAAGTAAATTTGAATTTTTAGCCCCAGGTACAACAAGTGTTGGTTTAGTAGGAAATATATTTGTATCAATGAGTAAAATTATTCAGTTATATAGAAGTTTATATGGAGGACCAGATGGAGTTGATATTATTCAATTATTACAAGAAGTTTTAGACGCTGTTTCTTTAGCTTTAGGTGGTATAAATGACTTTAAATTATATACTGATAGAAATTTTGTTCAAATTATTGATGCTAAATACCTTGAAAATTCAAGTAAAAATAGTAAATTTAAATTTGATTTAATTGGTTTAAAAAGTATTTGTAGAGATGTTAAAATAAACTCTCGTATATTTGCTGAGCAATCAACTATGATAGCTATTGGTGCTGGTACCGCTGGCTCTGATACTGGAAACTTAGGTGATATATATTCATCTACTCAAACATACTTTAATAGAGGATTGACTGATAGAATTATGTCTCCTACATTTGACGATCCTACAGCACCAGCTACCCTCACTTTAGGAACTACAATTATTAGCGGAAGTGATGTTTATTATTATAATATATTTAAAAACTTAGAATCTTTATCTAGTTATTTAAATGTAAATGTATTAGGAAAACCAACAGGAGGAAGTGGATGGATGGTAACATCAGTACCTCAAGAAAATGAAGTAATAAATGCTGGTAGTTTATTAAAAACAATGCATTATCAATTAAATGGAAGTGATGTTGATTTTAAAGCTTTAATTCCTTTTGAATTAGAAATTACTCTTGATGGTATAGGTGGTTTAGTTATAGGACAAATTTTCACTATTGATAAATCAATATTGCCTAGAGATTATTATAACAAAAATTTAGGATTTATTATAACAGGTATTAATCATAATTTACAAAATAATGATTGGACTACAACTGTAAGAACTCAAATTTGTTTATTAGATAATGATAAGATAACAGACAAATATATTGTTGATAAAACAAGACTAAAATCAATAATATCAGCTGCTAGGGTTGACCAAGCAAAAAACGGATATCTATTATGTGCTATAGCTGACTATATGGTTAATCAATATACTTATATTATTTCTAAATATAATTCTGGAAGAACAGGAAATAAAAAACCAGAGTTTGATTTTGATTTATATAAACAATTTAGTTTAGGTATAAATAATTTTTTAAATTCTGGAGCAAGTGCTACTGAAAAAGGTAATTATATTAGACAAATATTAGATTTTCTTTATGATACAGCATCTATAGAATATTATTTAAGAAACTGGCATGCTGTAGCACTTTCTAGATATGGAGGAACTGCTCCAAACTTTCCTGCTGATTATAATACTTTTATAACACCTTCTGGAGGTGGTAGTTCTTCATCCTTATATCAAACTGTTAGTAGATTATTATTAGGACAAGATTCTAATTTAAATATAGATGCTGTTAACAGAGGAGATAATGATATCACTAGACTTAAAGATGCTTATAGTAAAACATATTTTGGACAAGTTGAAAGTTTTATAAACATAAAAACATTTACAGCATCTACAACTATAGGAAGTTCATCTAATCAAATATCAAAAATAGATCATATTGATAATAGTAAAATAAATACTGCTATTTTGCATGTCAATACATCAATGGATGATTATCAAATAGCAAATGATGGTACAGACTTATCAACATACTATTTATTTCCAGCTAATTCTTTTGATCAATTATTTTTAACATTTTATAATCTTTTACAAGCAAACGCATCTAATAATTATATACCTGGATTAAGTATTTATGGGGGACCACTATTAAGTGGTGGTGTTGGTACTAGCACAGCTAATTTCAGAGTTATTAGATTTGAAAAACCACAATAATGTTCATACCAGAATCATATATTATAGAGAGAGGATACGATCAAGGTGGAAACTTTGTTACCGCCGCATCTAATGAATCTTATTCTGGTTTTTATCATAAAGATAAAAATAATAATTATTGGACAGGAGAAAATCATACTTCCACATCAATACTTCTAACCCGTGTGACATCTGACACACCTATGAGTAGTGACTTTTTATTGAAAAATAATGTCATATCAGGAGGTTTTACTCAAAGGTTTGGTGATTTATTAAATACTCCTTTAATTACAGGAGAATATATTCCACCAACAGAATCTAATTACGCTTTAAAATATTTTACTAGATACTTTGCTCAATTAAAAGCATCAGTATCTCCTTATATAGTTGAGATAAGTAGAGCAACATATGATGGAATAATCAATAATAGTGTTGCTATTATTTCTTACAATGTAGTTGAGATTATATGGAAACTAGTAGGACCATTAAATGACATATATGATAACAACGTTAGAATTGAATCTGGAGTTAAAGATACTAATTTAAGATCAATCCAAAACGCTGAAAGAACAATACCAGGTTTATCTATTTATTTAAATGATCCTCTACAATATACTCGTGTAATATCAAATTTAGTATCTATTGGACCAAAAATAGTGGATTTTGGATCTATTCGTGAAGAAATAGATATGAGCATAGCTGAAATGCCTTCACCAAGTGTAACACCTACAATAAGTATTACTCCATCTATTACACCTACTATTAGTATAACTCCTACTATTAGTTTAACACCATCATTTAGTGTTAGTAAAACACCAAGTGCTACTCCTAGTATTTCTATTAGTAACACACCTTCAATAACTGCTACTCCTAGTATTTCTATTAGTGCTACTCCATCTATTAGTATAAGTAACACACCTAGTATTACTCCATCTATCAGTATATCTACTACTCCAAGTATAACACCTAGTATTTCTATTAGTGCTACTCCAAGTATTACAGCTACACCAAGTGAAACACCAAGTATAAGTGTTACACCAACTGTAACTTCTACTCCAACAATGAGTAATACACCTAGTATTACACCTAGTACTAGTATAAGCAGTACACCATCTGTAAGTGTGAGTGAAACTCCATCTTTAACACCTACTGTTACATCAACTCCAAGTATTAGTATAAGTAATACTCCAAGTATTACTCCAACAAATTCAACTACACCATCTATTAGTATATCTAATACACCTAGTATTACTGCTACACCTAGTGAAACACCAACACCAAGTGTAACTTCTACAGTTACACCTAGTATAACACCAAGTAACACTGTTACTCCAAGTATTACTCCTTCTATAACTCCAAGTAATACAGTTACTCCAAGCATCACACCTAGTGAAACACCAAGTTTAACACCT
>Ga0164293_10003863_pt1 | contig 12816 bp, 18 predicted proteins | sample GEODES118metaG_FD_111487 | JGI IMG/M metagenome (GOLD analysis project Ga0164293, IMG submission 111487) | Eutrophic lake water microbial communities from Lake Mendota, Wisconsin, USA - GEODES118 metaG | ecosystem: Environmental > Aquatic > Freshwater > Lake | place: USA: Lake Mendota... | reverse complement strand
TTTACATCTTTAAGTAAGCCTGAAGAACTCAGTGTGTTTAATCTACCTGATATTTACAGAGATAGATGCATCTCAGAATTACTTAAATCTAAAGATATATTCTCTAATCAACCACAAGATTTTTTCATAGAAACTATTAATATTATTAAGTTAACTAATAGTAAAAATATAAACACAGAATACTTAATTAATTGGCATGAAAATCAGGAAAATAAGTATTGGCCAAACAATCAAGGTAGATTTGTTTCCTTGTGGCCTGAATTTAATTAAATAAAAATAGTATAAATAAGTAAAAAGAGTAGAAAACTATGGCCAAACCAATAGCAGATGTAATTGAAAATACCAAAGAAATATTCATGACTGACAGTGCAGTAGACACGTTAATGGATTTTGAACGTGTACTAGATGAACTAGATCTTTATGTATTTGCTAATTGGAAAAAAGGCGAACTTGTGGAAGGTCCTAAGTATGAAAAATACTTCGTAACCTGCACATTCATGTGGCCTTATAAACTTATGCCAGATCCCAGAGGTGGCGAACGATTGTTAAGTTATGATTGTGAAGTCTACTATGCCAAAGACATATTAGAATATCCACTAGAAATAACATCTCCCGATGATTATGAACCAGGCACTAAGATGCCAAAAATGGCTAAGAAACCCATATGGTTAGTTACCATTGTTATGCCTAAAAAGTTAATGCAGGAAATACAACAAGGTAGCTTGGAATTAGAATCAGCTACGCTGGATTTAGAAGATGTTGAACAGGCCTACGAAGAAGGTACCGATCAGGCAGCAGAAATGAGCACAGATGACCAAGCAGAATTACAAAATGAACAACCAACAACAGCTTAACGAAAATTTAGAACAAGGCGACTTAAAACGTCTAATTCATCCTGAACTGCACATAGACGAATACAAGTCTAAAATGGGTTCAGATGATTCTGTTTGTGTACTTAGTTTTAAAGTAGGCGGCAAAGAAGCTGCAACAGATTTAATGTCGTTTATTGAAAAGGGCTATGATTGGGTATTAGATGCTGATGTTAGCTCCGGTGAAAAAGAAGGTGGCGACTATTTGGTATTTGTCGAAACTGACAGACGTTCAATATTGCCTGAAAATATTATATCAATGATTGATGATATTAGAAATTTAACTGAACAATCCATAGAAGACTGGCATTTTAGATACCACAAGTCAGCAGTAGAACACGAACTTACTGTAGAAAATCTTACTAATACTATTCCTCTGAGTCCTGAAGACTATCGTGCTCGTTATGAAAAAGAAGAAAAAGAACTAGACAAACTCAAAGCCGCAGCAGGATTAGAAATTAATACCAAAGCTCCTGTAAATGATTATACCGAAAGCCTAAGGATCGCTGCTGGCATTAAATAAATGCTGAATTTAATTACAGTAGTTTATCAAGACGAACTACCTCTATTAAAAATTCAAGCTCGTTCGATTGACCTTTATGTTAATCCCAAAGATATTCAAACTATCACCGTAGTTGTCAATGACACCAAAGATTTAATAAATTCCATAGACGTTGTTTGGTACGGCAAACACCAAGACAAAGTCAATATAATACAATTTCCTCCAGTTGAATTATCAGGCTGGGATAGTCAACAGTTGTATAAACTTTTAGCTGCCAACCAATCTACTACAGAATGGAGTATGATACTGGATGCAAAAACTTGGTTTGCAAATTCCTTAGATATTAACAAAGTACTAGATTCAGCTAATAGAGCCTATTACTGCTCAGCAGAAAATTTTACTGCTTTCAGTGAAGAATTAAAATTCACTGAATCATATTTCAATATCAACACCAACAATACAATTATTGGTCCAGCTGGTGTTCCTTTTATGTTTCATACCAAAACTGTAACTGCACTAATGAATTCTATAGAAAATCTAAGTTCGCAGTCATTTGACCGTTGGTTCGCAGAGCATGTAGCAGATCCACCTAGAATTACAGAATTTGTACTATATTCCGTGTATGTTATATACAAATATGGAAATTATACCAGTCTATATGCAGAGTTGGGCCGTCCTTACTATTTGTACTATAATGTTTGTGATTGGCAGATTGGTGAATTTGATGCTATCTATAAAAAAATGCAGTCAAAAGACTCAAGAGTTCTAACAGTTTCTGTACATAGAAGAGCATTTAGCTTACTGTCAGCTAAACAAAAGAACGACTGGTTGCAATTATTAGTTGATAAAAAACTAGTAGAAAATGATACATTTAATATAAATACATTATATTAGCATAAAACTGAAAGGAATTAACCATGCAAATTACAGCAGAACACATCAAAGAAATATTTCCAAAGTACAAGTATCCAGATGATCTAGCAGATGCCTTAACAGAGTCATTTGACAAGTATGAGATCAATACTGTCAATCGTGCGGCAGGTTTCCTAGCACAGTGCGGACATGAGTCGGCAGGATTCACAGTGCTGAAAGAAAATCTAAACTATTCAGCAGAAGGTCTTAATAAAATCTTTAAGAAGTATTTCCCAACACTAGAATCAGCACAACCCTATGCACGCAATCCAGAAAAGATTGCTAACAAAGTCTACGCTAATCGCATGAGCAATGGTGATGAAACAAGTGGTGATGGATATAAGTTCCGTGGACGTGGTGCTATACAATTAACAGGTCGCGATAACTATAGCCAATTTGCCAAGGCAGTTGGCTTGACTTTAGATGAAGCAGTAGCAGACTTAGAAACACTTGACGGTGCTATCGAATCAGCTTGCTGGTTTTGGAAAAAGAATGGTTTAAATGCTATCTGTGACAAAGATGATATCCTAACAATGACCAAACGAATTAACGGTGGTACCATTGGTTTAGAAGATCGTAAGAAACACTACGAGCACGCTAAACACGTATTGGCATAACCCATGTGGATCTTACATTTACTTCCAGATAGTTTCCTGATATGGGTAGTCAACATTACCTGTATTGTAGGCTTGGCTGCCACAGTAGGCGGATTCTTCCTAGGATGGGTTCCATTCGTTAATCGTTATAAAACTCCACTACAGATCATTGGCATTGTATTATTAACTGTAGGTGTGTATTGGAAAGGTGGTTACTCAACAGAAATGGCTTGGCGTGATCGTGTTGCTGAAGTTGAAAAGAAAGTAGCTGTTGCTGAAGAGAAAGCTAAGAAAGCCAACACTCAAGTACAAACAAAAATCGTTACTAAGATTGTTAAGATACAAGAAAAAGCTACGGTAGCTAAAGAAACAATCCGTAGGAACAAAGAAGTAATTAACCGAGAATGTAAACTTAGTGACGAAGCTATATCAGCTTACAATTTTAGCATCACTAAAACAACCCCTCAGGAGAAGAAATAATGCGTAACTTACTCCTAGCCGGTTTATTGTTATTAACAGGTTGTGCTACCAGCGTGCCTGTAACAATGAGCTTTCCACAAGTACCAGCTGCACTAGAAACTCCCTGTGAACGTATGGAACCACTTGCTGCTGATAAAAAAGAACTTAGCGACTTATTAGAAAATACCACAGACAACTATGCCAAGGCCAAAGAATGTAATGCCAAAGCTAATGCTTGGAAAGAGTGGTATGAAACACAAAAGAAAATCTTTGAGGAAGTCAAATGAAGAAATTACTAATCGCATTAGCAATCCTATCCTTAACAGGTTGCGCAACTATAAAACAAACTACCTTGTATCGTGCATGGAACATGGCCAAGTTTGACAACAACGAATACAGTCAAATCAACAGCATCCGCACAGTGGCTAACTTGGGTGCGGCTAAATGCGGCACACCTGAAGTATTACCTGTAGTAGATAGCCTATACTACAAGTCAGTAGAATTTAAAAACTATTCAGCTAGCATTCCTAACAACGAAGAAACAGTTAAAATGAGTGGGGAACTAGCAGAAATCATCAAGGGACTAAATGTAAGATATCATGATAAGGAACCTGTAAGTGTTGCTTATTGTACTCTTAAATTTGGTACCATTGAGAAAAATGCAGTAACTATACAAAACGTCGTAGGAGCGAAACCAAGATGAGCACAATAGCACAAGCACAAGATTTAGAAGCACAATTTCACGCTGGAGCATTATCAAAAGCTGAATATCAGGAATTATTAGAAGATCTTAAACACACTGCAGCCGTAAATGAAGCCGCAGGTGATCTAGCAAAGCTAACACAAATACATGAAGTGTTAGAAGATCTAAAAACAGCTGCAAGCGTTCTTTAACCAAACGCAATAAATACTAGTATAATAAAGCACTAGGAGCTAAGACAATGACACAAACAGCAGCAGAAAAGAAAACAGAAGATTGGATGACCACAAAATGGCGTCCATTGATGGCCGTAACATACATGGCTACAATTTGGTTTGACTTCATCGCAGGTCCAATCTTATTCAACGTACTACAGTATTTTAATCCAGGTCAGGCAATTTCAAGTTACATACCTATCACCCTACAAGGTGGTGGACTATATCACATCTCCATGGGTGCTATCTTAGGTATTGCAGCTTGGACACGTGGTAAAGAAAAAATAGCGACAATTGAGGCCGGCGACTCGGGAAAATAACGGGGTACGGAACAGCCCCAGAAGTAAGTGTTCCAGCACAACCACAGTGGATTAATACACCACCACTAACACAGGGTTATAAGACTGAACAATCCTGGGCACAACCTACAGCACCAGCACCAGCTGAGGAATTTGGTAGTGGATTTAGTGCACCTGCGGCAGACATAACACCTGCGGCAACTCCAACAGCGTCACCAATAAGTGCGCCAGTTGACCCAAATCGTCCGATACGCAGATCCAGATAAACTAACTGGGCAACAAAAAAGAAGTAAATAAAAAGGTAAGCTATTGACGCTTACCTTTTTTTATTATATACTAGTGACTACTATGGCAAATGCATACGAAACACTGGGAGTGCCTAAAGGGGCTTCCGACGCAGAAATCAAAAAGGCTTATCGCAAGATGGCTAGTCAGCATCATCCTGACAAAGGTGGTGATACCAAACGATTTCAAGAAATACAATCAGCTTATGAAATTCTGAGCGATCCCACCAAGCGACAACAACACGATAATCCATCTTCTTTTAGATCACAACATGGCCCTAACGGTAGTCATTTTGAATTTAATTTTGGTGGTAATGATCCAAACGATATATTTGCTCAATTCTTCAGTGGTGTACATGGCAATCCATTTCAACAAAGACAGGCTCGTAGAAATAAAGATCTAAGAGTAAATCTCACAGTGACTTTGGATAGCACTCTCAATGCCCAACAAAAAACAGTAAGTGTACAAACTACCAGAGGCGACAGATTTAACGTAGAAGTAAACATTCCCAAAGGTGTGAATAACGGTACCACAATCAAATATAGTGGCCTAGGCGACAATATGTTTGAGTCGTTGACACGCGGAGACCTTTATGTTATAGTTAACTTAGAATATGATTCTGAGAAGTATCAAATACATGGACATAATGTATTAGTTAATTTAGAAATTGACAGTATAGATGCTATGTTAGGCATCGACTCAGAAATACTAGGCATAGACGGCAAAGTGTTTTTGGTTAAAATACCGCAAGGTTGCCAATTTGGTACAAAGTTTGCACTGTCAGGGCAAGGACTATTTGTAATGAATAGTAATCATAGAGGAGATTTAATAGTTAATGTTGCAGTCAAAACTCCTATGCTCGACGAGAATCAATTAACTGTGCTTAAAACACTACGTAGTGGTTCATAAATATTTTAATACAACAAAAAAAGGACAATAATTGTCAACCTTGAGATCTAATCCTGAAATTGAAGAAATTATAGCTGCGGCTACATTATTAGCAAAACAACACGATCATCAGTATGTGACCTTAGAACATCTGTTGATTGGGTTAATTGAATTTCCAAGTTTTAATAAATTACTTAAAGACTTTGGTATAGATTGTACAAATCTAATAGACGATTTATATCTTTATATTGGACAACAGGCGCATTTAATTAGTAGTTCTATAGATGTGATTCCACAACGCACTCATGCACTAGAAAGAGTGTTTAATCGTGCCTTTACTCAGGTCTTGTTCAGTGCCCGTGAACAGATGGAAACCATAGATTTATTTTTAAGTATTAGTCAAGAAGAAAAAAGTCATGCAGCCTATTATATGCTTAAATGGGGCATTAGTCGCAAGCAACTAGTGGAATTTTATACTAATGAACATGGTATTAGTATAAACACTAATCGTCGCGATAGTAAAGGTAAACAAGAGCATGCAGACAGAATTCTCAATGAATACTGTTTGAATCTAAATGTTGAGGCTAAAGATGGAAAAATTGATCCAATTATTGGTCGTGCTTACGAGCTAGAAGAAATCACACAGGTTTTAGCACGTCGTAGTAAATCTAATGTACTGATGATTGGTGATCCAGGTGTAGGCAAGACAGCCATAGCCGAAGGACTGGCATTTAAGATTGTCGAAGGATCAGTGCCTAACTATCTTAAAGAATACACAGTATATAATTTAGAAATTGGCAGTTTATTGGCTGGTAGTAAATATCGCGGCGAGTTTGAAGAAAAACTTAAAGATGTACTGGCCGCACTTAACGAAAAAGGCAAAACAATTTTATTCATTGATGAAGCACATCAAATGCATGGTGCAGGTAGTGGATCTAGCAGTAGTGTAGATTTTGCCAACATGATTAAACCAGCATTATCCAAAGGCAATATCAAAGTAATTGCATCAACTACATTTGAAGAGTATACACAAAGTTTTGAAAAAGATCGAGCATTAATGCGCCGTTTCTATAAACTCAATATAGATGAACCAACTGCAAGTGTAGCCAAAGACATTCTTAGAGGACTAAAATCGCATTTTGAAAAATTTCATAATGGTGTAATACTTGATGAAGCTATTGAATCTGCGGTGGATCTAAGTGTACGCTATCAAACAGACAAACGCTTGCCAGACAAAGCCATTGATTTAATCGATATGAGCTGTGCAAGACTAAAAATTAAAAAAGATACTTGGATAGTTGACAAAAAAGAAATTGTTGAAACTATCAGTAAGGCCACTAAGATTCCTAAAGAAACTTTTGACAGTAGTGAAAATATAACTTCTTTAGTTTCTATAGAAACAGGAATTAAAGATAAACTATATGGTCAAAACAAAGCAGTAGACACTGTATTAGAAAAAATCTATATCAGTAAAGCAGGATTAAAATCTCCTGCCAGGCCAGTGGGTAACTTTTTATTCCTAGGTCCAACAGGTACAGGTAAAACAGAATTAGCTAAATTACTAGCAGAAAATCTCAGCATGAAACTCTTACGTTATGACATGAGTGAGTATCAAGAGAAACACAGCATGGCAAAACTTATTGGTGCTCCTCCAGGTTATGTTGGTTACGAAGATGGCAATCTAGGTGGCGGTTTATTGATTAGTGATGTTGAACGTAACCCACATTGTATTATTTTATTGGACGAAATCGAAAAGGCGCATCCGGACATCAGTAACTTACTACTACAGATCATGGATGAAGGTACTATTACAGGATCCAATGGTAAGAAAGCAGACTGCCGTAATGCTATCCTTATCTTAACTTCAAACTTAGGCGCTGCAGACAATGAACGCAACAATATTGGGTTTGGCCGTAGTTTAGAAAAAGACGGTGAAGATGATGAAGCTGTTAAGAAATTCTTCAAACCAGAATTTCGTAATCGTCTAGATGGCGTAGTTAAATTTAATAAACTTGATAGAATTAGTATGAAGAAAATTGTTGCTAAATTCATATTAGAACTTGGTGCACTACTAGCAGAGAAAAATATCAAAGTCTATGCAACCGAAGCATTAATTGATCATCTAGTAGACGTTGGATTTGACAGCACTATGGGTGCTAGACCATTGGGTAGAAAAATTGATGAATTAATTAAAACCCCGTTAAGTAAAAAAATTCTGTTTGAAACTATTAGTAAAGGCTCAATAATTACAGCAGATTATGTGGAAGACGAAGTGAAATTTATTATAATTGACCCCACAGTTGAACTATTAGAAAACAAAACTGTTGACGAAAACGGGTATATTGTAGTAGAATAATAATTTATATGGTAAATTGCTACGATAAATAATATGAGTATATTATTAAGGAATCGCAATCGTGGCAAAATTACATGAAGAAGTGGTAGTAATTAAGGTTAGTACTATGCTGAGAGACGATGTTACAGCGACTCCGGTAATATTAACTGAAGAAGTTATTCAAAATTTAGAAGTGGTAGTACAAGAACTAGCTGGCGGTAAAGGTAATACCCTAGTAGAAATTCAAGTAGCATAATTTTACATTTAAAGAGAGATTTTCGATGAGCAAAAAATCAAAACGTATCAAACCTAATTCATCCCAGATGATTCAACAGGCGCCTGGCATGACACCACCTGGACAATATGACTTTAGTAAAGTCCATCTACACTTTGGTATTCCTTGCTATGGCGGTCAGATTACAGAACCATGCATGACTAGTTTCTTGCGTTTTATCTTAATGGCAAGTAAAATGGGCTTACAATGGTCATTAGACACCATGGTTAACGAGAGTTTAGTCACACGTGCTCGTAACAATCTCATGGCTAAGATGATGAGTAATGAAAAAGCCACACACTTTATGTTCATCGATGCAGACATCCGTTTCCAACCAGAAGCTATCTTTATGATGTTGGCTACAGACAAAGATGTTATTGGTGGATTATATCCTAAGAAAGCTCTGCCAATTCAATATGTAATTAATGTTAAACCAGGTACCGTTATCCAAAATGATATTTTCCCTGTAGATACCATGGGTACAGGCTTTATGATGTTCAAGCGTCATGTGTATGAAAAATTAATTGCAGCACATCCAGAATGCAAATATGTAGACGATGTTGGTCTAGGTAAACAATTTGAGCCAATGATGTACAGTATTTTTGATACTGCCATTGATGAAAAAGGTCACTATCTAAGTGAAGACTGGCTATTCTGTCGTCGTTGGGCGGCAATAGGTGGCGAAATCTATGCTCATGCTAAGGTACTATTGAACCATTCAGGTCATTATGAATTTGCTGGAGACTTAGATGTTCTAGTTGGCAAGAAACAAGCCGAACATCCAAATGCACATCAGCCAAAATAATGAACGATCAAAGTCTTGAGTTTTCTATAACTGTTTCTGCTGCGTTTTGGAATAAAAAGCCACAGTTTTCAATTTGGTTAGATGACAAAGTCGTTACTCAATCTGAAGCAGGAGCAGAAGCCAGCATTATAAAATTTGTTCGTAGTTTAGATGACGGTGAACACAGTCTTAAAATACGTTTAGAAAACAAAACACCCAGCGATACTGTAATAGAAAATGGCGCGATAGTCAAAGACATGCTATTGAATGTTGACGATATCACTATTGATAATGTAAGTCTTGGTAATCTCATGTGGGAATCAGAATATCTATTAGATAGTCCGCAAAGTTATAACGGCAAAGAAATCACAAGATTGGATCGTTGTATAAATTTAGGATGGAATGGTACCTACGTTATGAAATTCTCCAGTCCATTTTACATCTGGTTACTTGAGAAACTCTAAGATAAATATAGTAATACTAAGAGATTACTATGTTTTTAACTGAAGTTTTTAAAGAAAAACCACGCAAAACAGTAGCATTTGCCTTTGGTCGTGTGAATCCTCCTACACTAGGGCATGCTCAACTAATAAACACCACAGCACGTGCTAGTGCAGGTGGTGATTACTATATATTTCTTAGTCATACACAAGACAGCAAGAAAAATCCCTTAGATTATAACACCAAAGTTGATTTTGTCAAAGCCATGTTTTCACAACATGCTGAGCATATCAGCTACGGCAGTCTACGTACTATCATGGAAATAATGGAATTCTTATATCATAACAATTATACTGATATCACCTATGTTTGTGGTAACGATCGCCTACCACAATTTCAAGAATTATTAAACAAATACAACGGTGTTGAAGGTGGCAAAACCTACTATAAATTTAATTCAATCAATGTAGTCAGCAGTGGCCCACGTGATCCTGATGATGATGGACTAGCTGGTGTTAGTGCCAGTGCAGCACGTCTAGCGGCTCAAGAAGGCAACATAGAAGAATTCAAACGAATTACTGGCGCAGGCAAGTATACCAAACAATTATATCGTGCTGTACGTAAAGGCATGAACATATTCACAGAAGATGCCAGCGGTTACATTCCTAAGAATAAAAAAGAAGCCAATGATCCACGTTGGAGTAATGCTCTGAGCGTAGATGTCACTCCTAAAACTCCTACTAAAAATGCACGAGCATTACGTTTAATCTAATGGAATATAAAATAACTGTAAGTATCTACTGTCAAAGACCCAAATGGGTACATGATGGTGACTATCTAATCAGCGAAGATACTCCTAAAAAATTTAAAAATCCAGTATACAGACTGTATTTTGACAACGAGCTGTTAACAGAACGCACCTGGGAATATGATGATTCAGAATACATTAAAGAAATGATTGTTGTCGACATACCTATGAACACAGATCATAGAATAAAAATTCAACCCATATTATTAAATCCTGCTCAGGCAGTACTTACATTAAAAAATCCCTCAGTTAAACATGGCCCAAAAAATCACGAAGTTATTAGCCAACACGAAATTAAGTTTACTGCGTTTGATAAAGATTCAGCATAAATACACTATTAATTGAGATATTAAATGAAAACACGAGAATTCCTAAAAGAAGATGATCACGAAGCTAGTATGGCACGTGCAGAACTTGTGCAGATTGCTAAGAATGCTATTGCACTAGCTAAAATGGTCCATGAAGGTGATGATTTACCTGGATGGGTATCCAGCTATATTACCTTAGCCGATGATCATTTAAACAGTGTACACGAATACATGGAATACAACTGTAATAAAGAACCAACAATAGCAGAAAATGCCAGTGTAGGTGCTACAGCAAGCGGTACAGTTGCTACCAGCCTAGGTGGTGGTAGTGGATTTGGTAAAAGCATATTCATGAGCCGCACAGGCACAGTTAAGAAGGCTAAAAAGAAATAATGGATAAGTTTACTAACCAATTAAAAATCGCATTTGCTAGTCAATATGCGTTCGCTATCAAAGCACAGAACTTTCATTGGAATGTAGAAGGCCATGACTTCTATCAATTGCATAATTTATTTGAAGATATCTATACAGAAGTATATGGTGCTGTTGATGGATTTGCAGAAAACATCCGTAAGATCAAAGCCTATACACCAGCCAGTCTATACCGTTTCTCAGCACTGTCAGCAGTAGATGATGAAGTAGAAGTATTGGATCCATCTGCTATGATAGCAGAACTGTTACGTGATGCTGAAAAGATGCAGGAAATTATGAAAGTATTATTTACAGAAGCAGAAAATCTTGGTCATCATGGCCTAAGTAACTTTCTAGCAGATCGACAAGATGCATTTGCTAAACATGCTTGGTTCTTAAGAGCAACTGCAAAGGTATAATATGGATATTAAACAACTACTAGAAAAGATGGATCAGTTTGCTGGACAAGCAGTTGGACAGAAACCCGGAGACCAATGGCGTGGAACCAATTCTGCTCCTCCAGGTAAAAAACTAGTTGGCGACAGCATGCTTAAAGATCTCAGCAAAGGTAAAACACCTAAAACTCGAGAACAAGAATTATCAGAAGAATTTCAAGAGTTCTTGGAAGCAGAATTTAAAGACACAGTGGACAAACGCCCAGCACGTAAAAATGCTCGTCATAGTCGTGGTCACGAACCTAAATTAGGATACAAAACTGTCAAAGCAGATGAAGGTACAGAAACAGCGCCTGCGGCATTAAAAGATCCTATCGTTGCTAAAGTGGTTAACCAGATGCGTCCAGGTTTAACAGGGTTAGAAATGGGTAACGAAGCATTCTTATACTTTGCCTACGAGCTAGGTAAACAGCGTGCTAGAGATGCTTGGGAAGATTATCTTCCAGCTATCCGTGCTGAATATGAAAAAAGTTTGAATGAAGGTCCAGTGACCAAAGCAATAGGATCAGCTGCTTTAGCTGGAGCATTGGCACTTGGAAGTCCTGGAGCCAAAGCTCAAGGAACAGAACAACCAGTGGCACAACCTGCAGCTACTCAACAAGTTCAACAAGTTAATGCTAAATCAGTTTTTAAAGACTTTGGTAGTGCTTTTACATTACCACACACTGTATTAAAAAATTTACCGTTAAATAAAATTACTCAAGATCAATTGATAGATGTTTTGGGGGATCCTGAAGCAGCAAAAACAATTGGTGCTACCACCTTAATTAAATATCGATGGGGTGTATCCACTGCCTCTGTAACATTTATTTTGAAAAATGAAATAATAGTTGATGCAATATATAAACCTGTAGACGGGACGTCTGATTCAGCACGCTCATTAGCGGGCACAGGTGAATTATTAAAGGCTACTGGCACTAAAAAAGGTAGTATATGGAGCACTGAGCCAGTTAAAGCAAGCGAGCTACAAAGTGGTGAAGTCAATGAAGGTTGGGAAAGCGGTCCTGAAGAATACGAAGAACCATATGATGATGCCGATGATGCATATGATCGTCAACGCCAAGAAAAGATCGACACCGAAGCAGAAGCAGAATGGGCTAAGTTACCCAAAGTTTCAACATATAAACTAGTTGGTCGTGGTCCTAACATGGAACCTAATCATGAGTTTGGTGATGAATTTGACTTAATGGAACATGCACTAGAATACCGTGCAAAAATAATGAAAGACCCAAAGGCTCCACATCCTGAGCACATTGGCATTCGCACACTGACTAA
>Ga0164293_10003862_pt1 | contig 12816 bp, 9 predicted proteins | sample GEODES118metaG_FD_111487 | JGI IMG/M metagenome (GOLD analysis project Ga0164293, IMG submission 111487) | Eutrophic lake water microbial communities from Lake Mendota, Wisconsin, USA - GEODES118 metaG | ecosystem: Environmental > Aquatic > Freshwater > Lake | place: USA: Lake Mendota, Wisconsin... | reverse complement strand
CGGATAACGACCTGTCAGACAGGCCTGGCAGAGGTCCGTCGCATCGAAACCGATCGACCGCGCCACCGACTCGATCGGCAGGTAGCGGAGCGAGTCGGCCCCAAGCCGGGCTGCCATGGCCGCCTGAGCGGCCTCCGTGAGCACGCCATCCGGGAGGAACTCCGGGGCAAAGAGCTCGTCGATCGTCGACATGTCGATGCCATAGAAGCACGGGGCCACGATCGGCGGGCAGGCGACCCGCACGTGAATTTCGCGGGCGAGCCCGAGCGACCGCATCCGTCCGAGGAGGACCTTCATCGTCGTGCTGCGAACGATCGAATCCTCGACGAGGATCACCCGCCGCCCCTCGAGCACCTCGCGGAGCGGCGTGTACTTCGTCTCGGCCTTCTGCCGCCGGCTCGACGCGCCGTCGATGAACGTACGGCCGGTGTAGCGGTTACGGATCAGCCCCTCGACGCACGGGATCGAAAGCCGGAAGGCCATCGCGTCGGCCGCCGCCTTGCTCGTATCGGGAACGGGTACGACCACCGTGTCGCCGTCGATGGGCACGGTCTCAAGCCGCGCGAGTTCCTCCCCGAGTCGCTTCCGCGAGAGGTAGACGCTGCGGTCGTCCATGGTGCTCGCGACGTTGGCGAAGTAGACCCACTCGAAGAAGCAGTGCGCTTTGCGTGGCGACTCGGCAAACCGCTCGATCCGCATGCCACCCGCATCCACGATCAGGGCCGTCCCCGGCTCGAGTGTGCGGATCGACTCGGTCGAAAAGCCGAGGTTGAGGAGGGCCACACTCTCGCTTGCCGCCGCCACGAGCGATCCAGCACAGGCGTATTCCATCGGCCGGATGCCCAACGGATCGCGGGCGACGATCAGTCGGCCACAGGCGTCGAGCATGGCGATGTTCCAGGCACCATCAAACCGTGCGGAGATCGCCGCGAGCAGTTCGACCGGTTCGGGATCGGCATCGCCCGAGAGCTCCTTGCCGATCACGTGCATCAGCACCTCGGTGTCGTTGTCCCGTGCCAGGTGGTTGTCATCGGCGGCGAGGATCTCCGCCCGCAGTTCCGGGTAGTTGGCGAGCTGGCCGTTGAATCCGAACGCGAACCACTTCCGCTTCTGGATGTGAGGCCGCTCGAGCGGCTGGGCGTAGCCCCGGTCTTCGGCCCCGCAGGTCGCGTAGCGGACATGTCCGATCGCAGCCCGGCCCGCATGCTGTTCCATCAGGCTTTCGTACTTCCCGCGGTGGTTCATCCGAAACACCTCGCTGACGCTGCCCACTTCCTTGTAGGTGGCGAGCAGTTGGCTGCGAGATGGGTTCCAGGCGGTCATGCCCGCCGAGAGCTGGCCTCGGTTTTGGATGTCGAGGAGCATTCGCGGCATCAGCCGGGAGACCTCCTCGGCACCCTGAACCGGGCAGAGCGGGCTCGGCTCGCCGCCCGGGAGGTGGTAGATGGCGGCCAGGCCGCACTCGTGAAGCAGATCGCTCATCGGGAGGAAGCCTCGGCAGGGCTGGCGGGCATCTGGCGACGATCAACGTCGGAGATGCGACCGCATCATAGAGGTCGCGGCGCCGGCGACTCAACCGTCCGGCACCACGCCGCCGGATTCGTAACGCGGCGGTGCCGCTGCGAATCGCCGCCAAACCACTTCGGGTGGCCCGACGGGGCTGGGCGCAGGTACGATACGTCACTTCGCGGCCCCTCGTGGCTCGCACCCGCGCCTCGTCGCCATGACCGACCCGCTCCGCCACGAGATTACCACCGCCGCTGACCCGATCGTCGTCAAAGTGGGCACTCGTGTGCTCACCGGGCCTGACGGTTTGCTCGATGCCGCTCGGATCGAATCGCTAGGGCGGCAGATCGACACGGTCGCAGCCGCGGGCCGTCGGGTCGTGCTGGTGAGCTCGGGAGCGGTTGGCGCGGGCATGGGCCGCCTCGGACTCACGAGGCGGCCGACCGAACTGGCGAAGTTGCAGGCGGTGGCGGCGATCGGCCAGAGCTGCCTGATCGAGGCCTACGAGCGGGCCCTTCGCGGTCGAGGCCGCCACGTGGCCCAGGTGCTCTTGGTTGCTGACGACCTTCAGGATCGGTCCCGCTACCTCAACATCCGGACCACGTTGCTCACCCTCCTCGATCTCGGCGCCATACCGGTCATCAACGAGAACGACACGGTCAGCGTGGAAGAACTCCGAACCTCCTTCGGTGACAACGACCGCCTCGCAGCGCTGGTGGCCACCGTTCTCGGCGCGCCGCTGCTGGTACTCCTCTCTGACGTGGAGGGCCTCTTCGACCGTCACCCCTCGGAGCCCGGTGCCGTGATCGTGCCGCACGTGCCGCGCATCGACGCCACGGTGGCGGGCTTGGCCAAGGACACCCTGGGCGGCCTCTCGAAGGGGGGCATGGCGAGCAAAATCGCAGCCGCCCGGATCGTCACGGAAGCTGGCGGGAGTTGCATCGTGGCATCCGGACGCGATGACGGCGTGATCGAGGCGATCTGCCGCGGCGAGCCGATCGGAACGCTGTTCACGGGCCGGTCCGAAACAATGCCGGCATGGAAGCGCTGGCTCGGCTGGTCAGCCGACGCCCGCGGAACCGTCGCCGTGGATGCCGGTGCGCGGGAGGCCGTCGTCGCGGGAGGCCGTAGCCTGCTGGCTGCCGGCATCCGCTCACTCGACGGCGACTTCGCCGCGGGCGACGTGGTGGCCCTCGCCGACGACAACGGCCAGGTCTTCGCCCGAGGACTCGTCAACTACGCCTCCGCCGACCTGCGGCGAATCGTCGGCCTGCGGACGGAGCGGATCGCGGAGGTGCTCGGCTCGACGCCCTACGCCGAGGTCGTTCACCGCGACAATCTCGCCATCATCGACCGGAGCGGAGCCGAATCGCGGTAGCCTACCGACCATGCTCCAAGAACTCCTCATCGTTCTGCTCCTGATCCTCGCGAACGGGTTCTTCTCCGGCGCTGAGATGGCAATCGTCGCCAGCCGGCGGGGCCGCTTGCGGGCGCTGGCCGAAAAGGGCGATCGCCGCGCCCAGGCCGCGCTCGACCTTGCGGCGAGCCCCGATCGCTTCCTGCCCACCGTCCAGATCGGGATCACGCTCGTGGGAACCCTCGCCGCGGCCTACGGTGGCGACCGCCTGGTGCGCGAGTTGACGACGTGGATCGCCAACCAGGCGTCTCCGAGTGTCGCCGCCATGGCCCGGCCGATCGCCCTCACGATCTTCGTGATGCTGCTCTCGTTCGTCACGCTGCTCCTTGGGGAACTCGTGCCCAAGCGGCTGGCTCTCCGGCAGGCCGAGGCCTTCGCTCGCCTCGCGGCGCCGGCGATGCAGCTGTTCGCCTGGATCGCCCGGCCGCTCGTCTGGGGCATGAGCACGGCCACCTCGGCCGTGCTCTTCCTGCTCGGTGCGCGCCAGCAGACCGAACCGAGCGTGTCGGTCGACGACATCGAGCACCTCCTCGAAACGGGCCGGGCGGAGGGAGTCCTCGAAGCGGTCGAACTGTCGGTGGCCAGCGAGGCCCTGCGGCTCGGGGAGCGGAGCGTTCGCGACATCATGCGGCCGCGGATCGACGTCGATGCCCTCGACATCGAAACACCACAGGCCGAGATCATCGGCGCCATCGCCATGGCGGGCTACTCGCGGCTCCCGGTCTACGAGGGGTCGCTCGACCACATCATCGGCTACGTCTCGATCAAGGACGCACTCCGCCACACCTGGATGGGCTGGCCGATCGAGTTGCGGAAGATGCTCCACCGGCCGATCTTCGTGCCCGAGACCATGCCACTCGACCGGCTCCTCGAACTCTTCCAGAAGGAGCGAAACCAACTTGCCATCGTGCTCGATGAATATGGCGGCACCGAGGGGTTGGTGACGCTCGAAGACGTCCTCGAGGAACTCGTTGGCGAGATCCACGACGAACACCGGCAGGCCGACGCCCAGACGTTCGTGCAGCGGGAGGACGGCTCCTGGCTGGTCGATGGCAGCGTCGCAATCGACGACCTCGTCGACCGCTTCGGCCTCAAGGGCGAGCCGCTCCCCCGCGACTACACCACGATCTCGGGCCTCGTGCTTGCGGAGCTGGAACGGATTCCGGCTGCGGGCGACGCGGTCACCTGGCGGGGCCTCCGGATCGAGGTCGTCGACATGGACGGGCGGCGGATCGACAAGCTCCTCGTCGCCCGAACGTAGGGCTCGTCGAGCCTTCAGGGTTGGGGGGCGGAGCGGTCGAGAATGTCCTGGAGCACGAAGGGGGTCGGAAACGGCTCATCGAGTTGCTCGAGAAGCTTGCGATAACGGCCCACCACCTCGGCGATGTCGTCGGCCGTGAGCGAATCCTCGCGGAGCACCTTCGAAGCGTCGAGCACCTTCCGCCAGGCAGCGAACGACTCCTCGTAGGCTTTCTTCGCCGACTGGAGGCGGGCAGCTTCAAACTCCTTGTCAGCACGCCACGTGCGCTCCCGCGCCTCGAGCGCCGGCTCCGTCACCTCGGCCTCGCAGGAGGCCTTCCAGAAGTCGAAGTTCACGATGTCGCGATACCGTTCGATCATCGTGGCCCTCTCCTGGGCCTCCGTATACTCGCGGGCGAGCTCCTCGGCCTTGGCCCGCATGTCGGCTGGAGCCTGCCTGGCCACCATTTTCCAGGTCACTGCGAGCTGGCTCTCGGCTGCCGACGCGGCCTGCTGCTGGGCCTCGTTGCGATCCATCTGCGGCACTTCGAGCGCCTTCCGCTGCTCGTCGGTGAGGGCCGCACGACGGCTCTCCTCGAGCGCCTTGTACTGCCCGGGGAGCAGCGTCTCAAGCTCATCCGCGATCATGGCCGCCCGCTTCTCCTCCGACTCGCGGAGCCGCAGCTGGATCGGCACACCCCAGCTCGTGGAAATATCCCGCTCGGCAAACCGGGCGAGCTCCTCGTTGGCGAGCTTCCAGCCGTCCTTCGCAGTCGCGCCGAACTCGCCGTCCGCCTCGAGGGCCCGGGCGTAGTTGATCGCCGTCATCATCGGCTCGCTGTGAAAGATGAGCGGCGTGGTCTTGAGCGGCGCCCCTCGATCGACCAACGCCTGGCCCGCGCGGTATTTCTGCCGGCCCACCAGCCAGTTGTCGCGTTCGGGCAGCGTGCGATCGGGGTCGTCGCGATCGTGGAAGTCGTCGTCAGCCTTGAAGAGCCGCCGATACTGCACCTTTTCGTCGGCCTTGCCAATCTTCTGGCCAATGAACCAGCCCATCCGGCCGAGCAACCGCGGCTCCCGTGTGTTGTAGGCGATGCCCTGACGGAGGAACTCGATCCCCTTGATCACCCACGCATACCGGTCGTGATAGTCATCGAACTCTACCGAGGTGTTGTAGGAAAGATTGTGGGCCTGGAAGTCCCACACCGTGTAGAAGTTCGGCTGCAGCTTCGTGATCTGCTCGAGCGTAGCCGAGAGGTTGGCCCAGTCCTCTACCTTCTTGTAATGGCTGGCCCGGTCCCAGAGCAGCGTCACGGCGATATTCTTGAGTCCCAGCGTCGCGAACCGCATCGTCTCGCTCGTCGGATCGACCTCGCCGAGATTGGCCTGCGAGAGCCCGTAGGTGGACCGCAGCCGGGCCAACAGCCCGCCGGTGCTCGTGGAATCCGCCGGCTGGCTGAGGGCCGACAGCGGCACCAGGAGCACCGCGATCGCAACCAGGGCCAGCAGCGTGCCCGGCCTCAGTCCCAGCCACGTCTGCTCGCCTCGGGAACTCCGCTGCGGTTCGGTCATGACGCCAACTCCCTCGCCTTGAGGCAGAACACACCTGCGATGAAGCAGGCCAGTGCGTAGCCGGCGGCCTCGGCCCCGTGAGCAGCCAACAGGTCGCCTGGGATGTCGAAACCACCGGCGACAAAGTCGCTGGTGCCGAGCGACGCCAGCGATGGAAAGATGCTTGCGGCCAGCCGCATCGGAGCGAGCAGCACCGTATCGAGCACCTTCATCACCTGCACCGCCGGCGTGGGATCGAGTTCCAGTGTGATGCTCGTCTGCGTGACGATGCGGTAGAGCGATTCGATCGGCCCGCCACCCGGCACGATCGAGGAATCGCCCGTCACCTGGCTGGTGAACAGTCTGGCGATGAAGTCGCGGAACTGGCCGACGAGGAGCGTGGCGATCGCCGCCACAAGCGCCACGGGCCCGGACAGGAACGTGCTGAACATCACCCCAAGCGCCGTGCAGATCAGCATCGAGTACCAGATACCGAGGCAGCTCTTGGCGTAGTTCACCGCAAACGACCCGTCGCCGGCACGGAGGTAGAAGTCGGCCTGGGCCACACCGTAGTACTGGGCGGGCTCAAGGCACTGGAGCCAAACCTCGATCCGCCCGTCCGACGCCAGGTCGGCGAACAGGTCCACCTCACGCAGAGAGCCGTCGGCCATCACGGTGTTGATCCGCCGCGGGATCAGCAGCGAGTCGATCGAGTGCTCGCGGGCGACGATCGGCAGCGACTCACTCCGCAGGCTGCTCGTCGGATTACGAACTTGGATGGTGCCGTGGATGCCATCCTCGATGTTTCCCTGGTACGTGCGAAACACACGCACGATCATCTCGAGCGGGAGTCCCTCTGGGAACCGCTCGGGCGACACGCCCTCGAACGTCCAGATCGCCGCGGCTGCGGAGCCTCCCTCGATGTACTGTCGATACGACCACTCGGCACCCACGCTGATGCCCTTGATCGAGGGACGCCCTTCGCGATCGAGAAACCTGAGTTTGCCACGGAGCGGCCGCCGGGCCTCCAGCAGGCCGAGCGGCGCGCCGACCGCGTAGGTCCGCTCGCCTGCCGCCGTGGTTCCGGTCACCGTGACGCGGTGACGGTGGCCGTGGGCTGTCTCGGCGACGCCGCCGCCGCGGCCGTCGAGTTCCACGCGATGCCGGTGCCCGCGGTCGAGTGACGTGCGGCCCTCGGCTCCCGAGACCGCTCCCTCGCCATTGGTCACATCGAAGACGTCGGCCGCCTCGAGGACGTGGCCGTGGCTCACGCTGCGAACCACGAAGGCCCAGCCCGCCAGCCCCATGATGGCCAGCAGGCAGGTGCCCACCGTGGCAAATCCCAGAATCCTGCCGAGCACGATCTCTCCTGTGTGCACCGGCTTCGTGGTCACGGTCTGGATCGCCCGCGACTTGATGTCGGCCGGGAGGCTGAAGACCGCGAGCACGAGCGTCACGAGGCACACCAGGAGGTTCGTGGCCGCGAGGATGAAGCCCACGTAGAGTCGGCGGGGGTCAACGCTAGCGGGGTCGAGGAACCAGCCGGCAAACAGCAAAATGAGGGCAAACATCGCCAATACGACGAGCACGTTGCGCCGGAGTGATTCCTGGATCGCCAGCCGCGCCAAGGCCCAGACCCGCCGCGGGGACGTTGCCAGGATGTCGGCGAGCCCCGCGAGCACGCCCCGGTAGACCCGGTCACCGCCCGCCAGCGGCCCGTTGCCGATCGCCTGAGCCAGCCACGTGAGCATGGCTGCCACGACCGTGGCGACGGCTGCCGCCGTCAGGTACTGCAGGACCGCCGGGCCGATCCAGGACGCGAACCTCGGGATTTCCTGTTCCAAGACCATGGTTGCCGCTCACTCCGCCCGCTGAGCGGCCGTCTCGGTACGGCGGGCACGGCGGCCTGGCCGGGCCTCCGTGTCTCGGACAACCTCGAGGAACAGGTCCTCGAGCGTGGTCCTCGGGTTGCCGATGTCGATGTCGCCAGCACCGTGGCGCTGGAGCACGGCTTTGACCTCGGCCGCGGCCGCCGGCGACAGCCCGGTGGCTCGGATCTGCGTGACACCGGTAACACGCAGGAGATCCTCGACGCGACCGAGTTCCTTCAGTTCGCCCTGGTGGAGCACGGCGATGCGGTCGCAGACGTCCTCGACGTCTGCCAGCAGGTGCGAGCACATGATCACCGTCTTCCCCCGGGCCTTGAGGTCGATGATCAGATCCTTCATCTCGCGGGTCCCGATCGGGTCGAGGCCGCTGGTGGGCTCATCGAGGATCACCAGCTCCGGGTCGTTGATCAGTGCCTGGGCGACGCCGATCCGGCGTGTCATGCCCTTGGAGTACTCGCGGAGTTGCCGCTTTCGATCCCGCGTCAGACCGACCATCTCGATCAAGGTGGCCGCACGCTGCCGGCGTTCCTCCGGATCGAGGCCAAAGAGCCTGCCGTAGAAATCGAGCGTCTCCTCGGCGTCGAGAAACTTGTAGAGATACGACTCCTCGGGCAGGTAGCCGATTCGCTCATTCTTCGAGACGTCGGTGGCTGCCCGTCCAAAGACGAGCGCCTCGCCCGACGTCGGAAAGATCAGGCCAAGGAGCAGTTTGAGTGTCGTGGTCTTGCCCGCACCGTTGGGGCCGAGCAGTCCGAAGATCTCCCCCCGTCGCACGTCGAGGTCGAGCGGCTTGAGCGCCGTCTTCTTGCTGCGACCCCAGAAATCGCGATAGACCTTTGAGAGGTTGCGGGTTTCGACGACGACGTCAGATGCGTCTCGTCGGGGTGCGGATCGGTTGGTCGCCTGGGTCATCTGCGTCACGAACTCGTCCCCTCAAAAAAACGGTTCACCTGCGGCCGACGAGCCCGCCGCCGCACATCGTGGGTTGTATCGCATCGATCAGCGATGTGGAGTGGCCGCCCGAAAAAATCGGAAAAGACGCCGGTTTCTGGACCTCGTGCCTACTGGCGATTGCTGACTGCACGAAAACGTCTAGAATCACTTCCTATTGATAACGAGTCTCATGATCGACAATCCTCTCGTTTTCCGCTCATTTTCTCATCAGGAAAGACCGCTCGATGGATCGACGCATCCCTTCCCATTCAATACGACCCAGGGACCGAGGAAGGTTCGCCGGTTTTAGCCTCGTCGAACTCATGGTCGTGGTGGCCATTATCGGGACGCTGGTCGGCATCCTCCTTCCGGCCGTGCAAGCGGCACGTGAGTCTGCCCGCCGTACGGCCTGCGCCAACAACCTTCGGCAACTGGGAATCGCGACCTCGAGCTACGAACTGGCAACCCGCCGGTTTCCACCAAGTTGCGTCTGGTCGGGTAGCAGCACGACCGACGCCTCGTCCAACGCGGTGTGGTCGGCCCAAGGACGCCTCCTGCCCTATCTCGAGGAATGCGCGATCGGTGCTGAAGTCCATCGGCAGCTCGCAGTTCCCTACAGCCAGGCGACGCTCTCCACGGGGCAGTTGATCTCGGGCCTGAGGCTCCCGGCCCTCCTCTGCCCGTCCGAGCCAAACATCCAAGTCCGCACGAAGGCCGACGGAAAGCCGGAGAACGCGCCACTCAACTACGCCGTCAACCTCGGCACATGGCTGGTGTACTCTCCTGCCACGCGGAGCGGCGGCGATGGAGCCTTCTTTCCCAACAGCAGACTTCCGGCGTCTGCCTTCCCCGACGGCCTCTCGAAGACGATCGCGATGGCCGAGGTGAAGACCTACACCTCCTACTTTCGAAATGCCGGGCTGTCCGCTCCGGCACCGCCCGCGAGTCCGGAGGCGGTCTGTGGCCTGGGGGGTGAGTTCAAGAACGACCTCCCGACGGCTGGCACCGGCCACACGGAGTGGGCGGATGGCCGAAGCCACCAGACCGGCTTCACCGCTCTCTTTCCGCCCCAAACCCGTGTGCCCTGCGTGCGACTGTCAGGAACGTACGACATCGACTGGAACAATCAGCAGGAGGCGAAGTCGTTGACCGCCCCGACGGCTGCGGCCGTGACGTCCCGCAGCCATCACGCCGGCGTCGTCAGCTACGCGATGCTGGACGGAAGCGTGCGTCAGGCAACCGACGCCATCGCGCCGGAAACGTGGCGGGCCCTCGCCACGCGAGCTGGTGGCGAGACCAACGCTCCCTCTACGGCGCCGTGACCAGCGCCGGCCGCGGCTCCCAGCCAGCAGGCGAGTTCTACCCGGGCGACGACTCACTGGAGGCCGTCTGGTGCCGCTTCGCCGACTCGTCGACGAGCCGGCGGGCAGCCGCGAGTTCCGCCGGCGTGAAGAAGGGCACGTCGGGGTCGCCGCCGGCCATCGAGATCACCTCAGCCGCGAGCTGCTCCCACGTACGGCCGCTCGAGATGTGCCAGGCAGCCGCTTGGGCGACCTTCTGCGAGATTGCCCCGCTGGCGAGCGCCGTCATCACGTCCTGCAGACACGGATCGCTGGAGCAGGTGTCGATCGCGGTCATGCGGTACGGCACGCGCGGCGACGGCTCCCGCTTGCCGTGATCGAGGCAGACGGTCGCAACGCGGAGCGTTCGCGTCCGCTCGGGGGGGAGCGAGAATGGACCGCCGCCTCCCATACCGCCGCCCATACCACCCATCCCGCCACCCATGCCACCCATGCCACCCATGCCGCCGCCGCCCACGTTTTGAGCCTGGCCGCCGATGCCGCCGGCACCGAACCCTCCGGCACCACCACCCTGCATGCCCATCTGGGCGAGCACCGGTACGCCCGCGAACCCGGCGGGAAGCCGCAGCGACAGTGGGCGGTCGCTGCGATTGGTCACGATCACTTGCGCGGATCGCGAATCATTCGGGATGAACTTCACGTCGACGAGTCCGGCCGCCTCGGCGGCGAGCACGTCTTGGATTTCAGTGGGCGTTGCCGCAGTCACTCGCCTCGACTCTCGGGCGAAGGCTGAAGTGACGATCGCCGCCGTCAGGGGCAGCGCGATGAGAAAACGCATCGGGACCATGATCGAGCCTCGCGGTGGCGAGGGCGAACCCCCGCTGGAAGGCAGTCTCGGGCAGGCCGCGATCGACCGGCGCAGACGCCACGCACTAGTATGCAATCGGATCTCGGCCCAGGAAAAAAGCCGATTTTGGCCGAAGAAATCGGTGGTGCGGGATATGCCGGCAATGCCGGGCGCCAATGACGCCCGGGAAACCAGGATCAACGCTTGGAGAACTGCGTGCCGCGTCGGGCACCGCGGAGACCGTACTTCTTGCGCTCTTTCATACGGCCGTCACGGGTCAGCAGCCCACCCTGGCGGAGCGGTTCAGCAAGTTCGACGTCAAACACCTTGAGGGCCCGAGCAATGCCGAGTCGGCACGCGCCCGCCTGGCCGGTCGGACCGCCACCGTCGACGGTGATCGTGACCTTCACTTCGCCACGCTTGCCGAGCTGCTCAAGCGCCCCAGAGACGAGGGCCCGGTCCTTGACGGCCGGGAAGTAGGCATCGAGTTCACGACCATTGACGGTGATCTCGCCACCACCCGCCTTCAACCGAACGCGGGCCACCGCCGTCTTCCGACGACCGGTCGCAATGATCTCATCGCCACGCCGCGCTGACTTCACGCCCTGCTCAACCGCCATCGTCGTTCCTCGCTCGCCCTGGAGATGGAAATATCTGTTCGAGATACCGTGTGTCGTTCAAATCCGGCTGATCGTCAGCTTGGCCATTCGTAACCCGTCCGCCCCATCGCTCGCGCCCAGTTTCGGGCACCGAGTTTCAGGCACCGAGGTCGATCGGCTCCGGCTGCTGTGGCTGGTGAGGGTGTTCGCTACCGGCGTAAACCTTGAGTTTGTCCAGCATCTTCCGGCCAAGTCGAGACTTCGGCAGCATCCGCCGCACAGCCTCCTCGATGATCAGTTCGGGGCGGCGGTCGCGGCGATGTTCCGCGGTTTCCGACTTGAGCCCCTGGTAGCCCGTGTACCAGCGGTACATCTTCTGCTGCCACTTCTTCCCGCTGAACTCGACCTTGTCGGCGTTGATCACCACCACGTGGTCGCCGGTGTCGATGTGCGGGGTGTATGTCGGGCGGTGCTTGCCCATCAGCACCATGGCGATGGCAGTCGCGAGGCGGCCCACGCGACGCTCGCTCGCGTCAACGACCCACCACCGCTGCTCCACCTCGCCGGGCTTGGCCATGTACGTCTTCATCTGTCGCTCAACCGTCCGTCTCTCGGAATTCTGGGAACTGGACTGCCTCCGGCCGCCGGCCGGGGAGAACTGCGGAGACTAACAATGGCTTCCTTCACCGGCAAGCCACGCGGCCGTAGAACGGCGAAAACCGGCCTGCCGGCGTCGGTGCCGGTCAACTCCCCTGCCGGGGACTTGTGGACGCGGGCCCCCGCCGAGGCAAGAATCGGCGGCTGCCCTGCCGTTTCATCACCCCTGCTGAACGCTACCGCATGAAGGTCGCAGTCCTCAAGGAAACCGCCCCTGGAGAACGCCGGGTGGCCGTGGTACCGGCCGGGGTGCCAGCCCTCGCGAAGGCGGGCCTCACCGTGGCAGTGGAGTCGGGGGCTGGAACCGCGGCAGGATTTTCCGACGACGACTACCGCTCGGCTGGGGCGACGATCGCCACCCGCGACGAGGCGCTCGCGGCCGACGTGGTTTTGGCCGTTCGCACCTGTGGGGCCGCCGGCGACTGCTGGCCCGCCGACCGCGACCACCTGCGGCCGGGCACCGTGCTCGTGGGACTCTGCGACCCGCTCTCCTCGACGGACGCCTGCCGGGAAGCGGCCGATCGCGGGGCAACCGTGTTCGCGCTCGAACTCGTTCCCCGGATCACTCGCGCCCAGAGCATGGACGTGCTCTCCAGCCAGGCCAACATCGCCGGCTATCGCGCTGTCATCGTGGCCGCCGCGGCGTTACCGCGAATCCTGCCGATGATGACCACCGCCGCCGGCACGCTCACGCCCGCCAAGGTGCTCGTGCTCGGCGCGGGCGTGGCCGGACTTCAGGCGATTGCCACCGCCAAGCGGCTCGGCGCCCAGGTGAGTGGCTACGACGTCCGGCCCGCGGTGAAGGAACAGGTGCAGAGCTTGGGAGCGAAGTTCGTCGAACTGCCCCTCGAGACGGTCGGGAGCGAGGCAGCCGGCG
>Ga0164293_10003861_pt1 | contig 12819 bp, 17 predicted proteins | sample GEODES118metaG_FD_111487 | JGI IMG/M metagenome (GOLD analysis project Ga0164293, IMG submission 111487) | Eutrophic lake water microbial communities from Lake Mendota, Wisconsin, USA - GEODES118 metaG | ecosystem: Environmental > Aquatic > Freshwater > Lake | place: USA: Lake Mendota... | reverse complement strand
GTTTGTGATTGAGTGGATGCAACCATCAAGGTTAACCTCATTAGTATTTTCTATTACGGACTTAAAAAAGGTTTTATTTTCAATTAAAATGTCCAAAGGTAATTTTGATGGGTTAAGATAAAAGCCAGTTGTATTATCACGAGAATAAACCAATTTAAAAAGTTTGCTATTCTTTATTTCATGTGCTGTGTAACCAAGTTTATATAAAACTGTTAAAGCATTTTCATTTATTGTGTAATATATTTCTTTAATATCACTGTCTGTTTGTTTTTCACTAAACCAATCACATTTTTCTTCCTTACCTTTATTGTGGTAGTATATGTTGGTGTTTAGTAGTTCCTTATAACCAATTAAGTTAGCAACAAATTCTTCATCGGTATCAAAATATTTAGCGTAATAAGCATACATGGTTTTACCCCTATAATCCTTCTTATCATCCCTAAAATTTCTTGCGTATTCTAAAACACTACAAGCTTCTGGTAAGATTAGGTTAAGTTTTCTAAAGTAATTAAGCATTATAAAAACACTAAAATAATCACTTATTTTTAATCTCTTGCTATCATCACGAAAAACTTTTTTTAGGTAACCTTCAGTAATAATTTCATTTATCTTTTCGTTATAACCTAAAACACTTAAAGATTTATTAATACCCTCGTAGATAGCATTTTTATCTATTAAATTAAGATCAAAAATCCCCTCAATAATTGACAGTACTTGAGTCGTAAAAACAGTTTGTCTAATAATTGGTTTTGGTTTTCTTTTTCTTGTCCCACTTTCTATTTTATACACAGAAAATTCACCTGTTGCCATGTCAATCGCCAAACTAGCGTAGCTCTTATACGTTTTGAGTCTTAAGGTTTTTAATTTCTTAATTTCAACAGAAGTTTTTCTAACAAAATATTTTTTAAAAATAATTTTATTTTTTTCAGTGTCATGTTCAACAACAAATGTTTCTCTATGTACATAACAAGGGGTGTTATTTTTCAAAGACTCCTTAAAATGTTCTTCATTGGTTTCTACTAGTTTGGATGACACCCCAAAAATTTCATCACTACCTAAGGTATCAGGTACCTCAACTTGAAGTTTTTCTACTATTGATCTATGAATTGTATTAACCATATTATTATTTTGATTTAGGCAAAGATAAACAAAAAAACTTAACAAACAAAAAAAGGTGAGAAAAATCTCACCTTTTAAAGTCATGAACGGTATCGGAATCAGGTCCCAGGTTTTAATGTCCCTGTAACATGGTGTTTTACATTTACGCAGCGTCTCTCGACCTACGGTTTAGTACCCACTCTACACCTTGTGGTGGGGTTTTTTCTGGCTTAGTTGTATATTTGTAAAACTTGCCGAAAGTATTCCCACCGTTCAATATTTTTAAGCTGTTATGCAAGCATAACGTTCGCTATTCACTGTTTTGTTCATGATAGCAACTGGTGTGAAGTCGTCCCCTGCTAAAAGCGACTTTAAGATCGCTGGAGAGAATCCGCTTACCAGTGCAGTACCGTTTTTACCGAAGCTAACTGGTACGTTATCATGTCTGCTTTGAATGTTCCAGAACACAATTTTTGGGATTGTGTATCCAGCTTCGCTGTATTTATTTTCAATCATTTTGATAGCCGTTTCATTAGAACGAACAGCTTGATTGAATTCCATATCTGACATAATCAAGATAGTTGTTGGCATTTCTTCTTGTGGAAGAGAATGTTTAGTAGCTTGATCCAAAATCATTTTGAAAGTAGCTTCAAGATCTGTACTCATACCCCACTCAGCTCTTTCCAATTGTAGCATTCTGTCAACAATACTACCGTTTAAGTATTGCAACTGTGGGTTTGATGAGAACGTAATGAAAGCATCTTTAAATTTACCCACGTTTCTTTCAGAGATATATAACCCCAAAGAAACACAAACATCCATACAAGAAAGATTTTGGTTGTTACCTGCTGGAGTGCTCATCGAACCCGATACATCACACACTGGTAAAATTCTTTCTTCAGTGTTTGTCAAATAGTTTGGAAGTGATTCCCATTGTTTAGTTCCAACAACTTTGTCACCACCGTATCTCAACGACTTTAACACATCATATGGGTACAAAGCACCAGCCTTAATTGTTTTTGCGGTGTTTTTGAACTCATCAAATCTAACGCTATCGTTTTTAACAAACGCTTTAGTGTATCTTGACATAGCCAAAGATGGTACGTGGTTGTAAGTGATTTGTGACCACTGACCAGCACACATCAACTGCTCAACAACTTTGGTTTTTTCTACCAATGATTTACGGTATTCTTTTGGGGATAAACCAAGATGTCTTTCCAAAGCAATTGCTTGCTTACCCTTTCTTGGCATCCATTTAGCACAAAGACCATCGTTGTTGTTTAAAGCAACCTCAATCAATCCCTTAGCTTGTCCTTCCAAAGGAGTACCAAATAATGACAACATGTCATCCCAACGACCAAACTCAGGGATATACTGAATATTCTTAGCCAAAGACTCAGAATGATTCTCAGCAAGATATTTAAGGATATCTCTAAATACTTTTCTTTCACCAGCACCAGAGCGTGCATCTCTAGCCCAAAAAAGAATTCTTAAAGCGGTTACAGGGTTTTCGTTAAAGGCTTTGCTATATTTAGCAATTAACCTGCCGACATCTTGACCACGCATTGCACCTATTACAAAGAATAAGTCAACACATGCATTCAAAGATGATGAATTAGTAACCATACCATTTTCTGTGGTGGTATTTTCTGTTCTTAAAGCGTCAACGAAACGTGTCATATTGTTTATTATTTTAAATCTGTTACAAATATAGTAATAGAGTTGTGAAAAACCAAATTTTTTTAAAAGTTTTTTTTAAATTTCTTTTGGGCCGTACAAAAATTCACCGTTTTCATCCACGCCTTTAACTTGAATCAGATCATCTTTCAATAAATCTTCAAAAGTCTCGGATATGATATACTTATTGGTTTTATCAATTAAATACTCTAACTGCCCTTCCATTAAAATGCAAGAACCAGTTTCTTCGTAATTTTCTGTTACGGTTTCAGTTATGAACTTTTTTAAAATTTTTCGGTCCATAAACAAACCAGCTTTTTTAAAAAAGTTTTCTGAGTCCAAAACATACATAATATGTTTTACGTATTCTGTTATTTCTTTCATTGTACAATATTAAGGACTATTCCTTAAATAACCAAATTTTTACCATAAATTTTTTCAATATCGTCAATATAACCCTTTGACCAACTTTTTAGTATGTTAAAGTACCTTATGAAATCTTTGTAGTTCTTTCTGTTAATAATAAATGTTTCGGTGTGTGTATCCTCAAACATGGTTTTTGTTTTTGAATTTAAGTAAAGGCTTCCTATCGAACACTTGTGCTGGTGATCAGCGTCTTGTATCTGATTTACGGACATGTATTCATGATTACCATCTGGTGAGATGTAGTAAATTTTAAATTCGTGATTTACATAATCACTCAAGCTGTACTTGCAAATAAACAAACTGTTCATTTGCGTTAATTTAATTGTGAAGTCTTTCATCTTTTTTCCTTTTTTAGACTATTTATTATTAACTGGAGATAATAAAACGACTTCACTAATAAATACATCAGATTATGACAAAAAAAGTAAGATTCACAGAAAGACAAATAAAAATGCTTGCGGAAGTAGAGGCTCAAAAATTGAAAAATCCTGTTAATGAGGGTATTGAAGATATGTTGAGTAAACACCTAGGTGATGATGAAGATAAAAAAATTGAATATCCTTCACAAGAAGATTTAGAAGGTGGTATAGATTCAGACACTGAAATGGATGGAGATGACACCATTAAAGTTACTGATATGAAAGGTGCTTCAGAATTATTAGGTTATTTAGATAAACTAGAAGAAGCGAAATCCGTTTTAAGCAAAATTGCTGCTAAAGAGGATGATGATAACATCAAAGGTAGGATCTACGCACATTACGAAAAAACACAAAAACTAATCTTTGAGTTAATCAAAGAATTTGGAATTGTTCACTAAAAACTTTGGGCCCTCTTAACCGAGGGCTTTTTTGTTTATTTTAATCCTATTCCCCCTATATTTATAGGGTGTCTAAACCATATAAAATATTATTATATAATAACGGTAAACGTGTTAAAGTTATCGATCAGATCACCACGTATAATGAATCCGTTAAGATATATAACCAAATACTGGGTGCCAATGTATGTTTTTTTCCAAAAGAATACGATTGGTTGGGTAAAGAAACTGATTATGAATTAGTTTTGATAGGCCCAAAGACAGGTACCTCAATAAGTCATTTTAGGAATGATATGGGTGCACTCGTTAAAGTTAAACCTAAGGGTGATTTTGTTATAAAGAAAATTAACCCATACCCCATCGAAGAAGTGTTTAAACATAAGAACACTGATCAAAAGCACACGTTTAAATCTTTAGTTAAGAATTTCCTGGTGAATAGTGGTAACACAAGAGTTATCCTATCTTTCAATAATAAACTTGTTATTGAATATTTTGAAAATGAGAGGCTTGATGTGTTTGTACTTAAAAATCAAGAAGACTCGTTAAGATTGAATGAAACCATTAAAGTTTTTACACAAACAAATGGTTTAACAAACTTTATATTTTTTAATGACCCAACAATTGATACTGTAAGAAGGGTTTATGATGCCTTAGAAGCTAATTATGGGATTTCAAGAGAATGGATGGCTAGAACATCAACAAGGTAATTAAACTCTTTTAAAAATAAACCTAACATCGTTTATTATGATCTCAAAGGTTTTTTTAGAGACATACCCATGTATTGTCTTATTTATAAACCTAAAAACCTCTTGTTGTAATACCTCGTGTCTACCTTCATTTAATTTAACATAAATTTCGGTATTTTTGTTTTCACCAGTATTTGAGATCGTTGTTGCGATATTATTTATCTGCTCTAATTTCATATATATCTAAATACTTTTGATACAAAATTTTTAAATTTTGCCCATCTGGATGGTTCTTTTTTAATGTAATTGTCAAAATTATTAATTTCTTTACCTAAACCTTTTTTTACTGCGTCAGCATAAGCTTTTTTAGCTTTTTCAATATCAAAATTATCTTTATTTATCTCTTTTTCAAATGTCCTGTAAAGTCTATCGTCTTCCATATTATTTTTTTATATAAATAGTAAAATCTTCATTTTCCAAATAACCTTGTATCAATTCTGGTTTTGCGATATGCGATAATCGACTAACCATGTCTTCTGGGTTATATAAATTTAAAGGTGATAAACCAGACCTCTCATCTAAAAAATTAAAGGCCACACCTTTATTACACATTTTATAAGCCAACTCAATTTTCTCAATAACCTCATTCATCTCAACAAACCAGGTAAAAACACCTGACCCTATTATATAATCAAAGTTACCTTCAACATCACCTATGTCAGAACATATGAATTTATTTGTTGGGTATAATTGATTTGCGTAGATAATATACTTGTGGTTAATATCAATTCCTGTGTAATCTATACTGTTATGGTTGTTATTAGCCATATAATCGTTTAAATGACCCAATCCACAGCCATAATCAAGCAAAGATGAGTTATCTTCTACCCCAATGTCAAATAAGGCCTTAAATCGCTTCTCTTGCGTTTCTTTGGTTGTCCAACCAACAGCCATTGGTGTTGTAATTGGGTAATCCTCAAGATACATGTTGTATACGCCAATAATATCACTGTTCATCTGGTAATTTTGATTCAATGTATAATTCAATAATGTTTATGTAATAAACAACCCCTGATATAAATGCCGCATCAAAGATAGTAAAAAGAATCTTATCCAACAAACTTAAATTTATTTTACCGAAAAGAATAACTGTTGGTGAAAACCCTAAAACTGGTACAACAAATAAACCAACCCAAAAACCAAAACACATCATACAACTTAATAAAGAACCCAAAAAAACCGATTTGGCTTTTATGGTTTCTCTAAATGGTTTAAATAACTTGCTTTGCACAACAATTGATGTTAGACCATAGGATATGAAAATAAAGTATACGAGGGTTATCCAATTCATTTTATTCTTCAGTTTTAGCTATATCAGCTTCAACCTCATTATTTTCGGTGTTTAATTCAGGTTCCTCAGTGATGGGTTCCTCAACTTTCTTAGATCTTTTTTTACCACCACCCATTATAGATAATGGTGTGTCAAAAGAAAGTTGTTTAAGTTCATCATAACTTAACTTACCAAATAACCCTTTTAGTTCCGTCATTTTTTCACTGAACAAATCCTGTTTCTTTTGTAGGTCGAGATTATACTCAATTATCCTACTAAAGATGGTATACATCTCTTCAAATGCGAATAAATCACTGAACATGATATAGTAGATAAACCCAGTATCCTCGGAAACTTTTTGTTTTTTTAATTTAATTTCTTCTGGCACATGATCTTCAAGTATTGACCAGGTTGGGTCCAACCAAAAATCAATAACCCTAACATCAGCGTTAATCCTAAAACCAATAAGGTTATCAGGATATTTTTTAAACATTTCGTCTAATTTCATATGTTAATTCCGTTTATAATACATGTTATTATGTAAGAGACAGATAATCCGAGATAGATTAGCTCTTTTTGTGTCAATGTGTATTTTTTAGGTTCAATATCAACAATATTACGGTAGAATAGGAATATATGTCTTAATATCACCAAAATAGATAATATAAGGCCTGCTAAAAGCACCTTATTGATTAGTCCAAGTAGTATGTCCATGATTTTATTTTTTTATAAAAATAGGTATAAAAACTGATATTATCAATAATTGTTTAAAAAATACTTATCAAGTGTTTTATATACCTCAAAAAAAAGATCGTGTTCAGATTTTGTTTTGGTTATTTCAATTGACATAACGTCATCCCAAAAATTAATGATCTTAGCAAATAAACCTTTTGTTTTAGTGCTATTACCATAATAGATGTCCATAAAATAGGCTAAAAAATAGTAATAATGCTCACCCCTTTCCTGGAATAAGATATTTTCCTTTTTGAAGTTGTCTATGTTTTTTTTCCAACACCAGTTAAAATGATTTACTTGGTCGTCTTGGTAAAGAATAACATCATCACCAAGATAAGTATCTTCGATTATGTATGTTAATGAAATGGAGAAGTCTCTAAATAATTCAACCTTTTCAGTTGTGATATTATTTATTGTGTTTAAATAGGTTAACTGTTCAAAACTTAATGGTTTTGAAAAGTATTCTAAAAACTTATGTATGTGTCCCCTACTCATCCCTTATAATAAATAAGGGCCTCATGTTGATGAAGCCCTTATAAATATAAATTTTAAAAAAAAAATGTAAACTAAATGACTTACAATAATTTTTTCTTGCTAACGCTTTTCCAGAAAACATCGTTTTCATTACTTTGTTTAGCTTTTTTCTCTTCAAAAATTACGTTTTGATCATAAGAAACCATTTTCATCATTTTTTGTATTTCCAATGAAACAACATCTTCTTTCAAAGCATCACTTTTTTCATAAGAAAAATCTTTATCAATGTTAAGTCCTTTTGAACCGTAATCCATATCTCTTTCAGGTCTTCTTGCTTTCACAGCATCTTTTAATTTTTTACCACCTTTTGACTCATGGTCAACATTAGCATGATCTTTTGGTGCTAACCCATCTGTTTCTTTTTCAACTCTATTTTTAAAAGCCTCAGAAGCGTCATTAGTATAATCAAGGTCTAACATATTATTTCTTCCGTGTTGTCTTAAAGCAGCTTCATCTTCGAAACTATTGTTTTCGTATTTTTGGTTTTTAAGATTGTCAATTTTTTCTTCAGTTGTTTCTTGTGTTTCCTCAGCGTCTTTCATAGCTTCTTTATTTTCTTTTTCAGAAGATTTTTTGTTTTCAGAATCAACATTTTTACCTTTTTTGTCAACAAATTTAGCCAACTCAGCTTCCCCTAAGAAATCTATATCATCACCACTGTCAACGTCAAAATTACCCATTTTTTCGATATTTTTTAAGCCACTTTTTTCGATCTTTTTCAAAGCATCCGTTGATGGCTCTTCGTCAGAAAAATCATCATCTTCAGTGTCTTTGTATTTACTGTCTTGTTTTTCAGTGTAAGATTTGATAAACTCAGCTTTTTTCATAACTATAGGTTGTGAGTCAGCAACTGTATCCAAAGCGTCTGTTAAATTATCATCCATCATTAAACCAGTCTTATCTAAGAAACCTCTTTTAGTTGGGGATACTAATAAATTTAATATACTATAATTTGGATTAACCTCATCTTTATTTACGTTAGGCCCTCTTTCGAATAATCTGTCGCAATACTCTAAATAACTTTCCTCAGGGGTTTTTTGTATAAATTTAATAAAATTATTAGCGTTAGCGTCTCTGCTTGAGGCACGTTCACTAAAATACTTATTAAATTCAAGTTTAATTTTATCTGAACTTAAAGCTTTAGCCACCGTACCCATAGATTTTTCAATAGCGTTCATGAAATTTGTGAAATATTTCATTTCTCTTTCATATTGATCACTAACAGATACATTATCGTCTTCCATATCATCTTCTTCACTATATTCCATAAGTTTATCTTCTGGTCCTTCAATACCCATTGGTCCAACTGGTGTCATGTCCATTGGAGCTGGTGTCATATCACCTTCTGGTGCACCTTCACCTTCTATCTCATTCATCAAGAAATCAAACACATGGCTCAAATTTTCTTTTGTAACAGCCATATGATCAGCAGCCCAATCATGTCCGCTATTTAAAATAGCTTCAATCTTACCGTGGTCAAATTTCATTAAAACATCGGCTTGTCTTTTGATTTGTTCCAAATTAGAGAAGAACATGTATCTGCTACTGTCTTCACTACCTTCTTCTAATTCATTAATTTCATATTTAGCTCTATCTTCTGGGCTCATATAATCTGGGTTTGATCCACCATATTTAGCAAAATTAGTACCATGTAAATTATCCATATATTTAGAAATACCATCATTTTTTGCCCAATTATTTGAATCATATGGATCAACACCTTTTTTCTTTAAATAACTAGCTGTCACCAAATTAAAGTCTTTTGGTGCCCAATCATTATCTTTAATATCCATCACACAATAATCTTTTATAGATTGTTTATCGGTTTCTGCGCTATATTCCCATCCATTAAAAATTTGACCAGTAGCTTTATTAACAGCAAAATAGTTATAACTTGGGTCTACTTCAAAAGAACCTTCTCCTAAATCCATTTCATTCATCCAACCTTCTTCTTCCAATTCAACACCATCTCTTTTATCTTTACCAAATTTTTCTTTGGCTTCAAGATAATCTTCCATTGAAAGATCCCATCCCCCTTTTCCATCCTCACTTTTTTCTTTAACAGCTTTATCAACATGTTCTTTGGCTTGATCATAAGTATGACCCTGTTTAATGCAATATTCTAATTGGTCGTGGATAGCTGGGTTAATACCCTCAGCTTCATCTACCATTTCACCTTCTTCTTCTAAATATATACCACCTTCTTCTGGATCCACACCAGCGTAATAAGCATCTTCGTACATTGGTTGTTCAGAGGCCATAGATCCTTTATTGTGATAAGATTCTGAGATATAATTAGCAATTTCGTTGGCACAAGAAGAACCTTCATTCATCATGCAAGATTTTACCATCTCCATGCAAATTTCAGCATCTTCCATCATTGTTTTACAGTAACCTTCATATGTCTCACCTTCATTTAGTGTTTCAGGTAAAAAACCTTCTTGAACCAAAGTTTCGTACATGCAGCCTGAAAGTTGTTTATTTTCCATAATACCGCTCATGCATTTTGATGCGAATTCGGGCGTTAATTGTATGTTTTCCATAGTATTTGTATTTTCTAAGTTTTTATTTTCTTCTGTATAATTTTCATCCAATAATTCGATGGATTCGTTTAATTGTTCAATAACGGATTCATTGATATTTTCCATTTTAACCATATCAATTGTTTCCGCTAAATATTTTTCTCTGATTAATTTTGCAACAAATTCTGGTGACTTACCAGTTTCTTCAGCGATATGAGAGCAATACCCATAACAACCCTCACACATTTCTTCTTTTGATTTACCAATAAGTTTGATTGGTTTATCAATAGCGCCTTGTGAGCAATATGGGAATGCAAGACATTTAGGTTCAATAGCAACTAGCTGACCACCATTGTAAGCTGGTTTTTGTTTTAAATCACCACCAAACCAATCTAATAAATCACCTTCGGTAACCAAAGCACCTTCAGTACTATATATGTGTTCCTTAACATAACCTTGTGGTGGTATAGCTATTCTACCCACACCAACACCGTTTTTAACACTAGAATCTTTCCATGTTTGAAAAAGTCTACTGTTTAATTTCTTTTTTGATATCCTACCCAAAGGACCAATAAACCCACCGTAGTTTGGGCTACCTGGGTCACCTAAGACAGAGGCTGTTGATGTTGCCTCACCTTCTTCATTTAATAAACTTTTTAAAAAATCCTCTTTTTTCATTAATTGGGTGAATTTCTAAGGTCATTTACCCAGAAACTTCTTCTGGTCCATAACTGTTTATATAATTGAACCAACACGTTTCTTGTTATTTCAACCACTTTATTTTCAAAATCTTTGTTACCTTTAAAAGTATCTTTTACAATATCCTTTACCTTTGTTTCAAACTGAGAACCACGTGTTATGTTTAAGAAATCTTTTATTTCATTCTTAATCAAAACTTTAATATCACTCTTATCCGTTGGGCTAAGTGCTTCATTAATTGGTGTTTTGTCATCCATTTCAAACAAACATTCTTTCAAATATTGATTTAATTGGCTATCAGTTATTTTAACTTTCATGGTGCTTTTTATTAATATAAATAGTCTTTAAATCGTAAATGTTACAATAAAAGTAGTAATGTTAGTATAAAAACTCCACCGCTAGTTATATAGGAAATATTTCTTTGTCTTTTATAACCTTTTATATTATGATTTAAATCTGAAATATGTTCGTCTTTTGTTTGAATGACCTTATCTTTAGTGGTTATTATAGTATCTTTTTCCGTTATAATATGTTTTTGGTCAATGATGATACTATCTTTTTCAACCGACTGTTTGGTTATTAAATTAAGACTATCCCTTGTAACACCTATTTCAGCTTTTAATAACTTATGGTCCTTTTTGAGGATCAATGCGTTTCTTATTGCCGCACAAGGTACGCAGCAGGTTGAATCACTTAAATTCGTCTGCGAAAGAGCTGGAGAGCTCACCGCTAGACATAGCATTAATACGATTAATATCTTGTTCATGTGCCTTTTTTTCCTTATTTAGTTTATTTTTTAAACCAGCCAACTCAACATTAAATGCTGCGATTTTAGCATTTCTATTCTCAACGGATTTGTTTAAAGAATCTATTCTTAGATTACTTTTTGTGATTTTTATATTTAATGAATCAATTGTTTTTTGATAGTGGCTTGTATCGATTACGTTGTTTTTTTTATTAAAAACACTCGTATAGATTAAAAAACCAATACCCAAAAAAAAGATTAAAAAAAGTATATTTTTTTTCATTATTGTAAAGGGTTTTGTGATTGCTTGTTTTGTGTGATCTTAATCAAATTATTTCTTCCGATTTGTGGGTCGTTATATGATCTACCAATTGTGTTTAATAAATTTAACAAATCTTGGTTTAAAATCAAGGTTCCACCAATTAAATTAATCTTAGGGTCCTCTTCATCAGTATCAACCACAATCTCTTTAACACCATCCAAAGTAGGATTTTTAATGACATCAGCTGTTAATATTACACGACCATTCTCTAACCTGATATTAACGTACGGTAACATCAAACCAGTGGCACCAATAAAATCACCAATAGCTTTTGTAAACTCAGTTTTACTTTCATCAGATAACTGAATATCATCAGCTTTACTTAAATAACCAACGGTATTAATATTGTCAAATGTTAATTCCTCACCATCCTTTGATTCAACCTCAACAGGTTCTGTTCTAACCATTTCATCGTTTTCATTTAATAATGATTTAGTTTTTTTAGCCGATTCCTGTAATTGAACCGTTCTTACTTTGTGTAGTAATGATTTAATATCATCGTAGCTTTTATCGTAATTGTTCATGTTTGTATTCTTTATTTATTAATTCATTTATTTTCTTAAAATCGGCTGCTGGTGACAAATCATAGTTGTTTTTTGTGTAATTACTCCTATTCAATACCCCTTTTTGTAAGTTTGGTTTATTTATAACAATATTATTCCCTATAAAATCTTTTATTATGCCGTATTCTATACATAAATAGTCTATTAATTCCGCAAGTTTCGTGTACTGTTCATCGGAATAAGTAGCCCAATGTTTTTTATTTCTCCAAGGTATATCAACTACATCACCAAAATATTCAGAACCTTTCCAGGTAAAATATTTATCTAAAGCAAGGTCTTTACTTAACCAACCAACATTTTCTAAACAAATTGTTATTGAATTTTTTTCTATTTGCTGTTCCCACATAAGTAGGCTATAGTATTTAGGATCAAAGTGCTGGTAAATTTCTCCGCTTTGTGAAATAAAAAAACACGGCAATCGGTTGTATTTACCGTTGTACCGTGTTTTAATTTTTACCAAGTACTCACCAATGGTACATGACGTATGTGTAAGAATTATTTGTTTCTTTTTGGTTTTGTTTTTCTGTATGCTCTCATTACTATCAAAGTAATATTCCTTATTGACCACCATCTTTTGTGAAAACCATAATATTTTCTATTCCGTTATTCTTAATTTCATCAGTTTTATCGTAATCAGGATAGTTTTCTAAATCGTTTTCAGTTGG
>Ga0164293_10003860_pt1 | contig 12819 bp, 14 predicted proteins | sample GEODES118metaG_FD_111487 | JGI IMG/M metagenome (GOLD analysis project Ga0164293, IMG submission 111487) | Eutrophic lake water microbial communities from Lake Mendota, Wisconsin, USA - GEODES118 metaG | ecosystem: Environmental > Aquatic > Freshwater > Lake | place: USA: Lake Mendota... | reverse complement strand
TACGACTACCAGGACCCGGGCGGCGTGCTCTACAAGGGCCAGGACCCCAACGGCCCGGCCGCGGCCGAGAGCAACCGTATCGGGCCGATCGAGCAGGGCTGGGAGCAGCTGTTCGCCCTGGCCAGTGCCTGCGGCAACGCCTTCCTGCCCAGCTATGTGCCGATCGCCGAGAAGCGCCAGCACACGGCCTACGGCGAGCGGGAGCGGGAGTTCCAGCTCTACCGTCGCGGTCGCTACGTGGAGTTCAACCTGGTGTTCGACCGGGGCACGATCTTCGGCCTGCAGACCAACGGCCGCACCGAGTCGATCCTGATGTCGCTGCCGCCGTTGGTGCGCTGGGAATACGGCTATCAGCCGGAGGCAGGCAGCCGCGAGGCCCTGCTCACTGAGCTGTTCACCCGGCCCCAGGCCTGGCTCAGCGACCCCGCATTGGAGGCGCGCTGCGCTCCTCACCAGGCTGTGAGCTGATCGGCGGTGCACTGAGGGCCAGCGGGGCGGGCTCCTCGGCTTCGCGGCCCAGGCCCCGCTCCAGGGCCTCCACCACCCGCAGGGCGATGGCGTTGATGGTGGCCTCTCGCCGCCGTGGGTCCCGCAGGGCCGCCTCCAGCGGGCCTTCGAGCTTGCCGATCTCCAGGATGGCGATGCCCCGCCGCGGCGCCCCCAGGCCGCCCCGATAGCCGAGCGGGTAGCTGCCGAAGGCCGCCGCCAGGCTCTCATCGAGGCGGCTGGGGCGGCGGTGCAGCGGCGGGATCAGGCCCGAGCCCACCCCATCGGGGCCATAGGCGTCGTAGTGAATCTCCAGGGCGTAGCCGCCGGCTTGGGCATGGGCCTTGCCCACGCTCCAGTTGGTGCGCGGGTCGTCGCCATCGGCGATCGAGCGCTCAGGCGGCACATAGGAGCGGATCGCCAGGCCGCGTCTCTGGCCCAGGGCCACCACCGCCTGGGCGGTGAGCAGGTTCCAGTGCAGTTCATCGCGGATGCCGGGCTGCATCGGCGCGGCGCCGCGGCGATCAACCGCCTCACCAGCCGTGCCGGCTCCCGCCATGCCCTGGGAGTCGGCGTGGCCGGCGAGCACCAGGATCTCCGTGTGGCCCGGCAGTGGCCGCAGCCCCAGCCAGTCTTTCTGGTCGCTCAGGCGGCTGCGGGGGCCGGTGAGCGGATCGCTGATCGCCAGCCCCGGGCTGCGGGCCGGCACCGCCGGTGCCAGGGCGAAGGCCAGTGCCAGGGCCAAGGCCAGGCTGGCCATGGCCCTTAAAAGGAAACGGCGCCGCCGGGGCATGGTTCAGATGGGGGAGGAGAGCAGGTTGGCGTCGCTGAACAGACCCAGCTGGGGGCCGAGTTCCAGCTCCAGGGCGATCAGTTCATCTCGGTGGGCGCGCAGCCGCAGGGCGCTGCCGGTGGCACTGTCGTGGCTGATCAGGCGCAGTTCCACCGCCTCCTCCCGCTGGGCACGCCGGCGGTAGAGCAGGCCGGCCAGTGGCCCGAGCACGGCCAGCAGCAGCGGCCACCAGCCCAGCAGCGGCCAGAGCTGGCGGAGCACCAGGCCCAGACAGGCGGCCCCCACGCCGCCCAGCAGGGAGAGCAGCACAGCTAGAACCGGGCTGGAGGCCACGGCGGCGCGAAACACCAGGTGGCGCCTCTGGGGATCGCCACCGGCCGGCTGCCAGCCGCGCTGCTCCAGCCACCCCGTGAGAGCCGGCAGCACCTCCAGCGGCGGCTTGGAGCTGCGCACCTCCACGGTGGTGGTGCGGTCTTTGCTGGCTGCCCGCAGGAAAAACACCAGCCCCACGGCCAGCAGCAGGGTGAGCAGCAGGGTGGAGCCGGAACTGGCCATAGCGATGCATTCTGGGGCGCCGGTGGGCGTGGCGGCAGCATGGCGGCAGTACCTGTTCACCGATGACCGTCGCCCCCACCAGCAACCTTCCCGCCCCCGCCCGTTTTGCCGTCTTCGACGGCGACCTGGATGCCGAGTGGGCGGCGCTCTACGCCGGTGCCCGCGCCCTGGCCGTTGACACCGAGGCCATGGGGCTGATCCACGGTCGCGACCGCCTCTGTCTGGTGCAGATCTGCGACGACCACGACAACGTGTGCTGCATCCGCCTCGCCCGCGGCCAGAGCGAGGCGCCGCGGCTCAAGGAGCTGATGGAGAACAGCTCCATCGAGAAGGTGTTCCACTTCGCCCGCTTCGATGTGGCGGCCCTGGCGGAAAACCTCGGCATCACGGTGAATCCGATCTTCTGCACCAAGGTGGCCAGCCGTCTGGGCCGCACCTACAGCCCCCGGCACGGCCTCAAGGAGGTGGTGCAGGAGCTGGTGGGAGTGGAGCTCGACAAGCAGGCCCAGAGTTCCGACTGGGGCCGGGTGGAAGACCTCTCCGAAGCCCAGCTCGCCTATGCCGCCGGCGACGTGCGCTACCTGCTGCCGGCCCGCGATCGGCTGGAAACCATGCTCAGGCGTGAGGAGCGCTGGGATCTGGCTGTGCGCTGCTTCGGCTGCATCCCGGTGTTCGCCGACCTTGACCGCCAGCGTTTCCACCTGCTGTTCGAGCACTCCAGCGGCGGCAACCGCTGAACCGCCGCGCCAGCGGCAGCTGGGGGCTCAGTCTTCGGTCATGAAGTTGGCGTCGGCGGCCGTGGCCTCCAGCAACTCGTCGAGCAGGGCATGGGTGCTGGCGCTGTCGCCCCGGGCCACTGCCAGCAGCTCCTCCGCCAGTGCAACCTTGGCGGCGGTGCCCTGCAGGCCGGCCTGGGCGGCTTTCACGTCCACCTTGCGCCTGGCGGCGGCGATGCTCACGCCCAGGGCGCTGGCGAGGTGGCCGCAGGCGGCGTTGTAGGCCCGATCGGGAATTCCCGCCATCGCAGGTGCCATGCAGCTGGTATGGCCATCATCCCAGCAGCCGCTGCTCCACCAGCTCCGCCAGTCGCTCGCTGCCGCCTGGCCCCCCCATGCGTAGCCGGCCCCGGACACCGAGCTGCTGGCGCAGCGCCGGTTGGCGCAGGAGCAGCTCCAGCCGCTCGCCCAGCTGCTCCGGGCTGTGGCAGGGCTGCACCGCGCCGCCCAGCAGGCGGCTCTGGCGCCGGGCAAAGCCCGCCTTGAACTGGGGGCCGGGCCCCGGCAAGGACAGGGCCGGGATGCCCAGCCCCACCACCTGCTCAGTGGCGGTGCCGGCGGTGGCCAGGGCCAGTTCAACCCAGCCGGCCCAGCGTGTGAAGCAACCCGGCCCCAGCAGCAGCTCCAGTGGGCCCGTGCCCCAGCAGGCCAGGGCGCCGATGGCGGCCGCAGCGCCGCTGACGGGCCGCTCGTCGAATCCCGCCGCCGCCATCAGGGCACGCCAGTGGCTGCCTGCGGGCTGGAGCCCGCAGGCCAGCAGCACCGTGGTGGGTTCGCTCCAGTGGCTCTGCCGCAGGCCAGCCAGGAGGCGCTGGGCATTGCCAACGGCCTCTGGCATGCGGCTGCCGGGTAGCAGCAGCACGCGCCGGCGCTCGGCCAGCCAAGCCGGCGGCGGTTCGCTGCCGAAGCCGTCGGTCATCGGGTTGCCCGGTGCCAGGGCCGCCACGCCGTGCCGCCGCAGTCCGCGGGCGGTGAGGGGATCCCGCACCGCCACAAGCCGGCAGCGGTGACTCGCCATCAGGCCCCACTCCCAGGGGTCCCATTCGCTGCCCTTGCAGCGGTGGTAGCGATCGGCGAGGGGTGAGCGGCCCCAGCCCATGGGGGGCGGCGAGGCCCAGGTGTAGTCGCTCTTCGGCGTGCCGATGAAGCCGAAGGGGCCACCTCCGCCCCAGGCCAGCAGCAGCGGCAGCAGATCGCCCACGGCCAGCAGCGGCTGGCCCTGTCGTCCCCAGCGGCGCACCAGCTGCCACTGCCGCCAGCTCAGGCCCGCCAGCCCGGCGCCCAGGTCTTGCAGCATTCCCGCCAGGCTCTGGTTGCTGAATCCGCCACTGGGCAGGTGCTGACGCGGGCCCACCAGCAGCACGTCTCCGGCCGCGGCAGCCTGGCCAAAGGCCTGGCCCTCCCCCACCAGGGGCAGTACGGCAACGGCCAGCTGCGGGCGGCGACGACGCAGGGCCTGGATCACCCGCAGGGCAATCAGATCCTCGCCATGGCCGTTGCTCAGAACCAGCAGGCTGGCGCCCATGCCATGGCTGATACGATCCGCAGCAGGGAGTTTGCTCCCCGCCGGCGGCATGGCCAAGTGGTAAGGCAGAGGATTGCAAATCCTTTACCCCCAGTTCGAATCTGGGTGCCGCCTCTGAACAGTTCAGGCTTCGTGCCCTCAGCGAGTGTCATCCGGACACGTCGCTGCCCCCCTGCGACGCATGGGCCCACAGACCGTTCGCTGAAGCCGGGTTCAGCTGCCGATCCTGCCCTCGGCGGTCCAGATGGCACCACCAGAGGCGCTGTCTTCCCTGGCTTCACAGCGGATCATGCGGAGCGCCAGTCGGCATTGCCCCCGGGCAAGCCGGGCCTGGGGCAGTCCTTCGACCAGGCCGCGGCTGTTGAAACTGGCCCAGGCCACACTGCCCACCATCAGCTGCACCGGCTGGAGCGGTTCCCGGCAGCGGCCATCAGACCGACAGTGCATCGGCTGGTGGCCTTCGCCCAGCACGCCAGCGAAGGTGAGTTCCTCACTGGCCAGCAGGCCGCCCTGGCCGTCGCCAACAAAACGGATGCTCAGCAACCCTTCGAGGTTTTGCTCCAGGCGCAGTCGACGACAAGGCTGCTCAGGCCGGCCGAGGCTGCTCATCCTGCACTGGCTCAGGGGAGCGTCCCAGCGTCCGAAGGCCTCCGCGTTGACCCATTGAGGTCCGTTCAGCGGAGCCCCGGCCGCCAGGCCCCCCAGCAGCATGGCCCCCATCAATCGGGCCAACGGCCCCCTGCTGCACCCCATCAATACCCAGAGTCGGCCACGCAGTAGCCCTCGCAACTGATGCCGTTGCTGGCCGTGCGTCCGCAGTGCTGGCACAGCACGGGGTCGGCTGCACCGGCGCCCTCTCTGTCGGCGGCGGCTTCCCCTGGGAGGGGCTGGGCGGCTGGTTGCAGGTCGACTGATGGTGAGGAAATGGTGGGCTGCAACATGGGACTGCCACAGCAGAGGCGGGCTTCCCACCATGGCGTATCCCGGGATCGGCGTGGGCACCTGGGCCTGGGGCAACCAGTTGCTGTGGGCCTACAGCCCCGCTGCCGATACGGAGCTGGAGGTCAGCTTCCGCCAGGCGGTGGCCGGTGGTCTCACCTTCTTCGACACGGCGGATTCCTACGGCACCGGTCGCTTCAACGGGCGCAGCGAGGCGTTGCTCGGCCGTTTCGCGGCTGCCCTGCCGCCAGCGGATCGTGATCGCCTCTGCCTGGCCACCAAGCTGGCGCCGTTCCCCTGGCGCCTGGGCCGGCGCGGGTTCGATCGGGCGTTGATCGCCTCCACCCGGCGCCTTGGTGGCCGCATTGATCGGGTGCAGCTGCACTGGAGCACCAGCCGCTACGCCCCCTGGCAGGAAGGACCCTTGCTTCAAGGCCTGGCGGACCGGCTTGCCAGCGGCGAGATCGCCCAGCTGGGTCTCTCCAACTTCGGGCCGCGCCGCCTGCGCCAGCTGCATGGCCAACTCGCTGCCCGCGGTGTGAAGGTCGCCAGCCTGCAGGTGCAGCTCTCGCTGCTGGCCCGTGGGCCCCTGGCGTCAGGCGGGGTGGCTGACGTCTGCCGGGAGCTGGGGGTGCAGCTGATCGCCTACAGCCCCCTGGCCCTGGGTCTGCTTGCCCGCCCCGATCCGCTGCAGGCCCTGCCCGCGAAGGGACCTCGCCGCTGGTTGTTCCAGCGGCTTGGGCCCTTGCTTGGTCCCTTGCTGCAGCTGATGGGAGAGCTGGCAGCTCCCCGCGAGGCCACCCTGGCCGCGGTGGCCCTCAACTGGTGCCGGGCCCACGGAGCGATGCCGATTCCCGGTCTGCGGAGGCCAGAGCAGGTGGATGTGGCGCTCCAGGCACTCCGATGGCGGCTGGAGCCCGCGGAGTGCGAGGCCCTCGATGCCGTGGCCGCCTCGATTGCGGGCACCATGCCTGCGAACCCATTTCAGAGCTCCTGATGGCAGAGCTCCTGATGGTGGAGCTCGGTCTCAGCTGGGTGGCTTCAGCAGGCCTCTGGTGCGGGCGTGAGCACCACGGGCATGGTCTGAGGTTGCAAGTTGGTTGCCGCCTCCGCCGCGGCGTTGGCCTGTTCCTGCTCGGCAGCCTCGGCGGCGGCGCTGTCGGGGCCGCACGCCTGGAGGGCTTCCTGCAACAGGGAATCAAATGTGGCACCGGGTAGCCGATGGCGTGCCAGTTCCATGAAGGCCCGCGCCAACGACTCCCCCGCGGCGGCCCGCAGGGCGGGGTTGTTGCGACGCAGCTCCTGCTCCTCCTCGATGGCACGGATGAAGCGCTCCGTCACGTCGCGCTTGGTGGTGGCACGGATACGGGTGTCCTGTTCGGCCTGGCTGAGCAGCGTCTGCCCCTGCAGCTCCTCCAGCCGACGGCTGAGGCTGGCAAGCACTTCCTGAGCTTCGCGGCTGATGCGCGACAGCTGACCGTCGGAGAGCCGGGGCAGATCGGCCACATACACCTTGCCGTGATCGCGCAGGGTGAGGAAGGTGGGGCGTAGGCCGCCGCTGCGCTGGCCAGGGCCCATCCCCTCACGGGGCCGGATGGGCCGTACCGGCGGCACAGGGCCGGCGGAACTGCGGCGGCGGGTGATGCGCTGGCCTGAGCCCAGCGGGGTCGGGGCGGTTAAGGGAGAACGGTTCATCGCGCGATCTTTCAACTTCGGGTCTCTGTTATGGCGAGCTCCTCGACAAGAGGAACGACAGGAGCTCAGCGACTCCTCCGCATCGCGGGAAGCTGGAGCAATCTGCCAGTGATCCGGCCGGCTTTAAGTCGGTAAACCGGCCAAGGGACCTGGGCCGGCGCTGCCGCTGGCGATCTCCCCGAGAATCCAGGCGTCGTAGCCGGCACCCTGGCAAGTGGCGAGGGTGGCATCGAGGTGGGTGGGGGGGACCACCACGCAGAAGCCCACCCCGAGGTTGAAGGTGTTCCACAGATCGGCCTCCGGCACCTCGCCGGCCTCCTGCAGCCAGCGGAACAGGGCAGGCCGCTCCCAGCTCAGGGGATCGATCACCGCATGCACGCCGGCCGGCAGGCAGCGTGGCAGGTTTTCGGGCAGGCCGCCGCCCGTGATGTGGGCCATCCCCCGCACCGGCAGCTGGGCGCCTAGCAGGGCCTTCACCAGGCCGCCATAGAGACGGGTGGGGGTGAGGAGCGCCTCGATCAGGAGGCGATCGTCGCCGGGCAGGGTGGTGGTGGCGCTGGCGCCGGCCATCTCCAGGATGCGGCGCACCAGGCTGAACCCATTGCTGTGGACGCCACTGCTGGCCACAGCCACGATCCGATCGCCCGGTTGGATGTGGCGGCCGTCGATCACGGCATCGGCCTCCACCACAGCCACGCAGAAGCCGGCCAGGTCGTATTTGCCTGGGGCGTAGAAGCCCGGCATCTCCGCGGTCTCGCCGCCCAACAGGGCGCAGCCGCTCTGGCGGCAGCCATCGGCGATGCCCTCCACCACCTGGGCCATGGCCTCGGGGCTGAGCCGGCCGGTGGCGATGTAGTCAAGAAAGAAGAGGGGCTCGGCGCCGCTGGTGATCACGTCGTTGACGCACATCGCCACCAGGTCGATGCCCACCTCGTGATGGCGGCCGTGGGCCTGGGCCAATTCCAGCTTGGTGCCCACGCCATCGCTGCCGGCCACCAGGAGGGGTTGGTGCAGTCCGGCGGGCAGGCGGCAGAAGCCGCCGAAGCCGCCCAGGCCACCCACCACTTCGGGTCGGTGCGTGGCCTCCACGCTGCGGCGGATCCGCTCCACGAAGGCGCGTCCGGCCTCCACATCCACCCCAGCTGTGCGGTAGTCCATGGCGATAGGGCCGGCGCTGCTGTCCCGATCCTCCAACGCCGACCTCAGCCTCCGCCGGCCCCTGCCACCCGCCGCGACGGCCACACACGGCTAGGCGGTGGACGGCCGGCAGATTGGCACTGCAGCTGATCAGCTGGGCTTATGACGGTGATTTGACTCCCTCATTGGTCAGGTTCTGGCGACCCCTCGTTAGGCCCCGGTTTCAGGGGGGATGTCGGATTTGATGACAAATTCTGATCAGTGAGGCGCGTGACCAGGCGGCTCGATCGGGCAGAAAGCGGCCGTTAGGTTTTCGCCGTTGTTAACCCCCGTCAGGAACTCCGCCAGCGAATTGCGTCACGAGCTCACGGTTGGGCCTTCAGCTCCTTGGATCTTGATGTCCTCTGGAACTGACTCCTTCATCCATGAGTCTCCAGACAGGTCATTTCCTGTCGGCGTCAATCCAACGCCGGTGAATCACAGCTCTCTGTGATTGCTGCTTGTCAGCGTGTTCCGCTTGTTATGCGTCGCACGTTTTCTTTTGGGGCCCTCGCCCTGCTGCTTTCCGGAAGCACTCTCGTTCCGGCCATCTCCGAGCGGGCCCTGGCCGCCACACGTGAGTCTTCCCAACAGGAACAAGGCTCCAATCCCGAAGTTGCGATTCGCGAAGCTGAATCTGCCCCGGTCCCCGTTGAGCCGCAGCTGCGGCCGGTGCCCCAGCCCATCGCCCCCGTGCCAGCCCCGGCTCCCCGGGCCGTCCTCATCGGCACTGGTCAGGCCAGCTGGTATGGCCCTGGCTTCTACGGAAATCGCACCGCCAATGGCGAGGTGTTCCGTCCTGGCACCATGACCGCCGCTCATCGCACCCTGCCTTTCGGCACACGCGTGCGGGTGACCAATCTCAGAAACGGCCGTGTCGCCGTGGTGCGCATCAACGATCGCGGACCCTTCCATGGCAATCGCGTGATCGACCTGGGTCACGGCGCAGCCAAGGAGCTTGGGGTTCTCTCCAGTGGTGTGGCCAGCGTGAAGCTGGAAGTGCTGCGCTGAGCTCCAGCTCCTCCAGTCGCATCCAACGTTCGTTCAGCTTGGATGAAACCCCATCCGCCAATCTGGCGGCTGGGGTTTTTTGATGGAGTTGCCGGTGGAGCACCTGCAGTCGCTGGCCGAGCTGCGTGCCTGGCGAGCTCGCCAGCAGCGGCCAGTGCACTACGTGCCCACCATGGGCGCCCTGCACCAGGGCCATGGCCAGCTGATTCGCCGGGCCAGCGAGCCCCGTGGGGGCTCCGAGCCTCAGGTGGTGGTGAGCGTCTACGTGAACCCGCTCCAGTTCGGCCCGGCTGAGGACTTCGATCGCTACCCCCGCGATCTGACTGCCGATCTGGCTCTGGCGGGGGCCGCAGGGGCCCATGTGGTGTGGACTCCCAGCGTGGCTGAGATGCTCCCTGCAGGCGCTGAAGAGGCCACGCGTCTGCGGCCTCCTGCCTCGTTGCAGGCGGTGCTCTGTGGTCGCAGCCGGCCCGGTCATTTCGATGGGGTGGCCACGGTGGTGGCCCGGTTGCTGGCGCTGGTGAGGCCCCAGCGATTGCTGCTGGGGGAAAAGGATTGGCAGCAACTGGTGGTCGTGCGCCGGTTGGTGGCCGACCTTGGCTTGCCGGTGGTGGTGGAGGGGGTGGCCACCGTGCGCGATGCCGATGGTCTGGCCTGCAGCTCCCGCAACCGCTACCTCAGCCCGACCCAGCGCCAGCAGGCGCGTGCCCTGCCCCAGGCACTGAGCCTCGCCCGTGGCCACTGGCAGCAGAGTCTGCTGGAGGGCCGGGCCATCGCGGCTCAGGCCTTGCTCGACAGCACCCGCAGGCGGCTGCAGGCTGCCCAGCTGACGGTGGACTATGTGGAGGTGGTGGCAGCCCATACCCTGGAGCCATTGCCCCTGGCCGCGCCCCCGATGGGCCTGGCCCTCCTCGCCGCTGCCGTGCACTGCGGTCCCAGCCGCCTGATCGATCACACCTTCCTGATGAGCCGCTCCCCGATCGTTGCCATTGATGGACCGGCGGGAGCCGGCAAGAGCACGGTGACCAAGGCCTTCGCCGGCCGTCTTGGTCTGATCTATCTCGATACCGGCGCGATGTATCGCGCCCTCACCTGGTGGGTGCAGCGCGAGGGGGCTGATCCCGCTGATCCCGCTGCCGTGGAGCCGTTGCTGGTGGGTCTGGATCTGCAGCTCAGCGCCGGTGACCAGGGCGAACAGCAGGTGCAGATCAACGGCCACGACGTGACAACCGCCATCCGCAGCCCAGAGGTCACGGCCCAGGTGTCTCTGGTGGCGGCCCACGCATGCGTGCGGGACGCCCTCACGGCCCAGCAACAGGCCATGGGGGCGCGGGGTGGGCTGGTGGCCGAGGGCCGCGACATCGGCACGGCGGTGTTCCCCGATGCCGAGCTGAAGGTGTTCCTCACCGCCACCCCCGCGGAGCGGGCCCGCCGCCGGGCTCTTGATCTGGAGCAGCGTGGCTTTGCCGTGCCGCCGCTGGCGGAACTGGAGGCTCAGATCGCCGAGCGCGATCGGATCGATTCCAGCCGCGAGGTGGCCCCGCTGCAGATGGCGGATGATGCGGTGGAACTGGTGACCGACGGCATGGTCATCGAGGCGGTGATCCAGGCGCTGGTGGACCTCTTCCGTGCCCGGGTGCCGCAGGAGGCCTGGCCCCAGGGATCGCTCTAGCCCTGCCGGTTGTTCTTCAGGGTCTCCAGCAGGCCCCCGCAGGCGTCCTGCAGCAGATCCAGCACGTGCTCGAATCCCTCGGAGCCCCCGTAGTAGGGATCGGGCACCTCGTGCGCCTGGAACTGGCGGCAATGCAGCACCATCGGTTCGATCACGGCCAGATCCTGCCGATCCCCCAGCTCCCGGGCCAGCGACCGCACCGCCCTGAGGTTGTCGTCGTCCATGGTGAGGATGCGATCGAAGGTGGTGAGATCGGCCAGCTCCAGCTGGCGCGCCCGGCTGGGCAGCTGGATGCCGCGGCGGCTGGCGGCGGCTCGCATACGGCTGTCGGCGGGTTTGCCCACATGCCAGCCGCCGGTGCCGGCGGAATCCACCACGAACTGATCCTCCAGCCCCTCGGCTGTCAGCTGGTGCAGGAACACCCCTTCGGCGGCAGGTGAGCGGCAGATGTTGCCCAGGCAGACAAACAGAATGCGGTTGCTCGAGGGACCAGTGCTCATGGCTGGCGCAGGCGAATGAGCGCCAGATTGGCGCGCAGCCGCACCACCTCCGGATTGCCGGCAAGGGTTTCGCTGAGCTGCGCCAGGCTCGCTTCTGCCCGCTGCCACCGGCTTGAAGACGGCTCCAGATGGGGGGCCAGGCCCTCCAGGCCCACGGCCACCGCATAGCGCACCACCCATTCGCCATCGCTGGTGGCGGCCTCCAGGGCGGCCAGGCAGCGCTCAGCGATCGCTGAGCGCTCTGCGGCAGGTAGTTGCTCCAGCTGCAGGCTGCCCAGACCCCTGGCAGCGGCGCGGCGCACGCTGGCAGCCACGTCGCTGCCGAGGGCATCGACCAGCAGCTCAAGGCCGCGCACATCACCGATGCCGGCCAGGGCACGTACGGCCCAGGCCCGGGCGCCGTAGTTCTGGGGATCGAGTTGCAGCAGCGCCTCCACGGCTCGGGCGCCCAGAGCGATCAGCCCGTCGACGGCGGCCACCGCGGCGCCGGGATTGTTGAAGCCCAGCACCTCCACCAGCACGGGGGCGGCCTCGGGATGCCCCGCGGCGGCCAGTTGCCGGGTGGCCAGCACCAGGGCTTCGCTGCTGGTTGCCTCCTGCACGGCCGCGATGCATGCCAGCAGGGCGTCAGGTGCCATCTCCATGGCGGGGATCCTGTTCACAGCAGCTCATCCATGCAGGCCAGCAGGGCGGCCTCACCCGGTTCGCCGCTGCCCCGTTCCACCAGGCCGCGCAGGGCGATCAGCTTGAGGCTGTTCTCGGCCAGGGTGCGGCGGATCGGCTCGAGGGCTGGCCGCCAGCCGGCGGCACCCAGGTCCATCAGGGCGGCGCGACGCACCTGCAGCTGGGGATGCTCCAGCAGCTCCAGCAGCAGGGCCCCCCAGCGGGGCTCGCCGCTCAGCTGCAGCAGGCTGCGGGCGGCGGCGCTGCGGATCAGCGGCCGCTCGTGCTCCACAAACGGCTCCACCACCGCCACCACCTCGCCGCTAGCCACACCAATCTCCCCCAGTGCTTCCAGCAGCGCTTCACAGGGCTCTGCCAGGCGAGGGCTGCCCGGCTCCAGGGCACCAGCCACACCCGGCCCACTCGCCAGGCGGCGACAGAGGGCTGGAACTGCCGCTTCTGCCCTGAGCTCTCCCAGGGCGCGGGCGGCGGCTTCGCGCAGTCCGTGGTCGGAATCGTCGAGGGTCTCGAGCAGATCGGGAATCGCGGCCGCGGCAGCTGGGGCGAGCTTGCCGAGGGCGCGGGCGGCGTTGCGCGCCACGGCGTTTTCTTCAACGCCGGCGCCGGGATCCCGCGGTTTGCGCTCGCGTAGCGCGATCCTCAGCAGGGGCACTGCCTCGGGATGGTTGCTGCGCATGCGTCCCAGCCACCAGGCCCCGTAGTACTGCTGGGAGGGATCGGCCGTTTGCCGGAGTCGCTCAATCGCCTCGGCTTCGCTGATCGGCTCGCCAGCACGGTGCTGAGCATCGGGGGTCGCCATGGCAAGGGCAACGTGCGGTCTCGATGATCGCAGGTCAAGTTCTGGGATTGGAGATCAAGTTGGGCCCCGTTTGGCCACTCGATAGCAAGAAAAAGCCCTCCGCGAGAGCGGAGGGCGAGGAGACTGCGTGTGGCAGCAATCGCTGAGGGGATCAGACGAGAGCGGCGATGGCGTAGTCGATGTAGTTGTTGGCGATGACGCCGGGGTC
>Ga0164293_10003859_pt1 | contig 12820 bp, 8 predicted proteins | sample GEODES118metaG_FD_111487 | JGI IMG/M metagenome (GOLD analysis project Ga0164293, IMG submission 111487) | Eutrophic lake water microbial communities from Lake Mendota, Wisconsin, USA - GEODES118 metaG | ecosystem: Environmental > Aquatic > Freshwater > Lake | place: USA: Lake Mendota, Wisconsin... | reverse complement strand
TCAGATGGTCAATATGCTGCTTAGTAATGAGAAACTCGTTGATCGGGGTGTGAAGATGGTGATGGGGTCACTGAGCCTGGATAGCTATGATGAAGCAAAAAACTTATTGTTAAAATACGGTAGTGTGAAAAAAGCAGTTGAAGCTGGAACTATGTAAGAAAAGACCATATCGCTATCTTTGTGATCAAGAGTATGCCAGGTCATGCACGAAATAGAACCATTTTATAATTGGAGGCACCTGTACACTGCGGAGGAGGATGAAAGGTCTCCCTTTTTTGGCAGGGAGCACAGCGAGTTTGAATTCAGCCAGACGGTGTATAATTATTATATCCACCCGCAATGGGACGAATTCGGCTCCCGCACTTTATACCTTAAGGTTTTATTTACAGACTATGACCTTGACTTTGCCATCATTGAACTGATTGGGGAATGGAATGATGCCATTGAGAACGACATTATGGCGTTGAAGCGGGATGTGATCGACAGGATGATCCAGGAGGGAATCCGGAAATTCATCCTGATCGGTGAGAATGTGCTCAATTTTCATAGCAGCGACAGTTGTTATTACGAAGAATGGACAGAAGATGTTGCTGATGATGGGGGTTGGGTGGTCATACTTGATTTTCCTGAGCAGTCGCAGTACGATTTTCGCAAAGCCCGCCTGGATCGTTATGTGGAATTGATCCAGTATCCGATCTGGAGAACGGTGCTTCCCCAGCATTTGTTTGCGGCAATCGATAATAAAATGTTACGAAGGTTAAACAATGCGTGATCGCTGAACTTCTTCCATTTATCATTGTTGTATCAAGGGTTGGGCAGGGCAGAAAAAAAAAGTTTGCCATACACTATCGTGGATTATTTTTGTATGATTTTCTAACCCCCCCCAACCTTGTAAAATATGAAGTGGAACCAGGTTTTAACCTCTTCTGTTGGAAGAAAGTATGTGATGGCCCTTACGGGATTGTTCCTTATCATATTCCTGTTAGTGCATGCCTATGTGAATTTGAATGTATTGTTCACCAATGGTGAAGAGAACTTCAACAGGGCCGCTAATTTCATGAGTACAAACTTGCTGGTCAGGATCGCTGAATTCGGATTGTTCGCCGGGTTTATCATCCATATCTACCAGGGTTACCTGCTGGCCAACCAGAATCGGGCCCGTCGCAGCACGAAATACGCCATTAATGCGCCTGCGCAAACCAGTAGCTGGTATTCCCGTTCCATGGCTCTGCTGGGCACGTTGATCCTGTTGTTCCTGATTGTCCATATTGCCAATTTCTGGGTTCCTTCCCGTTTCGGCGGATTGGAGGAAGTGGCCTACGACAGACTGCAGACGCATAATCTGTACAAGAAGATGGATGAGGTGTTCTCTAACATCTGGCTGGTTGGTCTATATGTGGCAGGTTGCATTTCTCTTGCATGGCATTTGCTCCATGGATTCCAGAGTGCCTTCCAGACCATGGGCTGGAAACACCGAAAATATGCCGGGACCATTGAGTCCGTTGGGGTGGTGATCTCCATCCTGCTCCCGCTGATCTTTGCGCTGATGCCGATTTTCATGTATTTGGACATTGAGATCCCGATTGGGAACCTCACCCTATTTTTCTAATAAAAACCGGAAGAACTATATGCTTGATGCTAAAATTCCCGCTGGTCCACTAGAGCAAAAATGGAATACTTATAAATCTACGGTCAGGCTGGTTAACCCCGCCAATAAACGTAAGATCGAAGTCATCGTGGTAGGCACGGGCCTTGCCGGAGCTTCCGCAGCGGCAACGCTCGGCGAGCTGGGTTATAAAGTGAAGGCTTTTTGTTTCCAGGATTCTCCCCGTCGCGCTCACTCCATTGCCGCCCAGGGAGGCATTAACGCGGCCAAGAATTACCAGAATGATGGCGACTCCGTTTACCGTCTGTTTTACGATACCGTAAAGGGCGGTGACTATCGGGCAAGGGAATCCAATGTGTACAGGCTTGCTGCAGTTAGTAATTCCATTATTGACCAGTGCGTTGCCCAGGGCGTTCCTTTCGCAAGGGAATATGGCGGCCTGCTCAGCAACAGGTCATTTGGTGGAACACAGGTTCAGAGAACTTTTTATGCTGCGGGCCAAACAGGTCAGCAGTTGCTGATAGGGGCCTACCAGGGCCTCGAACGCCAGATCGCGCTCGGGAATGTGGAAATGTTCAACCGTCACGAGATGCTGGATGTGGTGATGATCGATGGCAAGGCCCGCGGGATCATTGCCCGTAACCTGGTGACGGGTCAGCTTGAAAGGCATTTCGGACATGCTATACTGCTCTGTACTGGCGGTTATGGCAACGTTTTCTATCTCTCCACCAATGCGATGGGCTCCAACGTGACCGCTGCATGGAAAGCACATAAGCAAGGCGCTTTTTTTGGAAACCCTTGTTTCACACAGATACATCCTACCTGTATCCCGGTAAGTGGAGACCACCAGTCGAAGCTGACGCTGATGTCTGAGTCGCTCCGTAACGATGGCAGGATATGGGTGCCAAAGAAAAAAGGCGACGATCGTAAGCCCTCCGAAATAACAGAAGACGACAGGGATTATTTCCTGGAAAGAAGGTACCCCGCATTTGGAAATCTCGTACCACGAGACGTGGCTTCAAGGGCAGCAAAAGAACGGTGCGATGCCGGACACGGCGTTGGAACTTCGAAGCAGGCAGTGTATCTGGACTATGCTGCCGCGATAGAGCGCTATGGCAAAATAGAAGCGAGCAAGAGCAACCTGGCTAATGCTGATCATAACACCATCATTGCACTCGGAAAGCAGGTGGTAAAAGAGAAATACGGCAATCTTTTCGATATGTACGAAAAGATCACCGGTGAGAACCCGTATGAAATACCGATGCGGATCTATCCTGCGGTGCATTATACCATGGGTGGCCTTTGGGTGGATTACGAATTGATGACAACGGTACCGGGTCTCTATGCACTCGGGGAGTGTAATTTCAGTGACCATGGCGCCAATCGACTTGGCGCATCTGCTCTGATGCAGGGTTTGGCCGACGGGTACTTCGTGATACCTTACACCGTTGGTAATTATCTGGCAGACGAGATTCGCACTGATGCCATTCCTACCAGTCATGAAGCATTTGAACAGGCTGAAAACAAAGTGAAGAGCAAGCTTGAGCAACTGAAGAATATCAATGGTTCCCAGACCGTGGAAAGTTTCCATAAACGCCTAGGTAAGATCATGTGGGATAAATGTGGCATGGCCAGGAACGAGGAAGGACTCAAGCAGGCCATTGCGGAGATCAGGGCATTAAAGAAAGAATTCTGGAGCGATGTTAAAATCCCCGGAGCGGTGTATGGGATGAACAACGAGCTTGATAAGGCTGGACGGGTCGCTGATTTCATCGAGCTGGGAGAACTGATGTGCCTCGACGCCCTGACGCGTAATGAAAGTTGCGGGGGCCATTTCAGGGAGGAGTACCAAACTCCCGAAGGCGAAGCCCTTCGTGACGACGCTGATTATATGTTTGTATCAGCATGGCAGTATGCAGGCGAAAGCGACTGGAAACTGCACAAGGAAGAACTGTTGTACGATGTGGTGAAGCCAAGCCAGAGAAGCTATAAGTAAATGGTGATGAGTGTGGTAAATGTGGGAAATGTGATAAATTAATGAACGAAATTGTTTTATGCAGCATTATAACATGAATCTGACGCTGAAAGTATGGCGTCAAAAGACCAGGTCGGATGCAGGGGCTTTTGAAACCTATCAGGTGAAAGACATCTCCTCTGAAATGTCGTTCCTGGAGATGTTCGACGTGCTCAATGAACGCCTGATCACAGAAGGACAGGAGCCTATTGCCTTTGATCATGACTGCAGGGAAGGAATTTGTGGGATGTGTTCTATGGTGATCAATGGAAGGGCGCACGGGCCGTGGAAGGCTACTACAACCTGTCAGCTCCATATGCGTGAATACAAAGACGGCGACACCATTGTAGTGGAGCCTTGGCGTGCAGATTCGTTTCCAGTGCTGAAAGACCTGGTGGTTGACCGCAGCGCGTTCGACCGAATTATCCAGGCGGGAGGTTATGTCTCCATCAATACAGGTAATGCCGTTGACGGAAACTCGATACCTGTTGAGAAGGACAAAGCCGATGATTCATTCGCCGCTGCTTCATGCATCGGGTGCGGTGCCTGTGTGGCAGCCTGTAAAAACTCTTCTGCGATGTTGTTCCTATCGGCAAAAGTCACTCACCTCGCACTGTTGCCTCAGGGTGAACCAGAGCGTAAGCAAAGGGTGGTAAGTATGGTTGCACAAATGGATAAGGAAGGATTTGGAAGTTGTACCAATACCTATTCCTGCGAGGCGGAATGCCCGAAAGAGATCTCCGTGGTAAACATTGCGAAGCTGAACCGGGAATACATGGCCGCAACAATGGCTGGCGAAGATTAATTCAGCTTTTACTTGATTTTTATTTAATTTTTGATGCCTCTCTATGGGGCATCATTTTTTTCCCTCAATCCCTTCGCAATGGTCGCCCGATCTATTTATGCTTTTTGTTTTTTCCTTCTTCATTCCTTGGTGGTTTCAGCCCAGCAGAAACCAAACATCATATACATCTATGCAGATGACCTGGGTTATGGAGAGTTAGGCTGCTACGGGCAGGAGAAGATCAGAACGCCAAATCTGGATAGGCTGGCAGCATCAGGAATGAAATTCACTCAACATTACACCGGCGCGCCCGTATGCGCGCCAGCCCGTTCCATACTCATGACCGGCAAACATTCCGGTCATTCCTATATCCGCGGTAATTATGAGCTGGGTCAACACGATGATGCCAATGAAGGCGGTCAGATGCCTTTGCACGAAGGAGCCATTACGGTCGCCAGGCTGATGAAGCAGGCAGGATATACCACGGGTGCCATTGGTAAATGGGGCTTGGGTATGGTAAACAGTTCCGGTGATCCAAACAAACAGGGCTTCGACTATTTCTATGGCTACCTCGATCAGAAGCAAGCGCACAATCTTTATCCAACCCATCTCTGGGAAAATGGTAAATGGGACACCCTTCGGAACAGGCCATACACCGGGCACCAGAGGATCGCGGAAAATGCAGACGACAGTGTCTTTGATTCCTTCACAGGGAAGGATTATGCGCTCACGAAAATGGGAGATAAGACCCTGGAATTTTTGAAACGGAACAGATCTAAACCCTTTTTCCTGTACCTGCCCTATACGTCGCCGCACCTCGCGCTGCAAGCACCGGCGGAAGCAGTGAAAGAATACGTGGGTAAGTTTCCGGAGAAGCCCTACTACGGTGAAAAAGGATATACCCCTGCCAAATATCCATTGTCAACCTATGCCGCTATGGTCACTTATCTGGATAAACAAGTGGGTAGGGTGATGGAAATGGTAAAAGAACTCGGACTGGAAAACAATACTATCATCATGTTCTCGAGCGACAATGGCCCAACCTTTGACGTAGGCGGTGTGGACGCAAAATTCTTTAACAGCGCAAGCGGTATGCGGGGCCTGAAGCAAGACCTCTATGAAGGCGGTATCCGTGAGCCATTCATTGTGAAATGGCCCGGCAAAGTGAAAGCAGGGTCCGTATCTAATCATGTTTCAGCCCAGTACGATCTGTTCGCAACACTGGCTGATATTGTCAAGGTTAAAGCCCCGGTGACCGACGGTGTCTCGTTTTTGCCCACCCTGACAGGGCAGCGACAAAAGCCACATGAGTATTTGTATTTTGAGTTCCCGGAGAAATCAGGCCAGGTGGCCGTTCGAATGGGCAAATGGAAAGGAGTCAGGTCTAACCTGAAATCAAACCCCAATTCACCCTGGGAGATCTTCGATCTTGAGAATGATCCCTCGGAAAGCAAAGACATCTCCGCCAGCCATCCCGAGTTGGCAAACCGCTTCAACGAAATCGTTAAAAAGGAACATACCTGTTCCCATTTGCGCGACTGGGAATTTATTGATCCAAAGTTCAGGGTATCGAAATAATTCGCTCATTAGCTCATTGATCTCTGCCAGGCGGGCCGGCCGAACCTACGAATGGAGAAACTGGTGCCCGGGATCCGGTCGGGTATGAATCCGCCTCTTTTAGGGAATTATCCGTGAAACCCCGCCCGGACGCGGAATCTCGTTCGCCGGAAAATGCCCGCTTGCGCAATAAATACTATTTTTAGGCATTGATAGAAAAACTGCATACCTCTTGATCCGGAACCGGGTAATATGGCTGCTGGTCTTTGTGATATTGGCTACCCAGGTTAAAGCACAGAAACCTATTTCTTCCAACCTGCGAAACAAATGGATCCCGGTTCGGGATGGCAAGATCATTGTAGATTCCTTAAGTATCATTCCCAACAGTTTTAGGATCAATGGCGTGCCCGACAGTACCTATGTGCTGGATCCGGTTAACGGATCGATTACCTGGAAGCGCCTTCCACAAGCCGACAGCATGTACGCCAGTTATCGCGTGTTTCCCTCCCGGTTGAATGCCCCGGTCCAAAGAATGAAGTTCGATACCGTGATGCAGAAATTCGTGATCTCACCCCTGGATATCAAAGGGCGAAAGGCCAGTGAGGACAATGTGTTCGACTTTGGAAATATCACATACAACGGTAGCTTTGGACGCGGGCTCTCATTCGGGAACCGCCAGGATGTTGTGGTGAGTTCTAGTTTGAACCTTCAACTCAATGGTTATCTGGGCGACAGTATCCAGCTGGCCGCAGCCATCAGTGACAACAATATTCCCATACAACCCGATGGAAATACACAGAATTTAAACGAGTTTGACCAGGTCTTCATCCAGTTTTCAAAGAAGACCTGGCGTTTCACCATCGGCGATATCGACATAAGGCAAAATCAAAGCTATTTCCTGAACTTCTACAAACGACTTCAGGGAGCCATGGTGGAAACCAATACCAGGATAGGACAGGATAAAAACAATAAACTGCTTGTCAGCGGGGCCGTAGCAAAGGGTAAATTCACGCGAAATATATTCAACGGCCTGGAAGGAAACCAGGGGCCCTACCGGCTGAAAGGCGCCAATAGCGAACTTTTCTTTATTGTTCTGGCGGGAACCGAACGGGTATGGATCGATGGGGAACTGATGCAGCGCGGCGAGGACCAGGACTACGTGATCAACTATAATACCGCCGAGGTAACGTTTACGCCTAAACGAATGATAACGAAGGATAAGCGTATACAGATAGAATTTGAGTATGCCGACAGGAATTACCTGAATGCGCAGATATATGTTTCGGACGAACTCGAACTGAATAAGAAATTCAAAGTGCGTGTTGGCGCTTATAATAATAACGATGCAAAGAATTCCTCTATTAATCAAACCCTTAACACGGAGCAGAAACAGTTCCTGTTCGATGTGGGCGACAGTGTGCAAAATGCCCTCTATCCTTCGGCGGTAAGAGATACTTTCTCAACAGGTAAAATACTGTACAAGAAGATAGATACTACGTTTAGTAGCAACCAGGATTCAATATTCGTATACAGCACAGATAACAATGAGATCTTGTATAACGTGATTTTTACCGAAGTGGGGCAGGGAAGGGGAAACTATCTGCTTGACCTTGCGGGCAATACAAACGGTAAGGTGTATCGCTGGGTAGCGCCTGATGCCCAGGGAAACAGAACCGGTAACTATGAGCCCGCCATTTTATTGATAGCGCCCAGGAAACAACAGCTGATTACAGTAGGTACAGATTATCAGGATGGTAAATTTTTGGTGAAGAGTGAATTTGCCGTCAGTGCACTTGACGTCAACACATTTTCTTCCAAGGATAAATCTAATGATCAGGGTTTTGCAGGCCGGATCATCCTTAATCACAGCAAACTCATATCAGGCAAGAAAGGGCTGGAATTGTTAAGTGAACTCTATGCAGAGCACATCAGCGAAACGTTCAGGCCTATTGAAAGGCTCAGGAATGTGGAATTCAATCGTGATTGGGGTTTACCCTTCGACGCCTCACTGGCGGCTGAGAGTTTTTTCAACGCAGGAATCGGTTTGAAAGACAAAACTACGCATACCCTGAAATACAATTTTGCGGGCTTTTTGAGAAGCAACAATTACACGGCATTCAGAAATAGCCTGGTACATTTTGGTGAGGTGAAAGGCTGGAAGTTTAATAATCAGTTCAACTACACCAGTATCGACCAGGCCTTCCAGCAAGGCTTTTACCTGAGGCCAATGATAGATGTGTCAAAGAAACTTAAAAAGCTGGGGGGGTACCAGGTGGGAATGAATTACTCGCTTGAGCATAATGAACTGGCCTATAAACGATACGACTCCCTTAATATCCAGAGCTTTTCGTTTGATATCTGGAAGGCTTTTCTCCATTCACCGGATGGACCTAACAAATGGGGAGTAAATTTTTTCACGAGGGCGGACAAACTGCCGGTCGGAAACAGGTTGGCCAGAACGGACCGTAGCATGAACTATAACGCTTTCACAGAATTGATGAAGAGCGAGCATCATCAGTTCCGGTTGAATGCGACCTACCGGAACCTGGAGGTTTATGATTCAAAACTGACTACCCTAAAGCCAGACGCAACCATACTTGGAAGAGGTGAGTACATCACCAATATGTGGAAAGGTGCCATTACGGGAAATATGCTGTATGAATTGGGAACCGGTCAGGAGCCACGCCGCGATTTTGCATACCTGGAAGTGCCTGCAGGTCAGGGAGAGTACACATGGATCGATTATAATGCAGATGGGGTACAACAACTCAATGAGTTTGAATTGGCCAGATTTCAGGATCAGGCAAAATTCATCAGGATCTTTACGCCAACCTTGGAATTTATTAAAGCCAATTATCTGCAGTTCAATTATAGCTTTACGTTCAATCCAAGGTCTGCATTAAACATCGCAAAAGCCAAAGGTTTCAACAAGATGCTGACAAAAATTTATTTGCAGAGTGCCTTACAAATTAACAGGAAAACCATTTCCGACGGCCTTGGCGAATTCAATCCGTTCGACAATCCCTTTGGGGACACTTCGCTACTCACTCTGGAACAGCTCTATAGCAATACTTTCTCTTTTAACAGGTACAGTAGTATATGGGGAATTGATGTGAATAATATCAGAACTTCTTCACGGGCCTTCCTCTCGTATGGCTACGAGACCAGGAGGCTGAACGACTGGAATATGAAGACTCGCGTAAATCTGAGCAAAGCCTACACACTCGATATCATTGCGCGGCAGGTTACCAATAAGCTGAGCACACCGCAGTTGAGTAACAGGAATTTTAACATTATTTCCCATTCTGTCGAGCCCCGTTTCACTTACACCAAAGGCACAAAATTCCGTAGCCAGTTAAGCTATAAATGGGATGATCGAAAGAATGACGCTTCTGAGAGATCTACCAGTCATGCTATGAACGCGGAAGTAAAATATAATGTAGTCTCCAATACAGCCCTGACAACAAAGTTTACGTATAACCAGATCAGCTATAACGCCGCTGGCAATACTACGGTAGCATACATCATGCTGGATGGATTGTTGCCGGGAAAGAATTACCTGTGGACCATCGACCTTACAAAAAGGCTGACCAGTTTCCTTGAGCTGAATATGCAGTATGAAGGCCGGAAGGCCGGAAGTTCAGGAATGGTTCATATCGGGCGTGCGCAGATCAGGGCGTTGTTCTAGAGAGGGTCCAAAAGGCCGGGCGCAACGTTGTCTTAACGGAGTCCAACGGCCGGGCGCAACGTTGTCTTATCGGGGTCCGCCGGGCCGGGCGTAAATAAAAAAAGCCAGGCGCTATTGGCCTGACTTCTTTGTGAAAGCTTTTGTATTAGCTGAACAGACCACCTTTTTTCAGTTGGACCGTGTTTTCACCAATTTTAAAACCATTGTGATACACTTCCACTTTGTAAGCGCCGGGCTGGTACTTATCGGTTTGTTTCAGATCGAAACTCACATTCTTCCTGGCACCCTGTTCGTAATCTACAGACACTTTGTTAGTGAACTGCTTTTCACCTTCCAGTCTTGTAGTGAACGTACCGGAGGTCAGTCCTTGCTCAGACACGAGTTTGCCAGCAGGGTCTGTAACCAAAATGTAAAGGTCTTTCTGGCCACTTGGAGCGATCCGGTTTTCGTCAAGATCAAATGATATACGGAACTTGTCGGCACGCTTAGCGGTTGCAGTAGCTTTTTCCTTGCCACTGCCTTTTTCATTAATAGCAGCAATGCGGAAACTTGAGGCGTGGAGGGTAGAACCGATATCCACTTTTTCTTCAGCCACTTTTTTCTCTGTCTGGGTGTTGCTTAGGTTTTGTTCCAGCTCCGTTTTCTGGGTAGTCAGTGTATTTCTTTCGGTTGTCAGCGTCTGGTTTTCACCCTGCAGCCTTTCGATCTCGGCTACGTAGCCGTCGATCTTATCATTCAGATCCTTGATGAGACCACGTGCTTCGGCAAGATCACCGGCAGTTGCATTTTGCTTATTAACAAGCGAACGGATACGCGCTTTAACCTGCTCCACTTCTTTATCCCTTGTTTTAACCAAACTGTCAAGCTTGGTATTTGCGCCCATCATCGCGTCCAGGCGGAGTAGGGCGTCTTCATATTCTTTCTGGACCTGGTTCTTAGAAGAATCAAGCATGGTGTAACGAACATCTTGCTGTTGCATGACTTCTTTCGTCTTGCTCTTATCATAAATGATATAACCCCAGGTACTCAACAGGGCTGCGATCAATATACCATAGATCAACCCCCGGTTATCTTTCTTTGGTGTGGGCGACTGAGGCGTTGCTGATGGATAATTTGCGGAACTCATAATGGAAGATTTATTTTGAATAGAATGATATAAGCAATGTGTATAAATAAATAATCTGACCTCCTCCAAGCTCCTATTTGACAATAGCAGTCTTACCCCAAAGACCAGTTTTAGCCTTAAAACCGCTTACGTCCGGTTTTAAAACCAAAATCATGCCAGAAAACGGTTAAGGATGCCTGCATGCCGGCATGTTTAAGTTGTTTTCTTTTCCTCAAAACTGTGCGTTGCCTCATATTTACAGACATTTTAATTGCCATCTAGTTAACTTTGGGGTTGTTATTTATGAGTTTAACTACCGAAAAGATTTTACAAGACTGGAAAAAAAAGCATTTCAAGCCCGTTTACTGGCTTGAAGGTGATGAAGGATATTTCATCGATATTCTGATGGATTACGCCGAGCACAATATCCTTAACGAGCAGGAGGCTTCTTTCAATTTAAGCGTGTTTTATGGGAAAGATGCTGTATGGTCGGAGGTGATCAATGCCTGCCGAAGGTATCCGATGTTTGCCGACAGGCAGGTCGTATTGCTGAAAGAAGCGCAGCAGATGCGCGACATAGAAAAACTGGAACCTTATGTTGAGCAGCCTCTTGACTCCACTATATTTGTTGTTGGGTACAAGGAAAAGAAGATGGACGGGCGAAGCAAACTCGGTAAGATGTTGCAGAAGAAAACGGAGCATCTGTTAACTAAGAAGATGCCTGATTACCAGCTTCCGGAGTGGACATCTCAACTGGTACATACAAAAGGTTTTCTGATCAATCCTCCCGCGCTGGCCATTCTGGTTGATCACATTGGCAATGACCTGAACAGGCTGTCTAATGAGATCGATAAGCTTACAGTGAACCTTGGTACGAGGCGCGAGATCAAAGAAGACGATATCGAGAAGTACATCGGAGTGAGCCGTGAATTCAATGTGTTTGAGCTGCAGAGTGCCCTGGCAAAAAGGGAAATGCACAAGGCCATCCGTATTGTGGAATATTTTGAGCAGAATCCCAAAGCAGCACCCATACAGGCTATTTTACCCGCGCTGTATTCCTTTTTCAGCAAAACTTACATGTTGTTCAGTTACCCGATGGATGATGAAAAAGCAGCTGCTGATGCCCTAGGTGTGGCCCCTTTCTTTGTTAAGGAAAATCTGGCTGCTGCAAGAAATTACTCCCTAAAAGGAATAGAACAGACGTTGATGTTATTACACGAGTATAACCTGAGGTCCATTGGAGTGAATGACTCCGGAACATCTGACGCATCTCTCCTGAAGGAGCTGGTGGTTAAAATGATGGATAACAAAAATTAAAGGTCGGCCAGTAGTTTTTCCACTTCCTCTTTATCTTCTGCCAGCTGCATTGTTAAAGCATCCAGAGAAGGGAATTTAATTTCCTTCCTAACATAATGATGCAGTTTCAACATCAATACTGCTCCATAGATCTCCTCAGAGAAGTTAAGTATATGTACCTCCACAGACCTTGTGCCGCCGCCAACAGTGGGGCGAAAGCCGATATTCATCATGCCCCGGTATTGATTTTTTCGCGTGGCGATTTGAAGTGTAACGGCATAAACGCCATCAGCGGCAACCAGTTTTTCGTTACCGTCGATCACAAGATTAGCTGTTGGATATCCGATCGTCCTGCCCCTTTTATCGCCCTCCACCACCTTACCGGTTAAGGGGAACGGATAACCAAGAAATTGGTTTGCTTCGGCCAGTTTGCCTTCTTTAAGGCTGTTACGGATATGGGTAGAACTGATGGTGACGGTATTCAGGACGTGTTCCGGTATTTCTTTCACTTCAAATCCATAGACCGGCGCCAGGGCTTCGAGGAGCTGATAATCACCCTTTCGGCCCTGTCCATAACGATGATCATATCCGATGATGAGCACTGACGGATGGAATTTGCTGACCAGGAAGTCCCTGATATATTCTTCTGCCGTCAGGGTCGCGAATTCTGCAGTAAAGGGCACTACAACCAGGTGATTGATCCCCAGATGACCCAGCAACCGGATCTTCTCATCAAGGGTATTGAGCAGGGATACTCCTTCTTTACGGCC
>Ga0164293_10003858_pt1 | contig 12821 bp, 9 predicted proteins | sample GEODES118metaG_FD_111487 | JGI IMG/M metagenome (GOLD analysis project Ga0164293, IMG submission 111487) | Eutrophic lake water microbial communities from Lake Mendota, Wisconsin, USA - GEODES118 metaG | ecosystem: Environmental > Aquatic > Freshwater > Lake | place: USA: Lake Mendota, Wisconsin... | reverse complement strand
TCTTTTTCTTGAAGAATGCCGTTGAGAGTATACGTCCATCTCAACGTTAAAAAGGAACTATCCCAATACCCGTCTTTTAGATCCGGATACAGCATCAAATGAAAGGCATACCAGAGCTTTTTGACTTGATAATATCTCTTCCACCACTTCCTAGTACTATGAAAATATCTTCTACATTTGTACCAGTCTTTCTTATCGTACCCTGTCAAAGAGATATACAACATCTTGCAATAAAACTCGCGTTTCTCTGTAACCTCGTGATCTTCATAATAGTTGTAGTAATTGGGTTCATACCACACGCGATCCATATTGCAAGGAGGGAGGTCGTATGGCTGAAAAAACTCTTCGACTTGGGATGTGTTTGCGTCAGGGTATATTTCGACTTGAGTCAAGCCTGTAATCTCAGGAAAGTTAGATATGCTCAGGTACGGGGTAATAACGTACTTGACAACGTCTCGAGGGAGAATGTGTGTTGTTATCTCTTCCAAGAGATTTTTGGTTTTGTCGAAGGTCTCTTCTTCAAGGCGTCGATTATACTCCAACGTTTGATGGAGTTCGAGGATTTGATCAATACGTGTTTCCTCGTCGACATAACCGTCGTCTTCATTGTCTTCGTCGGTGTCTGAGCCATATTCGTTAAAGTATGAATACATTTGGTATGAAAGATGACCTTTTAACATACAATTACTTTCTTCCTCTAGTTAGTTTTACAAAGTAAAATGAAAATGTGTTATAAAGATTGATTATTTATTTGAAAGATGAGTGATAGTGAAAAGATGGAAGCGTACTTTAATAATATTAAGGATCTTAGTGATAAAGGATTACACTCTTGGAGTCGGTGTTATTATGGTATCTTTTCAGGTATCATTAATGAGAACAACTATAAAGTTGTTGCAGAGGTTGGTATTGGGTATGGTATGCACGCAAGACAAGTTCTTAAAAATACAAATGTCGACAGACTTTATTTAGTTGATCCGCATTGTGTATATCCAAATGATGCATTTTCAGATGATGTGATAAATAATGGAGGGTTTGATAATCTGGTAAAAGAAATTAAAAAAGAACTTTTACCTTTTGAGAATAGATATACTTGGTTTAGAAAACCAAGTGTTGAAGTAACTAACGATGAAATCTCTGATAACTGTTTAGATGCCATCTTCATTGATGGAGATCATTCATTTGCTTCAGTATATGCTGACTTGAAAAAATGGTGGCCTAAAGTCAAGTCTGGAGGCCAGCTTTTAGGAGATGATTATAATTGGCAAAGCGTTGAACTTGCTGTAAAGATTTTTGCCAAACAAAATAACTTAAGTTTTGATATTTTGTTTAAACAAGAAGCAAATCACCCTATTTTTAGATTTAAAAAAGTATAAAGTTTCCAATGTTGTTTAATGGTATTAAACAAACTTTTGATTCAATTTTGCCAGTTGATGGGCTCTCCTAATGCATTCTCCACTTTCTTAAATAAGTCAGACCCAAAGAACCCATTTGAGGCTGAATATGGGGATGGATGAACTCCTGTAATGATCCGAGTCTTATCTTTGATCACCTGAGCTTTGCCTTTTGCAAAATTACCAAGCAAGAGAAAGACGCATTTTTTATTTCTCTCTTGTACAAATTCAATGACATCGTTCGTGAACTCTTCCCACAGATTCATATGACTTGAAGGTTTGCCTTTGATTACGCTCAGACTCGCGTTAAGCAAGAAAATATCTTCTTCATTAAACCATCTTGTAAGATCTCCAGTTTTGAAACTATACTTTCTATCGGGAAATTCCGACTGTAATTCTTTAAATATATTTTGTAGACTTGGAGGTATACGAACGTGTTGTTCTACTGAGAAACTAAGGCCGTGAGCTTGTCCAGGTCCGTGATAAGGGTCTTGACCCAGCAAAAGTACCCGAATATTGTCTACAGGCTTCTCAAAGACACGAAAGATCTGTTGTTTAGGAGGATATACAGGAAGATTGCTCTCATTATTTTCAGATTGGATTTGATCAAGATCGAATTCATATTGTTCGAAAAGAGGCTTCCAACTAGAGTGAATATAGTCCATTTTAATACATATTGTAATAAATGAGAAGTTAAAATCACTTATAGATTTTACTTTACAAAGTAAAATAATCATACTTTAATAAGAAGAGAAATAGATCTTACTCGATTCAGGATTGTAAGCTTGTAACGCGTCCGTAGACCACTGAATGTTAGATAGGTACTTATTGACGAACGACTCGAAATGTGCTTGAAAGTCTGAACTTTTGAGGAGCCATTGAGATTGGATAAATGTCTCTTCACTGATTGCAGTAATTATCTCTACTTGAGACTTTTTCGTAATAGATAACACGTTAGAGCGTTTTTGATGATAGTATAAATCGAAATAACAAAGTATCTCTAGCATCAACCTTTCTTTCTTGAGTTTGAAAGGAAGTTTTGCGAGAAAAAGAGTACAATTTCCAATAACGATCGATCCGGAAGTAGGCACGTAAGGCACAGGAAACAACCAATTTGAAATGCGAATAAAAGGGATGACCAAGTAACAGTCCTGGAGAATTTGTTTTATTTTGAGAATATTGGCTTTGTGGTGAATAATAAGATATATCAGAAATAATAGAGCTGAAAACACGGCAATAGATATCGCTGTGAAGACTAGTGTGACTAAAACGAGTAGAGCGTTGTACATTGTGATGTATACAATACATTGTATTAGATTATAATCACTTTCTTAAGAACGAATACACCCATCCCATTCCACCATTCTGAATGGCCGTTGTATGGAGTGCCAATCTGTACATTATGCAAGATCTCTACTCCTGTCTTCATAAAAGCCATCTTGGTCCCAACTCGCACAGCTTCCCAGTTCCAATCATCGATGATAAAAATAAACACATCATCCATCATATCTATATAGTGTGTGAGGGCTCTCTCGTGAGCTCCTGGCGTGTGAAGACCATCGTATAAATACACGTTATACGGACCCTTGTTCTTTGCCTCTTCTATAATATTTGAATGAAAGCTATCGCCCTCTATGATGCTTATATTGTTATTATTTGGACATAACCGTTGAAGGTTGTTTTCAAATTCAGATCGAGTTTTTCCAAATTCAGACCAATTGTCAATAACAGTTATTTGTTTTATGTTATTGTTAAAGATGGCAGAGCACAAACTACTTCCCATCCAAGTACCGATCTCCAAGTAACGAGGGTTGGGAAGATTTTTTAACAATTCGTTGTAAAATATCCGCGTCTTTCGTCCAGTCATTCCCTCCATAACAAGGATGTCTTGAGAAAGAGAGTGAGTGTTAGACTCTGCCTTTTGTATGGCAAATGATACTGCACGAACGAAATCGTCTTTTAATACAGGGGTTGAATACATTTATTGATAGTAATATTAACTTTAACTAAGAACGAATAAGAAAACAATAAGTTAAACTTTATCTTTCTACTTTTAAAGTAGAAATGCCTTTCGCATACACAACTGACGCCAAGTCAGGCCTCACTCTTCTTACAGAGGTCAAATCAACTTTCAAGTCTGGAATCGAAGCCTTTCTCTACAACCAGCAAATGGAAAAACGAGAACGTCTCCTTCAACGCGCCTCTTATAAGGTTATTACCGACTATGAACTCTTTGAACGCACACTCACTGAACAAGTCGCTCCAAAGTTTGGCAATCTCGCATCTCCTGATATCATTCAAACCGTCCTCGGAATTGGTTCAAAACTTCCAGACATCAAATTCCGCAACCCTGCAGCAGTCTTGTTAGCATATCTTTACTCAATTGGAACATCTCTTAAAACTCTCGCTTCAAAGGCAGAAGAGTTTAAAGTTCCTTCATTCGACATTCTTCGTTATCATCGTCTCCTTGAAGACAATGGGTTTGTCCCAAAAAAAGAGATGTCCTCGAAAAATTGCCCGGTCTTCGATATTAACAAGTTGTATGATGAGGATGAAGAAAAGTCATCCCAAGATCTAGAATTAGTAAACATTATTGTAGACGGCAAGTCATACCCAATCAAGAAATATCCAAACGACTCTCAATACACCCTTGATATGAAAGCCTGTCAAGATGCAAAAGTACTTTATAAATACACTGAGAAAACTCCTGAAGGAATCGTATCCATTCTTAAACTGTTTGCTAAAGTGACACAGTCTATGGGCAAAATAGACGTTAAGCTCATCTGGGAAAACACCATCAAGGAATTGACAGACCCTAGTACAGACAAGCTCAAGTTTGGGTTTGAGGATGAAGAACAAGTACAGATGATTTATCTATTATATCGTCTACCTTTCGCCAAGAGCTTTGACAAGCTTCAAACGAACTTCAACAAGTACGTTAGCAAATTGTTAGAACTTCAATCTCTAGAGAAAGTGTTTAAGAAAGAATTAATGAAAATCACCTACGAAAAGTTCGCCAAGGAGGTCAACGCCCAGACTGAAACCGTTCAACAATTCGACAACGCGTTTAAAGTATTAATGAGACCCGTCAGCCCAGATTTCTCTCTCACCAACATCAAACAAACCCTCTATACTATGGAGATCACCTTCGACGTAGAGTCTATAGATATCTTTGAAATGTTTAACAAACTCAAGATGAGTGACGAAGTGCCTTTTGCAATGCTATCTAGATATGTGAAAACCCTCAATAACGCCAACATTCCAAAAGACTGGTTCAAAGTCTTCAACGACATCAATAAAGATGGTCCAAGTAAAAATACCTCTGAGAACATCTTATACTTCTATACTCGGTTGAGCTTTATGGCAGAAGGATCGAACAACTTGAAACCTGAGGATTACGTATTGTGTTCTCTCACACAAATTAACGTAGAAATTATTAGAGACGCGCAACAAATCTCCTACAGACTTGAAGTCACTAATCGAGACGAAACTAAGGATGAAGCCTTAATCAATCAAATCGTAAGAGCATTTCAGCCCCTTTCCGACGATACTCCAAAAATGGACATTAATAAGAAGTTCAACACCGGATTGATGGTTCTTTCTAATTATAAGATTGTTCCAGAAATATTCTATGACTTTGTAATGAACAACTATGTTTGTTCTGAAGTGGTTATCATCAATGAAAAAGATAGTATCTACAAGCAAAAAGGAGGACTGAAGTTCCAACTTCGTAAAAACAAGTATGAAGCACCTATCATCAAAGGTGCGATCAAGACCGTTCAAGTCACGAGTCCAAAACAGATCGAAATGATTAGTTTTCCTTCTGTCGTCGAGATCAATCAATTTGTCACCGTGATTGAGATTTACGGCTTCTCGGATATCAAAGATGTAGAGTTTTTGAGAGAGAATCTTCTCAGAGTGCTGTATTACATCAAACACCGGACTGAAATCTTCTTTTATGATTACTACTGTCACTTCATTAAAGACGTAAGAAAAGAATTTATAACCATCGAAGAAACCAAGCGCAAGAAGAAGCCCGAAAAAGATTCAGAACAACTAGTCTCTAAACAGATCAACCCAGACCTCTTTGTCTCTGGTTACAATCGAAACTGTTCTACGCGTCCCTATCCTAACGAATACACTGAAGAACAGTTAGACGCATTAATTAAAGAGAAAGTGGACTTTATGGTCTTCCCCAAAACTGAAGAAGAAGGAAAACAATTCATCTACACCTGTAAAGAATACTCTAAAGAAAAGTATGTAGAACTCGTAGAAAATAAAAACTTATCCAATAAAGAAAAATATCCTCTAATCCCTTGTTGTAAAGTATTGCCTGCCAAGAACGATCCTACCAGCAAGAGATATAAATATGAACACGACATTAAAGCAGGTCAGGAAAAGAAAAAGTTGATCACCAAAGAGATCAAGACCAACAAGAGTCTCAAGTCCGCTCAATTCGGTCCTTTACCAGAACGTGTCAACACCGCTTTGAATCTCACAGATCCAGACGTGTTGATCGGAAAGTCGCAGTTCAAACGTTATCTCCCTGAAAACGTAGATAGTGGAGATGTGCTTGGACTCTTAACCGAGATCACAGAATCTAACCTCGACAGAACAGACCTGATCGACGAATTGAGGACACTTGTCAAAACCCAAATACTCGCACAATCAGGCATCACTGAAGAAGATGGGCTCAGAATCTTAGACAATAAAGATTACATCGACGTCCAAAGCTGGCTTCCCGCCCTTGAACTCGTATTCACAACAAACATCGTAATATTCTGCAGCAACAGAACTGACAACATTGCAGGCAGTATATGTCCAGAACGTCACTCCAGAACATTGATAATGAATCCAAAAACATCATTATACCCTACCACCGTGTTCTTATTCTCGCACTACGGAGGAGAGTTCGAAGATTACGAACGTCCGATTGTAGAGGTTGTGGTTAAGAAGACTGGGTCTGCACAAGTAAAATACCTCTTCGACACCAAAACCGAAACGGTCGAAAAGGTCAGAAAGCTCTACTTGGATATGATTAACGTCGTTTATAGATCTATCAATCTCCCAAGAGAATGTAAAATCGTAGAACAATACCCAGACGGTTACGGCAAGATCCGCGAACTCATCGTACAGGCCTACGGCACTCGCTTCAAGGTCTACACCGAACCCATAGCACCCACCGTCACGCAGGAACTCAGACCTGTCCCTGTCACTCTCCCTTCTGTTGAGTTAGTTAAGAAAATATTACCAAACGGCAAGGCAGTCGTCTTCGAAAATCAAGTTATCGCGGTTGACGACAAAACAGCTGGCATCTACATCCCCATCAAGCCTTTTTACACAGAACGACTAGTCGACAGTCGCGCCCCCGGACAGTTTATGATTCCTCTTGCAGGTCATAATCAAGAAACATTCTTCAAAAAGTACAATAAGAATGTAAGAATTGCAAACTACTTGAATGGCTATATGTTCAGCCTGTTTAGTAGACACGTAGACAACATCGAACTCGCCTTTGCCGCAGGAGCGAACACTTCTAGCGAACTTGACAAGAAGATTAATATCTTCAGTTCGAGAATAGTCGTTGATCCAAGTGTAAACCTAGAGAACAAGAAGTTGATCAGACTCATCAATATGTCGGTGAACGCGATCCCAGTGCCTTCGATGGCTGTAAAACAACGGTTGCTCTACTTGTTAAGAATGGCTTGTATGTTCAGACAAAAGTTTGTATTAGAATTCAAGTACGCAAAATATATCCCTGATTTCTATACTGATGCAAGAGATTTTGACACTAGTCCTGAATTCAACGTCTACAACAGTTTAGACGAGTTTCTAACCATCCGTAAAGGCGCCAAACCAGTGTACCAGACATATGTCAACTTGTTTGATAGTGATTCACCTTACTTCTACCAACCCACGCCAGATTCAGACACTTACTTGGTCATCCCTTGCAAAGATCAAGAAGAAGCTCTTAAAGTCATATCTAAGAAAGACGTAATTGTACCAAACCTAGCATACACTAAGTATGACTCTGTCTTGGCGGAGTATGTAGACATCAACGGAGGATCAGATGAGGTTCTTATTGCTAAATTGCCTAAGAAAGAAGCTAAGAAGAAAGAGTATTATGCTCTAATCAAGTATTTTGTTTAACTACTTTCTAAATATCTTTACTTCATAAAGTAAAGTTATAACTTTTTATTTACAAATACAAATGAAGAAGTTTATATTATTGTTGTCAATTATCATTCTCTCGTTTATACTCTTTCGTCAGACTTCTGAACACTTCGCGGTCGAAGACAGCGATATAACACAGATCCTTCTCAACAATAACCTCACTTCTCAACAGAAACTTCAAAAACTCGATCTTCTTAGAAATGATCCAGACCAACGTATCTCTTTATATGATGTCAAAGAAGCAATCTCTAACTTTTACTCTCAAGAAAGACCTTCTCAAAATGATCTTGATATAGAATCATCAATCGAAGAACTTGACCCATTTGTTAAAGTTGATCGCCTTCTTTCATTAAGAAACCCTTGGACTAACCCTCTTTCAACGCGTCAGCGCTGTGATATTCTCGAATATTTAGAGACTGATAAACCTTCTCTTTTTAAACAATATGTAGACAAATATCCATCTGCTTTGGAGTGGTATACTAGAGAATGTAAAAAAACAGATTGTACGCCTATCAACAAACCCTCCGAATGGCTTAGAAGAAAACTTGTTTACACAAAACCTGATAATCCTTCAATTCAATATAGTAATACTAGATACTGTGAAAAATGTAAAAAATATAAACAGAGTTGCAACGAACTTTCTGAACTCAAGCCAAATGTATACTTTAGCGATGTCTGTAACGATATTCCAAACACAATTTATGATGCTCTTGGTCGTGACCCAACTTCTATACAAGAAGTTGAAACTACACTCATTACTTTGAAGAACGAATATACACAAGTATCTACCTTATGTCAAGACTGTTACTCACAAAGAAATATTTACAGTACAGAATGTGTGTTTCCTCCCGGAGGAGACGCCGGTCACCAGATGTTAGAACAATCCCTCTTACGTGGAGTAACCAAGTGTGATCAAAGACTTAGTGAGCTTGAAAAAGACGCTGAACTTCAAATAAACAGACTTAACAAAGAGCAGCAGCAAAGAGAGCAACAGCAACGAGAACAACAACAAAGAGAGCAACAACAAAGAGAGCAGCAGCAAAGAGAGCAACAGCAAAGAGAGCAGCAGCAGGAATTGAAAGTCGTTAAGACAAAAGCTATCAAGACAAAAGAAGTCAAAAAGCCACCAATCACCTCTTATAACGATGTATACACACTCTTAAAACGAGTTCAAAATCCGTCAGAGTTGGCAGAGAACAATACCATCTTTTCAATCTTTATAAATGCAGAGAATATGACTACTATATTTTTGCATATTGTACATTCAAATGATTATAGAATTCTTAAATTTATTTTTGGACTCAAGGACGACAGCATTAAAGACAGCTATAATGACGGCTTCATATGCTTTTATAAGGGAGAGCCTTCAAAGATAACTAAAAGCGTTTCTCCGATCTGTTTCGCCAACTCTAAACCCAATGGAGTTTATGAGACTATCATTAATAATAACTTTGACATCAGAAACACAGTATATCTTTCTTACGTATCGCCAACAGATATAGCATTGAAATCGAATGAAGACATATGTTTACCTTCTTACTTTATGATTGTATTGATCAGTCAATTTTTATTAACTTTAAGCAAACTAAAAAGAAGAATCGTTCTCAAGGAACGACCTCTCAGAACGACCTCTCTTTGGGAACTCGACTCTGACTGGAAATCACAGTTTGACGACTTAATCTACACTCTTAACACTTTATCTACGGATGAACTATTATATAGATCAAATTCTTATTTTACAGAATATCATAAGGTTCGTTCTAATGTTGGTTATAGAGTCATATCTCAGAATAGTTTTATTTCTTCATTCGAATCTTCTGTGTCTCTTTCAAGCTTATTAGACGCAAAAAGTATAAGTGTGCTTGAAGACGTTAAACAGTCTCAATCTTCTCAGGTTATGGCGTCAACTGTTACTCTATATGGATTGACAGATATTATAGGAAGTGGTATTTATCCAGATAGATCTAAGGAGTTTTTTAGACAACTGAGAAACTTTGAAACTTTGAAAAATAAGCCATTAATGAATTACAGTTTCCAGTTTTCGAATAACGCTAATAAGTCGGTCTATAGTGCGCTTTCGCTGCGTTTGACTAAAGAGAATCTGGGATATATCAAAACGCAAACTTCTACTCAGTGGACTAGTATGTTTCTTGCTTTAGAATCAAACTCTTTTATGAAACGATTCGTAACCAGTTTTGGAGCCGTCCAGCTCTCTCCCAATCCAACGCTCTTATCGGTGGTAGAAGTATATGAATCGAACAATGGCTTATACGTATTATTAGTCAACTCAATTCCTGAAATCGAAAATAAAACAATAGATTCGTCTCCCGATTTTAACTGGCCAACTAAAGAAGAGAATAAACCCATCATCTTTTATATGTATGACTTTTCCACTATTGTTACCCTTATCTTTCAAGCATTATGTTTTGCTATATTTAGCAAGAAGGCTGTCTTGCTTCAAACTATATCCGGATTACCTTATACAAAACAATTATTCACTGCTCTTTTAAAGGATACTAATGTAGAGCAAGAAGAAGACGTCATATACAGTGCAATATTTGACCCTGCACTTCTAATCAAGCAAATAACACAAAACTATATGGATATTCTTACTTTTACAACTGAAACTGCCTTTCGATTCACTTATGATTAAATGATTTAATACCTTTTCATACTCTCTTATATCACACTATGATTACCTTTACAATCAACGGCCAAATTATCCTCCAAAACACAACCACAGGCAAGTGGGCAGACATTCACATTGCAGACGTTCAATGTCTAGAATCGCTCTATGGATTCGTGTCTAATATTCGCACAAAATCGTTCAAACTGATAGAAATACTAGACCACTATTACGAGTGGGAAAAACAATGCCTTACAGACGAAGGCACACTCAACACTTTCGGCAACTCTATGCGAACACGCGTAATTGAACTCATACAGTACATCGACGAGTTACGATCAGAACAACCCAATGTATACGCGTTCATACAAGACAAAATATACCAAGAAGACGAAGATATAGACTATGAAGACGATTTTGACGAAGATCTAGCGTATGAAGACGACGTCTTACGGTCTGTAGGTTACTTTTAACCTCAAGTATGATTTTTACTTTATAAAGTAAAAACTATTGGATTAGAATCTATTATAATATTTGGTTACCATCTTGACAACATCGGTTGGAATGCTTATCTCTTTGTCTAACTCTTTATCTAACACTCTTTCTATCTCAGTTTTACGAGATAACCAATAATTATCAAGGTATTGCATAATGACCGGGTATTTTCTTTGATCACGAATAGTAAACTTATTTCGATGAATATTATCGGTCAAAATAATATCATCTAACAGATCTTTTTGTAATACGCCAGACTCTAATATTGATCTCTCTAATAACAATTGCATAACTACAAGTAAGTCTATTCTAGTCAAAGCTCTATATTTGTCTTTGGCACCTACTCGCTTTCTGTTCTCAATATAGACGCGAAGAAGTGTTTTTACATCTTCAATAATATTATCTAAGTTTCTCTTGGTAATGTTTAAACGCGACTTCAACGCCTCTTCTCTCTCTTGCGAGATTCCTTCTTGGAGTTCTTCAGCTAGATTTTCAGAATCGTTTCTGTATTCATCGTCTATCAGGTCATAACGATGTAAAAATGACCGAACAATAAAAAAAGGATCTGCTCCAGAACTGACCAAAAACTCAAAATCACCTTTATTAGCATCCGTATCTCTTGCACTGAAATAATAGTTGTTATCAAAAACTTGACTCATTGTATCTTTCTTAAGAAGCTTGGCTAATCTCTTCCTATTCTCTGGATCTTCAATAGTCTCAAGAAAGCGGTCTGGATCGTTGACAACGAACGATTCTTGACGCGTTACAAAGAAGTATACTACAACAATTACGAGAATGGCTAGAGCCATTTGGCTTAATGGAGTCAAAGACATTTATCTTTACAACAGATAATCTGTAAAGATTTTTCATACTTTTCCTGTAGCGTGTCTTAAACTAAAGCCACGTTTCTTCCAGTCTCGGCCAGTCGCCTTTTCTGACATTACGTAAAAACAATTACCTGGAAGTTCAAAGCTCATCTGTTCGCCAACTTTTTCTGAATTACAAAACCATTGAAAGTGCAAACTGAAGGGAGCTCCCAATCTAATAACATTCACTCTCTTTCGTTCAGAATCTCCGTGAAAACCCAAGCCACATCTCTCAATATCAAAATAAAGTATAGACTCTGAATTTAAGTTTTCAAACTTCTTTCCAAGAGTAGATGGAATAGTATCCATACATTTCTTAAGCAATGGTACTTTATCATAACTTACAATCCTTGGCTTTCCATCTTTATAATCGGGCTCTTGAGGCGTGTTACCATAGCACAGATTGTATCTTGTTATCTTATTAACTACCCGTCCATACATAAACTTTGACCTATCGAAATCAAGATTGATATGTTCTTTATACAATTCATTTAGATCTATGCCTAATAAAGAAGATAGATCCCCAGTAAACAACAAAATACAAGCTTCTAGATGCGTTGCATCCGCGGAGCCGAACGGCTCTAGAGTTTGAGATTTACCTGGTAAACTCAGATCAATAAATTTACATTCAACATTACTCGAAGAATATCTTTCGTAAATATCAACACAGTCTTCTCTAGTAAGGCCTGGTAAAGCCTTATCACCAATAGGAACAACCCACTTATGAGTTGATGTGTCTACGTTTTGAGTCACGTGATCACCAATGATAATGCTTATTGTCTTCTGGACGTTAAGCCCCAAATTTACAAGGTCAGACATAATCTTTTGAACCTCTTCATTCTTTAAAGATTCACACCTATGATAGATATCCCGGTCTCTTCCATTTACAGACTTGATTTTCTTTGTAAAAGGCTTAGAACAATATTTTGATAGAAGCTCACAATTGTCTTGAAGATACTTCAGCATTTTAGTATATTTTTTGTAATGTAATACTATTTACATTATCACTTTGTATACCTCACATTAATGTAGTAATGATACCAAAGATAAAAACTTTGGATGAATCGCACATAGCTTCTGTACGAGTGTACTTCGCTCGATAGAAGGAGGCATTTCTACGATGTGGTTAGCGAGAGCTTTACATACTTTATCACACAACTGTTCTTCGGCATTGCCACAACAAGGAGAATTCATAACCATTTTGTATATTGAATAAATACTATATTTAATATAGTATCTTTTTACCTTTATCTATCTTTTACTTTTCGTTTA
>Ga0164293_10003856_pt1 | contig 12822 bp, 10 predicted proteins | sample GEODES118metaG_FD_111487 | JGI IMG/M metagenome (GOLD analysis project Ga0164293, IMG submission 111487) | Eutrophic lake water microbial communities from Lake Mendota, Wisconsin, USA - GEODES118 metaG | ecosystem: Environmental > Aquatic > Freshwater > Lake | place: USA: Lake Mendota... | reverse complement strand
GGCTGCGAGGCTGGCAACGGCTGCGGCTGCAATGCGGAGCCCGGATGTGCGGCCGGCAACGGCTGTGCGGAACCGGCTTGCGGTGCCGGCAACGGCTGTGCTGACTCGGGGTGCACCGCTGCTCCCCGCAAGAAGCACTGCAAGGGTTCGATCCTCGGTGGGTTGTTCAAGGCTCTCCACAGCAAGAAGGGCTGCCACAAGAGCTGCACGAGCAGCTGCTGCGGCGACGCCGTCGAGCCGGGCTGCGGTGCCGAGCCCGGGTGTGGTGCTGGGAACGGATGCGGCAACGGCTGCAGCGACCCGGCCTGCGGTGCGGTCGGTGTGATCGAGTCCAGCCCGACGATCGAAGCCTCTGCTGCTCGCAAGACCAGCAAGATGGTCCAGGTCAGCCGGACCGTCTCCGCCAAGTGAAGTCCGTGATCTAAGGTCGAGACGGAAGAACCGTTGCCCGACTTCGGCCAGTGAGCTCCGCCCGGGACCCAAAGTCCCGGGCGGAGTTTTTTTGTTGACTCTCGGCGGTCCTTCAGCCCCCCGCCGCGGCGAGGATCTCCGCCGCCGGGCCGGACCGGTGGACACGCCCCGCGACGAGTTCCACCACCTGCGTTGCCGCCCGCCGGGCGAAGCCGTGGTCGTGGGTCACCACGACCATCGTCTGGCCACCGCGGGCCAACTCCACGATGACGTCGAGGACCTCGGCCGACATCCGCGGGTCGAGGGCGCTGGTCGGCTCGTCGAAGAGCATCACGCGCGGCTCCATCGCCAGGCTCCGGGCGATCGCCACCCGCTGTTGCTGACCGCCGGAGAGGGTCGCAGGCCGGGCCTCGGCGAACCGTGCCAAGCCCACGCGCTCGAGAAGATCGAGGCCTCGCCGCCGCGCCTCGGCAGGAGCCAGGCCGCGCACGATCCGCGGGGCGAGGGTGACGTTGTCGATCGCGGAGAGATGGGGGAAGAGATTGAAGCTCTGGAACACCATCCCCACGTCGCGGCGGACACGCTCGAGGTCGCGTGGGGCATGGGCCCCGGCGACGAGGCGGTGGCCGGCGATCGTCACCCGTCCCTCGGCAAAGGTCTCCAGACCGTTCATGCAGCGCAGGAGCGTGCTCTTGCCGCCGCCGGAGGGGCCGACGAGTGTCGTCACCGTCCCCTCGGCCACCGCCAGATTGACGGCGTCGAGGATCCGGTTGCCGGAGCGGATGGCGGCCAGAGAGTCGATTTCGATCATGGCGTCACGTTCCTGGGGCGGGTCAGCCCGGCGAGCGTTCCGAACGGCGCTCGAGCCGCCGCTCGAAGAAGCGCGAGAGGATCGCCAGCGGCCAGCTCATCGCCAGATACAGAAGCGCCGTCACCACCGCCAGCTCGGCAATCCTCCCCGTCGAGAGGGCCAGCACGCTGTAGCGCTTCGTGAGCTCGATAACGGTGATCGCCGAGCAGACGCTCGTGTCCTTGAACAGCGCGATGAAGTCGCTCGTCACCGGCGGCATCACGATCCGGACAGCCTGTGGCACGAGCACGTGCCGCAGGCTCTGCCACTTCGTCATCCCCAGGGCGAGAGCGGCTTCGAACTGTCCCTGCGGCACCGCCTTGAGGCCTGCCCGGTAGATTTCCGACTCGTAGGCCGAGTAGTTCATCGCCAGCCCGAGGATCGCGGCGACGAGCGCCGGAAGCGCGAGCCCGACTTTGGGGAGCAGAAAGAACAGGGCGTAGAGCTGGAGCATCAACGGGGTGCCACGGAGGACCTCGACATATCCCGCGAGCAGCGGCCGCAGCCAGGCCGGCCCATGGAGGCGGCCGACCGCCACGGCCAGCCCGATGACGATCGCCAGCGGGAACGAGGCCAGCGAGAGCAGGATCGTCATCCCTGCCGAGCGGAGGAGGAGTGGCAAGGTGCCCCGGACGAGTTCGCCGAGGCCGGCATGCGGCGCCGGCGGCACCTCGGTGGCGTCGCGGAGGAGGAGCATCTGCTGCCGGCCCGCGAGATCCCAGCGGTCGTAGAGCGTCTTGAGCCGGCCGTCGCCGATCATGGCTCCCAGCGCCTCGTCGATCGCCGCCGAGAGCCGGGGCGTGGCGCGCGAGGTGAGGATCGTATAGGTGCCACCGGCGAACGGCCGGCCGACGCCGCGCAGCTCGGGGAAGCGGTCGGCATTGAAGCTGGCGATGCAGTCATCCATCACCGCCGCATCGAGCACTCGCCCGCGCACTTGCTCCAGGCAGTCGACCGTGCCATCGAATCCGACCACCTCCACCCGGAGATCGGTGCGGCGGCGGAGTTCGATCTCCGCGGCCGATCCGGTCAGCACGCCGACCCGCCAATCGCCCCTCGGCCCCGCCCCCGCGAGCGTTTCGAGGGAGTCGAGCGGCGTGTCGCGGTGGGCGACGAGTTGTAATGCGTACGCGAAGTAGGGGCGCGAGCAGTGCCAGTCGCGCTGCCGCTCGGGGGTCGACTCGAAGCCGTTGATGACGCAGTCGGCGGAGCGGTCGAGGAGGAGCGGGAGCCGGTCCCATTGCCCCTGCTGGAAGCGGGGCTTCACGCCGAGTTCGGCGGCGAGCATGGCGGCGAGGTCGACTTCGAAGCCCGCCAGTCGCGTCGGGGTGTCCGGGTCGAGGAAGACGTGCGGCCCCCCACCTTCCTGATCGGCCGCCCAGACCAGTTCCCCACGGACGCGGATGTCGTCGAGATCCGCTGCCGCCGCCGGCCAGACGAGACACAGCAACCACACGCCCCCCAGGCCCCACCATCCCCTTTGGGACCGCCCTCCCTGGCGAACATCCGTCATGGTGTGGGACCTTTCAGGCGACCGAGCGTCGATCGCCCTTCGGCAATCCTTGCCCCGAGCGTCGTGTGACGGCGGGCCAGATCGTCCCCCGCTTCGAGGAACGCCGTCGAGTTCGTGGCAGCGGTGGCGAAATCGTGGAGGAAGGGGTCGACGAGGCGGGCCCCTGCCAGACGGGTGACGAGGCCGGAGATGTCGCGGTCGAGGCCGCGACGGAGGCGGGCAAACACGATCCAGCGGAGGACCAATCCCCAGAGGATGATCCACACGAGCGCTTCCTCGAGGAATCCCAGCCCGCCGAGCGGATGGCCGAGCCAGAGGTGGCCGTAGAAAAAGTTCCACGCCGCCCGGCCGAGCACGGCCACGATCAGGCCCCCGAAGAGGAACTCGCAGATGCCGCGCGACAGTGGCGAATCGACGCGCTCGCGGCGCTCCGCGACGAGCCGGTCGACGCCGCCGACGAGCCACTGCCCGGTGCGTTCCATGAGGGTGCCCACCGACGTCTGCACGGCGCGTTCGTCGAGCCTCGCCCTCCCCACCATCGGCTCACCGATCACGGCCCGGGCGGCAAGCCCCACGAGGATGCTCCGCGACTGCTCGACGTCGGCTTCCGAGAGCCCCACCTCGCCGATCGACTGCCAGGCGCCGTCGCCAGCCGCCACCGGCGGCACCCCCTGTCCGGAGAGCACGCGGCCGACGAATCCACCGCCGCGAACGCGCGGCCAGAGCCTACCGAGCCCGGCGAGCGCGTGGAGAAACATCGCAAACGGCCCACCGTGCCAGCGTTCGACGAGCTCCTCCTCCATGACTCGCTGCCAGGCCGGACGGCTGGCACGGAGCTTGCCGGTGACGGCCTTCTCCATCAGCCCCTCGAGCCTTCTGGCCTCCGTCGCGACACCGGCGGAGAGATCGGCGATCGGCGTGCGGAGGGGCTCGAGTTGGGCCATCGCCTGACCGAGGAACCAACCGGCGAGATCGAGGGCGCCGGTCCGCCGCACCCGCCGGGCCGCGCGGCCGACGAGCTCCTCGTCGATGGCCCGCACCAACTCGGCAAAGCCGGGCTCCGGTGCCAGGCCCGCCGCGCTCCGTCGCGCTGCTTCGAGTCCGTCGACGCGATGGATCGCCGATGCCTCGATCCCCTGTCGCTCGAGCTCACGCCGCCAATCGTCGCGGATGTCGGCATCGCGCGAGGCGTGGGTCTGCACGAAGAGGAGCGGCCGGCCCGGCGCGAATGCCGCCACCTCGCGGGCCACGCTCCAAGATCGGTACTTCTGCGCGGTGGCGACGAGCAGCAGCACGTCGCAGGCTGGGAGAATCCTTTCGAGAAGATCCCGATTCCGGTTCGTCTCGCTCGGTCGGGAATGCGCTCCGGCGGGCGCCGGAGACGGGTCGGTCCCTTGGGTATCGGGATCGGGGCAATCGATGAGGACGATGTTGGCCACGGCAGCGGCGTCGCTGGTGACGACACGGGCACCCACATCGTCGAGCGCCAGCCACGAACAATCGACGTCCCGCGCCACGACGACCACCGGGGCCACCGTCGTCGGCCGGGCGATGTCGCCGGCAAGGCTCACGTCCTTTCCGGCCAGGGCGTTGACGAGCGTGCTCTTGCCGGTACCGGTGCCGCCGATGACGCCGACGACGAGGACGCGCGAGAGTTCCCGCCGTGCCCGGTCGAGCCGCGGTGCGACCTCCTCCCATTCCGCGCGCACGCGCCTCGCAGGGGGCCAGTCGGGAAGCGCGCCGCTCCAGCGCGCAAGCCCGGTGACGAGGTCGTCGAATCCGGCATCGTCGAATCCCGGCGCCGTCTGCGGCGGTGCCGGCTGGGGGGCGACGGCACCCGTGGTCGCTGGTATGACATTCATCTGGAGAACTCCCGGCCGCATTCATAGAGCAAGCGCCTGGCGCCAGCCACCTCCGGCCGGCCGGCAGCCGTGGCGAGTCGCTCGATCGCCTCGAGACGATCTCCGAGGACGACGTCGTGGAGGGTCTCGGTGAGCACCCGGCCGCGCTCCGCGGACCAGCCGGCGAAGAGCCGCTCGATGAGGGGCTTGAGCCCGGCCATCGTCAGCCCGAGCACCCCTTCACCGGCCAGCGGTGCGACGGCCCAGACGACATAGTCGCCGGCGGTGTGGACGAGCGTCGTCAATCCGTGGCCGGCGGCGGCGGCGGCAGGCACTGCGGCCGCACCGGCGATCATCAGCCCCACCGTGATGCAGGGGCGGGCGACCGACCCGACGCTCAAGCCGGTGAGGAGGACCTGGAGGAACTTCGGGTTGTCGCGGGAGAAGCGGTCGAGTTCGCCGCGGACGAAAGCGCGGTAGTCCTGCGACACCATCGGCAGGGCGGCGTGCCGCCGTTCGAGATCGGCGTACCAGGCTGCCCGGTCGCCGCCGACGAGGGTGTTGCCGAGCATCGCCTGCAGCCGGGGGTGCCGCCGGCAGGCCCCGTCGAGCCGATCGACGAACGTCGCCAGCCCCTGCTTGAGCGCGGCGAGCTCGACGGCGGCGAAGTCGTCCTGGCGCTCCTCGGCGGTCCGCCCCACGCCGATCCGCCGTCCGACCCATGCGACCCCGCTGCCGGCGACCCGGTAGAGCCGCGAGAGTCCGATGTCGACGCGTGAGCGCCGTGGCTCGAGCCACTCCCAGATCTCGTTCCAGACCAGTTCCCGCGGCGCGGAGGGGAGTTCGACGCGGACCTGCGCCTCCTCGGCGAGCACCCCCTTCGCTTCCTGCCAGCCTCGGGCGTTGCTCTCGATCGCGTCGAGCCAATTTCCCATCCCGCTGGCCGGATCGAGGACGATGCGGAATGCCCCCTCCATCGCCCTGAGCTTGATGCGGTCGAAGTCGACACCGGCAAGCGCCGCGGCGAGATCGACGGGGGGGGCCGACGGATCGGCCGCGCCGCCGGTCAACTCCGGGAGATGGAAGAACTCGATCGTGCCGCTCTCGGCGCGGGCGAAGTCGTGTGGCACCGCGTACACGGCAAGCGGTGCGGCGCCCGTCTCGGCGGTGAACGTCGCCAGCCAGCCGGCGATCCGCTCGCGCTGCGCGGGCCAGTTGACCATGTTGAAGACGACGACGAGCGACTTCCCCGCCGCCGCCGCAGCAGCGAAGAAATCGCGGACGGCGGCGTCGTTGTATTTCTGCTGTGTGAGCACGGCGATGATGACGTCGCAGGCGTTCCGCACCGCCTCGGCGCGGTGCCAGTTCTCGCGGAGCGTGCCGTCGACGTCGGGGGTATCGATGAGGATCAGCCGGGAGGGCTGACGGCCGACCGGATCCTCGCGCCACACGAGGAGATCGTCTCCTTCGTCGCTGCCGCCGAGAGCGTCGGTGTCGCTGGACCAGGCGCGGGGGGTGAAGCCGGGGAACAACGCCGCGAGATCGACCGACGAAGCGAGCCCACGTGGGAGGCTGGCCACAGGGCAGCGCGTCCGCGCCGCCTCCGGCAGCGACCGGCTGATCTCGGCACCGACAAGGACATTGGAGACGAGGCTCTTGCCGGTGTTCGTGCCGCCGCAGACAGCCGCAACGAGCAGCGGCTCGCGTGTCACCTGGGGCCTGAGCTTCCCGAACAGCTGTCCGTACCAGTCGGACCCCTCGGGCGATTCAGTTCCCAATTCGAGGGCCAGTCCGCCGAGCCGCTCGACCATGCCGCACAAGTCGCCGACGGCCCCCGCCCAGGCCGCGTAGCGCGACGCCGCGGCCGCACCGGCAGCGGGCCGGGAGGGCTCTGGAGAGACGGGGTCGGCGTTGGCCACCGGACAGCCTCGGATGGGTGGGGGATGGGCTGGGGGGGACGTCGGGGCTGTCGCGGCAGGGATCGTTGCCCCCCGCCGCGGCACGCGCTACACTCCGGAATCCCGAAACGACGGCGCCCGAGCGTTCAAGTGTGTGCTGTGTCGGTTCGGGCCGCAAACATGTCCCCGTACGTCCGGACCTCCGATGCTCCAGCGCCGCCCTGTTTTCCCCGGTGTCATCGAGATGAACCACCAGGCGGGGTGGCGGATCGGTTGCAACGTTTATCTGGTCTATGACGATCGTGACTGGGTGCTCGTCGACATCGGGTACACCGAAAGCGTCGACGAGATCGTGGAGATGATCCGCCAACTCGACTTCCCCCTCTCGGCCTGCCGGGGGCTGATCGCCACGCATGCCGACGTCGACCACATCCAGGGGCTCGCGAAGGCGAAGTCGATCCTCAAGGCGCCGATCCTCGCCCATCCGCTGGCCGTCGAGGCCCTCGAGAGCGGCGACCGGATCAAGACGTTCGCGGAAATCGCGGCGCAGCAGGTCAATCTCGAGATGCCTCCGGTGAAGGTCGATCGGAGAATCGTCGACGGCGAGATGATCGAGGTCGGTTCCCGCAAACTCGAGGTCTGGCACACCCCCGGTCACACCGACAGCCAACTCGCCTTCCGGCTCGACGATCTCCTCCTCTCCGGTGACAACATCTACCGCGACGGATCGGTCGGTGCCATCGACGCCCATCACGGCAGCGACATCCCGGCGTTCATCCGATCGCTCGAGCGGATCGCCGCCAGCGATGTCGGCTGGCTTCTCCCCAGCCACGGTCCGATCTTCCGCAAGGACGATGCCCTCCTCGTCCGAACGCTCGAACGGCTTCGTGGCTATCTCACGCTCGCCGATTTCGGTACGTGCGCGCCTGCCTGGCCGCTCATGGAGCAGTGGGATCGCGAATTGGCCGAGGGGCGTCTGCCGGCCGGCCCCCCGAGCCGCGCCTGACGGTGCCGCTTCGCCGGCCGACCCTACCGGTTTTTCCATGAAGAACGGTGGTGCCGCCGGTCGATATTTCCCTTGCCGCACCGTTTCCGTTGTTCGGTACGCGCGTCGACCGCCCCGCCTTCCCTGAAGGCCCGTCGGTTGGAGGGCGCATCCTCGGGCGGGTGGCAGGGGGGTTCAGGGGGAACCTCCCGACCGATCGCAGGGGGGATCTCTTCGCATGAAACGCCATCTGCTTGCCGCGGCCGTGCTGGCCACGACGCTGTTCCTCACCGCCGGAGAAGCCTCCGCCCAGCAGGGCTGGGGTGGCCAGCCGTACGCCGGTCCGAAAGCCTTCGGAGGGACATGGGGCCAGTCGGCTGCGGCCCCTGACTGGAACCGCTTCTACCACTATCCGTACGTGTGGTATCCGCAGAACTTCTACGCCGACGGTTACTACCGCAGCGCCAACGATCTCTACTACCGCTATCCGCAGGAGATGCGGGTGCCGGTCTACAACCGCTCCTGGCACAACGAGTATCCGAAGGCCCGGCGCTACAACCCCTTCGGCCACCACCACAACCTCGACGTGTTTTGATGTGGCCCGTGGAGCAGACCTCCACCGACAATTCGTCACACCCCATGGCGCCTCCGCCTCGCCATTCGGGTGAGGCGGAGGCCGCGTCGCGCGGGGGATGGGCCGTGGATCAAGCACCCACCCCCGGATGCGGCGGCAGCCCCCCTGAAAACTTGTCTGTTCTAGGGGTGTCCAGCGTGGAAAAGGGTCAGTGATGACTTTTTCCACGGACAACTCGTGGGAGTGTAAATCCTACTCCAAGCGGAATGAAGGCCTTCCACGCCCTGGCGCGGCACCCTTTTATGCACCCCGGGCCGGGCTGATGCGGCCGTTTCATCTTTCAAACGTCCCCTCGATGCAGGAGCGGGTGATTGAATGGGGCTCCTTTACAACATCAACAGGTTCGTGACGGGCATAGTATCGGCCGTGGCTCGCCTGACGGGAATGGGCGTCTATTCCGAGGACGGTTTGATCACGGCGCATTGCCACGACTTCATTCGCGAACCCGATTTCTCGCGTGCTTACGGCCGCGGAGTTCAGGCATCACGCGTCGATCCACACATACGATGGAGAGTCCATGGAGCCCTTTGGGCGGCTTGCTCTGCCGGACGGTTGAACGGGGGGCGTGGAGACTTCGTCGAGTGCGGCGTGAACCGCGGCTTCGTGAGTTCTGCCATCATGGAACGGATGAATTGGAATACCCAGAATCGCACGTTTTATTTACTCGATACGTTCTCTGGCTTGGATCCCTTGTACGTGTCTGAAGTGGAGGTGAAAGCGAATACCCTCAAAAAAAATGCCAAGAAACTGCGGTCGGGTGAGTATGTGTCTGGCGTCGAGTCAGTCTCGCGGAACTTCTCGGAATGGAAAAAGGTCAAGATCATTGTGGGGTCGATCCCCAGCACGCTGCCACTCGTCGAGTCGAATTCAATTGCCTACCTGCATCTGGACATGAACTGTGCTCCGCCCGAGGTGGCGGCATTCGAGTTCTTTTGGCCCCGATTGTTGCCGGGTGCTTTCGTCCTACTCGATGACTATGCCTATCGGGGCTTCGGTGTGCAGAAAGCAGCCATGGATGCTGCTGCCGCCGATCATGGAGCTCTCATCCTTTCGCTCCCGACTGGCCAAGGGCTGTTGCTCAAGCCCGCTTGATGGGCAGGACTCGGATGCGATCCTCGGCTCGCTCGACAGCCGTGGCTATCTCATCCGCCCGAACGGGTCAGATTTCCCGTGACGCACCACGCCACCCCGGCGGCATGCAAATCGATGCCACCAAGCCGGCGGCGACGACGTGAGCTGGAACAACGGCCCCGCTCTCACGCCATCGCGGCGACAAACGCCGCGGCGGCGATCTCGACTTCGGTGACGTCGATCCACTCGTCAGCCGTGTGGGCCTGATCGATCGATCCCGGGCCGAAGACGACCGTCGGCACGCCTGCGGCCGCATAGACACTCGCGTTGGTGCCGTAGCGGGCGGCGCGGACGACGCTCCCGCGATCCTGTCCGCGGACGGCCTCTCCGAGCCGGTCGGCGAGGCGCCGGCCGGCGAGCATCGTCTCGGCACCGCCGGAGGGCAGCCCGTGGTGCTCGACGAACGGCTCTTCGTGTTCGATCGCCGCCCCCGGGCAGGCCTCGGCCACCCGGCGGATGACCTCGTCGCGGGCCGCACGCGGGCTTTCCCCCGGCACGAGCCGCCGGTCGAGCTCGAGAATCACCAGGTCGGGGACGAGGTTGACGCCGGAGCCGCCGCGGATCGTCCCCAGGCTGAGCGTCGGCGGACCGCAGGGATGATCGGGGGAGCGGGTGAGGAGCTCGCGGGCGAGTGATTCGATCGCAAGCGCCGCACGGGCGGCCGGATAAATGGCGTTGTCGCCGCGTTCGGGGAAGGAGCTGTGGCAAGCGCGCCCCCCGACGCGGATCCGCCAGCGCACCGCCCCCTTGTGCATGCCGACGACATCGAGGCCGGTCGGCTCGGCGACGATGCCGGCCACCGGTTTGGCGCCGGCGAGCGCCCGGGCAGGTCCGTCGCCGGGGCTCACGACGCCTGCGCCACTCCAAAGCGAGGTGATCGCCCGGGCCCCGGAGAACCCGAACTCCTCGTTGACCGTCGCGGTGAAAAGGATCGTGACAGGTCGGGGCCTCTTCGATGCGAGGAGCCGATCGAGCCCGACGAGCATCGCGGCCATGCCCCCCTTCACGTCGCACGCCCCCCGCCCCTGAAGGCGACCGTTCCGGACGAGGGGGAGAAACGGATCGATCGTCATCCCCTCGACGGGCACGGTGTCCTGATGGGCGTCCCAGAGGACGGTCGGGGCCCCCGGTTCGGTCGCCTCGAGACGGGCAAGAACGTTGTCGCGGCCGGGAGCGACCGGCTGACGGGCCCACGGGAGGCCGGCAACGCTGAAGCGCTGCACGAGGTAGTCGGTGATCCGCCCCTCGAGGTATTCAGGCCCCGAGACGTCTCGCCCCATCGGATTGACGCTGGGCCGACGGACCAGATCGGCGAGCGTCGCCAGGGAATCTGCCATATTCTGATCGTACCAGATGGTCGTCGGGCCCTGCCATGCGCCACCTGCACGACCGGACCGTCGAGCGGGGCGCCGGGCCGTGCTAAGATTGTCGCGGAAGGGACCTGTTCTGCGGAAGTTCCCGCACGTGGCATTTCGCCGTCCACCACGCTCCCTGGCCCTCGAGTGCAGCGACATGATCCCTCTGATTCCATCCGCCCGTCGTGTCTGTCTGTTCGTGGCGACCGCACTGGCCGTGGGCGCCGGTTCGGCGACCGCCCAGACGACCGTCGCGAAGTCGCCGGGAATCGATGCGGTTCGAGCGGCCTCGCGCAGCTATCAGGAAGCGATGGCAAAAGGCGACGGAAAGGCCGTGGCGGCCCTCTGGACCGAGGACGGCGACATCATCGACGACATGGGGCAGGTGTTCCTCGGTCGGGAGAGCGTCGTCGGCCTCGAGCCTGCAGAAGCCGGTCCCGAGCGTCCTGTGTTCAGCATCGAGGAGGTGTCGATCCGCCTTCTGTCGGACTCCGTCGCGCTCGAGGACGGGACGGTGGTTGTCACGCCGCCGGGGGCAACCACTCCGCACCACGGTCGGTTTTCCGCCACCTGGGTGAAACGCGGCGATGGCTGGAAGGTGGCGAGTCTGCGGGAATGGCGGACCGATCCGCCGGAATCGTCGGCACGCCTCGCCGATCTGGAGTGGATGATCGGCGACTGGTCGGTCGCCGTCGACGGAACGCCGGTCAACGGCGAGGACGTCGCTCCGCCACGGATGGAGATGAGTGTCCGCTGGAATCCCACCCGCACCTACCTGCTCCGCGAGATGACCATCGGCCCTCCCGACGGCGAGGGGGTGCAGGTGTCGCAGCGCATCGGCTGGGATCCGCTCACCCGTCGCCTCCACTCGTGGTCCTTCAGCACCGATGGCAGCCACTCCGAGGCCGACTGGTCGCTCGAGGAGGGGATTTGGGTGTCGCGAACGATGACCGTCCACCCCGACGGGAGCCAGACCTCGACCATCAACCATTATCTGTACGACGGCGGGGACGAGTGCACGTTCCAGTCGTCTCCGACCCACGCCGGGGCCACCCACCAGGCTCCGATCACGATGACGATGACCCGCAAGCCCGCGGAGGACGCCGAATGACCCCTTCCCCCTGCCGCCCGCCGTTTCTGCCGGCCGGATCCCCGCTCCTCGCCTTCGCCCTCGTCGCGGGGGTCGTTTGGGGGATCGTCGGTCCACTCGTCGGCCGGGCGGACGATCCGCCCCGCTCCGCCCCGACCGGTGCAGCTGCCGGTGCCAACGACCGGCGAGGTGGTCAACAGAGCGACGAGGACAGCGCGCAGGACGCCCTCGCTGCCAAAGCGGAACTCCTCCAGAGTCCCCGGTGGCGGCGGGCGATCTTCGAACTCGGAGAATGGCTCTCGGTCCAGAAGATCTACCCACCTCGCGAGGTGCAGCGCATCAAAGCCGATTTCAACGCCAAGGTGATGCAGATGTCGCCGCAGGAGCTCGAGTATCTCCTCGACGACCTCGAAGCGAAGTTCAAGGTGATCGACGCTCCTGAAAATCAGGAGGCACGGGCGTGGTTGGGCCAGTACCTCTCGGCAATGTCCGATCGGAAGCGGGCCGACGTCCTCAAGGACGTTCCGAACGTGGTCGACATGTCCGCCGCCCAGCTGTCCCAAGAGATTCAGAAGATCCAGATCACTCGCAACACGCTCCAGAAGCGGCAGGCAGCGTTCGACCAGGGGCGGCAGGTGCTCGCCGACGTGGCAGCGGCCAACCGCAAGGCGACCGCCGACGCGTCGGTCGCCGCCACCGCCAGGATGAACGCGAGCACCTCCTATTCCCCCTACCGGAGCAATTCCGGCGGGAACGGCGGCAGCCCGCCGTTTGCCAATGCCCATGTCGGCAGTGGGATGTCGATCGGGATCGGCCCGTGGGGCGCCTACGTCGGCATGAGCCTCGGCAACTTCTGACCCCCCCCTTTGGGCAGGTGTTTTCTGCCGACCGTTCAGGGGTTCGGGGTGGGGCCCCGGGGCCCGGATGAGGGGCGGGATGGAGAGGGGCGGGGAAGCCACCTCGTCGTCGGCCGTTCGGGACGGTATAACCTGTTCCGTCGGTTCGACCCGCCCAGCCGGGACGAAATGGCCGGAGAAACACTCCGGCTTTTTTCAACGCCGACTTTGTGAAGGATTTCACGAAGTCGCCCAGTCTGGGGAAGAGGCCGACCGTG
>Ga0164293_10003855_pt1 | contig 12824 bp, 14 predicted proteins | sample GEODES118metaG_FD_111487 | JGI IMG/M metagenome (GOLD analysis project Ga0164293, IMG submission 111487) | Eutrophic lake water microbial communities from Lake Mendota, Wisconsin, USA - GEODES118 metaG | ecosystem: Environmental > Aquatic > Freshwater > Lake | place: USA: Lake Mendota... | reverse complement strand
TAAATGATTACAAACAGCTCAGGTCTCGAGGAGAAACCACAGAAATCCCTCGGTTTCCTGAACTCGGTGATATCAAAGTTCAAATCGATACTTGCAACAAATCCCAAGAACTCAAAGAAGTTAAAGCTGGATCAGTTGTGCATGTACAGTTCTCAAATGTTTGTAAGTCTTAAAAAATCTTACCGGGATTGATAATTCCATCAGGATCAAAAACTTTTTTAATAGCTTTGAAGATTTCGATTTCTTCCCTTGATCTAGAATAATGAAGAAATGGTTTTTTAGTTAAACCCACGCCGTGTTCTGCAGAAATACTTCCGTTGTGAAACTGAATGGTTTTAAAAACTTCCTCGTCTACTTTTTGACACTCTTTGACGAATTCTTCTTTAGTCATATTCTGAGGACGTAGAATATTAATGTGAAGATTTCCATCGCCGATGTGGCCAAACCAAATCACTTCCCAAGTGGGATAATTTTTCTTGAACACAACTTCCATGGATTGCATAAATTCAGGAACCTTCGAGATTTTTACAGAAATATCATTTTTATAAGGCGAGTAGGGACTGAGGCTTTCACTGATGTCCTCTCGGTAACGCCAGAAATCTATGGACTGCTGTGCGCTTTGAGCCATGGCTCCGTCAATGATAGCACCTGATTCCAAAAGGCTTTCAAAAACACCCAAGATTTTTTCTTCGATAGCGACGTGTGCACACTCAACTTCTAAGACTATGTAATACTCAGATTGCGAGGGAAGTGGATTTGGAAGATGAGTGGATTTTCTGACGTAATGAAGAGCTTGAGCACTGAAAAATTCGAAGGCCACGAGGGTGGTTTTTTCCTTAAAAGCCTGAAACACTTGCATGATTTGTGAGAGATCCGTGCAGGCCAGGAGCAAAACTTTGGCTTGTTCGGGTGTGGGCACTAGTTGAATCAAAGCCTCGGTGATAAAACCAAGAGTGCCTTCGCTACCAATAAAAAGCTGTTTAATATCATAGCCAGTTGCGTTCTTAATCAGACCTTTATCTAATTTCAAAATTTCACCTGTGCCAGTCACAACTGTGAGTCCTGAAACCCATTGCCTGGTCATACCGTACCTGACGACTTTTATCCCGCCAGCATTGGTCGCAATATTTCCACCCATTTGTGATGATCCGCGTGCGGCGAAATCGACTGGATAATAAAGTCCTTTTTCGACTGCAAATTTTTGCAAAGTTTCTGTAATCACTCCGGCTTCAACCACAACAGTTTGATCAATAAAGCTAAAATCTTTGATTTGATTCATTTTTTCGAAACTGACGACAACTTCGCCGTGTAAGGCACAAGCGGCACCACTTAATCCCGTTCTGCCACCTGAAGGTACAAGAGATATTTTATTTGCTCTTGCCCATTTTACAATTTTTGAAACGTCTTCTGTGTGGCGAGGAAACAAAACTGCAGAGGCCTTGATATCATAGTAAGAAGTCCAATCTTTACCGTAGATTTTAAGTGATTCTGAATCGGTTAAAATATTTTGTGAAGGTAGAAAATCGGGAAGAGTCATATGGTTTTAATTTTAAGAAAAGAATAGACGGGACACAAGCCCCAACTGGCCGTGGTCAACAGATAAAGACCAGACCAGGCCCAGAAGGGCCCACCTAAAATAGCGTAACTCATTAAAAATACGGCTAGAAAAAACCTGAGCCAGCGGTCCCAAAGGGCCAGATTGCAACGCATTTACTTCAGAAGCTCTTTGAGTTCACCTGATTGGTACATTTCCATCATGATGTCAGATCCACCCACCAATTTTTTGTTGATATACAATTGGGGAATTGTAGGCCAGTTGCCATAGACTTTGATCCCATTTCTGATTTCTTCATCTTCAAGCACGTTCACATCCTGGAATTTGACGCCAAGATCTTGCAAAATATTGCAAGCCCGTGAGGAAAAGCCACACATAGGAAAACTTTGAGTGCCCTTCATAAAAAGAACAACTTTGTTTTGATTTAATAAATTTTCGATTTTTTGTGTTACTTCTGACATGGAAATCTCCTGTTAGTTTTTAATTTTAGTTTTAATTGAAAGTGCATGGACTTCACCGGTTTGAAGTTCTGGAGCAAAACAAGACATCACGTGTTGGTGTTGTTCAATGCGACTGAGCCCTTTAAATAAAGCGCTTTCGACGTGAACTTCCCAGTGGTCGGATGTGCCCGTGAGGTCCACAACTTCAACTGGTTCATTGGGGTATCTTTCAAAAAGTCGTTTTTTCATTTGGTCAATGTTCATGGGACTGTATGTATCAGAGGATGACCCGTGTCGCAACAGCTGCTAGGCTGAGTTTTATGAGAACGCGGTTTATTTTGAGCTTAGGCCTGACTTTGATGCTTTTTTACAGCTTGCAGAGAGGGCTTTTTTTGTTCTGGAACTGGGAGCTCTTCAAAGAACTCGATATTTCCTTGATTTTTGAGGCTGTTTTCAGAGGTCTTAGGTTTGATTTGGTCGCTGTCTCTTGGATTCTTATGATCACCTTTTTATGGGGCTGGTTGGTCCGAAAATTGCTTTGGCTTCCAGTCTTGGTGGTGACTTTTTCGTTTTATGTTTTAAGTCTCATTGATAATGAACTTTGGAATTTCTTTGGAAGAAGGCTGACAAGATCCATTTTGCAAATGTTTTCAGAGGCTCAAGGGAAAACGGGGGCCATGGCAGGTCTCTATTTGCATTGGATATTTTTGGGTCTGTTTTTATGCGTTCCTTTTATGTGGCTCATTTATAAAGTGACAAAAAATGAAAGGGCTTTTCGATGGCACGGGCTATCGACAATTGGATCTCAATTGTTCGTGATTTTAATTTTAATTTTAGCTGCTCGAGGTGGAATTCAAAAAAAACCTTTGTCGTTGGCTCAATCCCATCACTTTCAAAATAGTCTTTTAAACTTGCTAACCTTGAATTCGACCTTCACAGTGGTCAAATCCTTTTCCGCCGTGGGTTTAGAAAAAGTTCAGTTCATGACCTCAGAGCAAGCCATGTCATTAACGAACTCGAAGAGCTCTAATTTAGAAAGCGTTTTTATTCCTGAACTTCAAAAGCAAAAACAAAACGTAGTGATTTTGATTTTAGAAAGCTTTTCATCTGAATATACATCTTTAAACTTTAATGCTTCAAAAACCTACACTCCATTTTTGGATCAGCTGATGAAGCAAAGTTTGGTTTTCCCAAATGCACTTGCCAACGGACGAAGATCCATCGAAGGAATCGCAGCCATTTTAGCAGGTATCCCCAGTATGATGGATGAGCCCTTTGTTACTTCCGAGTATTCGACCCATCAACTCGAAGGTATCGGTTCTCTGTTTAACAAAGAAGGTTATCAAACCTCGTTTTTTCATGGTGGTGAAAACGGGACCATGCATTTTGATTCCTTCACTGAAAAGTTAGGGCTTCAAAAATACTACGGAAGTCAGCAGTATCCAGATCCAAATGATTTTGATGGGGTGTGGGGGATTTGGGATCGACCTTATTTAAAGTATTTCGCAAGCGAAATTTCAAAAATGAAAGCCCCCTTTTTTACGGTTCTCTTCACATTATCTTCACACCAGCCCTATTTAGTTCCTGGATCAGAAAAAGAAAAGTTTCCTGAGCAGTCTGAGCATCCGATTTTAAAATCCATCACTTATACAGATCATGCTTTGAGCGATTTTTTCCGAATGGCTCAAGGGCAGCCTTGGTACGATCAAACATTGTTTGTTTTAGTTGCAGATCACACAGGGCCTTTAGTTTTTGCCAATCAAAAAAATCCCCTCAGTCATTATCAAATCCCCATTATTTTTTTTCATCCACAAATGAAGTCTTGGCCAAAGGAAATCGACACCAGCACATTGGCTCAACAAATTGATTTGCCAGCGACCCTTTACGATATGCTGGGAATGAAGCAAATGAGGACCACATCATTTGGTCGATCCCTGTTAAAGTCAGGCCCCCGAAACTGGACAGTTTTTAATGGCGGGAATACTTATTTTACAGATGGAGAATTGATTCTGATAGAATCCGGAAAATCTCAAACATTTTTGAGTTTTAAAAATTTGCAGAACATGGAAGCAAGCCCCTCGATGATCGAAGCATTAAAAGCGAATCAGCAGGTGTTTTCTGAGGCCATGTGGGGCAATCAACTGTTTCGTTGAGCGAGATTAAAATTGATGGTAATTCCAATAAAAAAGGTCTAGAAAGTTCACATGTCTAAGCTTCCGGATAAAGACAATTCAAGAAAAAAACAAAGCTCTCTAGAGACTGCAAATGAAATGTTTAAAAATGCATTTCAAGTAAAAAAAATGAAGTTTCATCAGGAAAATTTAACTTTAACGGATGAAGAGCTCAATGTGATGACAGCTGATTATTTCAAGAAATTACACCAGGTTAAAAAATGAGCTTGGGTCCACTCGAAATCCTTAAGGATGTCACCGAGCGTTTTGAAAAATTAAAAGTCGAATATTTCTTAGTCGGTTCTTTAGCTTCCATGTATTACAGTCGTCCCCGCTTTACGAATGATATTGATTTAGTTGTTGAAATTAACCCAGCTCAAATAAAAAATTTCGAGCAATACTTTCCCTTGCAGGACTATTATTGTCCACCTTTTGAGGTCATTCGAGATGAAGTCGTTCGAATGGGCTCTTTTAATTTAATTCACCAAGAAACAGGTCTAAAAATTGATTTGGTTTTAAGAAATAACACTGAGCACTCGAATTCTGAGTTTTCAAGACGCAAGAAGGTTCTTATCTTGCCTGGATTTGAAGCCTCCATTGCAACACCGGAAGACATTATCATTAAAAAGTTAGAGTTCTACCGATCCGGTGGATCTGAAAAACACTTATTGGATGTTAAGGATATGGTTGCTCAAGTTGAGAATCTGGATCAAGAGTACCTAAAATTATGGATCTCTAAACTTGATCTAGTGAAAACTTGGGAAAAAGTTTAAAAAAAACCAGTTACTTCTGAGGGCGCTTAGAATTTATTGAATTCGCATCTAAGTCTTCAGACTTCAAAGCTTTGCAAAATTTTTGAAAGCCCGCGACCTGATCTTTTAAAAGCTTTAAAGTAAAAGCATCTTCAATTTTACCGTCTTTTAAAGTTTTATGGATTTCTTTTAAAAAAACTCGCTGTGGAAATTGATAAGCATTTCGATAGCCCATCACTTGAGAGATATGCTCGACAGGTTTGAGCCCCCCCCAAATACCCGCGGAGACTCCAACAAAAGCAACCGGGCGTGATTCAAAACTTTCTGGGAATTTCCAGTAATCGATGAAAAGTTTAAGAACGCCCGGGGCTCCGCCGTTGTACTCGGGAATTACAAATAAAAGACCCTCACTTTGAGTGATGGACTCAATCGCACTTTTCACTTTTTCAGGTAGGGGCTTTTTTCCCGCCATGTGATCAGGCCCTAGTTGATCCACTTCGATCTGACCAAGATCAACAAGGGTGACGTCTTCGCCATTTTCTTTGAATAATGATTGAATGAACTTAGAGACAAGAAGGGTGTTTGAACCTGGGCGGTTCGTGCCGACGATTATGTGTTTCATGGGTTAAGTTAAGCTTAACTGTTAGGATTAGGCAATCATGGTTAGGGATTATCATTCAAAAAATCTTAAAATTTGGTCCCAAAATCTCAAAAAATTTGAGTATGAAAACTTAGAGCTTGGAATTTTGAATTTATCGGTCTCAGCAAAACGAATTCCCCAACTAAAGGAAAAAATTCGAGATTTTCAAGATCATCTATTGGGATGGCTTGAAGATGACAAGGATCTTGATCGTGTTGTTCAAGTCGGAGTTTATCTTATCCCATGTTCTGTGTCGACTTCTAAGAAAATTTGAGTTTGCTGTTTCATTTTTTACTAAGATAAAATATCTGTTGATAGGCTTACGGCTTTGCAGTCAGGCTAGATTTTAGACACGGCACTCTTCACTCAATTTCTTTAAAAAAAGATCAAGTCTGTGATTTCTAATTGAATACTGAACAAATCCCAGGGCCTCTAAAGTATTTTTTTCGATATATTTTAAAATCGCATTCAAAGATTTCTTCCCCCAAGACACCAGGCGAGTAAACGGCCGATAGGCCCAAATACTTTTAGGTGCTTGAATGCCGAGCTTTCGAAAAATCTTTTTATACTTTCTTCCCATTTCCGCAGAAAAAAGTCGCAAGAATTTTTGAAAGTTTAATTTAGCTTGTCGAGGTTGGGTCGAACTTTCTGGATAAAGGAGGAGATGGATGTGATCTTTCTGAACAGAATAAGATTTGATTTTAATAGAGTATCGAAGGGCGATTTGTTTCATTAATTTGGTGATTGATTTTTCGCTTTTAGTGAACCAGACCGACTGACCTAAACTTGCTTTAAAAACCACGTGAGCCAATTTCTTCGAATCAAAAGGTCTTTGCACTTTTCGGTAGTTAAGTGCACCCCCATAAACCTGTTGGTTTTCAATCCACCAGCGAAGTGTTTGAGTGCGAGCGGGTTTAAAAAATGAACTTTGTTTTGCAGACATAAAGTAGATCTAGATTACATATAATTTACACATAAGACAAGAAGAAATTTATATCAACATACCGCCACCTTTTTTATTTAACAGCTCGATCTTTTTCAATTCGAAAGTCTAAATTTCAAATGCGTGGGTCGCAGACTTCGGTTTTTCGCTCAATAAAAACTTAAATTTCAATTCGGTGAAACTCTCGTTACATCGGTGAAACTTTCGTTACATAGGTCATCTGTGTTAAGTGGGTCTTACGCTTGTGCGTTTCTCTGGATTAGTGTGGGTCTCACGCTTGTGTGTTTCGCTGGATTAGTGTGGGTCTCACGCTTGTGTGTTTCGCTGGATTAGTGTGGGTCTCACGCTTGTGTGTTTCGCTTTTTTAGGTGAGAATCTCGTAGAAATGATTCACCAATTTGGTCAGACTCAATTCTGTTAAGGCCAGCCCTCGAAAAAAAAGACTGGCAGCTTAAGCCACTTTCGCCGTCAAATTAAAGCCGCACTCACCGCAGAACTTTTGATCAGGAGTGTAACTTGCTTGGCACTGTGAACAAGTGGGTCCACCTGTAGGTTTCTTTTTAAAAGTTTCTTCTTTTTCATCCAAATCTACGAAGCCACGCTCATTCCACTTATTGATTTCGCGAATGAACTTCCATGAGTAGGCGACGTTGCGATATTCTTTAATATCAAAATCTATGAAGACTTTATCAGCTATGGTTTTTCTTTTGCTGAAAACGCCTTTGTTTTCAAGCCGTGTGAAGTGATCGGCCGTGAGTTTTGCGCCGAGCTCTTCCTGCATTTTTTCTGCAAACATGCCATAATCAAGACTGACGATGCCGAAACGATCTGGAGTCAGGCCTTCTGAACACTTCAGAATCAGCTGAATCAGTTGCATGGTAGATTCTTCGACACGTAAAAGATCTGATTTGCCGGGTTTGTAATAGTAATACTGAAAGAACTCGAAAAAACCTTCGATGGGGTTAAGATCCACAAATCGGACTGCCATTTTTTGATCGGGTCCCTCTGGATCCTCTGGTGGTTTACCCATGATGTAAGTGGCCAGCTTCATCTTTACTAAAATGTCGATAGCACCTTCGAGGCGTTTCAATGATTCGCCTAGGACCCTTTGCGAGTACTGACGAAGACTTATCCAATCGATCTCGACGGCTTTACCATCGGCTTGTTTTTCACCTTTGTGAAGAGCTGTAAAAAAAATCGCTCCATAAACTTGAGGCACATTTTCATCTGGACAAGGTGTGGCATCGATTTGCATTTTGTAGGATCTAATTTCCTGAACAGCTTTATGAAGTCTATCGCCAAAGCTTTTGATGAGAAGTTTCAAAAATTGTGGAGCGACTTCGATTTGTTGTTTAAATGTTTCAAGGGGAACCTCTAATGTTTTTGTATCAGCTGTGGCGAGGGCTGCCGTATTGTAGGACGGAACACCAGAAAGACCAGCCTCACCAAGCACGCTGTTAGGTCCACAGGTCATAAGCTCAACATTTTTTTTATTTCTGAGAAGTGATTGCTGAATGCTGCCTGTTTGGACGAAGATGACATGGGTAATTTTGTCGCCTTCTTTATATAAAATATCACCTTTTTTATACGTCTTTTGTAATGACATGTCTGTAAATGACCTTTCAAAAAGAGCCGATAACTGCTTATGTATCGGTGAATAGGTTTCAATTCTTAATTTTGTTAAAATTTTTTTTTGTGCTAAATTGAGACAATGTCAGATCCTGTCTATTTTACCCCAGCCTCAGCCGAGCACCAAAAACGAGAAAAACTAAAAGCTCGTGAATTGCGAAATTCTTCCTGGTGGAAGGGCCAGCTGGGAAAAGGCAGATGTTATCACTGTGAGCAAAACTTTAAGACGAGTGACTTGACCATGGATCATTTGGTCGCAATCGTTCGTGGCGGGAAAAGTGATAAAAAAAATTGTGTGCCATCATGCAAAGATTGTAATTCAAAAAAAGGCTATAAGACCCGCGCAGAACTGGCCATGGAGGGTTTGGCGCTTAAAAACTCCGCAGATGACACGACTGACTAACGCATTGAATAAAGTCAAAGTTCTTGCCGAAGCCCGAGTTTTTCCCCTTAATCGTAATTTATGGCACGTCAAGAAATCACCAAAAGTAGTACGGCAGAGTATTTTGCCAAGAATCTTCAGCAAGTTGGGTTCTCGTCTCCGACGAAGGCTGTTTTAACAACGCTTAAAGAAGCCGTTGATAATTCTCTGGATGCTTGCGAGCAAGCCGAGATCCTGCCTGAACTTTTTGTCGAAATAAAAAAAATAGGGACGGGGTCGTCCAAAAACACAGACCTGATCAAAATTATTGTCGAAGACAACGGGCCTGGCATTGATGCCGAAGATCTGGCAAAAGTTTTCGGCGAGTATTTAGCTTCTTCAAAGTTTGGGCGCGGACAATGCTCTCGGGGGCAACAGGGAATTGGTATTAGTGCTGCCACAACTTGGGCACAAATGACCAATGCTAAAGGCGTGCAGGTTATTTCTAAAACCAAAGCCATGCGAAAGGCGATCAGCGCTCAAGTGGATGTGGATATCAAATCCAATACGGGAACTATTAAAAACAAGGAATCCATTGATTGGAACAGACCCCACGGAACACGAGTCGAATTTTCGATTGATGGAAGAATTCAGCTCAACGGTGATGGTGGACTTGTGACCTATATGGAAGGCACAACATTATTAAACCCTCACCTGTCAGTGACTTATAAGCTGGCTGAAAATGACAAAGTTAAAACTGAGCGGGTTTCTTCAGTTGTCCCTGAAATTCCTGAAGCCACTTTGCCTCATCCTCATACTTTTAAGTTAGGTGAGTTTATCACTCACGCCACTTTGTTTGGTAAAATCAGTGTCAGCAAGTTTCTCAAAACTGGCTTTTCTCGGGTGTCGGACGCTTCGATTCAAGATTTTGTTAAAAATGGAATGCCTAAAGCTTTGGTTGAAAAATCCATAGCCACTTTGGGCCAAGATGACTTTAAAAAAGTTTTCTCGGCTGTGCAAAATTCAGAACTGATGGCACCTTCGACAAAATCAGTTTTAACCGTGGGTGAAGAATCACTTTCAAAATCAATTGGTCGCCTTGGTGAAGTGGATTTCTTTGCCGTTGTCACAAGAAAGCCCAGAATTTGTGACTTTAAACCAGTGGTTGTTGAAGTCGCATTGGCTCGGTTTAAAAATCGAAATCAAGAATTGGATTCTCCGGTTCAATTGCTACGGTTTGCGAACCGGGTGCCTTTGCAATTTGATAAATCAGGCTGTGCCATCACTTGGGCCATTGAATCAGTTAACTGGAAATCCTACGGTATTGGTCAACCTAAAGACTCACTCCCAATTGGTCCTTATGTTTTCGCAGTTTCTGTTGTTTCTCCGTTTATTAAATTTAAAAATGCCTCCAAGGAAACCATTGATGCCTCTGATGAATTGGTCGGAGAAATCAGACTGGCTTTAATTCAAGCGGGACAAAAGTTATCAAGACACATTAAGAAAGAAAACAAAGAAGCAGATTTAGAGCGGAAATTAGCTCACATCGAACAATTTGGACCCATTTTAGTCGAGAAATTAGCCCAACTTGTGGGTGCCAGCGACGTTAGAAAAAGGCGGGCTGAAGAAGGCCTGATGAAAATTTTAGGCCGGGATTCTAAAGAAGCGATCAGTGAGTTAGCCGAGGCTAATTTGAAATTGTCAGCTTTAAAAGCGAAGCAGAAATCAAGCTCTGGTGAAGAAGAAGATGAAGTGGTTGAGGTTGTTGAAGATGAAGATCAAGCAACTGAAAAATCCAGCAAAAAACCACAGGGTACAAAGAAGAAGTAGGGATATATGGCGACTAAAAGCGGCGGACTGTTAAGTGTTCGAGATCTCAAAATTGATATTCCAAAGGAAGCTAGAATATTAGCTGAAAAGATGCTGAAGGATTTAGAAAATTCGAAGCGCCCGTATTTGGAAGCTGTGAAAACAACTTTAGATAATTCTTTTTATAATTCAAAAGTGGGTTATCTCACGCCGGGTGATAAGGTCGTTCGCACAGAATTAAATGTGTCGTCTGTGCAAAAGCTGGCTCGAGTGGTCTTTATTTTAGAAATTCTGCTCAGAAATTTAGACATCGGAGCTGTGAACTCGAAAAGAGAACTTTATTACATGTGCAAAGGTTTGATTAAGGGAAATTCCCGCTACAAGCCTTTGGATTTCGAAAGCCAAGATGAGTCCGATTCCATTATTGATTTTGTTTGTGACATGCTTCGTGTTTACCGCGAAGAACTGAATTGCTTTGCTAACGACAAAGGTGGGTCCACTTATTCTCAGCAGTTGGTCGTGACTGAAACTTTACCTGATGGTGATAAAGCCACTGTGGATTTATCGACATTAGGAACCGCTCCTTTTGTTCCTAAAAACAAACCCCAGGCTTTGAAACTGAAAGCTAAAAAGAAAATTGATTTTTGTTTAATTGTAGAATCTGAAGGAACTGCAAATACCCTTGTGACCATGGGTTTTACTAAGCGCAACAACTGCATTTTGATGGGTGCAGGAGGGGTTCCGTCTAATGCCGTTCGCGGTTGGTGTAAACTGATTTCCGAAGAGCTTGAAGTGCCTTTGTACTTTTTCGGAGATCTGGACGCCTACACGATGCAAAATATTTTTAGAACACTGAAAGCAGGATCTGCCGCTTCTTTAGTTCGAAACGCAGATTTCTCGGCACCTGAGGTGAAATTTTTAGGTGTGCTTCCAGATGATGTAAAACGCTACGATCTTCCTTTTTATAAAGTAAAGGACTCTGATCCTGCCGAAGCACGTTCTCTAAAAAAAGCCAAAGATGCTCTGGATAACGATCCCTTCTTTTTAGATAAAAAAAATAAGGGCGTGGCTGATATCTGTCGCTGGTTGCTAGCTGAGAAAATTCGTTGTGAGCAGCAAAGTTACTTTTCAGTGGATCCCAATGACCCCATCAAGACTGAGAAAATCATTCTAGAAAAAATTAAACGAGGCTCTTGGGTCTGATGTGACAGGTACGCTATTCGTAACCGCGCGTTATCATTATACTCACTATCGAAGATTCTTTTGACGCAATTTTTAATCGCACCGATTTGTTGAATCAAGTGCAACCGGTTGCTACACCCCTCAACTGATCTGAGGGGGTCAAATGAAGTCACTTACACTTTTGCTGTTGGTTTTAGTTAGCTCGCAATTCTCAAATGCCACATCCATCCGTTGTGACATGAGGGGAGAGTTGCGTGACGACTTAAGAATGGGTCGTTTTTCGACCAGTCCAAACGCCAACAGCGAAAGAGACTTCAAAAGTGTTGCACAGATGATCACTCGAGAATTCTCGAGTGACTTTAGGCGTCGCGGAAAAAATCTTAAAGTTGTTCAAGACTGGCTCACCAATGAAGAAAATGCGTTTGCAAGTGAAGACGGAAACACAGCTATGATTCACCTTCTGGGTGGTTATGCTCGTGTGATGACAGAAGACGCTTTTTTACTGGTGGCCTGTCACGAAACAGGGCACCACTTGGGTGGTGCTCCTCTATATTCTAATTCAACCATGAGTACTGAAGGACAATCAGATTATTTCGCGACAAGTAAGTGCATGCGTCGTGTTTTAAAGAATCAAGACAACGAAGCTCACATCAAGCGATATGGGGCTCACTACTCAGTTCGCATTGATTGCAACCGTGTGTGGGGAACAAACACGAAGGAATCCTTTTTGTGCATGCGATCAATTATGGCAGCGATGAATTTGCGACTTCGATTTTTTCCGAACCGCAGGGATTTGCTGACCCAAAAGGATTACACAAAAGTGGGTGCGACAATGGAACGTCACCCAGCTCCACAATGCCGGTTTGACACTCATCGAGCAGGCGCTTTGTGTCCTGTGAGTGAGAATGAAATGACCAACGGGCGAAATACTCCGAATTGTATGGTAGGACGGGTTCGTGAGGGGTCTGGCTCTAGGCCGAATTGCTGGTTTTATAATTGAGTGTGGGCTGTGAGTTTTGTTGAGTGTGGGCTGTGAGTCTTGTTGAGTGTGGGCTGTGAGTCTTGTTGAGTGTGGGCTGTGAGTCTTGTTGAGGCGGCCTCTTGTGAGTTTTGTTTTTTAAACTTTTCTTTTTTTTTCGGCCTTGCCAAGAAATTAGCGTAGCTAATTTCTTGGTTTTTTCTTTTCTATATACAAGCTTGGTTGCTAGGCCTTTTGTTGCTGGGGGCTGAGGAGTCGCTGAGCTTCTTTTTTTTTTTTTTTTTTTTATTTTTTTTTAAGTATCTAAATATCAAATATAGAAACATTCTCTTCATGCATGGTATGTTTTAGATAATATTTATT
>Ga0164293_10003854_pt1 | contig 12824 bp, 11 predicted proteins | sample GEODES118metaG_FD_111487 | JGI IMG/M metagenome (GOLD analysis project Ga0164293, IMG submission 111487) | Eutrophic lake water microbial communities from Lake Mendota, Wisconsin, USA - GEODES118 metaG | ecosystem: Environmental > Aquatic > Freshwater > Lake | place: USA: Lake Mendota... | reverse complement strand
TCAACCCCAGCGGCCTGGCCACCCCCGACGACACCGTCACCTACGAGGACTGCCAGCGCGGCTTCGCCAGTGCCGAGATCGAATGGCAGCAGGGCAGCGCGCGCGGCATCGCGCGCCTGGTGCGCGGCGCCGACGAGCACGCCGCCGCGCTCGGCCTGCGCCCAGAGCACTGCGCCTCGGGCAGCTTCGCCTTCAGCGACGAGACCGTGTTCCACGCGCTGTACCGCCACTGGCAGAGGTGCCTGGCATGAGCGCGGAGGACCGTGCCGTGAACGTCGCGGCGCCGGGCGCCGAGGGCCTGCCCGTCGACGCGGCCACCGCCCATGCCGCGCAGGCCGTGCTGCACGAGGAGGCGCTGCACCTGGACGCGCAGCGCTGGGACGACTGGCTCGCGCTCTACACCGAGGACGCGGTGTTCTGGCTGCCGGCCTGGACCGACGAGCACCGGCTGGCCGAGTCGCCCGGGCGCGAGCTCTCGCTCGTGTACTGCCCCTCGCGCGCCGGGCTCGAGGACCGTGTCTGGCGCGTGCGCTCGGGCCTGTCGGTGGCCTCGCGCCCGCTGCCGCGCACGACCCACCTCGTCGGCTCGAGCGTGGTGCACGGCGACGCCGGCGGTCACCTGCATGTGGCCTCGGGCTGGGCCTGCCACGTCTTCGACCTCAAGCACCGCGCCACGCACACCTTCCACGGCCGCTACGAGCACACGCTGCGCCAGGCCGGGGGCCGCTGGCGCATCGCGCGCAAGAAGGTGGTGCTGATGAACGACACCATCCCCACGATGCTCGACTTCTACTGCATCTGACAGGCCCCGGAACCCCCGCATGCTGAACGCCCTGTCCCAACACCCCCCTGCTGCCGACCCGCTGGCCATGCTGCAGCCCATCGTGCGCCTGTCCGTCAACGAGGCCGTGTACCAGGCCCTGCGCAACAAGCTGATGCACGGCGAGTACCAGGCCGGGCAGGTGCTGGGCATCCAGTCGCTGGCCGACGCGCTGGGTACGAGCACGATGCCGGTGCGCGAGGCGCTGCGCCGGCTCGTGGCCCAGCAGGGCCTGGAGCCCCGGCCCAACGGCACGACGCGGGTGCCGCTGCTGTCGCGCTCGCGCCTGGTCGACATCCGGCGCGCGCGCGTGCTGATCGAGGGCACGGTCACCGAGTGGGCGACGCCGCGGCTCGACGCCGCCACTCTGGAAGAACTCGACCGCCTGGCCGAGGAGATCACCGCGGCGCGCCGCACGCCCGAGGGCGTGGCCACGAGCCTGGAGAAGAACCGCATCTTCCATTTCACGATCTACCAGGCCGCCGGCTCGCCGGTGATGTCGGCCATGATCGAGAGCCTGTGGCTGCAGTCGGGCGCCTACCTGCGCGCCAAGCGCGAGCAGCTGCACACCGACGCGAACCCGGCCGACCGGCTGCACGAGGCCACCGTGGCGGCGCTGCGCGCCGGTGACGCCGAGCGCGCCCGCGAATGCATGCAGCAGGACGTGTCCTGGGTCTTCAACCACCTCGACCTCGAGCATTGAGCGCCGCCGCGCGCCTGTCCCGATGAACCCTCCCAAGCTGCACAAGCACCGCTCGCGCGTCGTCACCGACGGCCCCTCGCGCGCCGCGCACCGCGCCTTCCTGCACGCCACCGGGCTGGACGAGGAGGACCTCGGCAAGTCCTTCGTCGCCATCATCGGCACCATCGGCGACAACACGCCGTGCTCGCAGTCCATCGGCCCGCAGGCCGACCACGCGCGCCTGGGCGTGGCCGAGGGCGGGGGCGTGCCGGTGGCCATGAGCACGGTCTCGGTCTCCGACGGCACCTCGATGAACCACGCCGGCATGCGGATGAGCCTGCCGTCGCGCGAGCTGATCGCCGACAGCATCGAGCTCGCCATGCGCGGGCACGCCTACGACGGCCTGGTGGCCTTCGGCGGCTGCGACAAGACGCTGCCCGCGGCCATGATGGCGATGCTGCGCCTGAACGTGCCCTCGGTCTTCGTCTACGGCGGCTCGATGCTCCCTGGCATCACGCCCGAGGGCCGCGAGCAGAGCGTGCTCACGGCCATCGAGGGCACGGGCCGGCACCAGACGGGCGAGATCACGCGCGCCGAGTTGCAGGCCATCGAGCGCAACTGCGCCACGACCGTCGGCTCCTGCCCCGGCCAGTTCACCGCCAACACCATGGCCATGGTGGGTGAGACGCTGGGCCTGTCCTTCCTGGGCTCAGCCACGCTGCCCGCGGTCTACAGCGAGCGCCTCGCGCTCGCGCGCCGCGCCGGCCGGCGCGTGATGCAGATCCTGGCCGACGGCGGGCCGCTGCCGCGCGAGCTCGTCACGCGCCGCAGCCTGGAGAACGCCTGCGCCGCGGTGGCGGCCACCGGCGGCTCGACCAATGCCGCGCTGCACCTGCCGGCCATCGCGCACGAGGCCGGCATCCGCTTCACCTTCGACGACGTGGCCGCGGTGTTCGCGCGCACGCCGCTGATCGGCGACCTCTCCCCGGGCGGGCGCTTCCTCGCCCGCGACCTGCACTTCGTGGGCGGCGTGCCGGTGGTGCTGCGCGAGCTGCTGGCCGCCGGCTGTCTGCACGGCGACTGCCTGACGCTGACCGGGCAGACGCTGGCCCAGGCGCTGCAGGGCGGGCCGCGCGCCGACGGCCGCGTCGTGCGCGCCCACGACGCGCCGATCCTGCCCACCGGCGGGCTGGTCGTGCTCAAGGGCAACCTCTGCCCCGACGGCGCGCTGCTGAAGGTGGCGGGCCTGAAATCGCTGCGCTTCGACGGACGCGCGCGCGTCTTCGAGACCGAGGAGGACTGCTACCGCGCCGTCGCCGCGCGCGCCTACCAGCCCGGCGAGGTGCTCGTGATCCGCAACGAGGGCCCGCGCGGCGGCCCCGGCATGCGTGAGATGCTGAGCGTGACGGCGGCGATCTATGGCCAGGGCATGGGCGAGCAGGTGGCGCTGCTGACCGACGGGCGCTTCTCCGGCGCCACGCGCGGCATGTGCATCGGCTACGCGAGCCCCGAGGCCGCGGCGGGCGGGCCGATCGCGCTCGTGCGCGACGGCGACCGCATCACGGTCGACGCCGTGGCCGGCAGCCTCGAGCTGCACGTCGGCGCCGATGAGCTGGCGGCGCGCCGCGCCCGCTGGAGCCCCTTCGATCGCGGCCGGCTGGCCGGCGCGCTCGAGAAGTACGCGCGCCTGGTGGGCCCGACGCACGAAGGCGCGGTCACCCACGCCGGCGCCGCGGAATGGCCTTACGAGGCGCCCGAGGCCGACGACGAGCGCGCCGGCGCCGCCGCCGGGCGCGGGGTGGCGCCGTGAAGCTCGCCTTCTGCGGCCTGGGCCTGATGGGCGCGCCCATGGTGCGGCGCCTGCTCGCGGCCGGCCACGAGGTGCGGGTGTGGAACCGCACCGCCGCCAAGGCCGCGCCGCTGCTCGCGCTGGGCGCGGAGGCGGCGGCCACCCCCGCGCAGGCCGCGGCCGGGGCCGACGGGGTGCTGATGTGCCTGTTCGATGCCGCCGCCGCCGAGGCCGTCGTGTTCGGGCCGGAGGGCGTGGCCGCCGCGCCAGGCCTGCGCTGGCTCGCCGACCACTCGACGATCGACCCCGACGCCACGCGTGCGCTGGCCGCGCGCCTGGCGCGCGAGCGCGACGCCGACTGGCTAGACGCCCCGGTCTCGGGCGGGGTGGCCGGCGCCGAGGCCGGGACGCTGGCCATCATGGTCGGCGGCGAGGCGCGGCACCTGGACCAGGCGAGCGCGGCCCTGCGCGCCTACGCCGGCAACGTCACGCACATGGGCCCGCCGGGCGCCGGCCAGGCGACCAAGCTGTGCAACCAGACCATCGTGGCCACCACCGTGCTCGCGATCGCCGAGGCCGTGGGCTTCGCGCGGCGCAACGGCATCGCGCTCGAGCGCCTGCCCGCGGCCCTGGCCGGGGGCTGGGCCGATTCCCGCCCCCTGCAGGTCTTCGTGCCGCGCATGGCGCAGGCCCAGCCCGAGATCATCGGCGCCCTGTCGACCATGCTCAAGGATGTCGACACGGTCATGGCCGTCGCGCGCGACCGTGGCGCGCCGATGCCGCTGGTGGCCCAGGTGCAGCAGCTGCTGCGGCTGGCCGCGGCCGCCGGCCTGGCCGAGGCCGAGCTGTCCGCGGTCGTGAGCCTGGTCTGGCCCGAGCAGCGCGAGGCCTTCCTGCGCCAGGCGGCACGCTGAGGACCGGGCGGCAGCGGGACGGCGACGATGGCGAAACCCGACATGGCGCAACCCCGGCACGTGCTCGTCACCGGTGCCGATGGTTACCTCGGGCGCCTGCTGGTGCGGCGCCTGCTCGGGCGGGTGGACGGGCCGCCCGAAGGCTTCGGCCGGCTCGGCCCGGGCACCATGCTGACACTGGTGGACCGCGGCTTCGGCGCCGGGCATCCTGCAGACGCGGTGCCCGCCGCCGCGCCCGCGGTGCGGCGCGTCGCCTGCGACCTGCGCCAGGCGCAGGCCCTGGCCGCGGCGCTGCCCATGCCGCCCGACCTCGTCTTTCACCTCGCCGGCATCACGAGCCGCCAGGCCGAGGACGACTGGACGCTCGGCATGCAGGTCAACCTGGCGGCCACGCTGGGCCTGCTAGAGGCGCTGCGGGCGCTGGCGCCCGCAGGCGACCGGCCTCCCGTGTGGGTGCAGGCCAGCTCGATCGGCGTGTTCGGCGTGCCCTTGCCCACCGCCGTCGACGACGACACCGCCGTGGCGCCGACCCTCAGCTACGGCACCGCCAAGCGCATGGTCGAGCTGCTGCTGGCCGACGCCACGCGCCGCGGCTGGGTCGACGCGCGCTCGCTGCGCCTGCCCAGCGTGGTCGCCCGGCCGGCTGCGCCCGACGGCGCGCTGTCGGCCTTCGCCAGCGACCTGATCCGCGAACCCCTGGAGGGCCGCGACTACACCTGCCCCATCGGCCCCGAAGGCACGCTGTGGCTGCTGTCGGGGGCCACCTGCGCCGAGCAGCTGCTGCACGCCGCCACCCTGCCGGCCGGCGGGCTGCCGCCGGGCCGGGCCTGGACCCTGCCCGCGCTGCACGCCCGCGTCGACGAGGTGGTGCAGGCCCTGGGCCGGCGGCATGGCGCGGCCACCGCCGCGCGCGTGCGCTACCGGCCCGACCCCGCGCTGCACGCGCAGTTCGCCCGCTGGCCGCCGCTGCGCACACCGCTGGCCGACCGGCTGGGCTTCCGCCACGACGGCACGCTGGAGCGGCTGCTCGAGCGCGCCCTGGCCGCATGAGAAGCCGCCGTGCCCGCCATCGGACCCGCCACAACGACGCCCCTGGCGCCCCAGTCGGCCCCCAGGCTCTTCCGCCACGCCTTCCCCACCAACCTGCACCGAGGAGATTCCCGATGAAGAACCGATGGACCACCACCCTCGCCGGCCTGTTCATGGCCGCGGCGACCTTTACCGTCGCGCCCGCCGCGGCCCAGCCCAAGCCCGTGGAGCTGACCTTCTCGGTCTGGATCCCGGCGTCGCACGTGCTGGTGTCGAACTTCATGATGCCTTGGGGCAAGGAGGTCGAGAAAGCCACCGAAGGCCGGGTCAAGGTGAACTTCCTGCCCAAGGCCGTCACCAACCCGGCGGGCCACTACGACGCGGTGCGCACCGGCGTCGTCGACCTGGCCTTCATCTCGCACTCCTACTACCCGGGGCGCTTCGACCTGATGAAGTTCGCCATCCAGCCCTTCTCGGGCAATTCGGCGCAGTCGACCTCGGTGGCCGCCTGGCGCATGTACGACAAGTACCTGCGCGGCGCCAACGAGCACCGCGGCGTGCGCCTGCTGGGGGTCTACGGGCACGGCCCGGGCGGCGTGTACACCAGCAACCGCAAGGTCGAGAAGATCGAGGACTTCGAGGGCCTGAAGGTGCGCATCGGCGGCGGCATCCAGGCGGACATCGCGAACGCGCTGAAGATCAACGCGGTGGTCAAGCCCGCGCCCGAGTCCTACGAGCTGATGAGCACCGGGGTCGTCGACGGCGTGTTCTTCCCGCCCGAGTCGATCACCTCCTTCCGCATCGAGGGCGCGATCAAGAACGCGACGGTGTTCCCCGGCGGCCTGTACTCCGACGTCCACGGCATCATCATGAACGAGCAGGCCTTCGCGCGCCTGTCCGAGGCCGACCGCGCCATCGTGCTGCGCCTGTCGGGCGAGAACATCGCGCGCATGGGCGGCAAGGCCTGGGGCGAGGCCGACACCGCGGCACTGGCCGCGCTGAAGGCCAAGAACGTCAACTTCATCCAGGCCAGCCCCAAGCTGGTGGCCGACATCCGCGCCCGCACGGCCGCGTTCGAGAAGAACTGGCTCGACGCCGCGAAGGCGGCCAACATCGACGGGCCGAAGGTGCTGGCCGAGTTCCGCGCCGAGCTCAAGCGCCTCGAGGGCGGCAATTGAGGACCGTGCCGCCAAGGCGGGCCCGCCGCGCGGCGCCGGGGCTGCGATGAGCGCGCGGCCCCGCGCCTTCCATGAACGGGTGCGCGACGCGGCGCAGTGGCTGCTGCGCCGGCTGGCCGAGGTCACACTGGCCGGGCTGGCGCTGCTGACGCTGGTCGACGTGCTCGGCCGCTACGTGTTCTCCTTCCCGGTGCGCGGCGCGGTCGAGATGACCGAGCTGCTGATGGTGGGCGTCATCTTCAGCGGCATCGTGCTGGCCACGCAGCGGCGCGAGCACGTCGTCGTCGACCTGCTCGCGCTGCCGCAGCGCTCGGGGCTGCGCAGGCTGCAGCAGGGCGCGGGCATCGCGCTGGCCACCGCCATCAGCGGGCTGCTGGGCGCGGTCACCTGGAGCCGGGCCCTGTCGGCGCTGGACTTCGGCGAGCGCACCACCATCCTCGGCGTGCCGCTGGCGCCGATGGTGTTCTTCATGAGCGCGATGCTGTGGCTGAACGCGCTCGTCAACGCGGCGCATCTCTGGGAGATCGCGCGCGGCGGGCCGGTGGAGCTGGCACGCCCGTCCACGGACCCTGAGGAGTCCACCCCATGACCGAGGCCTTGATCGGTTTCGGCGCGATCCTCGTGCTGATGCTGCTGCAGGTGCCGCTGGCCTTCGCGATGGCCCTGGTGGGGCTGGCCGGCGTGGCCTGGATCCGCAACTGGCCCTCGGCCTACTCGATGGCCGGCGCCGTCGTGTTCGAGAGCGGCTTCCAGTACCTGCTGTCGGTGGTGCCGCTGTTCGTGCTGATGGGCAACCTCGTCACGCAGGCGCGGCTTTCGCGCGAGCTCTACGCCGCGGCGCACGCCTTCGTCGGCCACCGGCGCGGCGGGCTGGCCCTGTCGACCATCCTCGCCTGCGGCGGCTTCGGCGCGGTCTGCGGCTCGAGCCTGGCGACGACGGCGACGATGGCCAAGGTCGCCTACCCCGAGATGCGCAAGCTCGGCTACAGCCCGGCGCTGGCCGGCGGCACCATCGCCGCCGGCGGCACGCTGGGCATCCTGATCCCGCCCTCGGTGGTGATGGTCGTCTACGCGATCCTGACCGAGCAGAGCATCGGCAAGATGTTCGCCGCCGGCATCCTGCCGGGGCTGCTGGCGATCGTGCTGTACATGGCCGCCGTGCGCTGGGTCACCTGGCGCCGCCCGCAGGACGGGCCGCCCGGCCAGCACACACCCTGGCCGGGGCGCTGGGCCGCGCTGCGTGACGTCTGGGGCGTGGCTGCGCTGTTCCTGCTGGTGATGGGCGGCATCTACGGCGGCGTCTTCACCTCGACCGAGGCTGCGGGCATCGGCGCGTGCGGCGCCTTCCTCTTCACCTGGTGGCGCGGGCGCCTGACGTGGCCGGTGCTGTCGCAGGTGCTCATCGAGTCCGCGCGCACCACCGGAATGCTGTTCCTCGTGCTGATCGGCGCGCTGCTGTTCGCCAACTTCATCAACTTCACCTCGCTGCCGCGCGAGCTGCAGGAGATGGTGAAGCACTTCGAGGTCCACCCGATCGTGGTGATCGTCGCCATCTGCGCCATCTACATCGTGCTCGGCTGCCTGCTGGAGAGCATGTCGATGGTGCTGCTGACGGTACCGGTGTTCTACCCGCTGGTGCAGCACCTGGGCTTCGACCTCGTCTGGTTCGGCATCATCGTCGTCGTCGTCGTCGAGATCAGCTTCATCACGCCGCCGGTCGGGCTGAACGTGGCGGTGCTGAAGAGCCTGCTGCCCGGGGTGTCGATGCGCACGCTGTTCGCCGGCGTGACCCCGTTCGTCGTCGTCGACATCGTCCGCCTCGCGCTGCTGATCGCCTTCCCGGGCATCGTGCTGCTGCTGCCGCGCTACCTGGGCTAGTCCCGCCCGCGCGCCGGGTCCGGGCGTTGCGGCGCAGCCGCGCTGTCGATAATCCCGGGCCGGCGCGGGCATGACGCGTCGGCCCCCCGATGCCCGCCATCCCTACCCTCGCTGCCGCCCACCGCCTGCTCGCCGTCACCGTGCTCGGCTTCGCCTCGGGCCTGCCGCTGGCGCTCACGGGGCAGGCGATGCAGGCCTGGCTGACGGCCGACGGGGTGGACCTGGCGACCATCGGCTTCCTCAGCCTCGTGGGCCTGCCCTACACCTTCAAGTTCCTGTGGGCGCCGCTGATGGACCGCTTCGACCTGCCGCTGCTGGGCCGGCGGCGCGGCTGGCTGGTGCTGACGCAGCTGGCGCTGGCGGCGGCGCTGCTGGCGCTGTCGGCGGCCTCGCCGCAGGAATCGATCCGCGTGTTCGCGCTGCTGGCGGTGACGGTGGCCTTCGTCTCGGCCTCGCAGGACGTCGTCGTCGACGCCTACCGCACCGACCTGCTCCCCGCGCGCGAGCGCGGGCTCGGGGCCTCGCTCAACGTCATGGGCTACCGGCTGGCGATGATCGTCTCGGGCGGCCTCGCGCTGATCTGGACCGACGCGGCCCAGGGCGGCGGCTGGGACTGGCCCGCGGTCTACCGGCTGATGGCGCTGCTGATGGCCGGTGCGGCGCTGGCCTCGGCCACGCTGCTGCCGCGCCTGGCGCCGCTGCCGCCCGCGCCGGATGCCGCGGCGGCGCCCGCCAGCGCGCGCCAGGACCTGCTCGGTTTTGCCGCTGTGCTCGCCGCGGTGGCGCTGGGCGTGGTGCTGAGCGACCTCTACGCTCGGCCCTTGGCGCAGGCGCTGGCCGGCGGCTGGCTCGAGTCCACCGCGCTGCCGGCGGCGCTGCAGCGGCGCTGGGTCGAGCTGATCGCGCTGCTGCTGGGCATCGCCTTCACGCTGCCGCTGGCGGCCTGGGCGGCGCGGCGCGCTCGCTTCGTCACCCTGCTCGACGGGCTGCGCAACTACTTCGCGCAGCCGGGGGCCGCGGCCTTCCTGCTGTTCATCGTGCTCTACAAGCTCGGCGACGCCTTCGCCGGCTCGCTGATGACGCCCTTCCTGCTCAAGGGCATGGCCTACGCGCCGGCCGAGGTGGGCGTGGTCAACAAGGTGATCGGGTTGTGGCTGACGATCGGCGGCGCGCTGCTCGGCGGCGCGTTGATGGTGGCCCTCGGCCTGTGGCGCGCCTTGCTGGCCTTCGGCGTGCTGCAGATGGCCAGCAACCTGGGCTTCTGGTGGCTGGCCGTCGGCGGCAAGGGCATGCTGCCGGGCCTCGTGATCCCGGCCTTCGACTGGGGCTTCGTCTCGCTGGCCACGGCAGCGCCGGTGGACGGCGGGCTGCTGCTGGTGGTGGCCTTCGAGAACATCAGCGGCGGCATGGGTACAGCCGCCTTCGTCGCCTTCCTGATGAGCCTGTGCAACCAGCGCTTCACGGCCACGCAGTTCGCGCTGCTGTCGGCCTTCGCCTCGGTCGGCCGCGTCTGGGTGGGCCCGCTGGCCGGGGTGCTGGCCGAGACCATAGGCTGGCCGACCTTCTTCGTCGTGAGCACGGTCGCAGCGCTGCCGGCCTTGGCGATGCTCTGGTGGCTGCGCGCCACGGTGCGGGCGCTGGAAGCCCCGGCGCGCCCCCGCGGCGCGGTGGACGATTGAGAGCACCCGCCATGTGGATCAAGGAAACCGGGGGCGACCCTGCGTCCTCGACAGACGCTGAGCAGATGGCGCTGCGCCAAGGCGAGGCCGAAGCGGCGCTCACGGAGGGGGTTGGCGCGCCACGCCGCCTTCGACGGCCCTGAACATTCCGAGGACGGCACCATGCTGACCGACACCTTCGAAGTCCTGGACGAACGCTTCCTGCGCTACGCCCCCGGCAACGTGCACCTGGAGCAGCTCCACACCGGGTGCCGCTGGGCCGAGGGCCCGGTGTACTTTCCTGCCGGGCGCTACCTGCTGTGGTCTGACATCCCGAACGACCGCGTCATGCGCTGGGACGAGAACGACGGCTCGGTCTCGGTCTTCGAGCAGCCGGCCTGGCACCCCAACGGCCACACCCGCGACCTGCAGGGCCGGCTCGTCAGCTGCGAGCACCGCGGCCGCCGCGTCTCGCGGACCGAGCACGACGGCTCGCGCACCGTGCTGGCCTCGCACCACGAGGGCCGGCGTCTGAACTCGCCCAACGACGTCGTCGTCAAGTCCGACGGCAGCGTCTGGTTCACCGACCCGACCTACGGCATCGACTCCGACTACGAGGGCGACGCCGCGCCCTCGGAGATCGGCGGCTCGCACGTCTACCGCATCGACCCGGACGACGGCCGTCTGGACGCCGTCGTCACCGACATGTCCAAGCCGAACGGGCTGGCGTTCTCCCCGGACGAACAGTGGCTCTACGTCGTCGACACCGGCATCTCGCACGCGCCGGACGGGCCGCGCCACATCCGCCGCCACCGCGTGCAGGCAGACGGCCGGCGCGTCGGCCGCGGCGAGGTCCTGGCCACCTGCTCGGTGGGCCTGTTCGACGGCCTGCGAGTGGATGTCGACGGCAACCTCTGGGCCGGCGCCGGCGACGGGGTGCACTGCCTCGCGCCCGACGGCACGCTCATCGGCAAGATCCGCGTGCCCGAGGTCGTCGCCAATGTCTGCTTCGGCGGCCCCAAGCGCAACCGGCTGTTCATCTGTGCCACGCGGTCTCTGTACGCGGTCTACCTGAAGGCCCGGGGCGCCGCGGCCTGATGCCGGTGTGCGTTCGGACGGGCATTTCAGGCGCCCGAGAATCGCGGTTCACCCGCTCGCGCCCATGCCCAGCCTCAGTCTCGACGACCTGCGCCGCCACGCCGTGGCCCGCAGCCTGTTCGCGCCCACGTCCCTGGGCGAGGCCGTGCAGCGCCTGGGCGGCTTCGTGCAGGCCGACCCCCTGCGTGCGCCCGCGCGGGCGCAAGACCTGAGCTTGCGCCACCGCGTGCGCGGCTACCGGGTGGGTGACCTGGAGCGCCGCTACCCGCGCAGTGGTCTGCAAGAGGACTTCTTCATCAACTACGGCTTCGTCACACCGGGCCTGCGGGCGCTGATGCACCCGCGCCGCGCCCGGCGCACATGGGACGCCACCCGCCAGCGCCAGGCCGGCGAGGTGCTGGCGGTCGTCGCCGAGTTGGGCGAAGCCCATCCGGCTGCTGTGGACGCTGCGCTCGGGCAGGGCAAGGTCAGGAACTGGTTCGGCGGCGACAGCCGCTTGTCCACCGAGCTGCTGGACGGCCTGCACTACCGGGGCCTGCTCGACGTGGTGCGCCGCGACCAGGGGACCCGCGTTTACGCGCTCGCCGCGCCCTGGACACCGCCCGCCGACCCGCAGGCGGCGATGGACGCGATGGCCGATGCCCTGGTGCAAAAGTACGCGCCCTTGCCCGCCGCCACGCTGTCGCAGCTGATCTCGATGCTCTACGCCGCCGCCTACCAGTGGGTGGGCTTGCGCAAGGTCACGCTGGCTCGCGCCAAACAGCGCCTGGAGCACGCCCGCGTGGACGGCACCGACTGGTTCTGGCCAGCCCACGAATCGCCGGCCGAGGGCTGGCGCATCCCCAGCCAAGTGCGCCTGCTCGCCCCCTTCGACCCCGTGGTGTGGGACCGACGGCGCTTCGAACAGCTGTGGGGCTGGGCCTACCGCTTCGAGGCCTACACCCCAGCCGCGAAACGCGTGCGCGGCCATTACGCCCTCCCCCTGCTGTGGCGTGACCGCGTCATCGGCTGGAGCAATTTGCAATGGCGCGACGGCGCTCTGCGCGCGGAGTTGGGCTATGCCAGCGGCCACGAGCCCCGCGAGCCCGGCTACGCCGATGCCCTGCAACACGAACTCGACCGATTCACCACCTTCATGGCCCCTTCTTCCGCACCCCGGCCATGACTCGACGCCCCGTCGACTTCCTGCTCGGCACCCCGGGCTGCTGAGATCTGGCCTGCGGCCCGCGTGGGCCGCCCTGGCGGCCTAGAGAAAACCCCGAAACAGCGCGGCCGGCGCAGGCCCTAGAGTCCGGCGCTCCCGTGCCGCCGGCCGCGCTTCGCCTCCTGCGGCCCCGGTGTGTCGCGGTCTGGCCGCGGCCGGACGCATCCTTCCCTCCTGCGCCATGCAGCCCTCTTCATCGCACGTGCTCATCGTCGGCGCCGGCCCGGTTGGCCTTGCCCTGGCCCATGGCCTCGGGCTGGCCGGGGTGGACGTCACGCTCATCGAGCGCGAAGCCGCGGTCTCCCGCCAGTTGCGCGCCTCCACCTTCCACCCGCCCACGCTCGACATGCTCGACGCCTGGGGCGTGACGCCGGAGCTCCTGGCGCAGGGCCGCGTCACGCCGGTCTGGCAGATCCGCCTGCACGAGACCGGCGAGCACGTCGACTTCGATCTCTCGGTGCTCGGCGACGAGACGGCCCACCCCTACCGCCTGCAGTGCGAGCAGGCGGTGCTGAGCGAGGCCCTGGAGCGTCGCCTGCGCCTGCTGCCGGGGGTCCGCATGCTGCGCGGGGTC
>Ga0164293_10003849_pt1 | contig 12829 bp, 8 predicted proteins | sample GEODES118metaG_FD_111487 | JGI IMG/M metagenome (GOLD analysis project Ga0164293, IMG submission 111487) | Eutrophic lake water microbial communities from Lake Mendota, Wisconsin, USA - GEODES118 metaG | ecosystem: Environmental > Aquatic > Freshwater > Lake | place: USA: Lake Mendota, Wisconsin... | reverse complement strand
TTTAAATACTACTATGCTTTATTTAATAAGATTAAACAGACCAATCATGGGGCGTTATTAAGTACCAGAATTAGGATACCAGATTACGCAAAATTATTTATTGTTTTCAAAGCAAAAATTAGAGCAAGCTTAAATTTGTTATAGTACCTTTACATTATTAAATCTTATTGTATGATTTTCTTAATTTCTATGTTATTGACTTTTGCCATTATGGAAGGTGTTACTTGGTTAACGCATAAATATGTCATGCATGGTTTTTTATGGTATTTACATGAAGATCATCATCAGCCTACTGGCCATATTTTTGAAAAGAACGATGCATTCTTCTTGATCTTTGCACTTCCTAGTATGGCATGTATTTTTTATGGTACATTCAATGCTATGCCATGGTTATCGGGCATTGGAACAGGTGTTGCCATGTATGGATTGGCTTATTTTATTGTACACGAAGTGATCATTCATCAGAGAATTAAATGGTTTACAAAATCAAATAATCGATATATCAAAGCCATTCGTTGGGCACACAAAATGCACCACAAACATTTAGGTAAAGAAGAGAGTGAAAGTTTTGGTATGCTAATTGTAGCGAAAAAATATTGGGATAAAGTAAGACGTGACGAAATGATACAAAAAAATGGATAACGCATTGCAAGTCCAAAATAAATATGATTATATAATAGCCGGTGCTGGATGTGCCGGCTATTCTTTGTTATACCATTTATTGCAGGATCCTATACTAAGCCAAAAAAAGATTTTGGTGGCGGATGCTAATTTTAATAAAGGCAACGACCGAACTTGGTGTTTTTGGGAAGACAGCGCAGGGCCCTTTGAATCTATTGTTTGTAAAAAATGGTCCAATATAGAAGTATTAAAAGGTGCGATGCATCGTTACTTACCAACTGCTCCTTTTGAATACAAAATGATTCAAGGGATTGATTTTTACCAATTTATTAGTGCTTTTGCAAAGGGTTTTGAAAATGTAGAATGGGTTGCTTCAAAGATCTTGACTATTGACTCCATCAACGCCAACAGCGCAAGGGTCAGTTGGGAAGGGGGTGCTGCAATTGCAGACTATGTATTTTCAAGCATCAACGGGGAGCGCATCCAATCAACACTTTGGCAACATTTTAAAGGTATTGTAGTGGAGTTTGATACCCCTGTTTTTGATGAGCATATTGCAAGATTAATGGACTTTAATGTGCCTCAAATGGATGCAACTGCTTTTATGTACCTGCTTCCTTTAACAGATAAAAAAGCCTTGGTGGAGTATACTTTATTTTCACCTTCCATTTTGGTGGAGTCAAAATATGATACGGTATTGAATGTTTATATGGAGGAACATTACAAAGGACAAGCGTATCAAATTCAACATACCGAAATGGGTGCTATACCAATGACTTCTAAAAAATTGACATCCAATCATGGCGCGGTTGTTTCAATAGGCACCATGGGTGATGCAGTTAAGGCAAGTACAGGTTATGCTTTTCAATTTATTCAACAGCAAACACAGCAAATTGTAAATCAATTAAAATTGAATCAAGCCTTAAATCCAGCCGTACATCATACAAGACATCAATTTTACGATGCAGTTTTATTGTATATTCTGGAAAATCAAAAAATGGCAGGCGATGAAATATTCGCACGTATTTTTAAGAAAAATAGTGCAGCCACTGTTTTTAAATTCTTATCCAATACATCTAATTTAATGGAGGATATACGGATTATGCTAAGTCTTCCTACTTCTATTTTCCTACCTGCGGCTATTAAAGTAATGTTTCGACGGTAGATGGTTCTCGAAATCTGCTAGAATACACTAATTTTATACTATGGCCTTGTCGTACAATGGTTAGTACAAGCGTTTCCGAAGCGCTAAATCCCAGTTCGATCCTGGGCTTGGCTACAATTTATCTTTAGTTTCAGAGATATCATTTAATTTTAAACATCATGTTATTGTTTATTACCATATTAGGTTTTATTCTCTCCTTATTATTGCTCATCAATATTAAGGAGTCTAATAGAGTGAATCTGTTTTTATTCTTTTTTTTCTTAATTAATAATTTATATTCTCTTGCACATTATGCTACAATTTATTCTGGAAGCAAATCAATGATTGCCATTTTACTAGTCAATTTTACACCATTATTTTTATTGACAGGGCCAATGCTTTTTTTTTATGTGAGAGGTGTATTAAGAGATGATTATAAATTTATAAAATTTGATTGGTTACATTTTATCCCCGCCTTTATTTTACTAATCAATATATTCCCGCATTTGTTTTCAAGCTATGAGTATAAATTATCTTTTGCGGAAAGAGTATTAATGAATCCAACAGAGATTTTAAATAATATTAACTTATTTGTACCATCTACATTTAATTTTTTTTTAAGACCTATTATAGGTTTAATTTATGTTGGTGTATGTATAAGATTGATGTTATTAAAGTTTAAATTTGAGAAGCCAGAAAATAAACAGTCTTTATTAATTTATAGATGGCTAAGTTTATTAATTTTCAATACTTTACTTTTATATGTCAGTTTCTTAATATTTACTATTTTTTCTTTTCAATCCTTGGACTATAAAATTGCAGAGGTGAAGGGGTATTATTTCTTGAACATTTCTTTGATTGGATTGGTCTTATTTAATACTACTTTATTATTCTTTCCAAATATTTTATATGGGTTACCTCAACTTGATTTTTTACTAGCAAAAAGTTCTAGACCACAATCTTCAGAACCCGAACCTAAAAGGGTGTCAAAAAGTTTTGAAATTTCTGAAGAAAAATTACAATTATTGCATAACAAAATTGAAACCTATTGCCTAGCTAAGCCCTATTTGGACCCAGAATTTAGCTTATCCATTATGTCTGCAAATACAGATATACCGGTGCACCATTTGAGTTATTACTTCAATGAACACTTGAATATTAATTTTAATACGTGGAAAAACGACCATAAAATCAATTTTGTCATTGAGCAAATCATAAAAGGCAATAATGAAATACTTACTTTAGATGCCCTAGCAAAACAAGCTGGTTTTGGATCAAGGACTACTTTTTTCAATGCTTTTAAACAAAAAACAGGTCTTACTCCTTCTGAGTACCTCAATAGATAGATTTTTATCTAAACTTTGTTCAGGTTTTATAAATCTGTACAATCTTGACTAACCTAAATCTAGACATTAGTCTGCAATATTCTAATTTGCGCCGCCTCAGCGCTTGCGCATAGTTTTTCCATATCGGTAAGAGCTATTTTATATTTAGAATAATTATATATGAATTGCAGATTTTTAGTATTATTTTTTTTGTTAATGTGTCAAGTAGCTGGTTTGAATGCCCAATCTACTACTGTAATGAAAGACACTGTATCATCCAAAGGGCAAAAGAAGTTTTTGGCTTTTAAAAAAGTCGCTGCAGCCAATGTGGTTAAATTCAGAAAACAATTTACTAAAACCTGGAACAAAGCCTTTGTAGATTTTAAGGACAATGATGTGATGTTGATGGCAGGTATGAATTTTTCAAAGCAAAATATTCGTGCCAATGATTACACTTCCCCCTTTATTTATGCAGTTGAACAAAAAAATGTGTACAAACCAGGTTTTGTTGCTGGTGTTAGGGTGGATGGAAAATACAAAGACAAATATCCCTACGCATTAGCTTTTACTTTAAACAAATATGCAGCGGGTGTAAACTATAAAGAAACCAAACCTGTTGAACCATTTTTAGGCGACTTTTCCAACTTTAAAGCGACAGAACAATCACTAAGTTTAAATATGACAGCCTTGTATAAGAAACTCATCCCTGTTTCTAAACTCATCCCTATTGCTGACAGTTCAAAATATAAATTTTACGTAGTGGCTGGTCCAAGTTTGGATATACGATTATCTAGACAAGGAATAGATAATCAAGTGAATCAAAACTATAGAAAAATGTTTTTAAGAGCACATCTAGGTATTGAGTTTGATAATAATTCCTTGTACACTATTTTCTTTCACTACAAACAAAGCTTACACTCTGTAACCAAATCCCCTATTCAAACTGGTTTGAATAATTTTGATTTGGGCATGTTGATCAAAGCAAGCGATTTGTTCTAAACACAAAAGAATTCAACAATGAAAAAATTTATAAAATATACCATCCTGTTTTTATTTAGTTTACTTAGTTTAACACAGCTAACAAGTTGCAGCAAGGATAATAGTGGAGCAGAGATTAATTTATCTTATCAAATGCTATCTGATAAAACATGGTACTTGGATTATAGCATCACCGGAACAAGCAAAAGATCTTATGTAGGACAGTCTACCTATTTCATAGATTTTTTAAAGAACAAAACTACTAAAGATTCCGATGGTTTAAATGGAACCTATACTGTCGAAAAAGTTGGAAAGTTTTTGCAAATTCATGTTCAAGCAAAAACAAGCAGTACCAATACCGTAGAATATATCTACAATATAGAATCTATTGGTAGTCAAAATCTTATTTTATTTTATACTTTGACAGGCGCGACCATCCCAACAAAGTTTTACTTCAGTACAAATAAATAATATGAAAAAAATTATTTTATTTATTAGTTGTACGCTTTTTTATATAGTGACTTCTGCACAAACAGGTCATTTCATTATGAGTTCAGTTGGTGTTTTGCCTGGAACAGAAAGCAATGGGATGGCGATTCAGTTTAATAGCATAACAAAATGTATAGATGTACAATCAGGACTTGCAGTTTTGAATGCGCCAAGAGGTAATGGACAATTTGCAATGAATTGTGAAGTCACAATGAAGATAAATAGCTTAGGTGTAAGACTATTTCCAAATCCCGTGAATCATTTTTCAAAAATAAAATTAAATAATACACCTCCTTTGACAGAGACTTTTAGTTTAAGTATTTGGACAACAGAAGGTGCATTAATAAGATCACAAAAAGAAACTGGGTATAATTTATTCCAAGGTTTAAATATAGATCTAAGTGGTTTAACAAATGGGGCCTATATCCTTAAAATAGAATCCCAAAATTATATGGATGCAATAAAATTTATAAAAGCGAATTAAAATAAAAGATTTTGAAAAGAAATAGTATGAAGCAATATTTAAAATGTAAGATCTCATTTGTTTTTGTAGTAATGGCGACTTTGTTCCAAAGTCAGTTGTTTGCACAAACCCCAGCAAGTGGTATCATTTTTCAAGCAGTTGCTAGAGATCAGTATTCTAATCCAGCAAAAGACAGAAAAATATTTGTACAATCAAGTATTATTCAAAACACAGTTTCTGGTGTGAAAGTGTTGATAGAAGAGCATGAAACAAATACAGATGCATCTGGTGTTTTTAGCATCAGTGTAGGAAATGGAAAAAGAATTGGAGGTACAGTGACGTCCTTAGGTTTAATTGATTGGGGACAAGGGCCTTATTATTTAAATTTAAAAATTGCAATTAGCCCAATGGCTCCAGTAACGGGTTGGGATTATACAAAAGATTTAATTGACTTAGGAACTTCTCCTTTTGGGAGTGTTCCTTATGCATTGTATGCGGGTAATGTGTTTGGATTAGATAAAAAATTAAATATCTCAGATAGTGCAAAATATGTAACGCCTACTCAGTTGGCTGCAAAAACTTTTGATCAAACACCATTGTTGAATTCTATTGCAACAAAATTAAATATTTCAGATAGTACAAAATATGTGACGCCTACTCAGTTAGCTGCAAAAACATTTGATCAAACACCTATTTTAAATTCAATTTCAACAAAATTAAATATTGCGGATAGTTTAACAAAGTATGTAACGCCTAAGCAATTAGCTGCAAAGACATTTGATAGTACAGCCATCTATAATCAATTGGCATTAAAAGCAAACGATGCCTCGGTGACTACTGCATTAGGTTTAAAAGCAAATGCAACAGATGTAACAACTGCATTAGGTTTAAAAGAAAATAGTGCAAATAAGAGCATTGATCTTACAGTTGACGCTAGTTCAAATACAAAGTATCCTTCAGTAAAATCGGTTAAGGATTACGTGGATTTACAAGTTGCATCAAGTATTGCAACAATCGTTGATGCTGGTCCTACAGTAAAAGGTAAGATTCAATTGTCTGGTGATTTAACTGGGACAGCTGCTTTACCTACCATTGCAAATAATGCAGTGACGACTACAAAAATCGCAGACGGCAATATCACCAATGCAAAATTGGCAACTGGAATAGATGCAACAAAAATTACTGGTGACATTGCAGGAAAAGCATCAAATGTAACAGGAACTGTAGGCGTATTAAATGGTGGAACAGGAGCGACTTCTGCTGCAGCTGCAAGAACAAATCTAGGTTTAGTGATAGGAACTGATGTGCAAGCGCCTTTGAGTTTTACTGCACCTTTAGTAAAGAATGCAAACACAGTAAGTATGACTCAAGCTACAACAAGTGTAGATGGTTATATAAGTGCTGCAGATTTTACAGGTTTTAATAATAAAATTGATGCAACTCAAAAAGCAGCAAATAATGGAGTTGCTACCTTAGGTAATGATGGAAAAATCCCATCAAACCAAATTCCGGCCATATCTTTTCAAAGTGCAGTAGTTGTGAATAGTCAATCAGCAATGTTATCACTATCAAGTGCAGTAGTGGGAAGTATTGCAATACGAACAGATGCCAACAGAAACTATGTCTTAAGCGCAGCACCTGCAAGTACCCTTTCAAATTGGATTGAATTAGCAACGCCGAGTTCGGTTACTAGCGTAAATGGTGCTACTGGACCAAATGTAAGTTTAACAACCAATGATGTAACCGAAGGGGTTACCAATAAATATTATACAGATGCAAGGGTGAGAGGGGCATTAAGTGCAGCTAGTCCATTAAGCTTTAATACAGCAACAGGCACTTTTAGTATGAGTGCAGCTTCTGCAAACAACAATGGTTATTTATCAGCTACAGACTTTACCACATTTAACAATAAGCAAAATGCATTAACTGCAGGAACTGATTATTTAGCACCTAATGGTAGTGCGATTGCTTTAACAAATTTTCCAACGCTTAATCAAAGCACAACAGGAAATGCAGCAACTGCTACAAAGCTAGCTGCAACAAAAAATATTAATGGTGTAGCATTTGACGGAAGTGCAAGTATTAATATTGATGCTGATGCAAATACTTTAACTGGGAATACATTAGCTAGTAATATCACAAGTTCTAGTTTAACAAGTGTTGGAACAATTACAACAGGCGTATGGAGTGGCACAACAATTGCTATTGCAAAAGGCGGAACTGGTGCGACAAGTGCAACAGGTGCTTTAACGAATTTAGGTGCTGAGCCAACCGCAAATAAAAGTAATGATATTTCAGGAGATGCAGCTTCAACAACAAAATTCCCTTCGGTAAAAGCAATCAAGGACTATGTAGATTTACAAAGTGCAAATGCTGGTGTAGCTGATAATAGTTTAACTTCTGCTAAAATAAGTGGAGCAATCGCAATTGCTAAAGGTGGAACTGGTGCAACAACTGCAGCAGATGCAAGAACAAATTTAGGATTGGTGATTGGAACCAATGTGATGGCTGCAAATGCAACAACAACTTTAACTGGCGATATAACAGGATCTGGTAATGGAAGTTTTGCAACAACAGTAAATTCGGTAGGAGGGATTACTGCTGCAACGATTGCAGGTTTGCCAACTTCAGTTGCAGCGAATACAACAAGTATTACGGCAAACACGACAGCAATTAATTCAGAAGCAACTACTGCGAGAGCAGCGGAGCTAGCATTGACCAATAGTATTAATGCAAATACAACAAGTATCACAGCAAACACAAATGCAATAAATACAAAGCAAACTGTATTAACTGCTGGGTCGGGTATTTCAATTAGTGGAGCCACTATTTCAGTAGCAGGCTTAACTACAAGTAATTTAGCAAGTAATGCAGCAATTACTAATGCTCAATTGGCAAATAATGCTACTACATTAGGTAATACTATAATGACATTGGGTGGCACAGTGACTTCTGTTACAGGCTTAAGTTCTGTAAATTCAACTGGATTTACAGGAGCATTAACAGGAAATGCTAGTACAGCATCAGCTTTAGCAACGGGAAGATCAATTTCAACAACAGGAGACATCACATATACAAGTGGAAGTTTTGATGGATCTGCCAATGTAACTGGAACAGCTACTTTAACAAATACTACAGTAACTGCTGGTTCTTATGGATCTTCTACTGCGATTCCAACTTTTACCGTAGATGCAAAAGGTAGATTAACAGCTGCAAGTACAGTAGGAATTATTGCGGGAGTCAATACATTGAATTATACTTCAGCGACTTCTTACGCAAATGGTGGATCTATTAGTGGAACAAGCTTAACCTTAGCAGCAGCGGACGGAACAAATCCAGGTTTGGTTTCAACAGGTGCTCAAACTATTGCTGGCGCAAAAACATTTAATAATGATATAACAGCCCCTAATTTTATAGGTAATTTAACTGGAAATATAACTGGCAATGCAACAACTGCATCCACCGCCGGAAATATTACAGCAACTTCAAATACAACAATCACTTCATTAGCAAATTTAAATACTGTTGGTACGATTATTTCAGGTATTTGGAGCGGAACAACAATTGCTTTATCAAAAGGAGGAACTGGAGCAACTACAGCTGCAGGCGCATTAACTAATTTAGGTGCGGAGGCAACTGCAAATAAAAGTACAGCAACTGATTTAGGAAGTACCAATCCAAGTGATATATTATTCCCATCTCAAAAAGCAGTTAAAACATATGTAGATGCTCAGGCTGCAGCGGCAGGTGTAGCTGATGGAAGTATTACCAATGCAAAATTAGCAGGAAGTATTGCCTCATCTAAACTAATTGGAACAGATATTACTACAGTTGGAACAATAACTACTGGTGTGTGGAGTGGAACAGCTATTGCAAATGATAAATTAGCAAATAGCGCATTAACAATAGGTTCAACCAATATTGCATTGGGTGCAACAACTTCTAGCTTGGCTGGATTAAGCACAGTGACTTCAACAAATTTTACAGGCGCATTAACTGGAAATGCATCTACTGCAAATGCGCTTGCAACAGGAAGAACAATTTCAACAACTGGTGATGTAACTTATACAAGTGGAAGTTTTGATGGGTCTTCTAATATAACAGGATCTGCAACACTTACGAATACAACAGTGACTGCTGGGTCATATGGATCATCTACAGCCATTCCAACATTTACAGTTGATGGCAAGGGAAGATTAACAGCGGCTGGTACTGTAGGTATTATTGCTGGAGTAAATACTTTAAATTATACCTCAACTACTTCATACGCTGCAGGTGGTACCATCAGTGGTACAAGTTTAACATTAGCAGCAGCGGACGGAACAAATCCTGGTTTGGTTTCAACAGGCGCTCAAACCATTGCTGGTGCGAAAACATTTAATAGTAATATCATTGGTAATTTATCAGGTAATGCGACTACGGCAACAACTGCTGGAAATATCACAGCGACATCAAATACATCACTAACCTCACTAGCTAACTTAAATACAGTAGGTACAATAACAACTGGTACCTGGAGTGGATCTGTAATTGGAAGCAATGTAGGGGGTGCAGGAACAGTGAGTGGATTAATGAAAGCTAATGGATCTGGTATAGTAAGTGCTGCAGTTGCAGGAACAGATTATCAATCACCTATTTCTTTAACTTCTTCAGGCAATTCGGGTGTAGCTACATTTACAAGTAATATTTTAAATATTCCAAACTATACATTAGCTGGATTAGGAGGTATAGGTTTATCGGGATTAAGTGCTACTGCACCATTAAGTTATAATAATGGAACGGGTGCGTTTTCAATACCTGCAGCTACTTCAAGTGCGAATGGTTATTTAACTAGTACAGATTGGACAACTTTTAATAATAAGCAAACTGCTTTAACAGCAGGCGCGGGTTCTGGTATTTCAATAAGCGGAGGAACTATTTCAGCTACAGGATTAACAACAAGTAATTTAAGTTCATCAGCAGGAATTACAGTAGATCAGTTAGCTACAAAAACGACTACTTTAGGATTAACAACAATGACTTTAGGCGGAACAGTCACTTCGGTAACAGGATTAACTTCTGTTAGCTCAACTGGATTTACCGGAGCGTTAACAGGAAACGCATCTACAGCTACCACATTAGCAACTTCTAGAAATATTAATGGAACAGCATTTAATGGAAGTGCAGATATTACGATCACTGCAGATGCAAATACTTTAACGGGTACAACTTTAGCAAGTAATGTGGTTAGCTCTAGTTTAACTAGTGTTGGTACAATTACAACTGGTGTTTGGAGTGGAACTGCAATTGCAATTGCTAAAGGAGGAACTGGTGCAACGACGAAGGCGGCAGCTTTTGATGCTTTATCACCAATGACAACTTCTGGTGATATTATTTATGGAGGCACAAGTGGAACAGGCACAAGACTTGCAAAGGGATCTGATGGTCAAGTCTTAACATTAGCTAGTGGACTTCCTTCTTGGTCAACAGTTTCTTCAGTAACTACTTTAGGGACATTTACAACAACTGCTTACACAAACGGAGGAAATATTAATGGGAATACACTAACCTTAAGTGCGGCAGATGGAACTAAGCCAGGTTTGGTTTCTACAGTTGCTCAGACAATTGCAGGCGCTAAAACATTCAGCGCTGATATCCTTATAAATAATGATGTTAGAGTTGGTAAAGGTGTTGCTGGAAACACCACAAATACAGTTATAGGTAAATTAGCATTGGGCGGCACATCAACTGTTGGAAATATTAACAATACGGCAATAGGTATTTCGGCAATGCAAAATTCAGATGGTACTGGATCTTATAATACAGCTGTTGGAGCAAATTCTGCTTTTTTTAACAATTCAGGTTCAAATAATACCTATTTAGGATATCAAACAGGGTATTATACTACTTCTGGAACGAAAAACGTTGCAATTGGATCAGGGGCACTATATGGTTCAACAACTGGCAATTATTTAACAGGTGCAGGGAACAATGCTATTGGTTTTGAAGCTATGAAAAATATCTCTACAACGGCAGCAGATAATATTGCTCTTGGACTTTCAGCTGGTGCAAATTTAACAACTGGAACTAAAAATATTTTTATTGGATCATTAGCTGGAAGTAGCTTTTCTACAGGTTCCTCGGCTAATTCTACAGGCCTAAACAGTGTTTTGATTGGATATGATGTTCGTCCAAATGGAAATGCTGAAACTAATGAAATTGTAATATCAGGATATAATGGAACTGCAGGAACTGTAGGTCTGGGATCAAATACCACATTAATTGGTTCTTCTGCTACAACCAATGCAAGAATTATGGGAGAATTGAACTTGCCAAGCACAACTGCATCAAGTTCAACAAATAGTGGAGCTTTGACTGTTGGTGGTGGAGCAGGTATCGCTGGAAATATTAATGTAGGAGGTACTGCAACAATTTCATCTACTTTATCTGCTGGTGCAACAACATTAGCAAGTTCTTCTATCACGGGAAATCAAACAGTAGGAGGAACACTTGGTGTTACAGGAGCTACTACATTAACTGGCGCCACAACAATAAGTAATACAACAGCATCAACAAGTACAACCACAGGTGCGCTCAAAGTTGTTGGTGGAGCAGGTATTGTGGGTAACGTTTATATTGGAGGAACTTTGAGTATAGCTGGAGGTTCACCAGCTGCAGGTAAAGTATTAACATCTGATGCAAATGGTGTTGCAAGTTGGCAAAATTCAGGAGGTTCTGTAGTTACAATGAGTGCAACTGGAACAGCAACTTCAACAGCTACTTATATCATTTATACTGGATCAACTGGGTCTCAAACGATTACTATTCCAAGCGCAGTTACCCTTGGTGCTGGCAGAGAAATAACAATTAAAAATGTGGCAAGTGTTTCGGTTAGTATTGCATCTGCTGGAGGTTATTTGATTCAGGATAATTCAACATTAACATCAACCAGTGCAGCATTAGGTATTGAACCTTCAAATAACTGGTTGAAATTAGTTTCAGATGGAACCAACTGGTATATATTCAGAGCATTATTCTAAAAACCTAAAAGTAAATTATAAAAATATTAAGTATATCTCAATGGAAACTCTAACAATTACAAATCCTTTTTCTATTCTTTCTAAAAGAGAAAGAGAGGTATTGGATTTAATTTTACAAGGAACACAAGTGAAAGATATTAGTGCTTCTTTAGAATTAAAGTCCAATACTATTTCAACTTTTAAAAAGAATATTCTTTCTAAAGTTGGCGTAAGCAATAATATTGAGCTGTTTAAATTGGCACTTGAACACAAAATGATTTAATTGATGAAAAAAATACTTTTCATATTATCTTTTTTACTTTTTGCAAATTTTGTAGAGGCTCAAACTGGTATTGGTACAACTACACCTGCAGTGAAACTGCATGTAAAATCTAATGGTTCTATTTTAAGATTAGAAGGATCAGATCATGCCTATATGGAATTGTTTCCACAAGGAAGCACAACTAGATATGGTTATATTGGTTTTCCAAATGCAAGTTCTACTCAGCTCACTTTCATGAATCAATTTGCAACAGGGCCGATAGTTTTTGGCACCAATGGATCAAATAAAATGTTTTTAAGTTCTGACGGAAAACTATCTATTGGAACAATTACACCTGCCTCGACTTTAACAGTAGGAGCAGCGGATGGTTCCGTCGCTGGAGAAATTTTATTAAATCCAACTTCAACCCAATATGAAGGTGGGCAGTTAATTATTAAAAGATCATTGATTGGAAGTACGGTGGATTGGACAATCGATCAATACGGTACTACATCTTCTAATGCTAGACTAAGAATTTTTAATGGTAAT
>Ga0164293_10003847_pt1 | contig 12830 bp, 22 predicted proteins | sample GEODES118metaG_FD_111487 | JGI IMG/M metagenome (GOLD analysis project Ga0164293, IMG submission 111487) | Eutrophic lake water microbial communities from Lake Mendota, Wisconsin, USA - GEODES118 metaG | ecosystem: Environmental > Aquatic > Freshwater > Lake | place: USA: Lake Mendota... | reverse complement strand
TTAAACGTACCAAAATGCTCCGCCGGGTTAAGCTTTTTCTGTTTAAACACAACTCCGGGTAAGTTTGGTTTTCATGTCCTGCATGTCCTGCATGTCCTAAAAATATTTTTTGATACTGCTTGACACAACCTGAAAAGATGTGCTTATAATTAAATCGTTGCCGTAGGAAGCAATAATTGAGGCCATTTACACATGCGTTCCGCCTTACCTAATGATCAGTCGAAGAGTCATTAGTTAAGGTTCCTACCGAGCGCAGTTGTAAGTGGCCTTTTTTGTTTTTGAGACTAGGACTGTGCAATGGGTTAGCGCCATTGTTTACCATCCTTCTGTTTTGAAACACACTGCTTTATGTGAGCAGTTCTAGTCTCACCCCTCCTACGACAACCGTACTCCACACGATAGCAAGGGGTAGAAATCTGCCTGCGTGGAAGCAAAGGGTTACGTGGTATGCGCAAGCTAGGGGGCAGTTCCCGAACAATCCACGGTGCTGGTCGTATCTGCAAGCACAGGGGTTAGGGCAACCTAACATGCAGAAGCCCTAACGGGCGGTGAAACCATCCCTCTCTACTCCTGTGGGGTAGGGGGGTCTATGGGTGAAAATTAACATAAGCCCCGCCAAGGGGCGATAAGGAGAAAAGATGAACAGAGAAGACATTATTCGCATGGCACGAGAGGCGTGGTTGTCAGAAAAAGAAGCGCAGTTTATTACTGAGTTTGATGAAGCCTATATCTCATGCACATATCTGGAAGACTTAGAAAAGTTTGCCGCCCTTGTTGCTTCTGCCGAGCGTGAGGCGTGTGCTGAAGTCTGCAAGAAACACGCAGATGTGTATGCGAAGCTTGAACAAAACCCAACAGCGCAGTCGGCATGGGCGGCTTGCATTGATAACCGTGAAGCCATCCAAGCAAGGGGACAAGCATGAGCAAAGGTTTGCTTGACGACATACCAATCCACAACCTCGCCCGTGACAAGGCATGGGGAGCTTTCATCAAGCGCAAAGATGTGAAGCACCTAGTCAAGCATGGCTTATTTGATAAAGGCTTTCCCTTGTACGGGGGCTACTATGAACTTTGGTGTCAGGCTTGGGATCGTGCTTGGACTGATGGGTTTACAGATGGCTACGATTCTGGGTGGACATCATGCGAATTGCTAACAAAAAAAATTAAACGGAAGAAAACATGAAGCAACGTGTTTACACGATAGGTGTCGGTGATCAGGTCAGACTGGTCAGGGCATCCAACCGCAGACAAGCGATAGCGCATGTGTCATTAGGGATTATGACAATACGAGTCGCCACGCAAGAAGACATAATTAATCAACTAGACAAAGGAGTACCTATCGAGAACTACACCGCACCCGAACAAATTGAATTGGATATTTAAACAGTACAACTAGATACTTAAACAAGGAGAGCAGAATGACACAACAAGAATTATCATTTGGCACTGACCCGCAAAAGCTTGTGCGCACCCAAGATCCCGACACAAGCCATGCATCAGCCAACGCAGTAGATACCACAAAACTTGAGGCTTTGGTATATGAGGCCATAAAAAAATATGGCGATCGTGGTTGCATCAGCGATCAGATTCGTGCTTTGTACCCCGCATACCCATATTCATCCATCACTGCGCGGTATCGTGCGTTACTGGATAAGGGTTTTATCATTGACACTGGTGAGCGCAGACAGGGACAATCAGGGCGTTCACAACGAGTAATGAAAGCACAATCATGACACGCAATTACAAACAAGAATACGCTAACTACGACGGCACTGAAGCAGTTAAGAAGAAACGAGCGCAGAGAAACAAAGCACGAAGAATGCTTGAAGCAACAGGCGCAGTGCATAAGGGAGATGGCAAAGACGTTGACCACAAAAAACCTTTGAGCAAGGGTGGGACTACGGTCATCAGCAATCTACGAGCAAAACCGGCTGCTGCCAATCGTTCGTTTAAACGAAACCCAGACGGCAGCATGAAATGAACCAAGCCTTTGTGGATCAATTCCACTTCAACGAATCAACACGGGTAGCTTGTCCGTATTGTTCGACAGAACGCAAGAAGGCTAATTCAAAAGACATGACCCTAACCCGCAAAGAAGACGGGGCGGTTGTGTTTCACTGCCACCATTGCCAAACAAGCGGATCAGTACAACCACAACAGGAGAGAAAATTGTCAGCAGTACCCAACCCAACGATTGTCTCGCACAAGCTAGAGCGTTTACACTACGACTGGCTACAACAGCGGGGCATATCACAGCAGACCGCAGACAGGATGAAACTGTTTGCCGCAGAAAAGTATTTCAGTAAGCTTGGTAAAAGCAACGAAGCCATCGGCTTTCCTTACTTCCGCAACGGTGCGTTAGTTGCCGCCAAGTACAGATCATTCCCCGACAAAGACTTTACCCAAGACTCAGGCGGTGCGCATGACTTCTTTGGCATCGACATGGTCAAGAAGGGTGAGCCTCTGATCATCGTAGAAGGAGAGATCGACTGCCTGACCCTTCTCGAACTAGGCATAGAGAATGTAGTGAGTGTGCCATCAGGTGCTCCAATCAAGGTGGCCGATGGCAAGGTTCTGCCATCCGAGGACAAGAAGTTTGCCTACGTATGGAACGCACGTGAGATCATCGATGCCGCACCCTACGTAGTCCTTGCCACGGATCAGGACAATGCAGGTCAAGCACTCGCAGAAGAACTTGCCCGAAGAATCGGAAAAGAGAAATGCAGGCTGGCCAAGTTTGATAAGAAGGATTTAAACGAGGTACATCTCGGCGACCCGGCACGGACTGAGGTGTTTAAAGTCATAGATTCTGCCGCTGCGTACCCAATTTCTGGCATTTCTGATGCTGGGACATACTTTGATCGTTTAAATGATCTGTACAACAAGGGAACTGGCAAGGGGTTTTCAACGGGTTATCAATCTGTCGATAGCGTTTACACGGTTGCACCCGCCCAGCTGACAGTCGTCACAGGTTACCCATCATCGGGTAAGTCCAACTTCATAGATCAGATCATGGTCAACCTTGCACGTGACCATGACTGGAAATTCGCGGTCTGTTCGTTTGAGAATCAACCTGAGATCCATATCAGTAGACTGATGGAGATCTACACAAAGCGCAGATTCTTTGAGGGTAAAGACAGGATGTCAGAGGCAGACAAAGACATCGCGTTTAAATTCGTCAAGGATCATTTCTTGTTCATCGATACAAACGGAGAAGAGCCAAGCACGTTGGACTCAATCTTGGAGCGAGCACGTGCCGCAGTCAAACGCATGGGAGTTCGTGGGTTGGTCATTGACCCGTATAATTATATAGAGTTACCCAAGAGCGACGGCACAGAAACAAATGCCATCAGCGATATGCTGACAAGGGTTCAGAAGTTCTGCAAAGCCCATGACGTTCACACTTGGTTCATTGCTCACCCGTCTAAGATCACCCGTCAGGGCGTAGAGCAACCCCGCCCCGATGGAATGTCGATCGCGGGATCAATGGCTTGGTGGGCAAAGACTGACTGCGGGCTGACTGTCCATCGCAGAGAGCACCACGTTGAGATCGCAGTGTGGAAGTGCCGTTATCGTTGGGTTGGAACACAAGGAGAAACAACAATGCTTTACAACAAAACCGCAGGTACTTACTCGGAGAATCTCGATGCCTTCTAACAGTTTAAACAAGGGTAGCTCATCTGGTGAGCTTGCAGGAGAGCTGGCCAGCAATGGTCGTTTAAACGCAAGCGGCGAAAAGGCAGGCAATCTGGAAAAGCAGGAAGCTAGTTTAAACAACGATCTGCGGGATTATTTGGGATCGATGTTTGATGGCTTGCTTTTCTTGAGTGAGCCTGAGTTTGATCAGGCAATCGTGGGCGTGGCTGATCGCATCGGCATGAGTACTGTCGTGGTCTATGACACGTCTAAGATCATTGATATTCTTTGTGAGCGTGACGGCATGGATCTAGAGGAGGCCACAGAGTTCTATGAGTTCAACATCTTGGGGGCTTACGTTGGGGAACAAACCCCGATGTTCATCAGCTTGATTGATGATTTAGTTTTGTAAAAGAAAAGGGGGCTAAATGCCCCCTGTTTAAACGCCTACAGCAGCCAGCAGCCGCTGCGTTATGTGTTTAAACGTGCATGAAATGCTGCACGCATAATTGTGTCGTACTGACCACAGTAGCGGGGCACTCTGTCCTTCCCCATCTTATAAACTCGGAAACCCTTAGGCGCGGCATACGTGATGTAGGCCTCGCCTGTTTCAATGAATCGCTCATGGTTCATAAGGTCAATGATGTTCCCGTGTTTGTAAGCGGCTTTGAGGAAGTCAGGTGCGTGATGGGTAATGGCCTTGACCTTGAACATCAATGCACTTCGCCCGATGGGGGACGCATCATGAGTTCCATTTCATAGGTGACACCCATCACCTCCAAAATATCCTCTCTTGATACGTGATTCGACACGGCCAAGGCCGCTGAGGCTTTGAGCAGTAGGCCAAGGGTTTCCCTACCATCAACGTCATTGCCCCCGATCCATTCAATCAGCCCCGCATAGGCCTTGTATATCTTCTCGAATTCGTGGTCTTTTGGAGTTCTAATCTTCATGGCTCTTCTCCATGTAAGCCACCAAGGCCATAGCCTCAGCGTTGCCGTGCATCTTCTGAATAATCTCGAACATCTGAGGGGCGATGCTGATCAGTCGGGCATTAGCCCTCTGAGTCGCTATGGGGGTGCTCTTGCTGAAACAGTCGGCCACGATCGGTATACCATGGTCACCCTCATATCCCCAAACTGAGTTACTGGTCGTCAGGCCTCTGCGGCCTACAGTCCACGGGTGAGATGTAATGTGTTTAAACATATCAAGGCCTCCAATAAAATAAGTCAAGCAGTAAAACAATCATGCCGATCAGGAACACGGCACGTTCTATTTTGTCCCATAGTGAGTGGTTCATTCCGTCACCTCCGAATTAACAAATGCAAGGGCATTACGTGCCTCTTGAATATCGTTGTGCAAGTAATCAACCCAAGAGCCGTCATCGATGTAGCGATCAGCCGATTGAGCGAGATCAGTGAGGGCAGTGGTCAGCCATTTAATTTTTTCTTGGTCAGTCATTCTTCGGCCTCATAAACTGAATCGATAGACCAGTCACCCCTCATGGGGTCAGGCGTGAAGTCGCCTCCATCCATGCCACGTGCGATTTCATAGGCCTCGTCTTCGCTCTCGGCCTCGATGGTCGCATAGCAGTAGGTCGTCATTGATGCGGTAATGCGGTAAGTTTTCATGTCCATTGCTCCACGTCAGTTACTGTTAATTCAGTGACAAGCATTCCCTGAATTTCCACTTTATCGAGGGCTGAGGCCTTGGCCTCCTCCTTACTGGCGGCATCAATGACAATGTCAACGTAACCCTCCACGGCCACTGAGACAGTGTAGGTTTTGGTTTTGCCTTGCTCGGCCAGTCTGCGCTCATTGGCAACCCAAAGCGCAGAATAATGTGCGTCTAATCCTTGCATGATTTGTCTCCTATGTTTAAACGGTTAATCTTGAGCGGGTTGAAACGTGGGTGTTGTATACCCGCAACCGTTTTTAGCGCGGAGGGTTTTAAGGGGCACGTAGTACTCATGCACCACGTCACCCGCCTTGTTGTACACAAACAGGCTCAATGTTGCGTTTTCCATAGCTGAGTCAATAAATGCCTCAACGTAGCCATTGTTTTTGCCAATGTTGATCACGGCAGAGTTAGTGAAGTTGTCCAATAAATCGACAGATAATTTCATGGTGTTTTTCCTAGTGTTTAAACGGTTATCTTCTACTACGGTCATCAAGGGGAAAGCCCCCCTCAGGCGGCAAGCTTAAGCTTGGTGAATGTGACACGTCCAAGGTCTTCCAGTGAATCAATTTGGACGTTGTTGGGATAGACGTGGGACACGTCAGCATTGATGCCAATGCCGATCGTGGTCACGCCCAGTCGGGCGGCTGAGGCCACTTGAGCCTTGGCCTGTTGAATGTCGCCTTGGCCGTCAGTCAGCACAAAGCAGATACGTCTCTGCTCAGGCCGCTTGTAGAGCATCTGATGCACGTGCGCGAGGGCGGTCGCATCATCAGAGCCGCCTTGGCCGTCTATGTGCTCCAACATGGTGATGGCCTTGCGGTAATGCATTGACCAAGGCTTGAGAACTGAGGTGTAGTCGTCAAAGGTCACGAGGGAGGTCGCCACTTGAGCCGCTGACAGGGTTTCAAGCAAGGCCGCACACACTGGGGCGGCTGAGGCCATGCGAAAGGTGCGGGGCTTGCCCACGCCTGTGCTGATAGCGTCATACATCGAGCCTGATACATCAAGCAAGATCACCACGGCAGAGTCGATGCCCTCCTCTTCATACCTACGCTGAAACAGGGTTTCGCTGATCGAGTGCTTGGTCAAAGCACGTACGTTTAAACGGCCTGTCTTGAGGTTGCGCTCGAATGATTCGCAAGCGGTATTTTCGAACAGGCGTTTTACTTCATAGCGTAATTTTGCGGGGATCATGGTTCAACCTTTCAAAGCAAATCGTTTTTCATCGCCCACGTGATAGGCATCACGCGCCAAGCGGAACTGTGCAGAGTAAGTGCCTTGCGACTCAGTGCCACGTGGAGCGGTGTTGCGAGGCTCTACAGGCTCGGCACGGACGCGAACGGGGGGACGTGCCACCCCTCCCCCGCCTTGGCCGTCATCATCGCCCTCGCCCTCTCCTTCGCCCTCTCCTTCGCCTTCACCCTCACCCTCGGCATCGCCTTGGCCTTGGTCGCCTTGCTCATCGCCTTGGTCGCCTTGGCCGTCTTCGCCCTCGCCATTGCCCTTGTCGCCTTGCTCGCCCTCTTCGCCCTCTTCGCCTTCTACTGGCTCGCCATCATCACAGGGCTGACCATCATCCGCGCCTTCATCTTGAGGTTTGTCAGAGGGGCGGCCACGTGGGGGCGGCTCAGGGTTCACAGGGTTCACAGGAGGGGGCGGCTGATCAACAACCATCAATTGTTCGTACACCCACACGGCCACGGCCAAGGTGTCGTAAGAATCATTGCACTTGGCAGTGCGCTTGACGGCCTCAGTAAAGATGGGCTTCAAGCCCTTGGCCATGGGCACTTTCACAGTCGCATGAGGGCGGGCATGAACGGCCAGTACAAAGGGGTACTGCGCGGGATCTGACCAATCAATTTTCGAGCCGTTGCGGTTGACGTGCTCAAGGGCTTGCGTTGCCATGTCGTCAATCAACGTGCCCAGTAACTCGGCAATATTGCCAGTGAGGTTTGCATTGATGGCCTTGGACTCGATCCAAGCATCTTCGATGGCATTGTGGAGTTGGTCAATGTACTGGTTTGCACCGCGCACGTTGAAGTTTGTATATTTGCGGTGAAGCAGTTCATGGATCACAAAACCCACGTACTTGGCCAAGTCTTTGCGAGTGAGGATCGCGTCATCACGCACGTTGGCAAGTCGGATCTTGCCGCGCGAATTGATGGCCGCAGTTTGAGTGCCATCAGTCCACTCGATGGTCACATCAGGCAGTGACAAGGCCGCGCAAATCTTGTGCGCGAACAGTGCCACTGCGGGGCGGAACTCATAACCAAAATATTTGTTTTTCATGTTTAAACACTCCTATTAAATTAACTTGCTGATCAGCTTCTCATCGATGCATGAAAGCTTGATTGACTCCAACACTGGGGCTGACTCAGAGGGCTGACGTGCGGCCACTGTGGTTTTCCATGCCTCACCCACAGGCATCACCTTCACGGCACGTATAAAGGCCATTACAGAGCGAATTGAGGGGGCTTCCACAATGTCCCCATCCTGAGCCTTAGAACGCGCCACGTTGATTGCTCTGAGCACGTGCTCGGCCAAGCGAGGGTCGCACCCTGTGCGGTTGACCACGGCCTTGGTTTCTAAGTCGATGGGCATGAACGTGAAAGGCACAATGCGGCTAAACCGATCGAGGGTTGCTGAGTTCATGGCATTAGTGCCTGAGTAGCGGCCTGTCTCATCGCCATTGCCGAATGTATTGTCAGCACCAAAGATCATCACGCCCTGAGCCTTGCGGTGCGTCATGCCGCCATAGTTCACCACGGCATCAGCTTCCAAAAACCCGTTCAATGTGGCGAGGTTTCCCGCCTTGGCAAAGCTGATTTCATCGAGCAAGATCACAGTCGCGGGGGACACGTAGGCCTGTAGAAAATCACCACGTTTAAACACTGATGAGCCTTGCTCCAAGGCCTGTGCACCCGCATAGTCATCTGCGGTTGTTTGCTGATGGAAGTTATAGCGCACGTAGGGGCGGCCAGTGCGAGCCGCCCACTGAGAGGCAGTTTGTGATTTGCCAGTCCCCTTATCGCCTCCCATGAACGTGTTTTCGCCTGTCTCTTGAGACAAGATCAAGTGACGCAAGATGGCCTCTTGCCACACAAAGTGGGGATCGATGGGAGGGGCTGACTGTGCGTTGTAAATGTCAACCATCATTGGGTTGCCCTTCATGTCGCGCAGATCAATGCCGAAAACGTCAACGCACGGTTTGCGGTCAACCTTGTGCACCACGGTCATGGCCGCCACTGCGGCCTGAGTGCCAGTGGCTTCTACGGCCTCGGCAAAGGGCTTGAATGCATCGGCCACGGCCTTGGTCACTTGCGCTTGCACTGAGGCTGTATCCACGCCCTGAGCGGGGCGGTTGACAATGGTCTTCACCTCATCGATCAATTCTTTGACCACGCTCTCAAGGTTGCCCGCCATGTTCTCAGCCTTGATGCCAACTCGGAGGGCATCGAGTGCCACTGTCTCTGCACGTGCGGCCACTTTGCTTGCGGCCTGTACCATTGCGGGATCAACGGCCTCGGTTGCGGTGATGGCCGTCTCAGGGGCGGCTTGGATCATCTCAAGGGTGATCGAGCCATTGAGCACCATGTCAGCGAGCACCTCCATGGCCTCGGTTTTGTTGGCCATGGGGCGGTTGGCGAACTGGAGCATTGCCCCATTGAGCACGGTGTTTTTGACACGTGCAATTTGCAGTTTGATGTTTTGAGTTGTTGCCATGATGAGTCTCTCCTACGTTTAAACGAGTGCCAAGGTATCGCCACAGGGGCAGATCGGGAGGCGGGGGCTTCCATAAGAATCAAATGCCCACTTAGCCGTGAGGCGTACGGTGTACGAGCACGAGGGGCATGAGGCCTTGAGCATTCGAGTGCCTTGAGTCTTGCGAGATGACATATCCAAGGGGGCATGAGGGTACTCGCCAAGGCCTTCAATGATTGACCCATAGGCGGCCATAAAAGAGGGGGCGGCCACTGTGGCTTTCCATGAGTTGGTAGCGGGGATCAAGAGCATTGCCTCGGCCAGTTTGCGGAAGTTGACGCCATGGTTCATGCATCCCTTGGCGGTGTGGCAGAGTTCATGGATCAGCACATCAAAGACACGTGCGGGGTCAGCCAAAGTAGGGCTGATGAAAATCTCATAGTGGCCGTCACCTGAGCGGGTGTCAGCCCAACACTCACCGATCGCGCCACTGCGCTTGGCATTAGAGGGCAGAGCGCATGACACGCGAATAGCCAAGGGGAGGGTGTGGCCGTTGGCGGAAAAGGAGGGACGTAACTCCTCAACTGCGGCTTGCAAGTAGGTTTCTCTCTCAGTGTGAATCAGCATTTTTAAGATCCTTTTTGTTGACTACCAAAATCGGTAGAACCCTGATTTGAACAGATTAATATTGTTTACACAAGTCTCCTAATATTTAGTTGACTAATTTGTAGGGTTATTACAAAACGGGGTTTTCTAGGCCAACAAAAAAGAAATCAGGCGCGCGCGTACGCGTAGCATGATGCGTGCCAACGGTCATTTTTTGGCCTGTTTTTGGGCGTGGTTTAAAAACAACAAACCGCGTATACGAGGCGATCGGGAGGCGGGTGAGGGTAGGGTAGCCACTTTGGAAAACGGACGCTCCTAGGGGTCTTAAAATCGATTCTAGAGGCCAAAGGGTTAACCCTAATTTTGTGGATAACTATGCCCTTTTTGTCCACTTTTTGTGGGGATAACTTTAGGGCTGGTGTGGATATGTATAAGCTGTGGATAACATCTTGTGGATAACTTTGGCACTTATCCACAGGCCTTAGTAACCTGTGAATAACATATAATGCGAACAGTTCGCGGGGTGTACTCAGTGAACATCAATTGAACGGGTCAGTCAAAAAATGGAGGCGGTGATCATGGGAAAGACTACATCGGGTGAGTATCAGGCGGCACTGGCCGAGGCGGGTGAGCACTGGGAGAAACAGAGCGCAGTTGAACAAAGCGAAGCGAAACAGTTTGCCCATGCTCTAGCAAGGCAAGCACCTAAGCCTAGGAGAAGAGTAGATGGACTACCAGTGGCAAGTGAACATAAAAGAGGGCAACCGTTGACGGTAGGCCAGCAAAGGTTCATTCAAGGTGTTATCAGAGGGCAGAGCCTTAGATCCAGTTACCGTGAGGCCTTTCAGAATGACACTGGAAGCGATGCATCTATCAGCGCATCAGCCAACAAGCTGATGAAAGATCCAAGGGTGCAAGAGGCATTGAAGGAAGCATGGGGGGAAACGATCGAGCACCTCATCGATGACGTTGTAGCGTCTAAACGCTATGTGCTTAAGGGGTTGCTTGCACTGAGTAAAGACAGTCAACCAAGCACACAGTTAAAAGCACTGGAGTTGATGGGCAAAGCCTGTGGCCTGTTTACACCAACAGAGGTGCAAGACAAAGCACCAGTGACCGCAGATCAACTCAAGCGCGAACTGGCCTCGCATCTAAAGCTTCTCAAGGGGGATCGGTCATCGGTGATGGACGTGCAAGCCACAGCGTTTAAACAAAAGGTGAGGCCACCCGTTGACGATGGCGTGTGATGCGTCACCCACCCACTCCGTACCCCCCATGCAGGCCGTTGACCACCCGCCCGTCTATTACGCTCTATTCCACTCTTCCATACATCTCCCACAGAATGACCCCCCCTTCCTTTCCAAATCGCCAACCCCCACCCCTATATATATTTTCGTTTAAACAGTTGCGAACGTTCTCATTATCGTTTAAACTCACCACATGACCAAGCATAGGCAGTTAGTACTAGACTTCATACGTGCCTACATCAGGTTGCACGGAGTTCCTCCGTCCTATGAGGTCATTGCTAAGGGGATTGGATTGAGTTCTAAGTCAAACGTTCACAGGATCGTCCACCGGTTAAAGGAGGATGGCCATCTGACCATCCGGCCTTATAAGTTTCATTCGATCAAGCTTGTGGATAAGTCTGTGAAAGAGATGGCTGCGTTATGAGTTTGTTAACCCACGCAGAAGTTAAAGCCTATATGGAGGCTTTGGACAATCCCAAGATTGATTCTGGGACGAGGGTGAAGATACAGAAGCTTCTGGAGATGGACAAGGTTGAGAAGTCCAAGGAATCTTTTCTTTATTTTGTGACGCAGATGTGGCCTGTGTTTATCTCAGGGAAACACCATGCCATCATGGCAGATGCCTTTGAGAGGGTCGCTAGGGGCGACCTTAAGAGGTTGATCATCAACATGCCTCCCCGGCATACAAAGTCTGAGTTTGCTTCTTATCTGCTCCCGTCGTGGTTCTTGGGTAAGTTTCCTGAGAAGAAGATCATTCAGACTGCACACACCGCAGAATTAGCCACCGGATTTGGACGAAAGGTTAGGAATCTTGTCTCTTCAGAGAACTATCAAAGGGTATTTGATACAAAGCTATCAAGTGATTCAAAGGCCGCAGGTCGCTGGAACACTAACATGGGTGGTGATTACTTTGCTATCGGTGTTGGCGGCGCTGTTACAGGCAAGGGTGCTGACCTTTTAATCATTGACGACCCTCATTCGGAGCAGGAAGCCAAGCAAGGCAACCCTGCGGTGTTTGATTCTGTCTATGAGTGGTTCACATCTGGCCCGCGCCAGCGATTGCAGCCCGGTGGAGCCATCATTATTGTGATGACTCGCTGGTCAAAACGTGACTTGACAGGTCAAATTCTTAAAAACGCGGGTAAAGACGGCGTAGATCAGTGGGAAATCATCGATTTTCCGGCGATCATGCCCTCTGGCGTCCCTCTTTGGCCCGGTTTTTGGTCAAAAGACGCCCTAGAAGCGCTGAAAGCAGAGCTTCCAGTGTCCAAATGGGAGGCTCAGTATCAACAGAACCCAACATCCGAAGAAGGCGCGATCATCAAGCGGGACCAATGGATGATTTGGGAGAAAGATAGCCCCCCGCAGTGCGAATACATCATTCAATCTTGGGACACCGCCTTTGAAAAGAACAACCGCGCAGACTATTCTGCCTGTACAACGTGGGGTGTGTTCCAGCACCCCAATAAAACCGGTGATATGCGGCCAAACATCATCCTGTTAGATGCGTTTAAACAGAGGATGGAGTTTCCTGAGCTTAAGAAGATGGCTTTAGAACTCTGGCAGGAATGGCAGCCCGATACATTGATTGTGGAGAAACGTGCCGCAGGTGCTCCGCTCATTTATGAGATGCGAAAGATGGGCATCCCTCTTTCTGAGTTTACACCGGGTAAAGGAAACGATAAGATCTCGCGTGTAAACGCAATCTCCGATCTGTTTGCTTCAGGTGTTGTCTGGTGTCCAGAGACTCGTTGGGCTGAAGAAGTGATGGATGAAATGGCTTCCTTCCCCAATGGCGATCATGATGACCTTGTTGACTCTTCAAGCCAAGCTCTTATGAGATTCCGTCAAGGCGGGTTCATTTCCATCGATTCTGATGAGCCAGATGAACCTGTATATCGCAGACGCATGGAATATTATTAAGGACTCAAATGAGTATCGACAAAGCAATCAGCCAAG
>Ga0164293_10003842_pt1 | contig 12836 bp, 12 predicted proteins | sample GEODES118metaG_FD_111487 | JGI IMG/M metagenome (GOLD analysis project Ga0164293, IMG submission 111487) | Eutrophic lake water microbial communities from Lake Mendota, Wisconsin, USA - GEODES118 metaG | ecosystem: Environmental > Aquatic > Freshwater > Lake | place: USA: Lake Mendota... | reverse complement strand
TGTGCAGAGGTGGGTGAAGTTATAGACTTCACGAAAGAAGTACCGAGGACGATTGGCTCAGCGGTAGAGCACCACATTGACATTGTGGGGGTCACTGGTTCGATCCCAGTATCGTCCACTTAATGACTTGCACAAACGTGGTTTTAACGAATGAAACTTTTTGAATCTTGCCTTAACGCTTTCCTAGCGCCCGCATGACGCATTCAACTTGAAAATTTGGCGGGGCTATTTGATAGATAACGCTGCTATGAACCTTTTTACTTCACTTGGTGTCGGTGACGCCATAGCTGATCCTCGCCTAGTTACCATTAACGCCCCTGCGAATATTCCAAATTTCACAGCGTTGAATATGTCATCACCCGAAGCGAATCTGGTGGCTAAGTTTGCGCACATTGTGTCACCCGCACCAATAGTGTCTATAGCTTCAACACTAGGCGCTGCAATAATTTCTGATCGTTGACCATCAGTTACGTAGGCACCCCTTGAACCGAGCGATATAACCACGATTTTGCATTTTAGATACTGCATCAGAACTTCAGCCTGTCTTCTAAAATCTTCTTCGATGCCCGTCAAATGGGCCGCTTCGCCTTCGTTGGGAACGAGGATATCCACTAATCCTTTCCATTCATCTAGATTTTCGACTGGCGCAGGAGTCAGAATGACAAGAACACCGCTTTCTTTTGCCAATTTTGCTGCTGCCAAGTTACCCTCCATTGGAACTTCAAGTTGAAGGAGGAGAACATCCGAATCGATGATTCTTTGCTTATGACGGGAGACATAGTCAGCCCCACTCAAATCATTCGCCTGGGCGATTATGATAATTGAGTTGTCGCCATCTCTAGTGACAACAGGTAATGCAACTCCCGTGCCCATATCCGAACCGCATTCAATTTCAGAAGAGTCTACTCCCTCTTTTTCAAGGGCATTCATGAAATCATCTCCAAAAATATCCAATCCAATATTTCCAAGCATGGAAGTTTCTGCGCCACTGCGGGCAGCGGAAATCGCCTGATTGAAGCCTTTTCCTCCCAGGGAAATAGCAAAAGTGTCTCCACGCAATGTCTCACCGGACTTGGGTCGACGTTGTATGTACGCGACCAAATCCATGTTGAAGCTACCAAAAACAGTGATGCGTGGCTTCATCTAGTTCTCACTTTCACCTGAGACGAGTTCAACTACAGTGATGTCCGCAAGCAATCTTCAACCTTTTACGTAGACCAAATCATTTTCAAGAGCATAGGGGGCATAAATTCCACAAGTGTCGCTTATTGGTAAAACTGAGTCGTGCAACGCAATACCGATTTTTTCTCGCAAAAAAGCCTTACGCAGATTAATTCTCTCCCACATTTCAGGGTACTTATTCTGTATTTCTAGTCTAAGTCCTTCGTCTGCGAGAACGACCCCGTCTTCGGCATTACTGTAGCAAAACGGTCCTTTAGATATTGGAATCAAATCTGACTGGAGAACCATCCCTGAATTCAATGTTTCCCTATTTTCGGGCTTAAATATTGATCCAACCCATTCTTCTAGGTGCAAATTGTGACCCGGATTGAGCATCAATGTGTATAAATCTCTGTCAATTACTTTCTGCACTTCCGCTTCAACCACTCCACCGAGCTCTCCGACTTTGAGACTTTCATACCATTTGGTTACCGCACTCCAATAATTGAATGCGAACTCAGGATAAAAACCTTGCAACTCCTTATCTAAGTCATTGACATCTCGTGCAATAACTCCAGCTCTCGCTGAAAGAGCTCCAACTGCTCCGATTGCAACCGTGTACGAATCACCTAATTTACTCGTCCTGTCGCTTGGGCTAGACAATCCTCTTCGAACTTTCTCTCCGAAGCTAATCATTCTGTGACAAGTCAAAGGTAGGCCAAATGATTCTAAGTGCTTCTCCAGTTCTCTCTCCGATTTACCAACGGCAAAATTGTCGACTGTAGCGCGAACTGAATTGGAGATAATTCTTGCTGCATATTCAAATTGCGCAATTTCGAGTGAACTACATTCAATGCGTAAACCATCGACCATTGACGTAAAAATATCAACGGCGTTTGAAACTTTTCCACTATCTCCAGTGATGTATCGCAATTCATCCGCAAGGAAAGCAGGGATGTCTAAACATTCTTGACCGCCAGAAAGGTTCAGGTCGGGATAAGTCTTCCACCCAACGCATCCAACATTTTGACCCGCGGCGATTCCTGCCTCGCGCATGATTGAACCAAGCGATTTGCTCTGTCCGCGTGGTTGTCCTGCGGGGCTAAAATCTTGGAAAAGAATAACCTCGACCCCCAGGTCAGGATCGGGGGAATAATATTGACACTCATTTCCCAGAAGTATCTTCGGACTTGCGTCTTGGGAAATAATCAATAATGACTCTTCGAACCGTGGTCCAACTCCAACCAGAAATTCTTGATTTGTACAATGCTCACGATCCGAAAAGATAACTAGGAAATCAAGGTTGGCATCCCGCATCCTTTTCTTCGTGTTGTGCATTCTTTGCAGAAAAACTTCTGCGGGTGTATCGGGATAGTCCCCAATTTTCAGACTTGTTATACTTTCAATTTTCTCGGTCTTCATTTCGTCTCTTCCTTTGAAAGCCACTTGAGTAGATTTCCCATGAGCAACTCATAGCCATTCCATTTAATAAAAGGTTGCGGGCACCAATGCGGCCCAATATCACTGGTCCACACAGCAGATCTGCCTAATCCCACTTCTCGAATCGCTACAAGCGGATCAGAGTTTATAGACAAAAGCACCTGTGAATCAGCTGCCAACTTTGTTCGGTTATATCCGAGCAGCAAAGGAATCGCATTCTTTTTCGTTTCTAAGGATTCTCGTAACGAATTTGTAATCTCGTGTTCTGCACAGAATTCCATTTGGTATCCCTGTGGACTTTCAACTCTGTCGTCACCCATTTGGATCTCGACCGGTAATACCTCACCAATTGATGTATTTGCAAAATTTGCAATGGCTTGAAAACCTTGAAAACTCAGATATCCACCAACCATCAAAAGTGCGCCACCCGATTTGACCCACATATTAAGTGCGTCTATTGCATTTGGACCTTCCGCACTTTCAAGCCATGTTGCATTTGACAGGAGTAAACTATTGGAGCCAATATCGGAGAGAATAATAACCGAATAGGCTTGAAGCTCTGCGTGCGTTCGTGGAAAAGAGGCTGGTACCTCATGTGCGGGTAACTGATCAATGGAAACTCCTCTGTTTCTAACCGCCGCCAAAAAATCGACTGCTCCATTATGAAAGGTTGTACTTGAAAACTCGTCAAACCCTTTGATGTGGATCGCACGACTTATCCAAGTTTCTCCAACGAGTAGAACCTTTTTTTGTTTCATTGCTTCCTCTTTTCTCGTGCTTGCAACTTTTCAATCAATTGCCTATAGAACCTGTAGGGAAATGCTCAAAGAATTCCCAATCGTGCTGGGGAACGATTATCGAAGCTTCTAAGCGAATCCGGTCATACCCACGCATTAGTTCAGGTAGATTCCAAAATGAACCCATCGGCCAGTTAAACTCTAAATTTTTGTAGTTATACATCACATCACTCGTGAGACACACTGTTCCTAATTTTGTTTCAACCATAACGACCATGCACCCGGGCGTGTGACCACCTATTTTGACGAGCTTAATTCCGTCTGCCAGTTCGAAGTCGCCATCTAAAAATATCAATCTATTCTTAAGATCCGTCACTTTATAAGCATAATCAGGGTAGTAGAACATGCAAAAACTAGGTGGCGAAACCGCTTGTGGAAGTTCATCTCGCTGTACGTAGAATTTAGCATTGGTGAATAACTCGTTGTTGCCAACGTGATCAAAATGAAGATGAGTCAAAACAACAATGTCGATATCTTCGGGCTTTAGACCAAATTTCGATAAACCCTCGACAATATTCTGACCCTCGTTTCTCGCGGGTAAGAAATCAACGCCGAATCTGCTTTGCATCGCAGCAATTTCATCTATGTTTCCAAGTCCTGTATCTATAAGAATTGTTTTATCCGCGCCTTGGATAAGCCAGACCGGCACTGGAACCATCATTCCAGAGTGAATTGATCCGTCGAGACGAATAATGTCATCTCTGTATCCAAAAGGACGAATGGACTCCTCTTCGATATCTGGATGAAACCCCGAATTGAGTAGGCTTACCGCTAAAGGGCTTTCAAGTTCGCCAGTTACAATATTATGTATGGTCAGGTTCATGTTATTGGTTCAACCTCTCCGAAACGGTCTCATTCCTGATAATTGTGCCATCCTGCATTACAAACTTAACATCCTGCAGTTGTTTGATATCATCAAGTGGACTTTTTTTCATTGCAATCAAATCAGCCAGTTTTCCTACCTCCACTGTTCCGATGTCATCTTGCATACCTAGCGCTTCTGCGCTAACAGCGGTGCCTGCCATGATCGCTTGCATGGGTGTCATGCCCCATCGAACCGCAATCTCAAATTCTTTGGCGAAACAATTTTGAGGGTGAGTTGGGGGACCAATCAAGTCGGAACCCAAGCAATATCTAATTTTCGCCTCTAATCCAAGCGCAAAATGTCTCTGCATGCTCTCTTCGTGCTTCAGAAAAAGGACTTTTTCACCGGCTGAGTAACCGAATCTTTCAGCGGCCTCATTGTGGAAATAGAGCTGCGATGCAGTGGTTGTTACCAATATTCCTTTTTCTACGATCATTTTTCTGGTTGTCGGGGATACTGGATACCCATGCTCAATCACATCAACGCCACCTAGAACAGCGTTTAGTACAGCAGTATCACCAATGCAGTGCGCGCTTACTTTGATTCGATTCTTATGTGCCTCCTCAGTAGCTGCAAGAATTTCTTCTATGCTGTAAGAAGCAACAGCATTTTCGGGATCGTCCCCCCACGCATGGTAAATGTCTCCGACAGCTCCAATAGACAATCCAATTTTGATTGCACTCGCCCCTTCGCGCAACCTCTCCCGGACTTTCCGCCTCAGTTCATCTACGCCATCCGCTAGCATTCCTGCGTCACGCATTCTCTCTACGGGTACTTTCACATGATCCCAAGTGCCATTAGATGCGCAAATAAATTGACCCGACACTATAAGACGTGGTCCTGGGGTAATCCCCTGATCGATAGCACGCTTGAGGGACGGAGATATTGAAGAACCCAGGCATCTAGCTGAAGTGATTCCAGCTTCTAACATCTCCGAGGCCTCTCGGCTTGCACGGAGTGCTCGAAATGCATCCTTCTCCGTCATCATCTGGTCGAGATTTGTGCTAGGAACGCCGAAGAAATGCATATGAGCATCAATCATTCCGGTCATGACGGAGAATTCACGAAGGTCAACCACCTCAAACTCATTGGTCATCAGGTGTTTCGTATCATCATTGAACGGCAAAATTTCTGAAATTCTGTCTCCCGTTACGAAAATCAGCATGTTTTCTAAGGGCTTACCACCTCGGGAATCGATAAGGAGACCCACATGTAAAACAGTTTTATTTTCCTTCATTTATCTTACCTCCCTAGTTAGATTCAAATTCAAATTTCGAGGTAGCTTAAAGGGCTTGAGCAAAGCCTCACGACTGATTCCTCAGTCACTAAGTAACCTGTCTCAACTCTCAAGCCACCCCAACTGGCAAAGAACAGTGGTACATCAATAGAAACGAAGAAGTTTTTTGGAACAATAAAGTCAGATTTTGAAGTTAGAATTGGGGGCTCAAATTCTGAAGTTCCGACACTATGAATCCCCGAGTAGACGCACAGATTGACCAAACCAGCTTTCTTAAGAACTTCTAGTCCGGCCCCAGAAATGTCCGAGCCCCGAGCTCCAATTTTAAGTTGCTCGGCCGAAGCTTCCGATGCCTTAATCGCCCCCTCAATGGCTTTCTTAACTTCTAAATAAGGTTCACCTATCACGATGGGCCTAGCTATAACTCCGTGATAGCCCTCATATCGAGGCGCAATGGTAAGAAGTGCCAGATCTCTACTCTTTAACTTGTTGTGTGTAGTTCTTGTCAAAATAGGATAGGTGTTGGTTTTTCCGAATCCAACAATTGTGTCTATCCCACTGCCTTCGGAACCCATTTTTCGCATCGTGTATTCAATCTCAGCGGCAACATCTCTCTCTGAAACGCCTTCCTTGAGGGCTGTAAGGCCGGCATCAAAACCCGCCTCTGCGATCTCAAACCCATACTTCAAGACTTCAACCTCTGCATCGCTTTTAGATGCCCTCAATAATCTGTAAGCTATCTCAAAAGCTTCCGAAATCTCAATTACATAGCCAGCTTCACTCAGAAGACTGTGAAGCCATACCGGGGTGGAACTTTCCCCAACTACTCCCACATTAACTACTGGTCCACCAACTTCATCATTTAGTGTGTCGCAAAAATCTTTAAAACTCTTTGATTTTGTGTAGGGGTACTCCTCTTCCGGCATATTAAATTCATCAACAACGTGAACTGTCCCAATTTTCGCTGTGTTGTTGAAGAACGTTTCACTCTCGGCACCAGTAGCGGCGTGAATATCCCCCACTTTAGGCACAGCAATCAAAACTGGTTCGAAATGTGGAGCGTAATTTGCAATCCATCGAGTGTGATTCGCTCCAAAGACAGCACGGTCATCCCCGTAAAAAAAGAGAATATCAAAACCAAATTCGTTCATCAGATTTTGGATTGATACCTTGCGGGTATTGTATTCAGCAGTCGGAATTGTTGGCAGAATCATTTCAAGCCTCTTTTCTATTTGTGTATGCAATCGCGCGTATTGGGGAACCAGAGCCACCACGAATTCGAAGGGGGAATCCTTGAAAAATGAATACTCCGTCTAATGATGACAAATTGGCTAGATTTTCAAAGATGTAAATGCCTTTCTGGAGCAACACATCATGCGCAGGAATATCGACGCTTTCAAACGCATCTAGACCAATGCAGTCTGTCCCCACTCCCAGAACTCCATTATCCGAGATGTATTGAGCGCAATCCCTGCTGATCCCAGGATAGTCACGCGTAAATTCAAGTCCCGAATCTCCAAGCTTCCACTTAGCGGCCCATCCAAAATTAAACATTACAAAACGAACACTTGAGATATTTAGATTTTGCCTTTCCCAATCAATCAACATCTGCTTTGTTACAAGATTTTCTTCATTAGGAGAAATCGTAACAACTACCGCAGGACCAATAAATTTTCTGAGAGGGAGGACATCCACTGTATGAATTTCCGAATTAAAAATTTTCTTATCTGCCAGAAAGTGAACTGGAGCGTCAACATGAGTTCCTGTGTGCTCATGAATTTCCAATGAAAACATTGTAGCCGGGTCCAAATCATTTATGCAGGGAACATGACGAAAACTTGTATGCGTAGGGAATTTTGGAATCCCATCCTCAAGTCGGTGCGATAAATCAATCATCTCAAGCTTATCTATCAGACCACCAAAGTCTTCAATAATATTCCCCATCTAAAAACCATCTTTCGAATAGTAAATGTATGCAGATAACTGGGAATGCATTTCAATGCTCGAAATGCATTCCCAGTATCTCTCTGTCATGTACTCAACCCAAGTACTGAATTAAATCTTTACTTAGAAGTTTTTAGTCCGTAGTTGAGATCGGCAAGTGGTACCGAGAAGCTGGATTTGATTTTTCCCCCAGATTTCAAGGTGTCAACCACTGACTGGAATCGATCTTTCCAATAAAACTTTCCACCTGGAGTCACGACATTATCCACGTACCATTTTTTGTCACTTGGAAAAAACTCCATCTTATTCCACACGGCTGTCAATTCCTCAGCATCAACTTTGGTTCCACCTGCTGCTAGACATTTCGAGATAATCGGGAAAGATTTCGCTGGGTTCTTTTCTATGTATGTGAGCGTTTTAAAGATTGTGTTTTGAATTGCTCTTGACAGTTTCAGGTTTTTGTTGACCCAAGAACGCTTAGCCCCAAAGCCTGCATGAACGATGCTGGATGGCAAAGCTCTCTGATCCATCAATGTTGCATACCCGACTTTTCCAACAGCCAATCTCTGTGGAATTCCTGCAATCATAATATCGATCGAGCCTGAAATTAGAGCCGGTGGAAGTTCCTCTTGAGCCAAGTCAACAATGACAAAGTCACTTAAGTTCATTCCTGCCGTAGAAACGAGGGTGGCAAAAGTTGCGTACTCTCCTCCGCCAGATGAGACACCAACTTTTTTGCCAATAGCTTGTGACAGTACGGTTTTTATGTCATCTTCTATTTTGGAACCCTTTTTGACGGTATTCTCATACGTTTTCCATTGGAACTTCTTAGGGTCATACATCAACCCTCCTCCACCGAAGTAAAAAAGCGGAAAGGCGAGGGTCGTATCAGATCCAGAATTGTTCTGTTGGATGACATCTGCTTCAGAAGTGGTCCACATATCAACCTGACCACCCACTCCAAGTTCATTGGCTCCCGGCCAATCGGTTCGCTTTACATTCAGCTTTATGCCAGCTTGCTTGTAAAAACCATTCTCTATTCCGACATAAATTGAGCAAACATCTTGAAAAGAGCTCAGAGCAACTCTCACTTCTTTCAACTTCGGAGCTGATTGTGCGGGTGTAGCGATAATTGAAATGCCCAGGGTGAAGGCAGCCAAAACAGCTACCGTCCGAGCCGAAACCTTGATCATATTTTCTCCTTTTTGAATTCCTCGGGGTGACCTAAGTCGTCGATATACAGTTGTTTCACATACGCTCCCCGGCACATATCCTCATGAGGGTGCGGAGAAAAGTATGTGAGCGTTAACATCACATAGTCAAGACCACTTGTCAAGAGGTCTCAGAGAGATTTAGGACCGTATATTTGGGTGAAGAATGCGCTTGGAGGGGGCTTTTTGTCAGTTCTCAACTCTGAAAGTCACTTTTCGGACATTTCATACTATTCGCAAAAAATGTTAGCGCTAATAAAGTACTCTTCACCAATTGGCCCAATTCTTACGAAAGGTGCTCACTATGGTCGGTGCTCCAATCCTGAGTTTTAAAGATGTGAATGTTCAGTTTTCGGCAGAAGGCGCTCTCACGCATGCCTTAAGTGAATTTAATCTTGATATTTATGCGAACGAGTTCATATGTTTAGTCGGTCAATCCGGATGTGGAAAAAGTACTGCTCTGAATTTAGCTGCTGGCTTGCTAACACCTACTTCTGGAGAGGTGTATATGGATGGCCAGATTATTAATGGCCCTGACTCCACCAGAGCCGTAGTCTTTCAGAATGACGCAGTCTTTCCATGGATGCGGGTTGAGCAGAACATCGGCTTTGGACCCAAGTCTCAGGGCAAATCCAACGCTGAAGTATCTGACCTTGTGAATCAGTATCTTCAACTGACCGGCTTACAAGAATTTAGGCACGCATGGCCCATGACTTTGTCAGGTGGGATGCGAAAGCGAGTCGATCTTGCTCGGGCATATGCTGCTGATCCAAAAATTCTATTGATGGACGAACCATTTGGTGCCTTAGATTTTTTATTGAAGGAAAATCTTCAAGAGCAACTTCGAAAGTTACGAGGTATAGATAAGCGAACAATCTTTTTTATCACTCACGATTTAGAAGAGGCTCTTTTTCTCGGTGACAGGGTTGTGGTTATGACCCCCAGACCTGGAACGATTGCAAAAATAGTTGAATGTGATTTTGGAGAGGAACGGACAAGTGCACTTCGTACTAGTTCAAGTTTTGTTTCATTGCGTCGAGAATTGCGTGAATTTATAGGGAAGATTGGTGAAAGTAAATGAAAAAAGCACTCGCACAAATTTTTAGCCGCATTAAACCTCTAGGAATATTAGCGGTCAGCCTGACAATGATTTTTTGGTATCTTCTCTCAGTTGATGGACTCGGGGTCATAAGTGCCATCAAGTTTCCACCCCCTTCTCAAGTTATTGACGCCGTTGAAGTACTCGGCGTAAAAATTGGCACAGATGCCTTAGCGACTCTCTCCAGGGTCCTCTTCGGATTGATCGTTGGTACAGTGTTGGGATCGATTGTTGGTGCACTAATTGTATTCTCCAGACGAATTGGTGAATTTCTGCATCCACTTATAGAAAGTGCTCGACCAGTTCCTGTCATAGCAATGATTCCATTTTTTCTGATGTGGTTCGGAATCGAGGAGCCTGGCAAACTACTCCTTATTACGCTTGGCGTATTTATGTTGATTGTCGTGAACGTTGAAGAATCAATCAAAAATGTCCCTCGAATTTACATCGACGCAGCAAAAACACTTGGGGCGTCGAAAAGCCAAATTCAAAGAAGAATCATCCTTCCATCAATCATTCCAAATATGATTGGCCCACTACGAGTGGCTGTTGCGCTAACCTTTACTCTGGTTGTGGCTGCTGAGTTTATGGGGGCCCAATCTGGAATCGGATACAGAATTCTTGAAGCTAGAAGACTCTTCAATCCGCAAGTCATCTTACTCGGGATTTTTCAGCTAGGAATACTCGCTGCGCTCATGGATACTCTCCTTCAAAAACTTATGAAGAGACTCACAAAATGGAGTGGAAGGTAGCAACCAAAAATGCCTAGTCTTTTCTCCTGTGCGTTGAATCACGAATACTCAAATCAACCTGTAAAGAATGCGCATACACGGACAGAGGCTTATTAGTAATCAAATTCAACAAGTATTGGAAGTATCTCCTTCCAAGTTCCTCATAGTCATATTTGATTGTAGTCAGTGAGGGAAAATAGAATTCTGACTCTGGCATTGCATCAGTACTTACGACACTAATGTCTCTCAATTTTCGGTCATTCAAATACTTCAGAACTCCCAATGCTATTAGGTCGCTTGCAGAATAGATTGCTGAAACTTTGTCGTCCTGAGACAAAATCTTCTCTGCCATCAAATACCCCGAAGCAGCACTCCAATCCCCTTCAAAGAAAAGTTGGTTATCTAGATGGGCTTTTTTCATGGTGATTTTCCACGAAGCCAAGCGCTCGTGTTCATCAAACCATTTTTTATCGCCTCCCGCGAATGCAATTCTTTTATGTCCAAGAGTCACAAGATATTCAGTTGCCACCGAACTTACCAATCTTTGATTCAATTTCACTTCTTTTGGAACGGAGGAATGATCTCTTATTACCACTGGAATTTTATATTTCTTAAAAAGATCCAAATTTACCTCCTTCAAACTACGCGGGACTGCAACTAGGATGCCATCGACTCCTGTAGCGAAAAGCATCTCAATGCCATTCATGACAGATTCATTTTCAATTGAATTCACGGTTAAGTAATTGACTTTGTAATGTTGTTCTAGTGCATTTTTTTGAATAGACTCATTCATCGTGATCGGCCCGTAAAGAGTTGAGTTTAAGTTGAGCAGTCCTATTGCCCCATATTTTCCAGTGGCCAATGCGCGAGCAGAAGTATTCACTTTGTAACCTAACTTAGCAACACTCTCTTCAACCTTCTTCTTAGTCTCAGGACGCACATTGGGATGATTATTTAGAACTCTAGACACTGTCTGGTGGGATACTTTTGCATCTTTAGCCACGTCGAAAAGGGAAGGTTTAGATCTCATACAAAACATACTCCTTTTAGGATATCTGGCACATTCTTGGCGATGATTTAAAGATAGCCAAAACTGAGACTTTTTGCAAACAAAAACTTAAATCATTTAGTACAGAATCATATTTTATGCGTTTATAGGAATACTACCATTCGCGGGAAGTTATTCCCTTTTTAATTTAAATGTTAAGCTGCAAAAGAGGAGGAGATTTTTCAATGGAATCAAAGGGGAGATCTTGGCCGATAATCTCAAGAAAAGTTACGGCGAGTAAGCATCGTCCAAAATAGTTCAGCTATGTGATTTCAATACCTGTCGTGCTGCATCGAAGTTCATTGCAAAAATCGCAACACCGATTGCCAGATCTGGAACCTGGCTCGACCAAACCAAGGTTAAGAGCCCTGCAACAATGACGAGCACGTTCGCCATCGCATCATTTCGCGCTGATAGATAGGCCGCTTTAGCTAATCCACCTTCGGCTTGCTTATGTTTTGCGAGTATCGCCGCGCAATAAAAATTGACTATCAGAGCGCCAACGCCAATCACGGACATACCCGCACCATTCGGTACTTGTGGCTCATTAAATCTAGAGATTGCTTCAACGATGAAAACGATACCTGGAATAAGAAGGATGAGTGCCAAAAGGTAACTAAGGCGTTTGCGTGCAAGGGCTGACCAGGTGAACGCCAAGAGAATCAATAAGTTGGCGGCTGCATCTTCAAGAAAATCCAAGCTGTCAGATAACAGAGCCAATAAACCATAAACCTGGGCAAATCCGAATTCAATAAAAAAATGAGCAAGGTTGAGAATAGCCACAAGCGAAACAGTCTTTCTCAGGCCGAATTTCATTACTTACCTCCACAAGATTTACTGTATCTCGGTTTATATTTGCACTATGAGCGCGAACAATCAGATGCCCTGTGATTTCTGCGGGAAGCCTTATGACCCAGTATCTACTCGCTGGCTCTGCCCACATTGCCATATGAAAACTAACTGCTGCGATGGAGCGCCTTGCGATATCCCGGTCGAGACAAGAGAAAGGTCCACCACTCCCCCTTCGAAGTGATGGACCTTTCCTAGAAGCTACTCGGTTTTACCCGCTGCCTTATTGAGCGCACGAAGCACCTGATATCCGATGACAGCAACGAGAGTACCGTTGACGATTCCACCGAATGAGTAATCTCCGCGCTTCCAAGTCATATCGGCGATGCCAATAATCATGGTTGTTCCAGCGATGAAGAGGTTGGTTGTATCTCCGAAGTTGACCTTATTCTCAATCCAAATCTTGGCACCAAGAACTCCGATCATTCCGTAGAGAGCAACTCCAACGCCACCA
>Ga0164293_10003841_pt1 | contig 12839 bp, 10 predicted proteins | sample GEODES118metaG_FD_111487 | JGI IMG/M metagenome (GOLD analysis project Ga0164293, IMG submission 111487) | Eutrophic lake water microbial communities from Lake Mendota, Wisconsin, USA - GEODES118 metaG | ecosystem: Environmental > Aquatic > Freshwater > Lake | place: USA: Lake Mendota... | reverse complement strand
TTGTTTCAACAAAGTCAACCTGAACGGCGACTTCGCCAGAAACCGACTGCCAGGTGTTCGTCGCGTCATTGAAGACGAGCTGACTGCGAATGCTGTTGTCGAGATAAGGCTGGCCATTTTCTGCGTTGGTCGGCCGACGAGCGGTCGTACCGCTCAGTGGCAGTCCATTCATTACCAATTTGTCCATTTCACGCTCCAAATCAAAAATCAGTTTCCCAGGGACCGGTTGGCGTGAATTGTACGAATCGCCTTAAATTCTCCAAATCCAACTGACGCGGAAGTCCAGGGTCATACCCAAAAACGGATAGTCTCGGACTTGCTGGGGAGAAGAGCAGGCGGTCAGGTTGATGCTGTTCAGGAGCAAGGAATTGCCTGCCCCGTCGAGCGGCTCCCACCGCTTCCTGGTGCCGTTAGTCCCGTCGTAATCAACCATCAGGGCGGAAATAATCTTCGGCTTAAACGTCCCAATCAGTCCTGTCGTCCGGTTGTAGACCAAAGACAGGTTCAAATTGTGGGGCTGCTCAGACTCCAGCCGCACCATTGGGCTGACCTGGATGTGACAGGACTCATGGACGAAGCACGGGGCTTGAGTTGTATTCAAAGAACCATCTGTCCCGAACACTCCATTGCTCACCGAAAGCGAGCAGCAGTAGTCGAAGTCGGGAGCCTGGCGAGGAATTGGCTCGTCGTCGAAATAGACATTGTCCTGACCGTAAACGTCAGGCATCATCTGGAGGAGGCGATTGCGAAAGGCCTCCAGGATCTCAACTTGGTTGGTTCGAGAAACTTGCACAGCGACCGCTGCTCCTATTTGACGCTATCAGCCACCGCCTCGGCGACCAGCGGCGAAGCCGGGGCGGTTTGGGAGTTTCCCAGAGAATTCACCTGCGCATGGGCCTGAGGCGACGTGGCCTCCGCAACCAGCTTGGCGTACTCAACAAGTTTTTGGTTCAAAACGCAAACCTGCTCCTGAGTTGCTCCCAGCGACTCAAATTGGTTGTTGTGATTCAGCAGGCCTGCCAGGAGGCACTCCAAAACCGAGAAAATGTGGCTGGGGGCCCCGCGAAGGTTGTCTCTCATTTGAGCGGAAGCGTCGGAGTTATTGTTCGTCATTGTCCAGTACCTACATGGATTCGGAAAACGGCTGTAGAAACAGGGGGCGTCAATGAGCCTCCCTTCGTGATTTTCACAGTGGCCAGATAGGTTCCGGCCGTTGAAAAGTTGACTCCAGGGATGATGGCTTGAACATTAAAGCCATCCTCTCCGTCAATGCCTGGAACCCACCTCGGGTCGGGGACCGCAGTCGTCCCTCTCGGCGGGTCGTAGAGTGATGTCGTTGCCCCTTGAAGCGAAACCGAGTCAAACGGAAAAAAATCTCGCTTGAGAGCGACGGAAACCTGCCCGACCGGTGAGCCGGTCAGGTCTGACGCAATAAACGGTGTTCCATCAGCGTCCCGCAACATGCACAGCAGAACAGCGGTGTCACCCTTGCGGAGTGTTTTGATGAGCATTGAGTTGCACCAGCTTGAGAGGTTCTAGGTCGGCGCACGACGAGCATCCGCGAACTTTGCCGCCAAGGCAGCTCTCAAATCGCAGGCTGCACTCTCCGTGCTTCGAGCAGTGCCAGACCGTTACATTACGCTTTACGCAGGGCCTGGATCCCGCCTGCACAGTATAGGCAATTCCTTCTCTATGCCTACAGTCAAGTTCACCAGCGGCAGCCTGGGCTTCGGCGAGACCAGGCTGATTTGTGTTGACTAGGGAGTTTTTTTGCTGAGAGAGGCTGGACGGCCTGTTTATCTCCACGAACCTATTTGTCAGGCTGCGATCAGGGCAGGCAATGCAGCGTCGATGGGGTTTGGTGTTTATTCGCTCCAGGACACATTCGCCGTGAAGCTGACAGCCGAAAACCGGCATCATCCTCCCGTCAAATGCCGACTTTTCAAATCGGACAGGGTCTTGGAGGTGAAGGCACGATTGCTTGGCAATAACAATCTTGTCCGACACCTGGCTCAGCGTGATGCTGTCAGCGCCAGACTTCTCCCAGGGGGACGCGTCGGGGAAATACTCGACCAGCGCGGCTCTCAATTCAGCATCGAACATGGCATCTGACCAGTTGATCACCTTGTTGACTTCAAGCAGGGCCTTCCAATAGCGGGCGTCACCGCTTTGTCGAACGTAAGCAAAATCCGTTGATGGCTTGACCAAAACACCGAATCGATTGGCGTACAGGACTTCAATCAGAAACCTGTTGGCGACCAGGTCAAACTCTTGAAACAGCTGGACCAGCTTTCGCTTCTCAAACGTCCATGGCCAATGCGTGGATGTGTCGTAGACCGAAAAACCTTTATCGAGGCAGGTTTGCAGGGTGTGTTTTCTGGTTAACTGCCATGCTGACCCGGAAATCCGGTCAATGTCGGGCTGGAGGTAAGCGGATCCCCTGTGCCGCGCGGTCATTACCTCCGAAATGTCAATTGACTTTGAGAAGACAGTGTCATCCGAGACCACGACGAATCGATCGGAGATAAAATCCGTGAAGCAGGCCTGAAGCAGCTTGCTCTGGACATCGCGCTCACGAGTACCGTTTTCCGTAAGCCGAAGATTGGGGCCACGAAACCATTCAGGAGCCCGTCCGAGCACAACGGGCATGACACTGCACCCCCTGATGTTTGCCAAACTGCGGATGCTCCACCGAAGTTCATCCCCTCGGGCGGAATGGTCGAGGTAGGGATACACAAAACTCACAATCATTGGACGCAAACTCTCTTTCGGTAGGGGTTGCCTGGCTTGTGGTATGGTCGTGTGTCGTGACCGAAAATGAATTGGTCTAATGCACTGCCGACGTCAATAGCCTGTACATTAGGATTGCTTTGCTGCATCCAATGAACAAACACCGTTCCCATCGGCCCAGCAGCAACCAGTATCAGCGATTCTCTCCAGACCGATGCTATCAGTGACATGGTCTCCCGATAGGCTGAATACCGCTCTTCAAAGACATTGACGCAATCATCAGGGACTTGGTACACGCCATTGATGTTGCATGGCAGGCGGTCGATGTGTGTCGCCCGCTGGCTGGCAATCAAATACACCGGGCGGTCAAGCAAACGCAGTCTCTTGATGAAAGACTCGTGATTGCCATTGATGAACACGTTTGCAAACGTCTGGTTTCCGAGGCACCTTACGGAAAGCTCGTCCCGGGCCTGGCGGTTGCAGCAGGAACAAGGGATTCCCTGAATCAAATACTCGTTTCGCGCAGCCTCAATCAGTTTTAGGCCAAGCTCGCTAGGGCCCCCCTTATGGCTCCAGCCATCCACAGCTTTCGCCTGCCCGTAAACCGGCTTGTTCGACATCAATGCAAGTTCGCCATCGCCGAATCTGGCAAGCGCGATGGGCGTTCGGCTTGACACAACCGACCAGACATTTTCCAGAGACTCCGTAAACGACCATCCTAGCCATCGCATAAAAGCCTCCATCCGAGCCGGCGGAGACGGTGGTACTCCGACTCGTATCCATTCCATCCGGCCGAGGTCGAGCTGATTGCATTGCCGTCCGCGCTCAATCGAAAACCGTCAACGCTACCCCACATTTCCCTGTCGTGACGTGGATGCGGTGGCGTGAATGTGTCGTAACCGTTTCGCTGTGCCACAAAGCTGAGCGCCATGTCCTCTCCAGCTCGCAGGTGGCCACCGTAAGTATCCAGGGCCTTGGATGCAAGCCATTGCGGGTAGAACCAGGCGTGGCCAACTACATCAACCTGGACCGTGTCGTTTGACGGGCGAACCCATCCATGCCTGCTTCCCCCGTGATAGGTGTCGTGAGGCAGACGAATGCCATTTGCCCCATAAACGCCCGGGCGTGACCGGTAACACGACAAGCAGTTCTCTAGCCACTTCACACCGGGGACTGTGTCATCGTCGAATACAGCAACAAATTCGCAGCCCAGAAGGCAACCCGCGATGAATCGCGGCCACACCCCCATGTTCTCGCTCGCCTTGACGAACCGGACGCTACCCGCCAGCGAGCGGAATTCGTCGTCGGACCAGGAGTCGTTTCGCCAAACCAAAACGCCCTGGGGCTTTACGGTTTGTCGCTGTAGCGATGCCAGTTGAGCCGCGATATTCCGTCGCCTATACGTATTCAGGACGACGCCCACAGACATTAGGCGTTGCCTTCACTGATCGAAAACGTGTCTACAGCCACGACCTGGCCTGAGGTAATCGACGTGCTGCTCAGTGTCATGTCACCACCACCACCAGTTGCAGTGACTGTACCCTGCAAGTGTGTCGTCGCGCCGGTCGAGTCCTTGATCCGAAAATGTCCGGCAGTTCCAGTTGCGTCTGCGGAAGAATCGCTCCATGTTCCAAGTTTGGTCTTGGTTCCAGACGATGCAGCGTTCATCCAATCACTGGGCAGGGTCATGCTTGCAAGCAGAGTCCCCGTGTCAGCAGCCGCACAAGAGGCTGGTGGTGACCCGGTTCGAAGTTGCAGAATCGGACTGACTCCAATTGCGGTTTCAAAACTGTCGAGACGAGCATTTCGCACGGTAGTGCTGAGTTGAATAGCCATTTTCAAAATCCTTCGTTAAACAAACACGGTTCCAGAGCTGGTCACGGAGGCTCCAGCAAGACTGAAAGCAGAAAACGCTGACATGCTGCCGCTGTAAACCCGGACACCATCGAGCTGAACGGCCGAAGTGGCCATTACGCTCGCAGTCAGCGCCGTAGCGGTCGTGGTGGCAGCAGACAGAGTCCCCGAGAAAGTTGCCTGTCTGTCCGAGGCAACTCCAGTTGAAATCAGATTTGACAGACGCATTCCTGAAGAGTCATCGCTTGTGCTCAAACTCCAAGGGCAATCGGTGTTGAACGGAATACCAGGGTACTTTTGAGAGCTTCCGGTGTTTGACACGGTGATGCCAAACGGATAACCGGATCCGCCAGGTGTCTGGCCCCACGACCACAAGACTCCGGCTGTCGCAACCGACTGGTCGCGAGTGAGCAGCTCGTAATAAAGCGAACCGGTCCATCCCGACTGCTCATCTGCAATCGCTGAATTCGTGTCAACTGACATGACAAAACGAATTGACGTCGGAGACGACCCGCCAAGCATGGCTTCATCAAGCAACTGGCTTGGAATGGTCGAGGTCTCAAAAGTGCCGTGGTAAAGCCCCAGTCCCGATTCAGGAAGCTGTTCGTTGACGCCGAAATTGTACACGTTACCGCCCATTACCAATCGAGCAGTGGGGAAAGTAGGTCGCGGAACTCCGCAGCCAATATTTAGTCGATACAGTCGATAGTTGTCGGGCAAGTTTCCAGAACTCCAGCGGTCGTGAACTGCCTGCTTGCAATCGGTTTCAGTCCAGCTGAGGCAGAGCGGATTGCATGTCGCAGTCTGAGGGCAAAGAGCCTGGGTAAATGTTCCTGGAGGTGGAACAAAACCCTCGCAGCACTCTTCAATCACATTAGCCTTTCGAGCGTCATTGTCCCACCGATATTCCAGCTTAACCGCGACCGTCCGCTGCTGGTTGTTACTGCACAAACAAGTAAAGGGGACGTTGCAAGTGACCGTTACGTCAAAATGAAGCACCGAAGGGCCCGGGTCGAAATTTGTAGTGTATGAACCGGTCCCGAAATAGCGGCAGTTGCCAGGAGAGACAGTTTGCTTTTGCAAAGTGATTCGCTCTGATCGGTTCACACGAGTGAAAACCCCACCAATACGGCCAGTAAACTCGTGATGAATCAGCGCCGGATAGCTTTGTTGGGTCAGGTCGCAGAGACAGCACGACGACGGTTCTGCGGCCGACGAAGACAACGAAGAGCTTTCGCTACCGCAGGAACAGCATCCTGCATTCTGACCGGTATTCGCCCAGTCCGAAATAACTCTCGTGACGAGGCACTCTCCGTCCCAGCAAACCTCGGTTTCTTTTTTCCATCGCTGAAGTTTGCCGCCGATACATCTCACGTCATGGTCAGTGAGCACAGCACAGCACGGGTCGGGACCGCCGCTGCTTTCAGAGCTCGGCGATGGGCAGGTGTGCTTCAAGACCACGTAATCAGGGCCAACAGACTCTAAAGTGGTCAGGACTGAGGTGAAGTTGTAGACCTTTTTGCCGTAAGCGCAGGTGGCTGGATTCGACCTCAGCATTCGGCTGTGGTAATAATTCAAGGTAACTGGCTGGGACAGATCTTCGTACCAGGAACAGGAACCGCCATCGACCGGCAGCCGGCCACGCATTTTAGTTTTGGCGTACTCAATCGAGCATTCGCTGTAAGTGTTCGTGCATGGCTCGGAACCCTCCATGCGGGAGTTCTGAGTGGGGAATGAGTGAATTGACGACAGGTCAATCGCACAGCCCGGAGGAGAAGCGCTTGAGGCCAAGTAGGCCATGTATCGAATGTAAGCGTCACCGCTCGATTTGGCTTGACCGACAGTCTCGCCATAGGCAATCACCGAGCCAAGAGGCTTGTTTATCACCATTCCAAGGTTTTCAAAACGTGTAAACCACTGCTCACAGCAGTCTTCGGCTCCACTGCTGCTTTCTTCGCAGCAACCCTGGCCAACGCTAATCAGCTCGTATACAAACTCGGAATTGGTTCCCGCGCACCGCAGCGGACGAGCGAAGCCCATTGAGTTTGAAGGAGCGTATCGGGTCGCATTTTGAATCCCATCGTCGAGCGCCCGGCTAATTTTAGAACGAGCGATGCCGGCCGTGTCCCGAACAAGCACCAGCCTTTCGTTGTTGCATGGGCAGTTGTCCGTAAGTTCTTCAGCCGAGCCAGACCCAGACCCAGATTCACTGCAATTGACATCAGTTGGAACAACGTCTCCGTCAGTCAGGATGTAAGCCATTGCGTCGGAACAAGCCGGGAGGTTTTCCAGGAGCCTGACCCTGCGAACATCGTCACAGGCCTTAGGCAACTGTTCCGCAACGTTGTAGCTGTGCATCCGGTACTGGGTTGGCGACAAGTTCTTGCGAATTGCGATTGGGCCCGAACCGTTGATGAATTCAAACAAATAGAAGTCAAGCCAATCCTTCGAGAACCTTCTTGGAAATGAGGTTGTCGAGCCAAGGTGCCTGGTAATTAACGGCAGGTCTTGAGATGCCAGCAGGCGAAGCGCAGCGAGATTGTACGGGCAATCGTCGTCGGCGCTGGCAAACCGGGCCGGCTGAGATGAGGTCATGGAAATTCGCTCGACCTCCGCCGCTGACGCGCCGGCTGGGACTTCGCCTGCAATTTTGTATGGCGGAAGCTCCGGCCGGTGCCGTCCATTGATGTAACGAGGGAAGAGGTAATCCACCACGAACGTCTTGTAGCTTGCCGCCTCCGAGTCGTTTTCGACAACGAAATTGAGCTCGGGATCGTCAAACGCAAACGCCGCAAGCAGGTTTTTTCGCTTGGGCTTCTCGGCTGTTGGAATTAGGTCACGCCCAGTTGAATTGGCCAATCCCGTCGGCAGACAATCCAGTATTTGAGTGACCGGAGTGCCGGGTCGATTCAGTTGAGACATGTCCGGCATGGAGGCAGGCGTTGCCAGGGAGGCGTAGAGCGTCCCGGAAGCCGGGCTTTCGAGCAGTTGGCGGAGTTGAGGGAGCCCACTGGTGATCGCGGACACAAACTGCTGCCAGCTGGGGCTTGTTTGCGACACGTAGGGTGCAAGCTGCTGTCTCAGCCGGTAGCGAAAGTCCACGAGTTCCACCAGGTAAATGGTGTCCAGCGGTGGCTCGCCTTCTGGTATTTCCAGCTTCACGTCTTTCAGTTCGGCCTGCCAGTCAATGCCTGCGCCGACCTTCACGACGCGGTTGGGCACCATTGGCATTTCGATGCTGTAAATCGAACCGGCAAAGATGAACGTAAAACCGCCAAACGGCAGAGGTATGGCGGTCGATTTGATGGGAGCAGCTTGGGCCCAGGAGCATCGTAGCGGGTAGACGTTCCATTCCGCCGGGAACCCCATGATGTTGTCGTTGGGATAGACCGCTGGCCCCAATTGCACATCTGTGCCTGGCACTCTCTTTGTCAGGTTGACGAAGTGCTGCTTCCTCATGAGCACCCACATTCGCGCGTAGTTATCCCAGCCCCAAGGGTAATACATTTGGTAAAGATTCAGGGCAGGGCAGGGCGTGACGCGTCGGGTGCGAAGTGGCTCCAGTGGCTCGCAAGCCTTGCTGTAAACGAATCCACGCTCCGACTGCGCAGGAGTGAGCATCATCGGCCAAATGTACTTGCCGATTTGCTGGTACAACTGCCCGTCAATGTCGGGTGCGTACAGCGGATAGCCACCAAATGTCATCTTCATTTGCAGGTTACCTATTCAAAATCCCCTGCCTGCTTGCTGGGGGGGCGCGGCAGGACAGGCAGGGGGCTGGCCAGGCCAGCTTATGTGTCAGCAATTGTGGGCGAGGTCGCGGAGGGAAGTTGCCGGCCGAAAAAACGGCTAAACACTGTCTGGATCCTTCCGGCAAAATTGTTTGCCGTACTCAGGGTGTAAGCATCACTTGTCGAAGAGGCGACAATCCCAGGGAACGCAATTACCGACATGCCGGTGGTTCCGAGTGCCGTCACCGGGGCCATGGTCATGTCATCCAGGTACAGCTTAAAGGTGTTGTTGATCGCGGTCGTCAGCCTCACCTGAAACCGAACAAATGTCGGCAGGTTGGTGGGAAGGCGGAAAAAGGCTACGTGAGGACTCCAGGTCGATGCAGAGACAACCGACAGGTTCACTGATAGACTGTTTGCCGTCCCTGCGTCGTCATTAATGACGTTGCCCGCGCCATCGATGAGCCGAAACTCAATCACGCCGGTCGCGCCGGATTGTTTCTTCATGCGGATGCAAAAACCGTACTGCGTGAGCGAAGCAGGGAAAATCTGCTGCTCGATCGTGGTCAATTGAGAGCCATTTCCGACCCACACCATGGTCTTGTATCGAAGACCACTGGTGTCAACGGCCGCTCCATTCCCCTGCGTGATTGTTCCCGTGTTCAGAAAACTGATAGGCACGAGGTTCGGCACGTCTCCAACCACGCCAACGAACTTGATCGAGTGGACAAAGTTTGGGGACGTGCCTGTCGTCGTCACTTCGACTTCGGAAAACCCGGTGAGTGAGGAAATCGCAGTTTGGACATCAGCTCCCGATGCGTTGAACGAGAGGTAACCAGTGTTTTGGATGTTTCCGGCCACATCCGTGACCCGCAGGTAGTAAAAACCGGAAGTTGGCGTACCGGCGATCGTTATAGTCTGGGTCTCGAAGTCCGTAGTCAGGATAGTGGTGCCTGGAGTTCCTGTGACTACTGTCCACGAGGCGGGAGACTGCGTTGCCAGTTCGTCCTGGTCGTCAAGCGTCCCGTTGGCAATCAATCCGCCAGCAGTCCGTGGAGCAACTGTTTGGCTTATGCCGCTACCTGCCGGCCAGGCCGGACTGGTGCCTGGCTGGACGGCAATTCCCTGAATAGCGATCGCAGAGCCATTCCAAGATGCCAGAAAAGTCTCCTGGAAGCATCGCTCGCTGACCTTGCCGTTGGCCAGCTTGTCAGTGACCGCAAGGACTACCTTGTCAGTTGGAAAGGTCGCGGTTGCCGACGTAACATTTTTCTTGATGGTCTGAGAGCCGGCGACCATCTGCGAGTCGAGTTCGTCGATTGCCTGCGAAATGGTCAGATTGGTCAGGGCAGGCTTGTCAGCCTTGACAGCGCGGACAATCTCGCTTTGCAGCAGGGCCCTTGCGGCCGAAATCAGGCTGCTTTGATTGGAGAAGGAGTTGGCCGCTGTCACCAGACCGCTGACATACGTGTAGCTGTCGGTGTCTTGCAGCTCGGATCCGTAAAGCGCCAAAATCGAGTCAACATTTGACTTGACCGTGACGTTTTGAGCAGTGGACAAGGTCTCGACAAGCGTCACGATCGCTTTGGTTTTGCCAAACAGGTTTGAGAAATTGATTGCCATGGAAGCTACTTTTTGTTCGAGTCGGATTCAGATTCTTTGGGCGTGATCGGATTCATCGGCCGTTGGCGGTCTTGGTCCAGCGTGGTTTCGTTGTCCTCTCTGGTGGTCGTGTCCCAGGGCAGCGAACCGAGGCTGAGCTTGTCGCTCGTTTTCAGTGCCCGAGACATGTGGTAGTTCAGCCGCATATTGATCTCGTACTCGAAATTCTGCTGGTCAGGCATCAATCTCGGCGCGACGTACTCCGGGTGCATTTCGTCAAGCACGTAAACGATCCCGTTCTTGTCCACCTGCACCGGCTGAATTTCCGGAATGTTGGGTTGGCCACCTTGCCGCTTCGCGCTAAAGAAGACTGTTTTCTTGCAAGTGCCAGCGTGCAGCTTCGTGATTACCACGTCGCCATCGGCTGGGGCCACCGCGTCGGAGAATTTGGGCAGGCTCACATATCCGTAGTCGTTTGCGTAATCGCTGCGAATTTCAACGTGGGTGTACGGAAAGGACTGTTGTTCCTGGCTGACCTGAACCCCGCCCTCAACATCACCCCCAGGATACTTGTCCACATCTTCACCGATTGGGGTGGTGCTGACAGTGGCTGTTCGGGCCGGTGGTCGCTCAGAGTCCTCGGGATTGACTTCGTCGGTGTAAAACGTGTCAGGTGTGCTATGCACCGGAACGCAGCCATCCTGGAGATACTGGGCAAAAATGCCGTAAGGAGCGCCATCGTCCCAGGGGCTGCTCGGGACCGGCCAAATGTCAGTGTTCGGGGCCCGCCCATCGACCCGGTAATAGTTCTCGTCGCCAATGTCGGTCTTTCCCTGCTGCACCAGCTTGGGGTCCAGCTGCAAAATTGCAACAGATGGCAGCAGCCCGAGCCGCTTGGTCATGATGTCGAGCCATCGCTCCTCTTTATCTTTTCCGGTCCCGCCCTTCCGCATGTACTGAACGGAAACCTCGACCACGTTTTCCTGCAATACGTCAGTGATCGTCACTTGCTCAGGCACGACGTTGTCGTCTAGCTCTGCAATTTTTCCAAACTGGCCAATCCGGCACTGAATGATGCTGATAGCCACCAGCAGGAGCGCTTTTTTGAGCGCATCGGGCGAGCCGAACACTTTCACGCTGATCGCCCCCTGCGACACCGCGCCGTCGATGCCTGTGGTTTCCTGGTGAACGCCAGAAAAATCCGTAGCAGGGTAGGGCGGGGCAGCATACCGCTGCTTGTCCACTACTCGATAACTCATGTCCAGGCCGTTCGGGTCAACAACGAACTGGACCTGCTCCCGCTTGTAGCCCGGCTGAAGTGACGGGAGAACCAAAATTCGAATGGCCTCGCTCCAAAGGTCCATGTGAGCCACTCGAGCGCGTCCCATCAGGACGCGGGTGTTGTAAAAATTCCCATCCCTGGTTTCATCGATAGAAAATCGATTTGAGAGCAAGCGTCGTTGAGTCAGCGCGCTCCGCTTCTCGGGTGTCCTGGCCCCATTGTCCAGCTGCACTTCCGCCGGGAAATCCCCGCAGTAGAGTAGGCATACCTCAATCGAGAATGCGATTCGGTACACTCTGTTAGCAATAACCTGGGTTACTTGAACAGACCTTGGCTTTGGTCCATTGTCCAAGTCGGTGGCCGGACTGAATCTGTCTCCGCCGAAGCTGCTTTGGCTGGATTGGTTCTGGGAGGTGATCGAGGCAACAGCCTCCACCACAGTGGCATCGCCCTGCCGATAAATGAAGTTTTGCCTTGGTACGGATAGCAATGCGTGGACGATTTGCAGCTTTTGCTGGGATGTCAGCAGCGCTCCGCCAGGATTCAGCGGCGCGCCGTCCGCGCCGAGGTGGTCTGACAGCGTAGCTACCCATTCCGATAGGTCAGAGTCCGACACCAGGGATTCCACGGAAATGTTGAACCGATTGAACATTCGGTCAGTTCCGCTGTCGTCATACTGCACTGACTGGTCGAACGTGCGAGTCAGGACATTGCGCAGGTGGACACCGTTGTAGATTACATCCGTGCCTTTATCGCTGGTGTTGTATGACATTTCAGTAATTGCTTCAGGTGGGTTATGGTGCTGCGCCGGCAGCATCAGCCCGCTGCTGGCCAGAAGGCATTGGAGGGATCGCTACGTGATGCTGCTGTGCCATTTTCTTGAGCCCATCGGCCTGCACTTTTGCACTGCGGTCGGGAATGCCAGGCTTTGGAGCCTTCGCGGCCTTGAGGGCGTGCTTCTGCAATTGCATGCCGAACATGTCGGCCAGGATGTTCGGATTGGCCTTTGCCTTCGCGTCACGCTTTGCTGCCTCAGGGGTGTTTACGTTTCCCGAAGCTGCCGCGTCTGCCTGCGCTAATTGCTGCCTGCCCCATGCGGTTTCTTGCATACGGGCACGAGCTTCTTCTTCCTTCCGCTTCCTGTACTCCCTCAATTGGTCTCGATTGAGAGACCTTTCGTATTGCAACTCTTCTTGCATCGAGCGAGACAGCCCTACTTGCTCAGGCACCCCCAGGTACTCTTTGACCGCCTGCCCGGAGCCATCCCAGCCTCTCGTAGGCAATGAGCCAATAGCCACGGCCGTTGCCCCGGCAGCTGTTCCCATGTTGGACCATGCCTGGCTGTTGCCAGTGACCATGCCGATCGCTTGGTCTACCGTTCCAGTCGCCAAGTCTGTGGAATCGTCAAGCAGCTCTTTTGGGGTTCGACCAGTCCAGTTTTGGGTTTGCTGATTGAGCCAGTTCAAGAACCCGGTGGTCTTTTCAGTAATCCAAGTGGTTGCTTTATTCGTGGCATTTTGAAAACCGATTTCCCACGGTTCCATTGCTTCTTCAAGTTTGTCCAGCGCCTGGGTCAGCTTGACCGTGGATTTCTCGGTTTCTTTAGCTTTGTGCATCTCCCGGAACAGTCGATTCGTGTC
>Ga0164293_10003839_pt1 | contig 12841 bp, 16 predicted proteins | sample GEODES118metaG_FD_111487 | JGI IMG/M metagenome (GOLD analysis project Ga0164293, IMG submission 111487) | Eutrophic lake water microbial communities from Lake Mendota, Wisconsin, USA - GEODES118 metaG | ecosystem: Environmental > Aquatic > Freshwater > Lake | place: USA: Lake Mendota... | reverse complement strand
GCCGGCCGAACGGTTCGGGGAGCTGGCGCGCGGGACGGTCTACGGGATCGCTGCGGGGTCAGCGGCCAGCGCCATCGGCAGTGGACGCGTCATGGCTCGGCAGGTGGCGGTGGATGCGTTTGGGAATGCGTTGGGCAATGGCCTGATGGCGGCTGGGTCCGATGCGCAGCGCGAGTCGGCTCGCCGCGAAGCGCTGTTCAGTCTGAGCCAAGGCTCGACAGGATCGACGGCACCAAGCCTTCGCGTCACCGAAGGTGCCCGCGAACTCTGGAACACGCTCGCCGACGAGGCGGTCGGCGTCAGCAGCGATTGGCGTCAGGCGGGCGCCCAGGGCTGGCCGCTCTTGGCCGGTGCGGGGTCGATGCGGATCGAAGCGCCAGTTGATGGCAGACCCATGGTTGCGAGCGCACGCTCTGCGATGAGCAACCTGCTGACCGGCACGCAGACCGGCGTCGGCTGGTCCGTACAAGCGCAGCGTCGCGCCGAGGAGCTACGGATGCAGGGCGTGGCGGAGTTCGGCGCGGCGCTCGAGCAGACGCGGTCGGACCCGAGGATCGGAGAGCAGATGCGCGAGTTCGCTCAGCGGCAATTCGATCGCGGGGGCTTGAACCAGGGTGGCGTCGCCGCCAGCGCTGCACCCACAGGTCGAAGACTTAGTGCAGGTAGATGCTCGCGAGCAGCGGCGAGATCACCGCCCCCTGCAACGTCGTGTTCGACTCGCCAGCGCGTGTACGTCAGTACCTGTCGCTGCGTCTCTTCAACCTCGAGGCCGAGGTGTTCATGGTCCTGCTGCTCGATGCGCAGAACCGCCTGATCGAAGCGCGTGAGCTCTTTCGCGGAACCGTGTCGCAGACCGTCGTCTATCCGCGCGAGGTCGTGAAGGCAGCGCTGCTCGCCAATGCGTCGGCGGTGATCTTCGCCCACAACCATCCGAGCGGCGTGCCTGATCCGAGCCAGGCGGACCGGATGCTCACCGATGCCCTTCGCAGCGCGCTGACGACCGTCGACGTTCGGGTGCTCGACCACATCATCGTGGCCGGGCCGAAGACGACGAGCTTCGCGGAGCGGGGCTGGTTGTAGCACGCGCCGGGCCGAGACCTTCGGGTCTCGGCCATGGCGTCGAGCGCGTTACTCGTCGTGCTCGCCGTCGCGCCGCTCGCCGCGGCGCGTTCCGTTCACATGGGCCCAGAACGCAGCCTTGCGGCCATGGCGGGCGCGGACCGTCGCCTCGAACGCGTCGTGTGACGGCAGAGGATGCAGGTCGGTACCCGTGCTGGCGATCTCGCCCAGCCTCGACCAATACCGAGCGGCGTGCCCGTAGGCCCGGGCATAGGCTCGGTCGAGGATGCCCTTCAACAGCGCCCGATAGATGACGGTCTCGCCACGCGGGTGAGCGTGGTTGCGCAAGGCCTTTGCCAGCTCGATGAGCCCGCTGTACTGATTGCCGTCGATGCGCTCCGGATCGACCAGCAGTCGCGCCTCGGCTGCGGCGGGGTCGCCGAGCGCGAGCATCACGGTCGCGGCAGCCGCCAGATCCCGGTGGCCGACTGCGAGCTCACGGGCGCAGGCCATGGCGTCGGCGCGCCCCGATTCGGTGACATGCTCCAGCCAACGTTCGAGATGAAAGGCAGACAGCGTGCGTTCGAACACCGCCTTGCGGATCGGCACGCTTTCATCGAATCGGCCGAGCCGCTCGAGCGCCTCGGCGAGCAGACCGAGTCGGCTCTCCTCGTGGTGCCCCCAGCCGCCCTGCAGCCAGACCAGCGCGTCCGCAGGCCGGTCGGCATCGATGTAGGCACGGGCGAAGGACTCACGCTGCACAGGGTTGGGGTCGGGGCTGTAATGCCGCGCGGCTCGCACCGTCACGTCCGGGTCACGCAAGGACTCGGCCAGCAGGGACAAGGCACCCGAGATCCGGAAGACTTCGATCGGAGGGTTTCCGGGCTCCGCACATGCATCGACCGTCGCCGACAACTGCGCATCAAGCCGGTCGACCAGTCGGCGCTGCCCCGCTTCGTCGATCAACAGGTTCGCGGCTCGCAGCAGTTCGTCACGCGCGCCGTACTGGTCGCCCAGATACAGCGCCAGCAGCCGATCAGGCCAGTCCGTTCCGCTCGACTCGCATCGGGCCGCAGCGCGCAGCCAGCACCTGCATGCGGCTCTCACCGCATCGCCGATCGCGCCACCGGAGTCGTCGGCGCGTTCGAACCACGAGGCATCCGCCTTGATGAAGTCCTGGAAGAGGGCGTGCGCGGCCGCAGGGTCGTTGGGGAGAAGTTCCTGCTCGACCTGGTCCAGCCATGCCTCGAGCATCCGGCCGTATTCGCTTGCCTCCCGATAGTCGTGGAACTTTCGGGAGCGCTTCCAGGCGGCGAGCGTCTTCCTGAATCCAGCGGCAAGCTTGTCGGGCTGGTCGGTCAGCTGCAGGCGCGCGAGGCGCGCCTCGACAGCCTCGTGCGCTCGCGCAAGCTCGAGCAGCAGGGCGACCAGAGCGTCCTTGGGCTGGCGCTCGAGGAAGTTCGATAGATCTGCAGGGGTCGGCTCGGCCATGCGAATGTCACACCGATGGCGCTCAGGCCGAAGGTTGGCCCGAGCTCAGGTCCCAGAAAGTGCGCTGCCAGTTCGAGATCTGCCCCTCGGTCCCGCAGGTCATGCAACGCCAGATCACGCGGTCGTCTTCGGTGATGGCTGTCTCAACGGCGCGCCTATCTGACTTGCGGCACTTGAAGCACAGCGGACCGGGTGCGCTGTCGGACCGCTCGAAGTCGGTCGCATGGGCGACGACGCCCGTCACGAAGTCGGCCAACTTGCGCGCCGGTCCGCGCTCGGGCGCGATCGCGCCTCTGGCATCGAGGTAATGGGTGAGGTCGATGACGTACAGCACGCCCGTGATTATGCTTCGGGCGCCTGATGCGGGTGCGCATCGGCTCGATCGATTCTCCCTCGAGCGCGTCCTTTCAGCGAAGAACGCCGACTTGTTGTCGGCCAAGGCCTTCGCCAGCGCACGGTAGTACAGGGCCCGTTCGGCGACACCCGCGATGTCGAGTCGGGTCACATCGTGCCAATGGCGCGGGAAGCGATCGCCACCGCGGAAGCGCCTCGCGCCGTTCGGCGCCAGACATCGAGAAGAACTCAGGCACGCGCGAGCAGCGTGCTGAGCTCGCCCGCCAGCCAGGCCGGCATCCGCGCACGTGCTTCGACGAGCATCTGCAGCTCGGCGGCGGGCAGCGTCTGCCGAAGCCGGCTCAGCGTCTCCCGGGCACCTGACGGACCTGCCCACGCCAGAGACCGGATCGCCTCGCCCGCGGCCCGCTCCGGGTGCACCAGCTGCCAGGGCGGCGCGTGCCGCAGCTCCACCGTCTGCATGCCCAGCCGGAGGCTGCGGCTGCGGCCCGAAGTCAGGAAGACTTGCCGCACGGGGACCTGCGTGGTCAGCCCGAGCGCGTTCGCCGCGGCTGCGCCATGGCTGGCCACAGTCTCGCCCCGCTCGCTCGCCCAATGCCGGACCACCCGCGCAGCCTCCGGCGCACGCGTGCCGAACGAACCCTTCACCGGCAGTACATAGACCCCGCAGCCGACGCGCAGCAGCTCACCGCGGCGCGTCAGGCGCGAGAGCACCTGATCGACCGCAGCCCGACTGCCCAGGTGCAGCAGCGCGCGCGCGGTCAGGGTGCCACCCTCGGGCAGCGAGGCGGCATGCATCAAGACCTGGTGCGCAAGGCTGGACACGACGGGCTCCGTTGGTTGTCAGAAATCGTAGGCTGTTATCTGACACCTTGTAAGACCATGCATCAGACGAGTCACCCTGGCGCCCTTTGGGTGCCGATGGACGGGGCGAGGTTGCTGGACAGGGCGCTGGGGTCACTTGGGAACGCCAAGGCGGTTGCTGACTGAGCCCATCCCGTCACGCATTGGCTGGTCTACCTCCGCCTGGTCGATCTAGTGGCGAAACTCGTTGCCTGGCGGCCAGGCGCACGGCTCCCCGGCCCGACCCAGATCCTGGCGGACTGCCCCGCTGATGGGGTCCGTCACACCCCCGGCGTCTTTCGCCGCCAGGCTGCGGACGACGACGCGGTATCGGGACAACCGGACGTGCAGGGATGCGCGTGCTATCGTGCAACACCTCTTGTTGCAAATTGCAATTCCTCATGAGCAACGCGGTACGGATCTCCGAGGCCGAGATGGCAGAACTTCGGCGTGCGGCCGAACTCAACAATCGCTCCGTCTCCGGGCAGGCGGAGTACTGGATGCGACTCGGCCGGGCGGCAGAGCGGAACCCGACGATGACGATGTCGCGGATCGAGGCCGCCCTGCGTGGCCTTCAACCCGCCGACCCGGGCGACCTGGACGAAGGCGAGCTCGACGCCCTGCTGGACGGCCTGGCGGACGGTCCGCTCACCCCGCAGGGGCAGGCCTTCTACGACAAGGTGAACGCCGACGGACTGGGCGTCGGCATCGCCGATGACGGCACCCTGGTGTACGGACCGAACGAGCCGGCGTGAAAGCTCCGGTCATGTTCGTCATTGCCGGCCCCAATGGCGCCGGCAAGTCGACGTTCTACGAGGCGGTCCTCAAGCCCTCGGTCAATGCTCCGTTCATCAATGCCGACATCATTCAGCGCGACGAGCTGAAAGACCCTGCGGTGTCGGCCGCCTACCAGGCGGCGCGCATCGCCGATGCGCGCCGTGACGCGGCTCTGCGCGAGCAGCGCAGCTTCATCACCGAGACCACCTTCTCGCATCCGTCGAAGCTCGAGTTGATCGACACCGCGAAGGCTGCCGGTTTCCGGGTCGCGACCTACCACATCAACGTGCGCAGCCCCGAGCTGTCGGTGATGCGGGTTGCGACGCGCGTTCGACGCGGCGGACACGATGTCCCGGAACACAAGATCCGCGAGCGCTACGAGCGCAACCAGGCGCTGATCAAGCAGGCGGTGCTGCAGTCGGATCGGGCCTACGTGTACGACAACTCGACGCTCAACCGGCGCGCGTCACTGGCGATCAAGTTCAGGTCGGGGACGGTCATCGAGATCGGAAGCCAGGTGTCCGCCTGGGCGCGAAAGCTGTACGAGCCGGAGCTCGAGATGTTCAGCCCGGCCCGGTTGAATCCGGGCGCAGCCTCCTTCGCGGACGGCAAGGCGATCGCGACGCGGATCGGTGGCACGGACGCGGCTCTGCAGATCGCCACGAGTGGCGAGACCTATCGCGGCACGGTGGTCGGCGAGACGGCCCTGCACTGGATCCAGCGCCTGCAGGACAGTGTCTTCGTCGCGCATTTCAAGGACCGGCTGCCTGCCGACGTTCGCCCGCGGGTGGGCGATGCGTACGCGCTTCGCTACGAGGGTGATCGCATCGTGCTTACGCCCAGCACGGAGAGGGCCGCTGCGTTCGCGAACTTGGATGCAGGCATCGCCAAGGCGCGCTTTCCCGAGCTCGCCGGTGCCGTGGGAGCCCTCGATGATCTGAGGCAGCGCGTTCAGGCGGACGGTGCGTTGTCGGACAAGGCAAGGTCGTCCGTGCTGAAGGCCGGGTGTGAGGCGCTGCTCGAGCGGCTGGACGACGGTCAGATTGTCGCGCCGGGTCGTTCGAAGACCGTGCCGGAGCCTGAGGTCAAGGGCAAGCCGGACCCTGATCAAGCGCGCTAGGTGTTGGCGCCGGTGCGAAACTGATCCTCGAGGTGGTGGTCATGGGGCATCACATGTGGTCGTACGCCGCATCCTCGTCGTTGTCCCAGACCTGGGCGAAGCCGGGCTCGCTGGCGCGGGTGGCGGCGTGCGTGAGGCGATGCTTGTCTTCGCGGGTACGCAGAAAGTCCACAAAGTTCTCCACCTCGGCCATGCGCTCGGGCGGCAGCTGCCTGATCTTGTCGATCAACGCTTGTTCGGCAGCGGTCATGGCTTAGGACTCCTTCGGGGTCTTGCCTTGGGTGGGTGGGTTGTTGGAGTCGCTTGAGCAGCCGCTGTTCTGCACCGATGTCCCCGGGCGTGAGCCATACCAACCCATCGGAATCGGTCAGCATAGGCGCAGTCACTTCTCGGATCGCGTGCTTTCGTCATTGAAGCGAGAGGCGCGGATCGAGAGGACATAGCCCGTAACGTCGGCCATGTCTTCGCGGTCGCGCCACATGCCAAACAGAGGATCGTCCGTCACAAATTCGTCGGCTGGTACGGCCTGCGGTTCTTCATCGATGCGCACCGTCACGGTGGCACCGGCCGTCTGGGCCAGCTTGGCGCGCCAAGCCTGCGCCAACTCGGCCACCGGCACATGCTCGATCGCGATGGGATTCATCGGGCTCCCCTTAGTAGCGTGAACACAGGGATGAACCGGCGACCTGCCTCATTTGGTCGCGTCTGCGATCACCACATCCAGGCTGCCCCAGCCTTCGCTATCCAGGCGAAACCCGATGGAGTGCGGCTCATGCCGCAACACACAGCTCAGGAACTTACTGGCCTCGACCAGACCTCAAACCCTTCGATGAGCAGCGAAGGGATGGCAGCGAAGTGCCGAACGTTGCCGGTGAGCAGGGGCAAGCCATGCTCCAGCGCGGTGGCTGCGATCAGCGCATCGCCCATCATCAGGCCGTGGCTGAGCGTCATGGCCTCCATCAGCTCGGTGGCTTTGCGCGTGATGGCTTCGGTGATCGGCAGTGTCGTGGCCTGGCGGCGCTGCAGCATCTTCTGCACGGCCTGCAGCTCGGCCTTGTTGTGCAGGCCCTGCAGCACTTCGAGGTAGCTCACCGACGACAGCGTGAGGGCGGGCAGCTGATCGAGCCGGCGTGCCCGCCTGCGGATAGCCACGCAGATGCCAGATCAGCACATCGGTGTCGACCCGCATCGTCAGGGCTCGTTGCGCGAGCCGTCGAGGTTGAAACGCGGCGCCCGCAGGCGACGCACGTAAGCCTGGATGTCGTCCATGTCTTGTCGATCGCGCCAGATGCCGAAGGCCGGATCGTCGGTGACGAAGGCCTCAGCCGTAGTGTCGGCCGGCTCCTGCTCGATGCGCACCGTCACCCGCATCCCCGCAGCATCGGCGATCTGACTGCCCAGCTTGTCGCGCCAGGCCTGGGGCAACTCGTCCACGAGCACGTGTTCGAACACCACTGCATTCATCGCTGTTGCCTCTCGGTTCAAGCTGCCGCGATCTCAGGCGGCAGCGTATGTGCGTCGGGCTCGCGCATCGCGCAGCAGCCCGTCGACCACGTACAGCAGCTTCTCACGCTCATCGCTGGACAACTCGTTGATCGCCCGGATCCGGTCGAGCATCGAGCTGTCCTGCACGACATTGGCCTGGCCTTCGGGCGAGACCAGGTAATCGACTGTCACCCCGAACGCCTCGGCCAGCTTCTTGGCCACCTCGATCGAAGGCGTCATCTCGCCCCGTTCATAGCGGCCGATGATTGCCCCGGAGGTCCCGATCAGCTTGCCCACCTCGGGCTGTGACCAGCCCTTGCTGCGACGCAAGTCATGCAGACGCTGGGCGAACAGGGCCTGGATATCACTCATTTCGTCACCTACTCATCACCAAAGGCACGCGAGAACGCACTGTTTGCCCGAATATAGGGAACGGGAAGGTGACGGTCAACACCTCGAAGGGTGGACGCCGATCGTATGCATCGGTAGCGTCCGTCACTCAAAGGTGACGGTTCAACTTTCCGGGGGTGACGTGCTCCCAGATCCTCGGACCATTCATTCCTTGAGTACGGCCCGTTTGAGGATTTCGGACTGGATCTGATGCAGCCGCCTGAATTCAGCTCCCCGGGGCCGCCGCGTCGCCAAACCGCCTGTGCCCCCTAAACTCCCCTGGGCTCAGGCGGAATGACTGTCATCCACGGTGATCAACTGTATCGCTGGGGCGGGGCCCTTCCAGCCCATGGACAGGGTCGGGTCGGCAATCAACCAAGGAGCTTCGCATGCATCTCACCGAATCCACGCAGCCCACTCAGCCCGGCGACAGCCAACCCGTGTCGTCGATCCCGCCCGCCCAGCCTGCGTGGCAAGTCACGTTCGTCACCCCCAAGCCTCGCGCGATGCCCTCCGAACGGATGCAGGCGCGTGCGGAACTGGTGCGCTCCGCGCTGAATTCAGGGGGGTATTGATGGGCCCATGCCGGAGCCCACTTACGATCAATTGACCGATGTTCTTGCCGGGCCGCCTCTACGCCCCACTTGCTCGCGTCGACGATGACGACTGGCAGCGATTGCTGGATCGCCACCGCTTCTGGGAAGCGGCAGGGGTGCGGCTCGACGCGGAGCACGAGGACATCGCCTTCCACATCCTGATGCACGAGGGTGAACTGGCGGCCGTCTCGAAGCCCTCGATGAGCAGCCACGAGTTCGACGCCGTGCAGATTCCACCGGGGGTCTTCGACGATGTCGCGCTTCGTCGCGAAGTCGTCGCGTGGGCCGGGATGCACGAAGGGAACTACGGTGCAGGCGTGACGACGAAGATGGGGTTCTACGTGATCCGCTCCGGCGGCACGCTCGGCTTTCACGTCGACGGCCCGGTATTCCTGAAAGGGCAGCGCGCAGCCCTCTCGGATGAAGTCGTCCAGCGAGGCATGATCGAAGCGCACGCCTCGCGACGCACGATCCTGCCGCTCCGGTTCAATCCAGACGACGCGTTCATGCTGTGCGCGCACCGTGCGCCGATGCTGCGCGGAGAGCTCTTCGAGTTCAGCAACATGCTGCCGCATGCGTACTTCAACCGTGGGCCCGCTCACGCGGTGCTGCTGGTCACGACCTACCTGCAGGAGGCCTTGCTGCCGCAGGAGATGACCTACCGGTGACTCTCGATCCGCCCGTCAGGGGAACGCCCCAAGGCCGCTGCTCAGGGTCCGGTGCGTCCCGCCGAAGCGAGCGCCCGGGCCAGGTCCGTGATGAGATCGTCGACGTGCTCGATCCCGATCGACAGCCTAAGTAGGTCCGGCGTCACGCCACAACGCACCCGATCGTCGTGCGAGAGCTGCCGGTGGGTCGTCGAGGCGGGATGGCAGGCCAGGGTCTTGCAGTCGCCCAGGTTGACCGAGCGACGAACCAGCCGCAGCGCGTCCTGGAAACCGCGGATCGCCGGCTCCCCCCCCTTCAACCGCAGCGAGAGCACGCCCGACCCGCGACCGCCCAGGTATCGCGAGGCCAGTGCCGCATCGGGATGCTCGGGCAGACCGGCATATAGGACGTGCCCGACGGCAGGATGCTGCTGCAGGTAACGCGCGACCTGCTCGGCATTGAAGCAGATCCGCTCCATCCTCAGTGCTAGCGTCTCGATGCCCTGCATGATGGACGAAGCGGCGACCGGCGACAGCACAGCGCCCAGCGTCCGGACCGGCACGCTTGCGCAGCGGGCGACGAAGGCGCGCTCGCCGAACGTCCGCGTGAACGTCGTCCCGTGATGGCTGTCATCGGGTCGGGTGAGCCGCGGGAACTTCGATGCATGCGCGTCCCACGGGAACGTGCCGCCATCGATCACGGCACCACCGAGCGCCGTCCCGTGCCCGGCGAGGTACTTGGTGAGCGAGTGCACGACGATGTCTGCCCCGTGCAGCAGCGGCCGGCACAAATAGGGCGTCGCGACGGTGTTGTCGACAATCAGCGGAACGCCGTTCGCATGGGCGATCTCGGCGAGGCGCTCCAGGTCCGCCACGCCGATCGCCGGATTGGCGATCGTTTCGCAGAACACCGCGCGGGTGCGCTCGTCGATCGCCGCAGCGAACCCATCGAAGTCGCCGGGGGCGACGAATCGGGCCTTCACCCCGTACTGCGGCAGGAGGTTCTCGAGCAAGTTGTATGTCGTTCCGTATAGGGCCGACGACGCGACGATGTTGTCGCCCGCCCCCACGAGGGTCAGGAACGCCGCGGACAGCGCCGCCTGGCCGGACGCCGTCGCCACGCTTCCCACGCCCTGCTCGAGGGTGCTGAGGCGCGCCTCGAGGACCTGGACGGTCGGGTTGGCGATCCGGCTGTAGATCAAGCCCAAGCGACGCCCTTCGAACAGATCGACAGCGTGCTGCATGTCGTCGAAAGCGAAGGCCGCGCCGTGATGGATCGGCACGGCGACAGAGCGTTCGCCTTCGCTGGGCTCGTAGCCCGCATGGACGGCTGAGGTTTCGAATCGCCAGTAGTGGTCCAAGGCTGCCCCGGATGTGATGCGTTCAGGAGAACGGGTGGAGTGCGGTGGGATCGCCGCGATGCCAGCGATCCATACCGAGCGGTGCCTGCGCGCGGCCGAAGCACAGCGGAATCAGCTCCGGCGCGAGCGCGCGGACGGTATGCACCGTCCGGCCGGCGAGCGCACCGCGCGCCTGCGGGACGCCCAGGTCCACCCAGGACAGGGGGTGGCCTGCGGCGGCGGCCCGCCCGTAGAGCGCCTGCGCATCGATCGCGAACCGCTGCACGAGCGTGTCGAACGCGGCCGTCGGCCCAGCGATCTCCCAGAGCGCATCGGCGCGACGGTAGTAGTGCTCGGTCGCGTAGATCGCGGCGTGATCCGCGGCTGTCGTGACGTCTTCGGCGCGCATGTCGACGGGCGGCACGCCGTCCAGGCGGGCCAGCGCCTGGGTTTCCATCTCCCGCATCGCCGTATCGAGCGACTCGACCGCATCGAGCCCGCTGGCGCTGCCCACGCTCGTGAACCGGAGCCCGTCGTGGCGTGTCCAGACGAGCCAGACCGGATGCACCCCCATCGTGAGGCACTGGATGCCCGCATCGCAGCCCGCCTGATGCAGTCGACGCAAGCGGACGCGGATCCCGGACGGAAGCGTGTTTGGGACGATGTGATGTCCGCCGGCCTGCGCGAACCAGTGCCGCATCATCGCGTCGCGTTCGATGAGCTCGAGTGCGGCCCGCAGGATCGCGTCGCCGAGGTCGAACGCACTGGCGCAGCCGGATGTCGTCGCATGGGTCAGCAGTCGGCGCCGATACGACGCGTCGAATGCCCGGGGGTTGCAGACGCAGTCGGCGAGCACCCAGGCGTCGTCCCCGCCGAGCACAGACGACGCGGCGAGCCAGCACCGGACTTCATCAGGGTCGAACGGGCTGGGCCAGGCGCCGGTGCCGTCGCCTGCGCCGCGGTACTGCCAGGGCGCGTGTCGAACGATCGTACGAGGATCGATGCAGGACGCCAGCTCGTGCATCGCCGCCCAGCGCGCTGTGGGCAGGTGCCGTTGGGCGAAACGCTCGACGGCCTCGCAGGTGGCCTTGTCGACCGCGACCTGGAACGACGGGTCACGCCCCCAACCCTGGCTGCATCGCCCCTCCCCCCAGTCGATACGGGCTTCCACCAGCGCGAACGGTGCGTCGTGCAGGACCCGGTGCGGTTCGATCTCGATTCGAGGTGCCATGGTGCGCAGCGCCCTCAGCCGAACAGATCGTCAAGCATCACCGGATAGCCTTCCGGCGGCATGATCGAGTTGGTGTTCATCTCGAGCCAGAAGATGCGTCCGGTGGGGTCCAGCATGCCGTCCGCAGTCAGGAGGATAGGGGCCGGGAAGGCGTCGCGCGTCAGCTCGTCCAGCATCGCGCCCATGGTCCCGATCTGATCGCCGGTCGTGGCCAGCAGGTCCGACAGTGCATCGTCGGTCTGCGGTGTGGTGCCAATGTAGGGCAGGTGATACTGAGCGAAGCGATAGTCGATCCATGCCTGCGCATCGGCGGGCAGTACGCTCGCCGGTCCCATTCCCTGGTATTGCAGGCAAGTCAGGATGACGTCACGGCTCGGATGATGGTCCCAGTCCTGTCCGAGAAGCCGCAGACGGCGTCGCAAGAGTCCGTCCAGCGAGGTCTGACCGTCTCCGGTCACGGTCGGATAGTCGTGGGCCTGGGCGAAGACCGGCCGGCCTCCCCAGAACCACACCTTGAGGGGACGTCCTTGGATGAACTCCTCGACGAAGACAGCGCTGTTCGACGGCGGCCGAAGCGCGTCCGAAGAGGCCGGTCGGGAGGCGCGGAAGGGCCCGAGCATGCTGGTTCCGAAGGAGCCGACATCGGCCTTCACCAGGTAGTCGAACGGTACGGAGTGGGCCGGGTCCGGCGCCCCGTGCGTGCGGGGTACTGTCATGCCCCGCTCTCGAAGCGCGCTGCGAAACTGCAGCTTGTGGGTGGACATCGGGTGCATGAGCGGGCGGTAAGGCCGCCAACCGCCGAAGCCGAACACGTTCCCGCGCAGTTCGTTCTGATGCGTCAGCTGCCCGTTGATGCGTGCCTGAAACATGGGCTGCATCACGTAGTAGCGGTTTCGGTGCCGGATCTCGACCTCGAACGTCCTGATGTCGAGGCTCATCGTCGCCTGCGTGCGCTCGCCCCATTCCTGCAGCACACGAAAATGGTTGAGCAAAGCATTGATGTAGGCGCGCATGATCTCAGTCACTCGGAACCTCCCGGCACCCAGTCGGCCGCGGCCGCGTCCCCCAGCGGCGAGCGCCTTCCGGCTAGCAGCTCGCGGGCAAGCCGCCGCACGGAGGCGGGGTCGGTCGGGCCACCTTCCAGCAGGTGACGCGCGTAACGCGCCGACAGGCACGCAGCATCGAGCCGGAGCGCCCACTCGATACGCGCATAGGCTGCCGCGCGGTCCCCGGATGCCACCATTGCAACTGCCAGGCTGCCCTGACTCTCGGCGGCGTTGCGGTCGAGCGCGACCGCCGACTCGAAGGCCTGCCGGGCGGCAAGGAGATGCCCGAGCAGCAGGCGTGTCCATCCGAGGCCGATCCAGGTCCCGACGTGTTCCGGCATGAACTGCGTCGCGCGCTCGAGCGCCGCCAGCGCTCCCTCGGCGTCCTCGAGCTGCAGACGCGCGAAGCCCAGCGTCGACCAGGTGCGTCCATCGGTTCCGGCAATGGTCAGGGCATGCTCG
>Ga0164293_10003838_pt1 | contig 12842 bp, 11 predicted proteins | sample GEODES118metaG_FD_111487 | JGI IMG/M metagenome (GOLD analysis project Ga0164293, IMG submission 111487) | Eutrophic lake water microbial communities from Lake Mendota, Wisconsin, USA - GEODES118 metaG | ecosystem: Environmental > Aquatic > Freshwater > Lake | place: USA: Lake Mendota... | reverse complement strand
GCGAACTGGACAACAGCACCGAGGCGAGCGGACCCTTCAGCCTTGTCGAGGGGCTTGAATCAGCGGCACGCCTGATCGTTGCCTCGCCCGTGCTTGTGCTGGACGCGGCGTCGCAACGTTAGACCGTTGATCGGTCCGCCGCCTAAATCGCCAGAGCAAAACTGATCGCCAAGACGATGAGCATGGCGCTCGCCACGGGCCATTTCCGTAGCCATCGGTCGGCGGTCTCGATATGGCGGCCGGCTGCCTGGATCAGCGGCATCAATCGCTCGGCCAGGACAATCACATCGCCCTCCGGAACCTGCGGCAGTGCCGTCCCGATCCGGAAGAGCCCGAGCGCCAGGATGGTGCCCAGCAGGAGCGGCCAGACGGCCGTCCACAGCGCCTTGGTCTCAAACAGGTCTGCCAAAGCATAGCCAGTGACGTGCTGGAAAAGCATCCAGGGCAGGACAAGAGACGCGAGCGCAACAGTCGCCCAGGGCAACCAGATGCCGGCCTCGGGCGCAGCGTCAGGAGCAGCGGCGGGCATCTGGCGCAGAAGGCGCAGGAAATGCAGCATCAGCAGCGTGCTGCCTGCAGCGGACAGGGCTGTCAGTGTCGCCGCAAGGCCATCGCCGAACAGCGGCTTGGTGGCGTATTTAGCCAGCGCACCGCTGGTCAGCGGCAATCCGGCCAGGCTGAGGGCAAGGACACCCATCGCAAGGAACACCGGCCAACGGCGGCGCTGTCCGCTCTCCGCCACCACGCCGACTCCCAGGAACAGCGCTCCCTTCACCAGCAGGTGATGCAGCGCATAGAACCCAGCGAGCAGCGCTATCCCCGGCGCGCCCTCCGCCAGCCCCGCGCCCAGCACCGCCGCGACGACGCCCATCTGGCTGACCGTGGAATAGGCGAGCACCGTCTTGACCTGCCGCTGCGTGATGCCGGCGACCACCGCATAGAAAGCGCCAAAGAGCCCGAGCGCGATCAGGCCTGCGCCCCAGCCCGGCAAACCTGTTTCGAGCGGTAGGAAGCGGATCAGCCCGATCACGCCCGCCTTGACGATGATGCCGCTCAGCACCGCCGACGCGGGCATCGGCGCGACCGGATGGGCAAGCGGCATCCAGACATGAAGCGGCACGAGACCCATCTTCAAACCGAAGCCTAGAACCAGCAAGATCATGGCCGGGGCGAGCAGCGGCGAGACGGGCAGAACCGCGGCAGCCTCCCGGATCAGCGGATTGCCGACGGGAACCCCCAACGCCATAACCACGAAACCCAGCAGGAGGAAGGCCTCGCCGAGTAATGCCAACGCCATGTAGACATCCCCGGCGCGCTTCGCCTTTGCCGTGGTATCGAAGGAAACGAGGCCATAGGCGGAGAGGCTCGCCACCGAGAAGGCGAGATAGAAGCTCGTCACATCCGCGACAACAAAGGTACCCAGGCTGCCGGCGAGCGTCAGCAGCCACCAGACGGCGAAGCGCCCTGTTCCCGGCTGCCCGCGAAGATACGAGGCGGCGTAAACGCCGGCCGCTGACCAGAGCAGCGCCGCACCGCCCAGAAGCATCGCCCCCACATCATCGAGCGCCAGCGTCAGGCGGAGCGGATCGGGACTCATGACGATGCCGCCTCCGCGCGCGAACATCGCGGAGGCGAGCGCCGGGATGGGCGCGGCCCAGATCCAGCCGATGGCCCGCAGGCGGAATCTCGGCCACAAACAGCCCACCGCCATCGCCATCGGCACCGCCAGTCCGGCGGCGATCAGCAGGCCGGCTGCGGTCATGGCAGGCCTCCCTGTCCGATTGCGAGATAAGCGAAGGGCTGCAGGGGCAGGAAACCGAGCATAAGGGCGACTGCTGCCAGGGACAGGACCGCCAGTTCACTGCTGCGCGCCACAGCGTTGCGCGGCGGCGCTCCCTTCGCCGGCTCGGCGAAGGACTTGCCGATGACCCGGAAGACATATCCGGCGGCCAAAAGGCCGCCAGCCAGGATCGTCACCGCGATCCACCAGTTGGAGGTCGCGACGGCTGCCGTCAGCAGCATGACCTTGGCGACAAAGCCGCCCGCCGGCGGCAGACCCATCAGCGAAAGCCCCGCCAGCGCAAAGGCGGCAAGGCTGATCGGCACCGCCTGCGCCGCACCGCCCAGATCGTCGATCCGGTCATGACCCATGGCCTGGGCGATCAGCCCGGCGGCGAGAAACATCGAAGCCTTGGCAAAGGCGTGGGAGACGAGCTGCAGCACGCCGCCCGTCCAGCCGATCGAGGCCCAGGGCACCGCAGCCTCGCTGCCCATGACGAGCGGAAAGACCAGGAACAGATATCCCACCTGCGCCACAGTCGAATAGGCGACCATCAGTTTGAGCCGGGCCTGCCGCAGCGCCAGGACGCTGCAGACCAGGATGCTGACGGCGCCGAGCGCGGCCAGCATCGTTCCGGCGATGGCCGGCTGCGGCTGCGGCGCGACGTCAAACCAGAGCCGCAGAATCAGAAAGAACGGTGCCTTGACCACCAGCGCCGACAGCACCGCGCTGGCCGGCGCAGGAGCTCCCGCATGGGCGGGGGGAAGCCATAAATGCAGCGGAAACAGCGCGGCCTTGGCCATTAAACCGGCGATCATCAGCCCGAGGGCGATCGATGTCGCTCGGTCGGCGCGCGTCACCTGATGCAGGCTTGCAATATCAAGTGTGCCATAGGCGCCGTAGAGTAGCGCCACGCCGATCAGGTAGAGCACCGATCCCGACAGAGCGAACAGCAGATAGCGCAAAGCGGCGCGCAGCGTCTCACGGCTGCCTTCCAAGCTGACCAGCGGCACGGCCGAGAAGGTCAGCAATTCCAGCGCCACAAAGAGACTGAACAGATCCTGGGCCAGAAAAACAGTGTTCAGTGCGGTGGCGAGACCCAGAAGCAGCGTCCAGAAGACCATCGGCTGGCGGGACTCCGCACCATCAGGCTCGGAGCCAAAGTTGCCGCGGGCATAGATCGCCACCACAAAGAGGATCAGGGCCGCCATCGCGATCAGCGCGGCCGAAAGCCCGTCCGCGCGCAAGGTGATGCCAAGCGGCGGGAGCCAGCCGCCGAGGCGATAGGTCGCCGCCTGCCCGCTGTGGCCGACCTGGAGCGCCACAATCAGCGCCACCACCAAACCGCCGGCAAGCGTGGGCAGGGCGATCCGTTCGGGCCGCCGCAGGCCGAGCACGAAGATCGCCAGCAGGCTGACGGCCGGCAAAAACAGCGCAAGAATGAGCAGCAAGCCGTCTGGCGCGGTCACCTGGGCGGGTATCATGGCGACAGGTCGTCCGGCGGTTCGGGCCGAGAATCCATGGTCGCCACCCCGGCCTCGAGCATCCGCAGGATCAGCGCGACCGCGACCGCGGTGGCGGCAAAGGCCACCACAATACCCGTGATGACGAGCGCCTGCGGCACGGGATCGCCCGCAAACCCAGCCCCCGCGCCACGGCGGGCGGCAACGCCGAAGAACAGGAAAGTCCCGCAGCCCACAAGGTTGAACGAGATCACCTTGCGTAACGGCGTTGGATGCAGGATCAGGCCGAACAGGCCGATGCCCACTAGCGCCGCAGCGCAGAGTCCATAGAGCGTCGGTGCATTCATCGCTTTGGCGGCTCCGCAGCGGGCCCGGCGACGAGCAGGCCGAGAATGACAGCGATCGAGAGCACCAGCGCGGCCTCGACCGCGACGATGATCGGCTTGGCGTAGTCCGGCGGATAGGAGAGGAACCAGCCCGACATCCAGATGCCGGCGAAGCCCACGGCAATGAAGACCGCGGGGCCAAAGACCACCAGCCGGCGCAGGAGCTTCAGGCTGATCCCGGGTGGATCGCGCAGACCTGCCATCATCACCAGAAGCCACATCGCTGCCAGCACAGTACCGCCCTGAAAGGTGCCACCGGGATGGTCGGCACCGTTCCAGACAAGATAGATGCTGACCAGAACCCCGAAGGGCGGCAACACGCGCGCCAGCAGGTCCAGCGCGCCGCTCGCATGTCTTGCCCGGAGGCTTCCGGGCGCTCCGCCCCAGAAGGCATCAGGCGTCAGCGCCCAGACGCCAATCAGGGCAAGCACCAGCACCACCTTTTCAAGCAACGTGTCGAGCGAGCGATAGGCCAGCAGCACCGCGGTGACGGGGTTGCCCAGTCCGACCGTATGGATGTTCTCCGCGGCCAGCGCGGCCAGCGAGGGGTAAGGTACGGGCGGATGCAGAACAACCGCTGCCAGCCCTGCCGCGGCAAGCGCCGAGAGCAGGCCCGCAGCGATCTGCGTTCCCGGCCCGGGAAGCCGCCCCTCGGCCTCGACCGGCAGGAGACGCGCACAGGCGCGCAGGAGCACGAGGCCCGTGGCCCCGCCGCCGACCGCAGCCTCGGTCAGGGCGACATCCACGGCGTAAAGGCGCATCCAGACCAGCGACAGCAGAAGCCCGAGCACGATGAAGGCGATCACCGCGTCGCGCCGGTCGCGGACCAAGATCGTCCAGACCGCTGCCATCAGGATCAGCACCACCAGCACGAGATCGACAAGCAGACTCATGGGCCGGGCTCGTTCCGGCGCACGAACTGCGCGATCAGCTGGCTGGCGGAGGTGCCCGCGAACTGCACCAGCACCCATATCGCGATCAGCTTCAGCGCCGATACGACGTCAGGGACTTGCGGCAGGAGCCCCAGCACGATGAGGCCGAGGCCCAGATTATCGGCCTTCGTAAGTGCGTGGAGCCGTGTCAGTGCGTCGGGAAACCGCAAGAGCCCGACGGTCCCCGCCAGGAAGAACACCAGCCCGGCCGTAACCGCGACGACAGTAAAGCTGTCAAGGAGCAGGTTCATCACAGGCTGTCCCGGGCTCGTGTCTTGGTGCCGGGCTCGCCGAGCGTCAGCGCCACGGCGGCGAAGGCGGCCAGAAGCGCCAGCGTCAGCGCGATATCAATGATGGCGGTGGTCCCGCTCGCGATGGCGATCAGCAGGGCCATCGCCCCGCCCCCGGTCCCCAGAAGCTGCGCCGCCATCAGCCGGTCGGCGGGGGACGGGCCCCAGAGCATCCGCATCAGCCCGAGCCCGGTCATCAGCAGGACGAGCGCAGCGGCGGCGTACAGAAACTCAGGCATCGCGCTGCTCCTGCCCGAGGGCGCGCAGGAATCGCGCCTCCTCCTCCGCAAGCTGCACAGCGACCGGCTGGGCTGTATCGAGACAGTGAAACAGGATTTCGCCATTCTCCCTATTGCCGACCGGCAGGGTGCCGGGCTGCAGGCTCATCAAGGCGCAGAAGGCATCGCGGGCGGAACCGGGCGGCAGGCGCGAGGGAAAAGCGACGAAGCCGGTGCGAAGCGGCAACCGTGGATCAAGCGCCCGGCGCGCGACATCGATGCCTGCAACCAGCGATTGCCATGGCAGGCGCAGGAGGATCCCCGCTATCGCCCGATAGGACAGACGCCTGTCCCCCGGGGACAGAAGCAGCAGGCTCACCCAGACAGCAGCCGCGGCAGCCGGGAGGCCAACGATCAGATTCACCGGGCTGACACCGATCAGGATGACCCAGAACCCGAAGAAGAAGAGGAACCGGCGAAGCCCGACAGGGGATGCGAATTCAACGATTATACCCCGATCTGTTTTCGCCGCCATGCTGTCGCCCCCGCATCGCCATATCTGGAACCGGCCGCCACTACAACTTAGCCCATCTCCGGCAGGACCTGCCAGCCGCCATTTCGCCAAGGGCTGCCCATCCGCCCTCTAGATCGCCGCAGGATTGCCTGAGACCCGGGCGGTCATGGAAGGTGCTGACCAGCTTTGAAAGCGACACGCAAGCCATGCCCAGCAACACCAAACTAGCAGAAAATATTGGTTGTCGCCACGGAACTGGCGATTGATATACAGATCGCGCCATCATCCGGAAAACCGGGTTCCTGCCAGCCAAGAATACCGGACAGGAGGATTTGACGTGTGACGCGGCTCCATGCGAACGAGAGTGGCGGGATTATTTTCGTCTCCGGCCTGAGAACAGATGAAATCATGCATCGACGAAGGGCCCATCCGTATGGACGCAAGATCCAAAAGCGACGTCATCCATACATGATCGACGCATAAAGCAGGGTAAGCGGGAAAAAGACTTCATGGCGGTGGTATGGAAATGCGGGATTGGACGCGATGACTGACGGAGCCGAGGGGATGGCGACAACTGCCTCGTCCGACGCCTACAGCACCTGGTTGAGCTATGTGCTGCTCGGGGCCGCGCTGGTGACCTGTGGCTTGGCTGCGGTTCTGACGCCGGCCACTTCCACATTCGCGGCCAGCACCGTCTTCGGCCTCTGCCTCGCCGCTGCCGGTGCCTTCGGCGTTGCACAGGCGCTGCTGGTCAAGGAGCAGGGGCGGTTCAAGTGGCGACTTCTGTTTGGCGCCGTTGCTATTCTGGGCGGGATCGTCATCATCTTCGTCCCGCTCAAGGGCGCGGCCGCCATCACGCTGATCATCGCCATCATCATCGGCGGGCTGGGCTTGACGCAGGGCGGCCTCGCCTTGCGCGTGCGGCCGGCCCGGGGCTGGGGCTGGCTGATGGTCGCCAGCGTCGCATCGGTGCTGATTGCGGTTGGGCTGGTCGCGCGATTTCCCTTCAGCCTCACCGAGTCCCCGGGGGTGATGGCGGGAATCTCGCTGATCTTCGGCGGGCTGGCCTACGTGATGGTTGGCCTTGGCCGGCGCAGACCTTTGTCCATGGAGGCGTCATGACCAGGCTTCTCTTATCGCGGTTCTCCTTGCTGCGTCCGCGCGGCGTTGCCCTGCTTTGCGGCGTCGCGCTCCTTGCGGCGGCCTGCCAGCCGGCGCAGGAGGCGAGGCCCGCGCAGGTCAGGCCCGTCCGGACGATCACGGTCGAGCCGGAGGAGCGGCAGGCCATCGGCAGCTTCGTGGGGCGCATCGAGGCGCAGGATCAGCCATCCATGTCCTTCAGAATCGGCGGCAGGGTCGCGGAGCGTCCGGCTGCCGTCGGCGCCCGCCTGCAGACCGGCGATCTTGTCGCGCGGCTGGACCCCGAGAACGAGCTCAACGCCCTGCGCGCCAGCGAGGCCGACGTGGCGGCGGCGCAGAGCGCCTTTCGCCAGGCCGAAGGTCATTTCCAGAGGCAGGGCACGCTTCATGCGCGCGGCGTCACCTCGGCGGCGGATCTCGAAGACGCCCAGCAGGCGCGCAAGGCGGCGACGGCACGCGTCGATGCGGCGCTCGCCCAGTTCAGGAATGCCGAACATCTTGTCAGCTTCACCAGCCTGAGAGCGGATGCACCGGGCGTGGTGACCGCCGTCGGCGCGGAGCCCGGCGAAGTGGTTGCGCCCGGCCGCATGGTCGTGAGGCTGGCCCGGGAAGGCGGCATCGACGCGATTTTCGATGTGCCAGCCGATCTTGTCCGGTCCTATCCTCAGAACATGGCCGTTTCTGTGGCCTTGTCAGCCGACCCGTCCGTTCGCGTCACAGGCCGAATCCGCGAGGTATCCCCGCAGGCGGACCGGATCACCCGGACCTTCCGCGTCAGGGTCGGCCTCGACCAGCCGCCGGCCTCCTTCAGGCTCGGCGCGACGGTGACGGGCACCGTGTCCGATGGCGGCAAGCCCGTCATCAGCATACCGGCGAGCGCCCTGATCACGAGCGGGCCCAAACCAACAGTGTGGGTCGTTGATCCGGCCAACCTGACCCTCGCGGCGCGGGCTGTCGAGATCGAGCGTGCCGACGCCGCCCGTACGGTTGTCTCAGGGGGCCTCGCTCCCGGGGATGTCGTCGTGACGGCGGGCGCGAACCTGCTCAGGGCCGGCCAGAAAGTCCGCGTAATGGGAATGGAGCTCTGATGATCCCCAATTTTTCCGACTGGGCCCTGAAGCACCGCTCCGTTGTGACCTATCTGATGCTCGTCGCCATCGCGGCAGGAGTCCTGAGTTTCATCCGGCTCGGCCGCAACGAGGATCCGTCCTTCGTGATCAAGACGATGGTCGTGGCTGCCGCCTGGCCGGGCGCGACCATGACCGACACGCTGAAGCAGGTGACGGAGCGCCTCGAGCGGCAACTCGAGGAGACGCCGGATCTCGATTTCGTCCGCAGCACGACGACGCCGGGCATGACGACGATTTTCGTCAACCTCAAGTCATCGGTGAAGGCCAACCAGGTTCAGGAGCGCTGGCAGAAGGCGCGCAACCTCATCGGCGACATGCGCCACACCTTGCCAGCTGGCGTCGTCGGCCCCTTCTTCAACGACCGGTTCGGCGATACTTTCGGGATCATCTACGGCTTCACGGCGGAAGGCTTCTCCCACCGTGAGCTCCGCGATTACGTCGACACCATCAGGTCGGCGCTGCTGAATGTGCCGGACGTCTCGAAGATCGAGGCCATCGGCGAACAGGACGAACGCATCTTCATCGAGTTCTCGCTCGTCGAACTGGCCAATCTCGGCATTGACCGGGCCGCCCTCATTGCGGCGATCCAGGCCCAGAACGCCGTCCGTCCAGCGGGCTCAATCGAGACATCAACTGATAATATTTCGCTCAGGGTCTCGGGCGCCTTCGAATCCGAGGCCGACATACGCGAGGTCAATTTCGCCATCGGCGACCGGATGATCAGGCTGGCCGACATTGCGACCGTGCGCCGCGCCTTCGTCGATCCGCCGCGCCCGATCTTCCGCGTCAACGGACGCGACGGGATAGGTCTTGGCATCGCCATGCGCGACGGCGGCGACATCCTGGCGCTCGGCAAGAGCATCCAGGCGAAAATGGCCGAGCTTACGAACAACCTGCCGGTGGGCATCGAGGCCCATATCGTGGCCGACCAGCCAGTCGTGGTGAACGAAGCGATCCGGGACTTCATGTCATCGCTCTTGCAATCGGTCCTCATCATCCTGGTGATCAGCTTCATCTCGCTCGGTGTCAGGCCGGGGCTGGTGATCGCGCTGGCGATTCCGCTGACGCTGGCCGTCGTCTTTGCGATCATGGACATTCTGGCGATCGACATGCAGCGTATCTCGCTCGGCGCGCTGATCATCGCGCTGGCCCTTATGGTCGATGATGCAATGACGACAACCGATGCGATGCTTTCGCGGCTGGCTGCCGGTGATGACAAGATGATTGCCGGCACCTATGCCTTCAGCAAGTACGGCATGGCGATGATGGCGGGCACGCTGGTGACGATCGCCGGCTTCGTGCCGATCGGCTTCGCCGCCAGCAGCGCCGGCGAATACACCTTCACCCTGTTCGCGGTCATCAGCATCGCCCTCCTCGTCTCATGGTTCGTGGCGGTTGTCTTCGCGCCTGTGCTGGGTGTTCTCATCCTGCGGCCGCCCAAGCAGGAGACCGCGCCCACCGATTCTCCTGGCGGCCTGCTCGGGGCCTTCAAGCGGGTGCTTGGCCTTGCCGTCAGCGGCAGCTGGCTGACGATCGGCGTGACGGTGGGGGCTTTCGCCCTCTCCATTCTTGCCATGCCGCTCATTCCCCGGCAGTTTTTCCCGTCCTCGGACCGGCCGGAACTGCTGGTTGACCTGACCCTCCCGCAGAACGCCTCGATCTTCGCCAGTGAATCGGCCTCGGCGCGGTTTGACGCTTTGCTGAAGGGCGATCCGGATGTCGAGAGCTGGAGCACCTATGTCGGGCGCGGGGCCATCCGCTTTTATCTTCCCCTTCAAGTTCATCTGGCGAATGACTTCTTCAGCCAGACCGTCGTCATCGCCAAGAGCCTCGAAGCGCGCAAGCGGCTTGCCGACAAGCTGGAAAAGGCCCTGGCGCGTGACTTCCCGAACGTCGTCGCGCGCGTCTCGCCGCTGGAGCTTGGCCCTCCGGTCGGCTGGCCGCTGCAATGGCGTGTCAGCGGGCCCGACCCTGCGGAGGTTCGGAACATCGCGCTGAAACTGGCCGCGACGATCGCCGCAAACCCCAAGGCTTTGCAGGTCAATTATGACTGGATCGAGCCGACGCGCGAACTGCGCCTCACGGTTGATCAGGATGAAGCGCGGCGGCTCGGGCTGAGCTCGCAGGCCGTTGCGACCACGCTCAGCACCGCCATCTCGGGAACTCCCGTCACACAGGTTCGCGACGACACCTATCTCGTCGATGTGGTGATGCGCGCCCGCGATGAGGAACGCGTCTCGCTCGATACGCTGCGCACCATGCAGGTGGCGCTGCCGGGAGGGCGCTCGGTTCCGCTGTCGCAGTTCGTCCGGTTCGATTATCAGCAGGGCGAACCGCTGATCTGGCGTCGCAACCGGATCCCGACGCTCACCGTCCGGGCGGATATCATACCCGGCGTCCTGCCCGATACGGTGGTGAACGAACTCGCCCCGCCCATCGCCGCGCTCAAGCAGAGCCTAAAGCCGGCCTATGCGATCGCGCTGGGCGGAACAGTCGAGGAGAGCGCCAGCTCCCAGGCTTCGGTGATGGCGGTGGTGCCGGTGATGATCCTGCTGATGCTGACCGTGCTGATGTTCCAGCTGCAAAGCTTCGGACGGCTCCTGCTGGTGCTGAGCGTCGCGCCGCTTGGAATCATCGGCGTGGTCGCGGCCTTGCTCCTCTCGGGCAAGCCGCTCGGGTTCGTGGCCCTTCTCGGCATTCTTGCGCTTCTGGGCATCATCACCAAGAATGCCGTGATCCTGATCAGCCAGATCGAGGACGATCTCGCCGCCGGCAAGAGCGTGCGGGATGCCGCCATCGACGCCAGCGTCTCCCGCTTCCGGCCGATCATGCTCACCGCGATTTCGACGATTCTCGGCATGATCCCGATCGCGCCGACCATCTTCTGGGGCCCGATGGCCTTCGCGATCATGGGCGGCCTGTTCGTCGGAACGGTTCTGACGCTGATCTTCCTGCCGACGCTCTATGTCGTTATGTTCAGCAAGAGGGCCGCCCCTCCCCCGCCCTCGGGCGATGCGATGATGACCGCAGCAGGAGCGCAGAGGCCATGAGCAGAATTCCCGTCCGGCATTGGCTCACGGTTGTGCGTCTTTTGGGCGCAGCGGCTCTCGCCGGCACGGCCGCAAGCTGCTCGGAAGCGCCTCCCCCGGTGGCCACCGCGCCCCGGCAGGTCGACGTGGCGCTCGCGACCGCGACCACAACCACCAATATCGCAAGGCTCACCGGCGAGGTGCAGGCCGCAAACGAGGCTGAACTCGGGTTCAGGATCGGCGGCCAGGTCGTGGAGCGTAAAGTGGATGTCGGCGACAAGGTCGTCGCCGGCCAGGTGCTGGCAAGGCTTGACCCGGTGAACGAGGAGAACGCTCTCAAGGCTGCCAAGGCGGTCAGGCTCGCAGCCCTTGGCGAAGTCGAGCAGACGCGCAGCACCTTCGAGCGCCAGGACAGGCTGATGAGCCAAGGCTTCACGACACGGCGGCAGTTCGATCAGGCCCTTACCGCCAAGGAAGTGGCCGAGGCAAGGCTGAGCGAGGCCGAAGCGCAGGTAGCGCTGGCGCAGGACAGGCTTGGCTTCACGGAACTGCGGACCGACGCCGATGGCGTCGTCACGACCCGACGCCTTGAGGCGGGCGAAGTGGTCCAGCCCGGCCAGGTCGTGTTCCGCCTGGCGCGCGACGACGGCCGCGACGCCGTGTTCGACGTTTCGCCGCGCTTTCTCGACCAGCAGCCAACGGGCGGCGTCTTCAAGGTCGCCCTCGCCAGCGATCCGAATGTTTCCGTGACCGGACGGGTGCGCGAGATCGCGCCGCAGGCCGATGCCGCCACCGGCACCTTCCGCATCAGGGTCGGCCTCGACAAGAAGCTGCCTGCCATGGCGCTCGGGTCGACGGTGGTGGGCGTTCTGGAGAAATCCTCGGCGCTGGTCGTCGCGGTTCCGGCCAGCGCCCTGACGATCGTCGGCACGGATCCAGCCGTATGGGTTGTGGATCAGGCGACATCGAAGGTCACACTCAGACGCATCGCGGTGATGCGGTTCGAATACGCGACCGTCATGGTTGCGCATGGGCTGGAGGCCGGCGAGATGGTCGTCAGCGGCGGCATCCAGGCGTTGCACCCGGGCCAGATTGTCAAGGCCGCGCCGTCCGCCGCGCGCCGCGCCGCGCTGTCCAGTTCCCAGCGGGCCGTTTTGGTTTGCCACGACGTCGGATGTGGTTGACGGTACAGCGTGACAGCAAATTGCTCAAATCAGGCAGCAGGGGAGATTGACGGATGAGTACTTCAAAACCGGGCATAGCAGCGCCCAAAACGGTGATGCAACGCTTTCTCGACGGGGTCGAGAAGGTTGGCAACATGGTGCCCCACCCGGTCGTGATCTTCCTGATCCTCATCGCGATCGTGATCGCGCTGTCGGCGCTCCTGAGCCTGTTGGGCGCACGTGTCACCTTCGAGCAGATCAACCCTGTGACGCACCAGGTCGAGAAGGCGTCAACTGAAATCCGGAGTCTGCTCAATGTCGAGGGCATCCGGTTCATGTACTCCTCTCTGGTCCCGAACTTCATGGCCTTCACGGCCGTCGGCCTGATGATCGTGGCGATGATCGGCGCAGGCGTCGCCGAGGAATCGGGCCTTGTTACCGCGCTGATCCGCAAGCTCGTGATCGTCTCGCCGGCCTGGGCGCTGACATACATCCTGGCCTTCGTCGGCATCCTCGCCAGCATCGCGGCGGATGCGGGCTACCTGGTGCTCATCCCGCTGGCCGGCATTGCCTATCTCGCCGTGGGACGCAATCCACTGGCCGGACTTGCGCTCGGCTTCGCGGCGGTGGCCGGTGCCTTCACCGTCAACATGCTGATCAAGCCGCTTGATGCCGTTCTCGTCGAGTTCACCAATGACGCGGCACGTCTTGTCGATCCCGCCAGGCAGATCGGCCTTGCCTCGAATATCTGGTTCTCCATCGCCTCTGTAATCGTCCTCACCGCGGTCATCGCCTTC
>Ga0164293_10003837_pt1 | contig 12842 bp, 7 predicted proteins | sample GEODES118metaG_FD_111487 | JGI IMG/M metagenome (GOLD analysis project Ga0164293, IMG submission 111487) | Eutrophic lake water microbial communities from Lake Mendota, Wisconsin, USA - GEODES118 metaG | ecosystem: Environmental > Aquatic > Freshwater > Lake | place: USA: Lake Mendota, Wisconsin... | reverse complement strand
TTCAGGTACTGCATTAACCATACCTAAAACCTTAACAATTCGCTTAACATTACTAAGGTTTCCTACTTCAGCTTTCAAAGCTTCCAACAAGCTAATACCAGTTAAGCGTGCCGCATATTTTGCCTCTTCAAAACTAAATTCTTTACCTACTTTGCCAATCATAAATGTTCCATCCTCTTTCAATGGTCCCTGACCAGAAAGATACACCAGATTACCAACTCTTACTGCTCCCAAAAAATTTGCTGAAGCGGGGCCGGGTGTTCTTAATTTTATCCCTAATTCTTTAATCCTGGCCTCCGGACTTGTAGCAACAGATTGAGCATTAGCAGAATTGAATAATAAAGCACTTGCAGATAGTATAAAAAGAAAATATTTGATTTGTTTTTTCATGTTTTTAAAAATAGTTTTTGGATGATTAATAAATTTTAGGGCTCATTAGTTAGCTAGTGGAAACGACATCGCATTCAGATCGTAAACAATCTTTCCTCCTTTAATAGTCATTTCACATTCCAGTAAATTTTTACCCTCTTTTTTAAATCTGGCAACATCATAGAAACCAAATTTGCCTTCTCGCAAATTCAGAACAGTAACATCTGCAATTGCACCAACAGAAAGATGTCCGAGTTCTTCATGGTTAATAGCTTTCGCAGCAGCCCAAGTACTGGCTTTAATTACATCTGCTAAAGGCATATTCAGAGCCAAAAATTTAGACATCACATTTAACTGATCTTTCATGGCAGAATTCATACTGCCTGTATGCAAATCGGTACTGATAGTTTCCGGAAAAAATCCTTGCTGAGTTGCTGGAATAGCTTGTGAGAAGGTAAAACTTCCACCTCCATGACCTACATCGAATATAATTCCTCGTTTTCTAGCTTCGAGAACATGCGGATATAACTTTTTAGTTTCAAGATCTACTATAGTTTCTTTGGTCTGAATTATTTGTCCGTAAGTATGCGTAAATATGTCCCCCGGACGCATTTTTCTAAGGAAAAGCTCTTCCAGTGATAATCTTGGTATTGCTCCTCCAAAATCTACGATAATTGGTTTATTGGCAAGTTTACCTGCTTCAACTGTTCTGTCGACAGCAACCCAGTCAGATTTGTGATAATGTGCTACTTTGAATCCTACAATATATTCACTGTAATGTTTAGCAACATCTGCTGCAAAAACAGGATCAAAAAAACTATTATTTTGCTGTTCCAAAGAATACTCACTGCCATACATTCCCTTTCTTGATATATTTAAAAATGCCAGAACCCGAGTTTCAGATTTATCAATCACATTTTTCTTGAACAATTCAAAAGTCTCTGCACCTGAGTCGCCACAATCTACAATGGTAGTAACACCGACCCGAAACGTAAACCCATCTGCAGGAAGAGATGAAAATCCATTCTCAAGCTGTCCTTCGGGGTCGGTACCCGCAAAAACGTGTCCGTGAATATCAATTAATCCAGGAGTAATATATTTTCCAGTGATATCGATCACTTGCTTAGCTAATTTAGGGTCAATATTTGCCGCTATAGCTGCTATTTTCCCGTTATTAATCGCGACATCCATAACTTTGTTCAAGTTATTTTTTGCATCAATCAGATGCCCACCTTTAAGTAACGTTTGATAAGATTGAGCCTGAACTGATAAAATGGCGAGTAAATACAGTGCTGTGAATAAGAAATAACGTTTTTGCATTTTATGATTTTTTATTAAAAATTTTATAATTTATACTGAAGCCTTCAATAGTTCTTCCCTTAATCGGCTTGCAACAATTTTTTCCTCACCTGCTTCAAGCACATGCATGCCGCAGCGAAGAGTATTAGGAGCCTCCCAGGAAATTACTTCAACAGAAGGATTACCTTTGCGCAGACGTTCTCCCATTTCCACATTCGTTACCTTAATTTTAGCTGGATCCCATGTAACTTTAAGCGTCGGCATTTGATTATCCAGTGTTTCAGGCACGTAAGTACTTGTAGTTACCCCAGGAATAGCTTTGATCGTACTTGCAATAAAAGCAATTTTTCTTTCCCACATCTCCCATTCTTTTTTATGATCTAAATTAACAAATCGCTCAAGTGCGGCATACATTCCAAGCACTTCTTCCTTATTAACTTTTTGTCCGCGGCCTATCCCGCCTCTTGGATTATTACTCAGACGGGCAGCTTCAACATATTTCTTTTTACCCATTAAAATTCCCGTGCTCTGTGGTCCGCGCATAGCCTTGCCACCTGATATCACAACCAAGTCGAAGCCCATATCGTTGAACTTCCACAGATTTTCAACAGGAGGAACATCGGCAGCGATGTCAATCATAGTTGGAAGATTAAACTTTTTACCTATTTCAAGCCATTCTTCGTGCTTTATCTGGCCTTTATGTACTTCCCTGTTTAAGAACCACAACATGGCTGTATTTTCATTAATTGCCGCTTCAACTTCTGCTCTTGTTTCAACTTTTATAAGTTTAACACCAGCCTGAGTAAGTGCGTGATCATATCCTGCAGAATGACTCTTTTGAAGAATCACTTCAGATTTCATTCCGGTTCCTGCCAGATTTGGCACCTGACTAACCCGTTTTGTGTCCATTCCGGTTAGTACACCTGCCATACCAAGCATCAATGCCGACCAGCAACCGGCAGATACCAAAGCAGCTTCGGCATGACAAATTTGTGCAATACGTTCACCAACCTTCTCCTGTACATCATCAATCAATGCAAACTTCTTTGAGGCTGCATTGATTGCATCCATTACTTCGGCTGGCATCAGAGAACCTGACATTACCGTATAATTTCCGGCTGCATTAATAAATGTTTTGATACCCAATTCTTTAAACAAATCACGGCTTGCGCTTGGTGTAGAAAGCACATTATTGAGTGGTGCAGCAGTTGCTGTGATCCCTCCAGCCAGTGGAAGCAAGGTCAGTGATTTTAAAATTTCTCTGCGTTTCATTAGTGTTATAATTTGATTTTAAAAATTTCAGATATTTTGACTTATAAAGTACATAATAAAAAATTCAAATCGCAGGCAGCGCTCACAAATCCGGAAAACTAATCAAGGATCGAATTAAACCATCGATTTATAAAGCTCCTGTTTTATTCTTTTGGCCACAATTTTTACTTCATCATTCTTGAGCATATGTGCCGTTACATTAATACTCCCTCCGGCTCCGCTCATAACTTCAATAGAGGGGTATCCATCCCTTAAGTTGGCAGCAAGATTATCAATTTGAATCTTTGATCTATCCCATGAAATATTCAATGTTGGAACACGATTAATCAATGGCAGAGGAATCAATTCGGCCTTTACGCCGGGCACGGTTGCAGCTTCCTGCGCAATAATTGCTATTCTGTCTTCCAGTATTTTCCATTCCTTCTCCTGATCAGAATTAATAAAGTGCTCTAAAGCAACGTAAAGACCAAAAATTTCCTCTTTATTCACCTTCATTCCTCTTCCTATGTTTGATCCACGCGGTGGAGCGCTTAATCTCGCCGCGGCAATCAGTTCCTTTTTCCCGCTAAGGATTCCGGTACTTTGCGGGCCTCTCATAAATTTGCCTCCTGAAACACAAACCAAATCAAAACCCATGTCATGAAACTTCCACAGATTTTCTTTTGGCGGAAGATCAGCGGCCATATCAATCATTGTAGGTATGTGATGTTTCCTAGCAAGATCAAGCCATTGTTTATGCTGTATTTTTCCAAGTGAGGACTGATAATTAATGAAATACATCATCGCAGTCTTTTCACTGATTGCCTTTTCCAATTCTTCAACAGTTTCCACAGTGATCAATTTCACTCCACAATTGGTAAGAGCATGAGCATAACCATCGTTATGGGCTTTCTGCAGAATAACCTCCGTTTTCATACCCGAACTTTCAAGTCTGGGGATTTGAGAAACCTTCTTTTGATCAGTTCCGCTCAATACACCCGCCATTCCCAGCATTAGCGCTGAAAATGCACCAGCAGTAACCATCGCAGACTCAGCATGTAAGAGCTTGGCAATTCGTTCACCTACTTTATCCTGCACCTCTTCAAGCCTACAAAATGATGTGGCAGTTTCTCGTATTGCATCAGCGGCATCATGCTGCATCAAAGATCCGCTAAGGCTTGTATAATAACCTGATGCATTTATAAACGTCCGTATTCCGAACTCCCTAAACAAATCACGTTTCGGAGAAGTAGAGGCATGAGCATATTGTGCCAATGAGCCTGAATTCCCAATTGCTCCCGCAAGAGGCAACATGGTTAAAGTTTTGAGAATTTCCCTGCGCTTCATTGATTATTGGCTGGTAGTGTATTGTAGGTAGATCAGAAATTATTTACATTCAGTACAGTTATAAAGCGGACTTACAATTCCATTGAGATCATAAACGATCTTACCTCCGAAAATGGTCATTTCACATTCTAGCTTTTCATTGCTTTCCATTTTATATCCTTGCAGATCATAGAAACCAAAATTACCCTTCCTCATCCCAAGTATTGCTACATCTGCTATCGCACCTTCTGTAAGATGACCTAACTGCGGACGGTTTATTGCCTTAGCCGGAGCCCAGGTACTTGCATTGATTACAGCAGGAAGATCCATTCCCAATTTAAGGAATTTTGACATCACTAAAAGCATATCCTTCATAGAGCCTTTCATACTGCTAATGTGAAGGTCAGTACTTATGGTATTGGGATGGAATCCGGCCTTAGCAGCAGGAATTGCTTGTGAGTACCTGAAACTTGAACCTCCATAACCTACATCGAAGATAATTCCTCTTTTTTGTGCAGCCATAACAAATGGCTTTAATTCCTGTTTTGCAGTATCAACAATAGCTTCTTTAGTGTCAAGTAATTCGCCAAATGTATGTGTGAAGATATCACCAGGACGAAGATGCTCCATGAATAACGACTTTAGAGAAAGTCTGGGTTTAGTGCCTCCAAAATCAACCATCACCGGCATGTTAGCTAATTTACCTGCTTCCACACCACGATCAACATTTGTAAAATCAGGACTTGTAAAATGTGCAACTTTGATGCCTACAACATGTTCTTTATAAGCCAATGCTGCTTTAGCCGCAATTTGCGGGTCCATATCAGTTATATTCTGTTCAATAATACCGCCACGCATACCATTACCAACGATATTTAGGAAGGCGAGTACACGCGTTTGTGAATTATCAATGATGTTCTTTTTAAAAGTCTGGAAATCTCTCCAACCAGAACCACCGGCATCTACAACAGTAGTTACACCCACGCGCTGATAAAAACCGTCGGGCATCACACTGTTAAACCCATTACTATACATATGATTCGGTTCAGTTCCTGCAAAAACATGACCATGAATGTCAATCAAACCAGGAGTCACGTACATCCCTGAAGCATTCACTACATGACTTGCCTGAGAAGCATCAATACTTGATGCAACTTTTGAAATCTTTCCACCAGTAATGGCAACATCCATAACACGGTTAATGTTATTTTTGGGGTCAATAACATGTCCACCTTTGATAATAATGTTGTAAGGTTTTGTTTGTGCGAATAACGCGATTGGTAACAGTATACTTACAAAGAAAATGCAAAGCTTCCTCATTTTAGTTCTTGATTCTAGTTGTTAATAGATTTAATAATTATACGAAAACATACCGATGTTAACTATTTTCAGTCTAATCGTTTTCCATTTTTATCCCATCCTTTGCTAAAAAAATAAGATTCTGGAGAACTTAAGTACCGAACCTTTGACAATTCAGGTGTTTCTACTATTTTATGACCCAAGATACGGGATTCAAGTGCAAAATCCAAGATTCCACTGCTCAGCATGGTCCGCTCAACCGGATAAGGAGCCTTTCCTGTTTTAAACATGATCTCCATATTTTTTACAAGACATCCAAAATGATAATGGGGCTTCCCGGCCTGTAATTTCATGAGTGTTGAAAAGGGTTTTTGCTCACCCTCGATATCAATAGCATAGGTGAAATCCTGAAGCAGACCTGTTAATAAAAATGCAGCGGCCTTTAGTCCGTCATTATAATCGATAATAAATACAGAAGGATTTTTAACAATCTCTTTCATATCACCTGAAACACGTGTTTCACTGTGTGAAATTGCCTGATCAAAAAGTCGTTTTACCCATTCATTCTGTTCGATGTAGTTCCAGCAATCTTGTCCTTCAAGACACTGTACTGCACGAACTCCGGTTTCACCGCCCTTTCTTCTCTCAACTACAGCTTGTAGTCCGTCAAGTAAGTGAAAACCATAGATATCCAATCCACTAAATGAAATTCCAACCGCATATTTTTGCTTAACGCCATATGGTGTATCTATCGCAGGAATTCTCCAGGAAACCGGAATGGTAGAACCTGCTAGCATTGGAAATTTCAATTCTTTTGAAATCTCAACCATACGCTTGGCTTGGCGCCAGCTCCAGGAAAGATGTTTATCATTAAAAACAGGGACTGATTTCTTATATTGACGGAACACATCAGTGATTTTAAGAAACATTTCAAATCTTGGGTAGAGTTTCTGTTCTTTATCATTTGATGGGTATACCCCATGTTCCCCAATAAGTATAACCCCGTCAACAGCAAGCTGATCTCCCCCTAAAGTTAAAGCATCTGCAACTGTTCGAAATATTGGAACATTGTATTTTTGGGCTAAGGGCCTACTCATATCATTATCAGGAACCTGTTCAGTAAACATTGAAACGATCTTGGAATCAGGGTAAGGTGCCATCTGATCTTGATTAAATCCTTCAAGATACTTTCCGATAATCACATCAGCATGTGAGCCAGGCCGATACTCGGTAATAATTGCTGCAAGCCGTTTTGGTCCTGTTTGAAATTCGGGTTTATAATCCTGCATCTCTTCAGCCTGAACTGATTGAAAGGGCGACACAGCACCCGCCACAGCACCGGACACCGGTAATACTGAGAGGTATTTAATAAGTTCTCTACGCTTCATGACTTAAAAAAGAATGTTTGACAGTGAATTAAAATACAAAGAGGAAAAATTCATATCCTAAGATATAAATTTCTCCTCTCTGATTATAAAAAATTACTCTTTATCCCACCAAACACGACTTAGGAGTGTGTTATCACCACTTTGTCTTGCTTTGGCAGCAAGGAAATTCTCCCTGTTCAAAGTTTCTTCAGATTCAGGAACAATATAGCGGCGTGGAATTCTTCCACCGGTTATATTTCCGGGATAATTGGTTGGAATTAATGCTGGATAGCCAGTACGTCTCCAGTTAGCAAAGTTCTCGATCTGATCAAGATAACCCAATACCCAACGCTGGGTAGATATCTGCTCAAGTTTCTGATTAAAAGTACCTGCTGTCAGGAATGGATTATATTTAAGGTAAGTTGTAACCTTATCAGATGAAATTGCACCACCAGAACCATAAAGTGACCATTGCTTCATAGCAGAAGTAACCCCATTGTTATAGGAGGTTGATGCATTTCCTGCATACCAGCCTCTGATTGAAGCTTCAGCCAACAGAAAATGAACTTCTGCGGCACCCAGTACAATTACCGGAGCATCATATCTCATCACCGTGCTTGGGTTTGGCTCAGAATATGTTTCAAAATCTGCAGGATATCCATTAAACCGTGCATTTTTCATACCTCTTTGTAATGCAGTTGCTGTATCAGCTATATATACACCACTTGGTTGCTTTACCCATAAAACTGAGATAACATTTAAACGTGGATCTTTTGTTGTTGTTGAATTGCCCTTCAAATGATCAATAAATGTCTGGGCAATTTTTGAGCCCTGAACATTTAAAGGATTCTGACCATCTACATAATCCAACACTCTATGGTGCTCAGAGAAAGGATTTCTGTTACTTAATAATCCCCCATCAGCATATGGCGCTCTTGCGAGGTCAGCATCATCCACAATGGGGCCACCAGCAATTGCCTTTTCTACCCAGGTTTTCGCTAGTGCTGCATCTATTTTAGTCAAACGCATTCCCAATCGCAGCATCATTGAATATCCAAACTTTTTCCATTTTACAGTGTTCCCATCGTAAAACAGATCAGAAGATGCAAAAGTAGGTTTAGAGGCATCAAAGGAAGCTATAGACTCTTCAAGTTCTTTGAACATATCTTTGTAGATATCAGACTGAAGATCATATTTAGGTTGATATTTGCCGTCAATACCTTTCATCGCTTCTGAATAGGGTATATCTCCATAAAGATCTGTCAATTGATGAATAATATAAACTCTCCAGATCCTTGCAGCAGCAAGCTTATTAATACCTGTCGGATCTTTCCTAGTTTCATCAATCACCAGTTGAACCTGATTCAGACAGGTTGAAAACGCTGCCCAGTTACCTCTCACAGCACCTTCTGCAAAATACTTATCACCGGGTGCCGTTACTTCACTGTAAGTCGCTTCTTGTTGCAACATCTGCATATTCATAAAACGATTTGCACTCGGATTTAATCCGATAGCACCCAATTGTGCCTTTGTAAATAGAAAATTTGCATTTACTTTTTCGTAAGCATTCGGATTCTTATTCAGCTCTGCAAGATCCTTTGTACATGATGACAAAGCTATTGCTAAGATTAGAGCCACACATATAGGTTTAAAAATTAGATTTTTCATCTGTTTATTTTTTAATTTATAATGGTGATGATTAATCATGATTTAATAATCTTAACCCTGCGGGTTTTTACAAAATCATAATTATTCATATTGAAAATATTAGATAACATTAATTAAAACCTTACAATTAAATTCATTCCGAACTCTTTAGCCCTTGGAATTGTATTGGAAGGGCGTCCCTGAGTATTTCCAATGGTGTAGGCTGATTCAACGTCGAAATCTGTAATATGAGAAAACAGAATAAACGGATTATTTGCAACAAGAGAGATATCTGCTGACTGAATCTTCAGAGATTTTAACTTGCTAACAGGTAATCTATAACTCAATACAGCACGACGAAGTTTAATAAAACTACCATCAAATACAGAACTGGTCAGAGGGCTGATACTTGCCTGGTTATTATAATACGTATCTATCTGATCCACCGGCCATGTTTTAGTAAATGGCGCACCTGTCTGATCCACTCCTGTCACAGTTAAACCATTTTCCCTGCCAGGAAGTGTATTTTTAGATAAGCCGAAGCGATAAAAGTATCGACTCAACTGGGATTCCACAACATTCCCAAATTTACCATCCAGAAGGAAATTAAAAGAGAAATTCTTATATCTAAAATTGTTTGTCAATCCCATAGTATATGGTGGAACACCCTGACCATATTCAAGTTCGGGACTCTGAACTTCGTAACCACTAATTTTGTTGTAAACACGAACCCCATTTGCATTGGTTAAGTATGTTCTTCCTCTAAGGGTATTGTAAGGTCGTCCAACACCAACACCGCCCACTGAACTAAGACCAGGGGCAAGCTTTAAAATCTCACTTTGATTGTAAGCAGCATTATAGCTCACATCCCATGTGAATTTATTTGTCTTGATTGGAGTACCTGTCAAGAGGAGTTCGACCCCCTTGTTGCTTAACTCACCAACGTTAAGGAGTGCTGAAGTATACCCAGAACTTGCTGCAACGCTAGTACTCAAAATATCATCAGTCGTTTTACGGTTGTAGTAAGTGAAGTCTATACCTAAACGATTATTCAGGAATTGCATATCAATACCTCCCTCGTAAGTAGTAGAAGTTAGGGGTCTTAGATTTGGGTTTGCAAGAGCGGAAGATGTATTCTGAACCGGACGTCCCATGTGACCTCCCTGTTCAAAGGTATAAAGCTGGTTAATCTGGTATGGACTTACCGTTGCACCTCCAACTTGGGCCCAGGAAGCTCTAATCTTTGCAAAACTGATTAATGAAGGGAGTTTAATTGCATCAGAAAGTATAAAACTGGTACCGACAGATGGATAAAATATTGAGTTATTACCAGGATTTAGAGTTGAAAACCAATCCTGTCTTCCTGAAAAGGTAAAATAAAGGAAACTCTTATACCCTATATCAGCAGAGCCAAATACCGAATTTTGTCCGAATCGGCTTAGTCCAACACTTGCAGACTGAAGTGCGAGATTAGAAAAGCTGATAAAATCAGGAACTATAAAATCAGCCCCGGAATTTGAAGTTGATTCTGCAACGTTTCGCTCGATATTTCCTCCTGCCATAGCAGTAAACTGAAAATCTTCAAAAAAGGTTTTATTGTAATTCAATAATGCCTGGGCGGTAGTTTTAGTAACAAATGAAGTTCCTGAATTAAACAATCCTCTTGGTCTTTTTGCAGTTCCAATTGGCATATAATCCATGGATTCAAACCTGTCAAAATCTTGCATTCCACTCACCTTAACAGATAGATCATCCAAAATATTATACTGGATACTCGCCTGCCCCAAGAAACGATTTTTCCCGTCTTTATTCCCCATACGATTTAATACGAAATAAGGGTTCTGTGCCTCAGGAACCTGTTGCCACTGAACTTCATTGAAATTAGCATCATAACCAGGAGCCAGATTCCGAATATCCACTGTATTTGCTACTAAATTAGTTGCCCATGAAGTGGTGTTGTCAGCATATCCATTACCCGGACGATTTATTCCCTTTTCTATATTGTATTGTATAGTTGATTCAATAATGATCTTTTTACCAAGAACAGATCTCACATTTAGATTACCTGTTTGTCTGGCATAACTTGACCCTGGATCCATTGCACTCGCTTGAAGATCAGACAATGAAATTCTGTAGGTAAGTGCGGATGAATTACCTCCTGAAAATGCTAAGGTATTAGTAAGATTCGTACTTGGTCGATAGAAATTTTTCCAATTATCCTTTATATTAACAGGAGAATACGGTCGCAAAACTCCATCAAACTGAACGTAAGGCTGACCATCCATTTTAGCTCCGAAAGCTAAACGTCCGGAGCTGATTGATTGAGCTTTTGTTGTAGGTTTAACGCCATCTAACCCTTGTCCATACTCATATTGTAAGTCGGGATACATCGACGGACTACCAACTGTGAAGTTACTATTAAATTCTACTCCAATTCCTTTTTGAGCTGTGCCAGTCTTGGTCGTAATTAGAATAACCCCATTAGCTGCCTGACTACCGTAAAGTGCAGCTGCAGGTCCGCCTTTCAATACGCTAATTGTTTCAATATCATCCGGGTTTATGGCAGCGATACCATCACCTCTATCCAAAATCGTAGCGCCTTCACCCTGAGCCTGTGAGCGTGCTGTATTGTTCATAGGTAAACCATTGATCACATATAAGGGCTGATTATTACCACTTAAAGAACCATTACCTCTAATAACGACACGGCTAGAACCACCCGGACCTGAAGATATACCGGTTACGTTTACACCTGCAATCTTACCAGCGAATGCGTTTGCCACGTTATTCTCTCTTGCCTGGGTAAACTCTTCACCCTTAACCTCAGTAACAGCATAAGCAAGTGCCTTTTTCTGTCTTGAAATACCTAAGGCTGTAACCACAACTTCGGTTAAAGCAGTATTAGCAGCAATAAGTTGAACATTTAAGGTAGTTCTACTTCCAACTGTCACTTCTTGCGTCTGGTACCCGATATAGGTAAAAACAAGTATGCTATTATTATCGGTTACATTAATGGTAAAGCGTCCGTCAATATCTGTTGTAGCACCAACTGTACTACCTTTAAGTTTAATACTTACTCCGGGTAATGTCTCACCCTGGGCATCTTTAATCTGCCCTTTTACAACAATGTCCTTTTCCTCCATCAGGTTTGAAATGTCAACCAGATTACTTCCGGGAACCATAACCGGTACTACCCTTTTCAAAACCAGTATGGTTTTATTCTTAATACTGAATTCTAAAGGCTGGTCTTTAAATAAAGCAATTAATACATCAGAAAGATCCTCATTAACTGCATTAATAGTTACTGGTTTTGCTAAGCTGATCAGCTCCTTTTGAAAGAAAAACCCATAACCTGTTTGTTTCTTAATCGTTGAAAATACCTTTTCAATGGGGACATTTTCGCCACTATAGGTGACTTTCTGTGAGTACCCTTCTGCACGAACATTTAAAATTAAGGCTAAAAGAAAAATGAATGTCAGCTTCATTGCAAGTAGAATTGAATTAAATGAAATCAACTGGCTAATACTGTGGGTAAAAAATCGAAATCTGCCAGTATTTGTTGGCTGTAAGTCTAAAGTTGTGACAAGACCTAGACAGCCCTCTGTTTTGGTAAATAAATTCATAAATTTGCTTGGTTTGGTGATCAATAATCTATCTCAATATTTTTATTCGAAGACCAGACTTTAGCCAGGAGCGCGTCAACGCTTCTGGTTTTTTTCTGCCTTCTACTTTTTTAGTTTAAGGCATAACTACAACCTCCTTCCCTTCCAGTCTAAAGTGAATATTACTTTTCTGAAGTATTTCCAAGACCTCCAATAGTGTGAGGTTTGTGGCTATTGCCCCTTCAAAATGATGTTCTGGCAGTGCTGATTCATATCTTGCCGTAATTCCGTACCATCTACCCAGTTGCCTCATCACAGTTTCAATACTGGCATTTTCAAAATAAAAATATCCATCTTTCCAGGCTACTTCAGCCTGTGTGTCTTTCTTTTGAATTCGGATTTCCCTGTCTACTTTTGATTGTTCACCTGGTCTGAGTATTTGAGATTTTTTCGAGTTTAATTCAATAACCCGAACCGCTCCTTCAATTAAAGTAGTGGTAATAGAAGGTTCATCAGAATATGCGTTTATATTAAAATGAGTTCCGAGTACTTCAACTGTTTGATTACCAGATCTAACTGAAAATTTCTTATCCACATTTTTGGAAACTTCAAAATAGGCTTCACCTTTCAACTCCACTTCGCGTGTATCGCCAGCAAAAAATACAGGGAAACGTAATGAAGA
>Ga0164293_10003836_pt1 | contig 12843 bp, 1 predicted proteins | sample GEODES118metaG_FD_111487 | JGI IMG/M metagenome (GOLD analysis project Ga0164293, IMG submission 111487) | Eutrophic lake water microbial communities from Lake Mendota, Wisconsin, USA - GEODES118 metaG | ecosystem: Environmental > Aquatic > Freshwater > Lake | place: USA: Lake Mendota, Wisconsin... | reverse complement strand
CTTTTGATAGTTTATTTGGTCAGAATGGTATCTTCACTACTCTTAAAAAGAGAGAAGAGAACGGAGAGATTTATATTACAAGCAGAAATCTTAAAGTTTATGATACTGATTTAAGACTAGCTAGTCAAATTGATCTACTAGTAGCTGATACTAAGAAGAACTTAACTATTGTAAAAATAGATTTAAGAACTAAAGAACAGTGGAAGGCATTTGATAAAAAGAATAATGATCAGTTATTACCACAAACATTAAATGCAAATTTATTACAAAGAATGGTAGGAGTTTCTCCTAAGATTGCATTAATGCCTATTGAAATTGTAGCAGATAAGTCTGGTAAAATTACTTCAGCTACAACTCCTACTAGAGAGAATCTTTTAAATACTGAGTTCTTAATAACATTAGATAAAAACTTAGTTAAAGATCAAGCTGAAGCAATAGTACCTGCAGTTAAGCAAGCTTTAGAAATTCAAGAGACGGTAGAGATGCCGAGCAATGTTGAAAGTAGTACAGATCAAGTGTCTCCTACTATATCTGCAGAAGGTCAAGCTGTTGATCCAGGTATGGCTTATGCTCCTGTTGCAGAAAGAGTAACTTTAAAAAGTATTGAAGACAAGTTAAATTCAATAACTACTGAACCTCAATTACTTAAATTAAAAATACAAGTTAATCTAGATATTGCACAAGGTAAAATTGTGCCTGAGGATATAGATAGAATTACTGAGTTGTTAGATAATAAAGATCTTACTTTAGCAGAAGAAACTGAACCTAAAATTTCTCCAGATAACATGGTAAAAGGTACTCAGCTTGTTGCTAAAAGTCTTATATTTACTGATAAAAATCAAACTGAAATTTTTGCAGAAGAAGATGATACTGTAGTAATTACTTCTACTAATAAAAAAGAAGGAACTGTTACAGTTAAAGCTCTTGGTAAAAAAGCAACTTTGAAACTTAAGAGAGATGAGTTAAATAATTTATTTAGTGAAAAAGAAGCAGTAATGGAAGCAAAAGAAAAAACCGCAACTAAAATAGATAAAGAATCTAAAGCTAATGTAGTTGAAACATTAGACTCTGTAGATTTATTTGTAGCTGATGAAGAAAACGCTCTTCCTGCAATTGAAAAAGCAGCAGAAAAGAAATCTTTGACAGACTTAGATGAAGACTTATTAAATGATCTAGATTGTTAGTATTATGAAAATTAATTGTGCACTAAGCCCAGACCAGATTAAGAATCTATATAGTAATGTATATGGTAACATGATGGATGCATTGAATAATGATGTTCCTTTTGATATTAATACCTATATGTCAAGTGTATTTGATAAGATTAGTAAAAAGTCTAATCCAGATACAGCATCTAAATTTGTACAACAAATACCTAAAATGGTATCTGCAGCTGCAAACCGTGGAAGTCTATTTGAATTAGATGTTGATCTTAACTCTATTAGAAAAATTATAAAAGAATTTGGTAATGAGACTACAGGTATTGAAGCTGTAATGAAAAGATTTGCTCCTACTAAATCTACTAATACTAAAAAAGATTTGGTTAATCAAAAAGCTAATGAAGCTTTTAATCCAGTGCAAACAGATGATAAACCTGCAGAAGCTAGACCTTTATCATTAAAACCTTTCTCAATTTTCAATACAAGTTATCAGGAGTTTGAAGCAATTGATCCTAAAGCTAAAGAAGAAGGATATCAAGAAATAGCAGATGAGACTAAAGAGTTTATATATACTGCTCTTGGAAAAATTTCTGAAGCAAACCCTAGTCTTGATAATGCTATGGATACTGTAGAGTACCAAGATAAAAAGCTTTATCTTAAACCTATAGTTTTATCCTCAGCTCCAGTTGAGGTGCTTGATAAGTATTCTACAAGAATTAAAAATGTATCTACATTCTTTAGAAACTCAAACAAGAAAAATAAAAATGTTATTCAAGCTACTGAGATTATCTTAATGGCTATTTCAGATGAGCAAGGTAACCTATTATATTTTGACAATGAAGGTAACATTGTAGAGACTCCAGAACAAGGAAGAGTTGTGTATCAATTCTTAAGAAATGTGATTGTAGAAGATGGTAAATTTAAAGATGTAAATATCTATGGTTACTCTAATCAAATTGCATCACCAACAGAAATATCTAAAGCAACTGGTATTACAGTAGAAGAAGCAACTCAAAATCAACAAGCAGATTTTAAATCACTACATGAGTATAAGAAATCAGTCTTAGATGGTAATGTTGCATTAGCTTCAATGACAGGAATTAGTGCAGGAGTTTCTCCAAAACAAAGTAAACAAATAGTTAATCTATCTAATCTTAATGAGTTTCCTTTTGGTAGTGATTCAGTCTTTAGAACTATAGATATTGTAAGAACTCCTAGAGGAGTATTTGCTAAAGGAGATGCTGTAATCAGTATAGAGGATACTGAATATAAAATTGATAGACCAAATGCTACAGAGGATGTAATTCAAAAAGTTGCTGCTGTATTTAGTAATTCTAATATTTCTAATCAAGAAAAATATAATTTCTATCTACAATTCTTTTCAAAGAATGCTTCATTTAGTACAAGAAAACATTCTGTAGAATATTCACCAGCAACAGATGAGTTAATATTCCGCTATTCTCCTACTACTTATGCTGAAAAGTATTCTAAGTTTGAATCTATTACAAATTTAAATACTCCTGAAGCTAAACAGTTAATCATAGATACATTAACAAATGCTTCCGGTACAACCGGAAAGTACTTCTCAGCTAAGATGAACTATGATTCAACAGCTCTTTCTAAAAATGGTTATCAAGACTATAATTTAGAAACAAACACATTGAATGAAGAGTTTAGTAGTTACATTGAGTTATTAAAAACATTACCAAGAACTACAATTGATTTTTCATCATCAAGTGATCCTAAAAAGTTTAACTCTTATATCAGCTTCAGAGTACCAACTGAGTTTATTAAAGCTGTAGAAAAAGCTAAAAAGAATCCGGTATCTGTAGAACCTTCACCAACAAGAAAACAAAAGAATATTCTTGTTGATTATGTAAAAGGTCAAACAGAAGCTGTAGACACTACAATCTCTCAACAAGGAAAAGTAAATGTTTCTGGTACAGGAAATGAGTTTGGAATATTTTCAATTACTTCTCCTGCAACGGGGGAACCATTAGTAGTTTCTTTAGATAAAAAGTTATTTAAATCTGCTGCTGAATTAGTAATAGGAACCACTGTTTCATTACAAGTAATTACTGAGGAAACAGATGACATGTATATTCCTAATGTTATTCAAGTAAAGAATGCAGAAGGAAAGGTTCTTGGCCGTGTAATGGAAACAAACTATGCTATTGGAGAAAGTGATTTAAATGATTACTATAAGCAACTAAAAAAACAAAGAAGTACTACACTTGAAGAGAAGATTGAAGAATCTACTAATACAAAAGGTACTGCTAACCCTAAAGATGGTTTAGCGGGTAAATTCTTTTTAAGAAATGGTCACTTACAATATGATGCTACTCCTGAACAAATTAAGGTTGCAGATGCTTGGTGGAAAAAAAGTGATTTATTTAAATACTTAGATTTTGAACAAGGCGTAGCTATTGCTAACTCAGATGCATTTGCAAGATTTATTTCTTATGGTGCTGTCTTAAATGGTAAGTTAGGTATGCTCCAGATTGGAAACAAAGGTTCTATGGTAGATGTCTATCATGAAGCTTGGCATGGTTTCAGTCAGTTATTTCTTACTCCACAAGAAAAAACAGCTCTTTATAAAGAAGTACAAAAAAAGTTAGGTACTAAAAAGAATTTATCATTCTTTGAAATAGAAGAAATGCTTGCAGAAGAGTTCAGAACTTATGCTAAGAACCCTAAAGCAGCTAAAGATAGTCCTGTAAAAAATAGTATATTCAGAAGAATCCTTAATTTCTTAAGAGAGTTAATTGGTTTAGGGTCAGTTAGTACTGTGACTAATATTAAAAAAGTTCAGGAATACTATGAGAATCTTTATTTTAATAAGAATCTTAATCAGTATACACCAAGCATTGACAATGTAATGTTTGATTTGCTTAATAGAAACTCTGGAGTTCAAAGTTTAGCTAATGCTGAAGAACAAGTATTGAACAGACAAGACGCAACAGTTTTAAAAAATTCAATGGATGCTATTATTTCTAAGTTAGGTGATGAACTTTATTCAGAAAGAAAACAAGATACTGCTGAACTTGGGCAAAATAAATCTGCTACTACTAAGTTATTAGAAGATCCTAGAAATAGGAATGCAATGTATTCTTATATCTTTGATCAACTTGATACAAGAAGAATTGAGTTACAAGAAGATCTTGAAAAGCTTGAGGACATCCCAAAAAACTTCTTAGAAAAACAAAAGATAGAGAATAACATTAGAATTATTACTAGTGCATTAGATAATTGGGGTAATCAATCTAATGGTATGATTCAATACCATATTGAAAATTCAGACTATAATCTGTTAAGAGAGAAGTTTGTGACAATAGATGAGCTCAAAGAAGCAAATGAAGATGAAGAAATAAAAGATGAAACTGATGATGCTACAGATCCTCAAAATGTAGAGGCAAGTGAGAGATTTGGAGATACAAAAATTGGAGATAGATCATTACTTGAATTAGCAGATAAAGAAGTAGTTTATATATTAAAGAGTCTATTTAAAGTAGACAGGTCTGGTAAAGTTATATTAAATCAATTAGGGTTTCCAGAACTTGTAGATTTTAGAAGTACTTGGAATAATACAGTAAGAACTATCCGTGGAGAACAAGACCCTGCAATACAGTATGAATTACTAAAAGCTGCTATTCCTATTCATCCGGAGTTTGAGCAATTAGTAAACTTTAAATTAGCAGATCCTACTAAAAGTAATGATTTATATGAGGCTAAAGCTACTACAGCTTTCTGGCAAACTTTTAGTAAACCAAGAGTACCTTTATTACAAAGTACCATATATACAAATGGTATAACACAAATTACACAAGCTTCATTAGAGAGTGTAGATATTCTTAAATCTTTTGAATATAAGTTTAAAGCAGATACTAGTAATCCATTTATTGTAAGAGGAACTGAAGATAATGTTCCTATGCTTAACATAGCAGCTTTAATAGATGAGTTCTCTGATAAGAATGGAAACTTAGACTCCGCCAGGTACTTTGAATTTGCAGGAAGAGTAGGTATTTATCTTGATAATTTAACGGTTATTAAGAAAGAACTTGGTAAGAATCAAAAATCTATAGAAGAGTATGGGCTTCCTTATATTTTTAATACAGTAAAACAACTTGCTGAACTAGAAAATAGTAATGCAGCTACTCCAAAACAATTAGGTTTTATAAAAGAATTCAAAAAGAATCCTATTTATTACTTAAGAACTGAAATACCTGAAGGAATTATCTCAGATAAAGCAGAGACTCAAAAATATGTTCTTAGAAAACTAGCTGATTTACAAGCACGTTATGGTTTAGATACTTCTAATTTTGGAGTACTTAATGCTGAAGGTAATACTGTATTTGAGTTAATTGAAAAGAGTACGGCAAGTAAAATTGCATATGCTATTAATAAAGCTGAAAAACTAGCTGATCTATGGACTTCAGATGCTCTTAAGTATATGAGTTATCTAAATCCTGCTATCAATACATTTACTAATAATTCTACAATCTTAAAAACAATCTTTGACTTTAATGATCCAGAGTTTGTTAAGAGAGATGGTAAGGAGTTAGAATTATTTATGTCTTCCGGTACACAACAGATAATTGATGAAGACAATGCTATCAAAGAAGGATTAAATACTACTTCCTTAGATGTATTTAGTAAGTTTCTACAGGAGACTAACTCTATGCTTAAAGGAGGTATACAAGAATTTATTAGACACGCTTCTAAAAGTTCTGCTTTTGGTTTGAGACTTAATGGAGGAATTATTGGAGGACCAAATAAGCTAGACAGTAATCCAAGACTCTATGTTGATATAGATATGTTTGGAAATGGTACTGCAGAATCATATGCATTAAGAACACATATTGTTCCTTACATTGCAACTGAAGCAAATAGAATTTATAAATTCAAACAAAATCAAACTGAGTTTGAAACCTATGCCGGTTATAATAATATCACTGCTAATGGCAAAATGGCCGGAGAAGTGTTTACTGCATTTGATAATGCATTAAGGCCTTCTACTAAAACTGCAATCTATGATGCAATTGATCAAGCTATTGCAAACAAAGAATACTTTGACTTCATATCATTTATTAAAGCTGATAAATCTGGATTAGCAGAAAAAATTAAAACTGATATAACTGATTATTTTAATGAGTTATCAGAGGAGAACTATAATCAATTACAGCAAACTAATTATATAAGTCCAGACTTATCAAGTTCACTTAAAGTTTTTAACTTATCAAAAACAGAAGAAGAAAAGTTGTTAAGTAAAGCTTACACATATAATTCTTGGATACATAATTTTGAAACAATCAATCTTATGTATGGAGATATGGCTCAATATAACCATGTTAAAGAAGAAATGCATAAAAGAAATACTGGTCTTACTTCTACAGGTAGAACCTTTAGAACAGACTTAGCTGCTCAGAACTTGGTTAATGGTTATTTACGTGATACATCTTATGCTGCACAAAAAGGATACAATACTATATCTTATAATGGTACATTGAATACTGCTATTATACAAGATGTAGAAAGAAGTTCTGTATATCTTCCAATAATTACAAAAGCTTTAACTGAAGATTATACTAATAAGCTTAAAGAATCTATAAAAGATCCCGCTAAACTTAAAGAAGCTGTAGAGTATAGAGTTAATAATGATATTAATGCTTATAAAAAAATGACTGAAGGGGACGGTCAAGGTTGGATTACTTTTGATACATACAGAGTTCTTAAAAATTTAGAGAATTCTTGGTCATATGAGCAAGATCAATTATTTCAAAAAATAACTAGAGGAGAATTTGTTTCTCCAAAAGATATTCTTGAAATGTTCCCAGTATATAAAGTACAGAATTTTGGTCACTTAGCAAATACAGGTATGCCTGTAAATGCAATGCATAAGTTTGCATTAGCTCCATTGATTCCATCAATGATTGCTGGATCAGATTTACAGTCTCTACATGAGCAAATGATGGAAAAGAACATTCAGTATGTTACATTCCAATCGGGTTCTAAAGTAGGTTCTGTAACTTCAGCTAAAGATAGCAAGGGTAAAGCAGCAGCAGATCCTATCTATTCAGATTCTGAAATGAAGACTCTTAATAAAGACATTAAGTTTACAGAAAATACTATCTATGTTGACTATCTTAAAAATGTAACCAATGTAAATACTGCATTTAAAAATAAGTCTATCTTCTCTACACAGTTAAGAAAACTTATTTTAGGAGCTATGTACCGTGAAGGTAAAATCATTAATCCTAATAATGCGGCTACAGTAAAGAAATATGAGCAAACTGTTGATGAGTATACCAAATTATTGAAGTTTGAGTTACTTAATGAGATTGGTTATGAAGAAGTTGATGGTAAATACATTGGTAATCTTACAAATTTCTTAGATCTTATCCAAAGAGAATTAGGTAGAAGAAACTTACCAGAACATCATATTGACTTTGTTGGTCAAAATCCGGATACTACTTTAAAGACTGATTTGTCTTTACATTTAAGAGCTGATGATATAGAAAAAATATTAGTTAGTCTTATAGAGAAAAGATTTATTAAACAAAAAGTAAAAGGTGAACCATTAGTTCAGGTAGCTAGTACTATGACAAATGGTATGTGGCAACAACCTACTTTTGAAAAAGCTACAGATGAAGAAGTAAGAAAATTCTTAGGTACAAATAATCTTCCTTTCTATGATCAAACTGCAGATGGCACTTCTGCTATGAAAGTTGCTATTGCTCTACAAGGTGATTTCTTTAATTTATTAAAAAGATCTGATGTTGCAATCTATGATACAATTGATGGTAAAAAGGTTTTAAATCAAAAAGCTAGTCTTGCTAAGCTTAATCAACTAATTAAAGATGAAGATTGGCTTAAAGAAAATAGAAATGTTATCAGACTATCCGCTGTAAGAATTCCAGTACAGGGTCTTAACTCTATGGAGTTTATGGAAGTCTATGAGTTCTTAGATCCATCTGCAGGAAACATTATTATTCCTCCAACTGAGATTGTTGCTAAATCAGGATCTGACTTTGACGTTGATAAGTTGATTACATTTATGCCTAATCTAGATAACAGAGGTAAATTTATAGAGTCAGGCTTATCAGAAGAACAGTTTCAGAACTTTGTAAAAAGAAATAAGTCTAATCCAGAAAGAGTAACTCAAACAATTAAAACTCAAAAGGCTGCTCTTGAAAATAGATTAATCAGTAGCATTAATGATATCCTTGCTTTACCTGATAACTATGCTAACTTGGTAAGACCAAATGCTACATACCTTCTTAAAGACATTGCAGATAGATTACAAGATTTTGTTTCTGATTATGATAGATTTAAGAACAAACTAGGTGAAGATTACTATACTAAGAATACAGATGGTAAAGTAACTAAACTAATAAGTCCTACAAGAATTCTTGAAACAGGATACAATTTACATAAACATGAAGTAAATCTAACTGGTAAGACTGTATTAGGTATTACAGCTATTGAAAATGCTTTACACCCAATTTTTAATTCATTGGGAGCAGCAATGCCTAAAACATATAAATGGTCTTACTATGATGATACTACAAAGAAGTATGTAGAAACAGATATAAACTATAATACAAATCTTTATTTACCACATAGAAAAACCAAACAAGGTAGAATTTCTCTTTCACATACTGAATCAGTAGATGGTGATTCTATTTCAGAATTGTTCTCACAAATGATGAATGGTTTAGTGGATGTTGAAAAAGATGCTTGGATCTTCTTTATTCAAGGTAACTTGGAAGTTGCTCCTACACTTTTATATTTGCTTAAGGCTGGTGTTCCAAAAGAAGATGCAATTATGTTTGTATCTAATCCTTTAGTAAGAGAGTATGCAAAGAACCAAAGACTATATAAAAGTTCTTATGCTAATGTAGCTGGTAAAGTATTAGATAATAAAGCATTTGCTCAATATAAAGCAGCAACAGATGTTATCTATAGTCAGTTACCAAGTGTTATAGAAGATCAACTTTCTTCATTTAGAGACAACACTGTTTTTTCTGTAAAAACAGGAAAGTTTAATGATGATAAACAAGAAATGGAATATTTTAATATACCAATGACTAAGTTACAATTAATTGAAAGAACTAAAACTGATAATAAGTTTAATGATGAGTTCTTAGATGTAAGAATTAATGCAAAAGATAAGGCACCAATATTTATTAAACCTTCAGTAAGTAATAAAAAGTATTATCAAAATGCTTTTAACTACTCTCAATCTTTTTTAAATAAAAATAAAGAGTTTGATTTGGATCTTATGAAAAGAGTAATCTTAAATCCAAAATCTACAAAGTATAGAGGTGCTGCTTTAGGTATGTTTATGCACTTTATTGAAGTTGAAAAACAAATTAAGGGTTTACAAACATTAAAAAGACTTTCTAATCCAGATACTAAGTCTTCTAAAACATTAGAAGAGGGAATGCGAAGAGGTATATCATTAGAAGAACTTAAGGACTTATCTAAAGTAGACCCAGAGCTTGTAAGAAAAATGATTGAAGAATCTATTCTTGGGACATTCTTTGATAATAAAATTGTTACAGAACTAATAAAACCTTTGTTTCCATTAAGAAATTCAGAAAAGGTTACTAGTTATGTACTATTATTACTAGAAAGAAGAGCAGGAGACATTATAAAAAAATACGGTCCAGGAGCGGATGGTACAAGAGCATTTATTTCAGACTATAAAAACTCTGTAGTAAATTATGTATTCCAAAATTATATGTCAAACTTTACTGACATTAATGGTAACATAGTAAATGTACCTACGGCATATAAAGAAATGCAAGTTAAAAATAAAAAGGGTATTGCTAATGGTGCAGAAGTAATTGACAATGTAATTTATGTTGATGAGGCTAGAATCAGTAAAGATTATAATGAAAAGTTATTTTCTGCAGACTCTCAATCAGCTGATAGTTATAGAGCCCGTGGTTTAAGACCATTTAGAGCAGTAGAGAATGCTTTTCCAACTGAATCAAGCTTCTTTAAGTATGTAGTGGAAAGAGAGTATCAAAGATCTACTTTTCCTTTTGATAAAGCTACAACAAATAAAACATTTAGAAAACTAAGAGGTGTTTTAGCTAGCTCAATACAAGATGAGACTACTCTAAACAAACAAACATATGAAGCATTCTTAAATCAAAGAGCTTTAATCTTTGCATTTAATAGAGAAGCTTTAATGAAAACAGTTAATTACTCTTACTCAGATCAATTAATGAGTATGATTGCTGAGTTTTCAGAGCTTAAGGATAAGTATCCTGTATTAAATCAACTTACTAAACCTTCACTTAAAACAGGTGAGAAAATAATCTCATTGAATGATTCTAGAATGTTAAAAGATGCACAGCTTGCTGAGATCTATTATGAGAACATTAAAGATTTAGGAGATCCTACAGTTAAAAAAGTACAATCAATTGCTGATAATGACAGAATTAGTGAGATGTTTGGTCTATTGCCTTTAGTTTCTATTTATCAAAATGGAATTGGATTTAGTAGATTTGGTTTTAATGAGGCTTTACCATATGATAAGTTCTTAGATGTAATGGATTCTGCTTCAAAAATATTCTTAGAGAAACAACTTAACAATGCAACTCTAAGAAACATCTATAATAAGATCATGGATCCTAAGAATAGATTGTTTAAAGACTTTGTAGTTTCTCCAATAGATTTTAATGATCCTACAGATACTCCATTAGAGTCTCAAACTATTACAGAAGAATCTGCTCCAGATGAAGATGTAGTTGTTACTCAACCTATCATAGAACAAGTAGGTGAAGTTAAAGAAGAAGAAACTCTTGAAGAAAAACCAGATCAAAATGCACCAGAAGGATTACCTGGAATAGACAGATCTATAGACTCTTGTAGCTAAAAATTAGTATATTTATATAAAGAAGAAACAATGCCTTGTAAAATTCAAATAAAGAACAAACTTACTGATCAAGTATATGCAGCAGCTAGTCCTGGAATAGGAATGTCTCAAGACAATGCTAGCATGCTTGCAACTAGTATAAACAGAACTTATGGATTCCCTGTAGTTAAGTTTACACAATATACTGTAGATGATCTTATGGATATGGATATAACTATCCCAGAGGCATTAGTAGATATCTATTATGAAAATGAACTAAAGATAGAGGCTCAAGAATTAGTCCAAGATCAAAATGATGCAAGAAGAGCACAGCAACTAGATGCTGCGCGTGCTGGAGTAGCTTATACTGAAGATTACTTATTTGATAATACTTCTCCCGTAGATGTAGCTCTAAGTAGAGAAGGTATTGAAAGAAGAAGAAGTAAGCAAATAGCTGAAGCATTAGGAGAAAAATATAATAAGGCATTTAATATTCCTTATGAAATCATTACAGAAGGAGCTGCTATAGAATTATTAGGACAAAGTACTACACCTTATCAGTCTAATATAGGATCATTCTTTTATGGCAACAAAGTATATTTTGTAGATGGTAAATTTGATGCTGGTTCTGTAGTCCATGAATATGCGCACCCTTTAATAAAAGGAATTCAATTTCAAAATCCTAAGTTGTTTGATAATCTATTTAATCAACTTAGTCTAACCACAACTGGTCAAAGAGCTCTACAAATTGTAAAAGATAGATATCCAGAGCTTCAAGAGAATACAATAAGATTTAAAGAAGAAGCTCTTGTTACTGCTATAGAGTTAGATGCTAATAAACAAATTGATGAGACTATTAAAGATGATAGTTTATTCCAAAAATTTATTACTAATTTAATGGCAGCAATAAAAAAAGTATTGCGTGCACTTTCTAATAAAGTAAATCTTAAAAGTCTAGATGCTAATACTACTAGAGATGAGTTAGTAAAGATGTTACTTGATGAAGATTTTGTTATTGAAGACTTAGAGTATCAATTATCTTTAATACCTGAGTTTAAGAAAGAAGCTGAAAGCTTTATACAGGATCTAGAAAAAGCTAAGAGTAAAGAGCTAATGAATGTTATTGATAGATACTATGATAACATTAACTTCCAGTTAGATAAACTTAGAAAATCTCCTGAAGAAGTAAAGAACTTATTAGAAGGAAAAGTAGGGGAGGATATTTTAAAAAATATACAGTCCTTTTTATCACCCTATACAGTAAGAAAAAAGAACTTAACTGCTGAAGAAATAGAAGAAATTATAAATGCTATTGAAGAGAATGAAGAAGATATAAGACTACGCTCAATTGCATTTGTAAATAGTTTAGCTGAGTCTCAAGTATATGCACAAAGAATACAAGAGGCATTAGATAACTTAGTTAAAACTAACAGACACTTAACTCCTGAAGGTATTACACAAGTAATACACTATAGAGACATACTTTCTGGTCAAGCTGAGTTCTTTGATGAAGCAATCAAAGAATTAAAGTTACCAAGAGATACTCCCATCATTCAAAAAATACTTTCTGTAAGACAGATTATTAAGGATGATTTGGAAAATATTAATGATGTCATGTTTGAATTTGCTAAAGAATTTATAAATGATGCTACTAAAGATATGCAAAGAAGTCTTAACCAGAATTTTCAAGATGCTATTACAAATATTCTTAAAGCTGATGGTTTTAGAGAATCTGATATTAATAAATTTTTAAATAATCTAATTGAGCAAATTGATATAAACAATAAGAAGAGCTTTAAAGAAAGTGAGTTAAAT
>Ga0164293_10003835_pt1 | contig 12844 bp, 5 predicted proteins | sample GEODES118metaG_FD_111487 | JGI IMG/M metagenome (GOLD analysis project Ga0164293, IMG submission 111487) | Eutrophic lake water microbial communities from Lake Mendota, Wisconsin, USA - GEODES118 metaG | ecosystem: Environmental > Aquatic > Freshwater > Lake | place: USA: Lake Mendota, Wisconsin... | reverse complement strand
TATCTCCAGTTTCGATGATTTTTCAGCCAATATTTTATATAATCAAATACTTCTATCAACAATTTACGGGTTAACAAGAACAAAAGGAATTGATAAAGAATTGAAAAGTGAATTAGTTTCACTTCATAAGATGTTTATTGGGATTGATCAAATTCAAATTTCTAGTTCGCTATTTAAAAAAGTTCGACTTAATAGAAACAATAGGTTCTATGGTTTTGTGATGAATGTTTGTCAAATTATATTTGAAAGCACCATACCCTCGGAAGAAAAAGGCAAATTTTTATTCTCAGATTTTACAAGAGACGAAAAGAAAATGCCAATCCTTTTTCAAGCTTTCATAAGGAATTTTTATAAAATAGAGCAGTCCAAATTTCCAACAGTCAAAGGAGAAACTATTGACTGGCAATTTGAAAGTGTAGATGAGCAAAGTGATCAGTATTTGCCCCAGATGCATACTGATATTACTCTTGAAAATATAAGCAATAAAGTAATTATTGATGCAAAATATTATCAAGAAACCATGAAGTTATATTACAATAAAGAAATAATCAAATCCGAAAATTTATACCAACTTTTTAGTTACTTAATAAATCAAGAAGAAGATACTGAAAAGACAAAAAAAGCCATTGGTATTTTACTTTACCCGACAATTGTAAAAGATTATGACTTGAACTTTAAATATGGGGAACACAGTTTAAAAATAAGAACAGTTAATTTAAATACGGATTGGATAAATATTCACGACAGACTATTAGCAATAATATAAGCCCAGCTGCGAACAGCGGTTTGGCAAAAGTGGCGGTTTCGTTCTCCTCAGAAACAATTGTGATTAATCAAACATTGGTTCTCCGCATTAAGTTTTGTGGTAAATTTCGCCACCTTCACCAAGCCGCAAAACGTTACCGGTAATGCTATTGGGACAATGCAAATATTAAACAGACTGACTGACAATAAACATAAAAATAATAAATCTTGACATGTGGACAACAACATACAGGCAACATAACTTTGGGACAGTTCGGGCGGATAGTCCAACACTCATGCCTATGTAATTAAAAAATAAAACAACCCCACCGCACAAAAAATTTCAATTTCTATTGCCCCATACATTTGGCACTTTTGCTTTTTCCGCAAACACACAAGTCAATACAGAGGCAAAAGCAAAAGAGCCAAATAACCTTCCCTCTAATTCTTTTACATTTGAAAAGTGAAATATCTTGAATGGAATCATATAATCGGAGAATACTTTTTTAATCCAAACAAAGCGGATAAAGAAGTTCTATTGTATATAACTCAAAGAGAGATTTCTGATTTAGGAAGAATCAAATTCAACTTCGGAAGTGAAAAAGAAAGTTGGGAAGATTTTTGCAAAGCACTTAAAGGTGATTTTCCCGAAACTACATCAAAGGCAAACTTCATTGACAAATATTTAGTTGTTGCCAACAAATGGAAATACTATGAGAGAATAGTATTTGAACTCAAAAACAAAAATGATTTAAAGATTGATTCTGTTTCAATCTACAGTCCTGATAATAATATTGTTTATCCGTTTTACCTTGCTTATTTGATAGCATTGATAATTCCATTGACCGATAATGTGAATGAATTCAGAGCCAACTCTTTTTTTCCACCGCTTAATGATTTTTTACAGAAGAACAGAATTACAAGCACAAGGACTGGGACAATTCAAGATGTTGATTGGGTTTGGAGCAACTTAGAAAAGTGGAGTAAAGAATATTACAAAACCGATTATGGCTATTTCAATGAAAGGCGATTAGGAAATCACAATTGGGTTTATGTAAACAAAGCATTTTCTCAATGCTTATTGACACCAATTAATATCAGAGACATCCCAAATATTTTTTCAAAAGCAGACATTGCACCCAACTCAATAATTCCTGAAAAGCAATTTCAAAGAATAATCACACTATACGGTGTAACACAGGCAGGATTCAACCCAAGAATTATTTCTATAGCAGCTGATGAAGAAAACCCTTTAAGGAAAATTATAATTGATATTGTCAGGCGAGAGTATTCCAATTGGAAAGGAGATGTAATTGAATATGACGAAGACGAAAAGGTTTTAACTCCAAAGTCAGGTTGGGTGTATGCAACACTGCTATCAGCGTTTAATCTGAATCAGGCAGATGAATCATTCAATCACTTCTACTATTTGTTTTCACCATATGACTTTCCGGATGAATTACATTTGGGTGAATATGATATCCGCAATTCAGGAAACGGATATTCAAAACCAATAAGCATTACATTCAATCAAAGATTGAATCTGCAAGACAACCAAAACAAATGGAGAGCAAGCACCACACAGAACGAAATAGTTATTTACATATCAGGTTCATACTTTGGTTTGCCAGCAGACAATCTAATTGAAACAGACAAAGTCAGCCGACAATCATTAATGTATTTGCTCTGCACCGATTCAAAAAAGCAAAGCATTGTAGATTGGGGAGCAACATTTCAAAAAGGTGATTTTACTGCTGTTAACTATGACAAGGTTCCTGTCGGTTTTAATCTTTTCAAATTCAAAAATCCTCCTTGCTCCCATCCATCAGAGGAAATATTAAAAATAAACACAAGAAAGAAATTAGAATTTCGTGGTGGGATTAAAGTTGAGAATAGAAGCTACCTCAAAAACTTACTTCCTAAAATTTATGTTGATGGTGCTGATGGAACTGAAAGTTTATTTTTAGAATTTACAGAATCAAATCAAAAGATTTCACTTTGCAGAAATTCAGTCATTCCAGAAGAATTCATTATTCCCGTCAGTGTTATTTGCAATCAAAAGTTTTTAGTCAGAATTGAAAATGAAACCTTAGTCAATGCTGAATTACCTTATCAGATTATTGACATTGATTTTAATCCACTTGATATTGTAAATGAAAATTTAACCAAGCGAAACAGGTTTGGAGAAATTAGTAGTCCTGATGATGCTTTTTTCGTAATTGGTAGCAATACAACTTATAATGATTGGCAAAGACAAGCAACTTGTTCATTGCCTTTCTTGTCTGTTTTTTACACAGAATCTGAATTTGTTCCAAACAGATTTGAATTTGAACTTCATAAAGGAAATCTCATTCTGCAAATTCTAAGCATAAAACGAAATTTAAAGTTCCAAGAGTTTTCCGAAATCATTGATTCAATTGAAAACATTGAGAAAATTTGGGAGTTATCAAAGTTCCAACAAAGTCCAAAATACATAAAACAAACGGCTATCAGTTTTTACGATTACTTAGGGTGTTTGGACTATGATTACTTCCTGAATAAAATTTCAATCAATAAACCACAATTCGTGATCATCCCATCTCAATCATCTGTAAAAGCAATTTTGATTGGTGGCCGTTCTAAAAATTTTGTTGACACCTTGATTGAAAGTTGTAATGACTCTCAAATCAATGTTGAAATCATTCCGCAAGCCAAGCAACTTGAAATTTATTATCTACCTGACCTAATCCGGCTTACTCCGGCAAACTGTAAAAACTGCACTGATGCTTGGAAAAAATTACAACAGATTGCAGAACAATTAAACATAGAATTTAAAATAACAGAGAAGCCAATTCCACAACCGCAGATTGCACAATTTGGTTTACAAGATTTCAGCGAAACCATTGAAGGTTACAAGAAAAATGTATTAGCAAACAAGTTTGTAGAAAAGCCAAACTACGAATGGGCAAGAAAAGTGTTTGACATCAATCTCTTGAAGTTTGTTAAAGACATAGGAGAGATTGATAAAAAACTTTCGCTGCAAGAATATTATGTCCGCTATCAATACACCCACATTCTTTGGCTTGATTACAAATCATACGAGGTAGATAAAAACTGGGGAAAATTTTTGTTGCTATCTGAAAAGCATAAGAAAGTAATTTACTACAACGAAACCACCAACGAGTTGGCAATTCCGAAATATGTTCAACTTCCACGACTTATTGCCGAATCTATTATGTTACTTAGTGGGCAAGTTCCATATTACAAAAATGTAAGTATTGACGGCAGCAATTTGGTTTATCAGTTTTATCATAATATTCCAAAACTATTTGCAGAAAATTTATTTAAGAAGTTCAATCAAAATATTCAACTTAGAAATGACTGGTAAATCATGAAAGACCCTATCACAGCATTTGACATAATAAAAGACAACTACATCCGCTATGTAGAAACTACATTTGATACAAAATTTAATTCTGTAAACGCAGAGAGAAGAACCAAGTTAAATACTGACAGGGTTTTGTATAGAGAACCTTGGATTGAACCATTGCCAGATTATAAATCAAGTGGCATTACGATTTCCCAACTTACAAAAAGTGATGTTCCTAACATGACGGATACAGAGTTGGAAACATTTAAGTCAATTGTAAAAACTGGATTGTTTTCAGATTCCTTTCCTATGTATGCACATCAGGCAAATATGCTCAAGCAAGCAATGAGCAATAAGCATTGCATCATTACATCAGGAACAGGTTCAGGTAAAACCGAATCTTTTCTATTGCCATTGTTTGCACAACTATCAAAAGAACTTTCAAGGTGGGGAAAATCTTACGGCACAAATAAAAATTATTGGTGGAACGATTCTGATTTGGCAGATAAAGATATTGTCAAAGATTTTAAGTTAAGTCCTGAAGTAAGACAAAGACCAAATGATGGGAGACCACAAGCCATAAGAGCACTCATTCTTTATCCAATGAATGCGTTGGTTGAAGACCAACTAACACGATTAAGAAAAGCACTTGATTCGGATAAGACAAGAGAATGGTTGGAAAAAAAGGCAAACAACAACTCAATATATTTTGGAAGATATACCGGTAGCACACCATCATCTGGCGAGTTACATTCTTTCAATGAAAGTGGAGCAAAAAAAATTAATAAGTATAAAGTTGAGCAATTACGAAAAGAACTTGCAGCACTTGAAAAATCTTCAAATGATATAAAGCAACACATTGAGGAAAATCAAGGCGTGCCGGATGGTTTAAGTGACACACCGGAAAATCTGATTGCATTTTATCCGAGGTTAGATGGCGCAGAAATGCGAACACGGTTTGACATGCAAGTTGCACCGCCTGACATCATGATTACGAATTACTCTATGTTGAGTATCATGCTCATGAGAGATATTGATAGTGGAATTTTTGACAAGACAAAAGATTGGCTCAACTGCGATGATGAGTTCTCAAAAGTCCTTTCAGAAGAAGAAAAGAAGAAAGAAAAAGATAACAGGGTTTTTCATTTAATCATTGATGAGTTACACTTGTATAGAGGAACGCAAGGAACAGAAGTAGCATATCTTGTAAAACTAATCTTGAATAGATTGGGGTTGCACCCCAATCACTCTCAATTGAAGATACTTGCTTCTTCTGCTTCACTTGATGCAAATGATTCAAAGAGTATTGACTTCATTCAAGATTTCTTTGGTGTTGCTGATGCAAGAAATTCTTTTGCAATTATCAAAGGAGAAAACAATCAAGTTCATCCTTTATCAAGCAGAGTTGCAAAACTCCCTATTGACCCATTCAAAAAAATCAGTGAAGTTTTTTATGCAAACAAGGGAAATATAAATTCAGATGAATTTATTCAGCAGTGTTTACTTTCTGCAAACGAATTAAAATCCTTTGCGAAAATTACTTTGACCGAAGCAGAGCCAAGACAATTAGTTTTAAAAGTTCTGCTTGATAAAAAGTTAGAATTAAGAGAACGCTTATACAATGCTTGCACCATTGAAGGAAATGAAAGAGCAGTATGTTCATTAAGAGCCAATGGTGATATTGAAGGTAAAGACATTTTAACTGAAAACTTATTTGGAGAAAAAAATTCAAAAGAAGATTTGAGGAAAGCACTAAGTGGCTTGCTAATTCTGCGTTCAATGTATGACCTTTCTGATTTCAGAAAAATTGAATCCGACAACAACGAATCAAAATTACCACGACTTAGATTTCACTATTTCTTCCGCAACATTGAAGGGTTGTGGGGTTCACTTAATCCCGAAGACATTGAAGATGAATTTAAAGATGATGAAAGAACTGTTGGAAAATTATATCCGCAAACTCAAATAAAATCAGAGAAGGGTTACAGGGTTTTGGAATTACTCTATTGCGATAATTGCGGAACAACGCTTTTTGGAGGAAGCCGGTTGAAAGCATCAGATGAAGCAAATAGTTTTTTTGAATTGCTTCCACTTAGTCCAAACATAGAAGGCATTCCAGAAAAAACTCCTCACAAGCTTCTTGAAAGACGAACATACCAAGAGTATGCTATCTTTTGGCCACAAGGCAAACAAGAATTAGAACCACACGAAAGACCAAGCGGATATTGGCGGCAAGCGACAGTTAATAATTCTATCAATCAAAAAGATTACATCTCTACTTGGGAGAAAGCATCAATAAATATTTTTTCAGGAGACATAAAAGAAACTCACGAAAAGGCAGAGCAAGAACCTACCAATTGGAGAAAAGGATATTACTTTAAAATTGCTCACAAAGATTCTTCAAGATTAGATATTGCTTTTAACACCTCATCCGTAGATACACATAAGGCAACGCCATGTGTTTGCCCTGGGTGCGGAGTTAATCATAGCAAGCACAAGCAAGGAGCAAGCAAAAACAAAATTTCTTCAATCAGAGGTTTCAGAACGGGTTTCGCTAAATCAAGTCAAATGTTTGCTAAAGAGTTGATGTATCAGCTACCAAGCAAGCAAGACGAAAGAAAATTAGTTGTGTTTTCAGATAGCCGAGAAGATTCAGCACAAGTTGCAAATGGTATTGAGAGAAATCATTTCTTGGATTTGTTGAGAGAACTTTTGATTCGTGAATTGAACAGCCGGCTAATAATCAAACTTGAAATATTAAAAGCTTTCAGAGCAAACGACACTGGAAAATTTTCTGAATTCAGAATAAACTACAATGAACTTGTTGACGAAGTTGATGATATTTGGAACGACGCAAACACAACAAGAACTACTCCTAAAGCTATTAGCGACAAAAATTTCGCTTTACGAAAAATTCAGGAAATTGAAACGAGGATTATTAAAGTCAGAGATTTGGTTGACTACACTAATAATTTAAATTTAGCTCCATTAGTCAAGCGTATAGCAGAGTTGGGAATAAATCCGGGCGGCAATGATATCCGTTTGCAATCAACACCCGATACAAAAATTCCTTGGTATAAAGTAATTCACTATGACAATCCACAACAATGGGTTGAAGGAGTTGATGACGAATTTGTAAGAGAAATAAAAAAGGGAACTCTGCGAAAAATGTCTAACATGTTTTTTGCTTCTTTGTTCTATTCTTTTGAAAGTTCTGCATTGGGTTATCTTACAATCAATCCTGATACACCGTCACTCTCAAAATATGCTATTGCAGTTGGATTAGCACCAAATGTTTTTCTTGAAATTGTAAATTCAACAATCAGAATTTTAGGTGATAAATACAATCACAATCAAGTTGATGAGGACAATTTTCCGTTTGACATTATTGCTTACAATAATTTTCCAAGTTTGTGCAAAGGTTATATTACCAATGTTGCAGACCGTCTTTCAATTTCGGACACACTTTTAGGGCAAAATATTTTTGATCTGCTTACTGAAATAAATCTGCTAAATGGAAACACAGGTTTACAGTTTGAGGATTTATTTATCAAAGCATCTATCGCAACTGATGATGTTTGGTTGAGTAGCAAAAGCAGGAGAGCACACCTGCATTTTTCCGGTGGAGTTTGCACACAAACAAAATCACGGCTTGACCCATCAAATAAAACAACTTGTGAAAAAGTTTGGGAAGAAAATTATTTATCTCACTCAGCAATGATTCAAAACAGAGAACCAATAAGAATTCATTGCGAAGAACTAACCGGACAAACAGATAATCAATTTGAAAGGCAACGGCATTTTAGAAATGTTGTTTTGAAAGCAGAAGGAAATCCACTTGTTAAACAAATTGACTTGCTAAGTGTAACAACAACATTGGAAGTTGGGGTTGACATCGGAGCATTGCAAGCAGTTATGTTAGCAAATATGCCACCGCAAAGATTTAATTACCAACAAAGAGTTGGACGTGCTGGAAGACGAGGGCAAGCGTATTCAGTAATACTCACTTTTTGCAGAGGTAGAAGTCATGACGAATTTTATTTTTCAAATCCTCAAAAAATTACAGGCGACAGCCCACCTACTCCATTCCTGACAATGAAGCAAGAAAGAATTTGCTTACGTTTAATTTCAAAAGAAATTCTAAGGCAAGCATACTTGACAATTGATGTGAACGAAAACTTTGATGAAAGTAAATCAAGCATTCACGGAGTATTTGGAAAAACTCATAACTGGGATAGTTACAAAACTCAATTAACAGATTGGATAAATTCCAATTATGATTCCGTTAAGTCAGTTATTGAGTGCATTACACCCTTTCAGTTAAACAACTTGAAGGAACGATTTCAAAATTATTTTAACGACACGGTTACAGAAGATGGATTTGTTGCAAAACTTGAAAGTGTAATTATGAATGCTGAAATTCCTACTGATGATATTTCACAAAAATTTGCTGAGGGTGGAATTCTCCCAATGTTTGGAATGCCAACTGACGTAAAATATTTTTATCACGGAACAGCACCTAATTATGAAACTTTGAAAATTGACAGAGGGCAAGCGATGGCGGTTTATGAATTTGCTCCGGGTGCACAGAAAACAAAGGACAAAGCAATTTATCAATCAATTGGTTTTACTTCCAATATCGTAAAATTAAATGATGGTGGCAGAGATATTCTCACCAACAAAGAAGATAGCTTAACAGGCAATTCACCTTTCTATTTGAGTAGATGGATGGAAAGATGCAATAAGTGCGGCTACAATAAATCATTTGCTGAAGACGAAGAACCAACAAACATACAGTGTCCGAATTGCGGAAACTTTGACACATATACATATGGAAAGTTCAGAATTAAATCGCCCAAAGCTTACAGGAGTAATTTTCTGTTAGGTGCAGACAATAGAGATGAGGCAGATTTTGTAACGAATAGACCACCTATTTATGCTGACCGTTCAACAGAAGGTGATGCAAAAAGAGATGATAAAAATGTAGCCAATACAAAGCTTATAATTTCGGACAAAGATGTTACATGGAGGATTAATACAAACGGAAATAAATTTTATTTAGGCAGTTATTATGAAGTCAGAAATTATAATCCTGAAACTCACAGGCAATCTATTTTCAAGAATCAATGGATTCAAGATACTTTTGTTCCACCAGCAATTGGCACAAACAATCCTTTCATAAACGAGGATAGATATAGCATTGAATTCATAAACAGAATTCAAGAGCATCCTATTGCTCTTGCTATTAATAAGAAAACCGAAATCCTAAAATTCTTTCCGGTATCTGTTCCACCGGAATTGCATCTTGATATGTATAATCTGAAAGAAAACCCTAATTACTTTGAAAGACAAAGTTTGGGAGTAAGAGCAGGATTTTATTCAAGTGCATTTTTACTTCAAAGAGTTTTGGCTGACATACTTGATGTTGACCCCACTGAAATTGAAATTGCCGACATAACAAAAAGAGAAATTGAAGATGTAGTAAAAAAGAATGTTGCTGAAATAATTCTGACAGATGAATTGCCCAATGGTTCAGGTTTCGTAAGAAAACTTTATGATGAATTTGAATCAATGCTCGGTGAGGCCTTGCAACCAAAATCATTTGACACCTACATAAAGAGAATTCATTCAACGGAACATCAAGACAGATGTAATGATGCTTGTTACGATTGCTTGAAAGTTTATCGCAACATGAATTGGCATAGCTTGTTGGATTGGCGTTTAGGTTTAGGAATTTTAAGAATCTTTAAAGACAAAAATTACAAGTCAGGTGCTGATGGAGTTTTCGATGAAATAGAAATAAAAAATTGGTTGACCTTTGCTACAACATTGAGAGACCAATTTGTAGAAAGTTTTTTCGTCAAGGAAGGTAATCCAAAATCAGAATACATAATTGACTTTAATGGTTTACCAGCAATCAAGCATGGCTCCTTAAGAAACGGAAGAAGAAAAATTATTCTGATTGTTCACCCATTTTGGAAATTAGAAAATCCAGAGGAAGATGCATGGTATACTGACAGAATAAGCGAAGCACATGAATACATTTTAAGTAAAGGTGGAAATGTAGAAGAAGATTTTGAGTGCTTAGACACATTTAACCTTCAAAGAAGAATTGGTTGGTGCTTTGAAAAAATTATAAATAAATGATTCAGAAGCTAAGCGACTATAAAATAAAAACGCTGAGTCGTATTTCTCCAAGTCAATATCATTCAGCAATCAGTTGCCCCTACAAATTGGTGTTAGCTAATTCATTCGGGTTTCCAACTCTATTGCCATTAAATGCCAATGCTCATTTTGGATCAGTGATTCATAAAATGATTGAACTGATTTCAAAAGGAATAATTAACAGTGAACAAACATTTTCTGAAAACTGGACTGACTTAATACACAAGAAAGAGGATGAATTAAAAGTGAAAGGATTGGCGAGCATTACTCCACTAAAATATTTCGTGAGTGATTTTGCATTGAAGAAGAATCAAGTAAAAACTATACTCAAGAAAAAACAGGAAAAATTTAATCAAGTTTCAAATTCTTCCTCAAGTAAATACTATCCTGAAAAGATATTAGAAAATTCTGAGAAAAGTATTTCGGGCATTGCTGACTTGATAATTGAAAATGATTGGGGAACTACCATTTTAGATTTCAAAACAGGAAAAATATTTTCAGATGCAATTGACGAAAGCGGAGCAACAGAGCAAGTCATAAAAACAGAATATGAAGTCCAACTTAAACTTTATGCTCACTTATATTTTTTAATGACGGGGAAATATCCAAAATCTCTTTTCATTGTAACTCTTTCAAATGACTTTATAAGAATAGAATTTCAGAATTCTGATTGTGAAAAAATCTATTCCGATGCACTGGCCTTCCTTGCCTTAACTAATTCCTATATCAAAAATGATAATCTAGCTTCAATTGCAAATCCGTCAACTGACAACTGCAAGTATTGTTCTTACAGGCCAGCATGTGAATTTTATTCTGAATGGTTAACTGTTAACTTTAATGAGGTAAACGATTTGTTTGGCTTAATAAAAAATGTAAACCAATTCGGCAATAATACTTTGGGATTACAATTACAAATACAAGACAAGCAAGTTTTAATAAATGGCTTACCAATAGAGAGGAAAAGCGATTTTGAATCTCTAATTGGTAAAAATGTAATACTTTATAATTTAAAAAAATCAAGGCAGTCATTGAATGCGACCGCAAATAGCTTTACAGTAGTTTATGAGTAACAACCACGATAATAAAATCCCAATTATTTCTTTCTACTCTGGTGGCGGCTTTTTAGATATGGGCTTTGAACAAGCAGGTTTTGAAACTGTATGGACAAATGAAATTGATGCTGTATTCGCAAAACTTCATGCTGCCGGAATTACTTCCTGGAGAAAATCAAGGGGCAATGGCATCATAGCGGAAATCTTCAATACAAAATCCATAACTGAAGTTTCTTCAAATGAAATTTTAAAAGAGGCGTTTCCAGACGGGAAACCCAAATATTTTGGAATTATTGGGGGGCCGCCTTGTCAAGACTTTAGTATGAATGGCAGTCGGAAAGGTTTTGCAGGTGAAAGAGGTAAACTAACCATTTTATTCTTTGATAAAATTTTAGAATTGAAGCCAACATTTTTTTTGATGGAAAATGTTACCGGCTTAACAAAGCGAACCGAGACAAAAGAATTTTTGCAGACACTTTTAAAAAGAGTTGAGAAAGAATATTTCGTTGACCAAGAAAAATTAAATGCTTTGGAGTTTGGTGTTCCTCAATACCGGGAGAGAATCTTCTTTGTTGGAATTAAGAAAACTGAACTTGATTCAAAAATCGTAAATCAAAGTCAATCTGGAAAATGGTTTCCTTTTCCCGTTGACAAAAAATATAAGGATGCTGCAACAAAATATAATTGGGCAACACCAGTTCAGTTTGGCAAGAGTTTGACGAAACCAAAAGATTTGCCTCTTGAATTGTGTGTTGAGAGTTGCTTAGTTCCACAAAGAGAGATAAATACAATTGCAAACGCAAACGAGTTTTTTAATTTGTATGTAACTGACAAAGCACTTGATGCAATTGATGAAGGCGAAACAAACCGGCCATCATTCAAACGACTTCACCGTTTCAAATACAGTCCGACAGCTTGTTACGGAAACAACGAGGTCCACTTACATCCATACAAGCATAGGCGTTTATCAGTCCGTGAGACATTGAGAATTCAAGGTGTGCCAGATACTTATGTTTTACCGGCAGAGTTGCCACTTTCAAAAAAATTTAAAATGATTGGAAACGGAGTTCCTGTTCCCTTAGCAAAAGCATTGGCAGTAGCACTAAAAACATTTATCAAGGATAGCAAAGTAATCAAATGAACAGCCAACACACAAAAGCACATGTAACCCTCCCCAAAATTCGGACTGATTAAAAAAGGGAAGAACTTTAATTTTATATGGTGAATAACTACGCCAAGGTGTATTGAACTATGCCCGACTACTACGCCGCGATCGATGCCATGCGCACCCAGAAGAAGGGGGATTCGGTAGCTAGGCACAAGCCTTTGCTGCTGCTCCTGGTCTTGGCCAAAATTTCCTCTGGTCATCCCAATCGTTTTGTCTTTGAACAAATCGAGGAGGAGCTCGTCCATTTGCTAGAAAAGTTTGACGAGCGGCCCAGAACTAAAATCGTAGCGCATTACCCCTTTGTTTTCCTGGCTGGTGAATCGCTGTTATGGCATTGCACCTTGACTCGTCAAGACTTACCCAATC
>Ga0164293_10003834_pt1 | contig 12845 bp, 11 predicted proteins | sample GEODES118metaG_FD_111487 | JGI IMG/M metagenome (GOLD analysis project Ga0164293, IMG submission 111487) | Eutrophic lake water microbial communities from Lake Mendota, Wisconsin, USA - GEODES118 metaG | ecosystem: Environmental > Aquatic > Freshwater > Lake | place: USA: Lake Mendota... | reverse complement strand
GCGACAAAATCATGTAGTCCGAGCAGCAGGGGCTGTAGAGACATTGCCGCCTCACCCAATTAGGTGCCGTCCGCTGGTAGATGCGCACCAGCCCAGTCGTCATGCGAACAAATTGAGCCTCAATGTCCATCCAGCATTCCATTTGCCCGTGGCTAGGGCAAGGAGCGATTAGCGAGCGCAGACCGCGTTTCTGTTTTGCCAGAAAAAGTCAAAACGACTATTAAGTGTACTCTGATGCCTTCAATCGAATCAGGCAAAGAAAAACCCCGCTGCCTTGCGAGCAGCGGGGTCTTATTTGGTGGCGCTTCACGGATTCGAACCGCGGACCTGTGGATTATGATTCCATCGCTCTAACCGACTGAGCTAAAGCGCCAGAGGCGCGAATTATAGCGGCTTCTCCGACCCCAACAGGCCCCTTGGGCGCTCACCGAGGCGCAGGCCCCCAGGGACCGGGGGCTGCCACAAGGAGACCCCATGTCGCTCGCTCGCCGTCACGTCCTTGCCGCCGCCAGCGGCCTGCTTCTGTCCCCCTTGGCACGCGCCCAGGCTCACCACGGCCATCATGGCCACCACGGGCCGGCTTTGCCGTCCGCCGCGCCGGCGGCTGACCCGTTTGCCCGCCTTCAGGGCGGCGTGCCGCACCACCTCACCGCCGATCAGACCGCGCAGCGCTCGGTGGCCAGTTCTGCGCCAGCAGGTGCCCCGGGTCGCTGGGTCACACGCGCGTCGCTGCCCATTGCCCGCAGCGAGATGGCCTGGGCCGCCGAATGGGCCGGCCGCCTGCATGTGATTGGCGGCTATGGCGAGGGCCGGGTCGATCGGGCCTACCACCATATCTACGACCCGCGTGACGACCGCTGGTACCTGGGCGCGTCGCTGCCGCGTGGCGCCAACCATGTGGCCGTGGCCGCACTGGCCGGACGCATCTACGCCTTCGGTGGCTTCCTCGACCAAAACCGCAACCCGGACAGCCTGGCCTTTGCCTATGACGTGGCCAGTGACCGCTGGACCGCCGTGGCGCCGCTGCCGCGCCCGCGCGGCGCAGGGGCTGCGGTCGCCCTGGGAGGCAAGGTCCATTTGATTGGCGGCGCGTCGGCACCGACCGAGGAGCGCGCCAGCGTCGGCTGGCACGAGGTCTACGACCCCCAGGCCGACAGTTGGAGCCGGCGCAAGGCCCTGCCTGGCGCGCGTGACCATGTGGGCTGCGTCGCCCACCAGGGGCGCATTCATGTGGTGGGCGGGCGCTTCAACACCTTTGAGTACAACACCGGTTTGCACCATGTCTACCTGCCGGACCGCGACACCTGGGAATTGCGCGCGCCGCTGCCCACGCCGCGCTCGGGCCATGGCCTGGTGATCTACCGCGACCGGCTTTTTGCCATGGGCGGGGAGGGCGGCATCATCAACCGCCCGGGCCAGCAAACGGTGTTTGGCCAGATGGAAAGCTATGACGCGGCAAGCGACAGCTGGCTGTCGCACGCGCCCATGCCCATTCCGAGGCATGCGGTGGGCGCGGTGACGATTGGCGACTGGGTCTACGTGGCCGGCGGCGGCGCCGTCCTGGGCGGAGGCGTGCAGTCGGCGGTGCACGAGGCCTTCACACTCGCGCCAGCCTGAGCCCGCTCGCTCAGGTCCCCTGAATGAGTCGCTCGCACAAGGAAACCAGGGCCTCGGGCACCTCGGCGTCCGGCATCGCCTGCCCATAGGCGGCCAGAACGGCTTGCCGGTCGCCGGCGCGGGTCATGAGGCGATACATCGCGCCCACCATCCAATACTTGCGCTGTTGCAGGTAGGTCATTTGCAGGTCAACGAACGCTTTCGAAAGGCAGGTGCGCGCCGGGAGGCTGTCCGCGATGGCCAGCACTTGGCCCTCGTCCAGGTGCCGCCACAGGTTGAACAGGCCGTGAAAGCCGAAGGTCGACCGCTGTGGCTCGCCGTTTTCGTAGGCGAAACGCTCGGCCACTTCGGCCGGCGCGAAGCGGATGCCGTGGGCCTGCTCCAGGTAAGGGCGGTTGCGGCGGCAGATCAGGTCATCCTCGGGCGCGTCCGCGTGCACAAATCCCGGGCTGGCCAGCGCCTCCAGCAGCCGCCGTGAGCGCAGCGAGAAGCCGCCGTTGCCGACGTCGCTGCCTGTGGGGTGCCAGGGCCAGCGGGCGCCGATGTAGTCGAAGTCAAGGAAACCAGATCGCCATTGGCTGGCGTCCAGCACAAAGCCATCCCACTGCACTACCAGCACGTAGTCGGTGCGGATGTATGGCCCCAACTCGCGCAGCATGAAGCGCGAGTACTCGGTTTGGGAGCCGATGGGCCTGATTTTTTCTACGCGTGCGCGGGTTTCTACTTCTTGGTCTGTCAGAAGCAGCGCGTCTGCGAAATCACACTGTTCCATGGACCGCTCGAGCGCTCGAGCGGCGAGCTTCGGGGTGAGACAGTCCACCGCACAGACGGTGATTCGGCTCAAATCGTTCATGGGATGCGGCGTCGTTGGTCGACGATCGGTAACCCCGCGAATTGAATTGTTCCAGCCAGTAACCTCAGCCGGTTTCGTGCGTGTAGAGCCCGTTCTACCAGCGCATTGGGACCACTCGGCCCAGCGAAATTGCCGCGGTAGATTCAGGGCCGTCCTAGCCCCTCACCGCCCCTTGAACACTCCCGGCCGCTTGCCCATGAAGGCGTCCATGCCTTCCTTTTGATCCTCGGTGGCGAAGAGCGCCTGGAACAGCCGGCGCTCGTACATCACGCCGTCGGACAGGCCGCTTTCGAAGGCTCGGTTGACCGACTCCTTGGCCGCATAGGCAGCCAGGCGCGGCATACCTGCCACCAGCAGGGCGACCGCCAGGGTTTCTTCCATCAGCTTGTCGGCGGCGACCACGCGGCTCACCAGACCCGAGCGCTCGGCCTCGGTGGCGTCCATCATGCGGCCGGTGAGTGCCAGATCCATGGCCTTGGCCTTGCCCACCGCGCGTGGCAGGCGTTGGGTGCCGCCAGCCCCAGGGATGATGCCCAGCTTGATCTCGGGCTGGCCGAACTTGGCGTTGTCGGCGGCGATGATGAAATCGCACATCATGGCCAATTCGCAGCCGCCGCCCAGGGCAAAGCCCGCTACCGCGGCGATGACCGGCTTGCGGATGCTGCGGATGGTTTCCCAGTTGCGGGTGATGAAGTCGCCGCCATAGGCCTCCGAGAAACCGAGCTTGGCCATGGCGCCAATGTCGGCGCCGGCGGCAAAGGCCTTCTCGCTGCCGGTGATGACGATGCAGCCGATGGCGTTGTCGGCATCAAAGGCCTTGAGGGCGGCGCCGAGTTCGTCCATCAACTCGCCGTTCAGGGCGTTGAGTTGCTTGGGGCGGTTGAGGCGAACAAGGCCAACGCGCTCGGCCTCGGTGGATACCTCGATGCATTGGTAAGACATGCTTTCTCCTGGCGGTGAGCCGCTTGCGATGGGTGGGTGTGAATGGTGTCGGGGCACTATACCCAAGGGGCCGGTGTCGGTGCCGGGCGGAACCCCCGGAGCCCTCAGCGCTGCTCGATCGTTTCGACCAGCAGGTCGGCCCAGGCCTCCTCGCCGAAGCTGATCTTCAAACGTACCGGCAGGTACTGCAGGCGCGGTGCGAACCAGACTTCTGAGGCCAGGGTGCCGCGGGCACTGGTGAAGGGCCGGGGGGTGACCCGCACCGTGTCGAGATTGCCCAGGCGAGGGGTGCGCAGCATCTCGTGCGCGAAGATGTCGTAGGTCCAGGTGTCGACTGAGCCGGGCCGCACCAGCGGTAGGGTGAGTGTGCTTCCGGGCGCGGCGGTGGTTTGGCCCGTGCGCAGGCGGTGGCCGATTTCGATGAACTGGCTGGCCAGGTCCTGCACACCCGGGGGCCGCTCGAAGCTGCGGCCGTCGTGCTGAATCACCTCCTTGTCGGTGAATCGGGTCAGGCGCCGGCGGCTGCCGCGGGTGTCTTCGAAGGCCTGCGGAATCAGGCCCTGCAAAGTGACCTGGCCCTGGCTGGTGTAGGCGGCGTTGAAGAAAGGCGACACGGAAAGCTCAACGCGGGCCTGATAGAGGTCGCCCTGTCGCAACCACTGGACTTTGGCTGTGCCGTGCAGGGGACCACCCCGAAACAGTCCGGAGAGTTTGTAGGTGATGCGGGTGTCGACCGGCCAGAGGCGCTCGAGCGGGTCGGCGCCAGCGACAGGGCCGGTGACGGCGGCGCTGCCCGTTGCGCTTGTTCCTGCCTGCGCGTTGTTGACCGTAGCCCGACCGCCTGCCGAAGAGCCGCCATCACCACCCTGAGCGGCCGGTGCCCTCGCCGTGACAGGTGGGCCCGTTTCGATTTTTGCGGGAGGCGCGATCGGCGTAGCAGGTGCGACAGGTGTGGCAGGTGCAACAGGTGCAACAGGCGCAACAGGTGCAACAGGTGCAACAGGTGCAACAGGCGCAACAGGCGCAACAGGTGCGGCAGGTGCGGCAGGTGTGGCAGGTGTGGCAGGTGCGACAGTTGCAACAGGTGCGGTGCTTGCCATCACCGTGGCAGCCGCGACCGCAATCGGCGCCGTCACGACCGCCTGTGGGTTGACGCTGGTCTCGCTGGCCGCCGTCGGAGCGGGGGTCGGAGCGGACGTCTGCGCGGATGTCTGAGCAGGCGTCTCCGCCGCGATGACCAGCGTTGCAGTGATCGGCGGCGCCGGCTCGGCGGGCGGCGGTGTTGGTGTGGCGACCTCTGTCGGCGGGGGTTCTGGTGCCTGTGAAGGCGCAGGTGCGGGCTCAGGGGTGGGCTCAGGTGTCGAGGCAGGCGCAGGCGCAGGCGCAGAGGCCGGGCTCGCTGGCGCTGCGGCCACCAGGCTTGCCTCAGGCTTTACCGGGGCCGGCGCTGGCGCGGCCGGTGGGACGGCCACCACCTCCGGGTCCTTTTCCGACGGCGCCAGCACCCGCGTGAATAGGGGCTCGGGCAGGGCCTGCAAGCCGCTCAGGCCGGGCGCAAGGCGGGCCAGCCACTCGAGCGCGAGCAGGTGGCCCAGGAACACGACGAAGGTCAGAATGGCCAGCGTGATCGTCAGCGTGCGGACCATGCGCCTGGGCGTGCTGGCGATTCCGCGCCTCGCCAGCGCCTGCCGCCAGCCTAGTCCGGTGCTGCTTTCCTGGCCAGCTTCGGGTGGCTGGTTCAGTCTGTTCCCGCCAGCCATGCCCGAACCCGTGCCGATTCGCCCACCGACAGCCGCCAGGCCTGGGCGGCGGAGGCGGGTGGCATGGCCATTGCCAAACGCAGCAGCCGCCGGTCGCGCGCGACCAGTGCGATGAAGCGGCGCTGGGTGCCGAGGTAGAGGTGCAGGTCATCGAGCCGGTCCAGCCGCCAGCCTTGCACGCCCACCTCCGCGCCCAGCCACTCGTCATCAGCGGCCAGACCCGCCTGCTCGGCAGGGCCGCCACGCAGCACGGTCTTGATGCGGATGCTGCCGCCTGATTCGTCTGCGCGCAGCCCGAGGCGCTGCTGCATCGGCGCGGGATCCCGCCACACGGTGACACCGTGCTGTTGCAAAAGCTCCTGCAGTGGCAGTTCGCGGGTGCCATGCACCCAGGCAGCGATCTCGCGGGCGAAGCTGCGACCGCCCAGATCCTTGAGGGTGGCAGTCAAATCGGCCTCGGTCATGGGCCCGCCCTTGCAGCGGGCCCACAGCGCGCGCATCACCGCGTCCAGCGTGGTCTTGCCCTCGGCGCGCAGGGTGAGGTCGAGGCACAGCGCCACCAGCGATCCCTTGCTGTAGTAGCTGATGGTGGCGTTGGCGGTGTTCTCGTCGGGCCGGTAGTACTTGATCCAGGCGTCGTAGCTGGCCTGGGCCACCGACTGCACCGTCCGCCCTGGCGCTTGCAGCACCTGGTTGATGCTCTTGGCCAGCAGCCGCAGGTAGGCCGGGTCGTCGATCACGCCGGTGCGGCGCAGGAACAGGTCGTCGTAGTAACTGGTGAAGCCCTCGAAGAACCACAGCAGGCGGGTGTAGTTCTCCTGGGTGTAGTCGTAGCGGGTGAACTCGGCCGGCCGCAGCTGCTTGACGTTCCAGGTGTGGAAGTACTCGTGGCTGATGAGGCCCAGCAGGGTGGTGTAGCCCTCGGGCGTGCGCGTCTCACCCTGCCGCGGCAGATCGCGGCGCGAGGCAATGAGCGCGGTGGAGTTGCGGTGTTCCAGGCCGCCATAGCCCTCGTCCACCGCATTGAGCATGAACAGGTAGGTCTTGAAGGGCGCGGCTTTGCCGGCGCTTTTTCCCGCACTTTTCCCCGCTCCCTTGCCACGGCCCTTGCCGTGCCAGAAACCGATCTCGGCCTCGCAGATCGCGCGGGTGTGTTCGACCAGGCGCGCCCCGTCGAAGGTCGGCGGCGCACCGGCCACCACGATGCGGTGGGGGATGCCGGCGGCCTCGAAGTGGCCGCTCCAGAGGCTGTCGGTCGGGCCCATTTCCACCGGGCAGTCCACGAGCTCGTCGTAGTCGGCGGCCAGGTAGCTGCCAAAGCCCCGTTTGTTCACCTTGTGTGGCGTGAGGCCGGTGGCTGCTTCCCAGGGCGTGGCCACGCTTGGCGGCGGCAGCAGCTCGAGGGCGTGGGCCTCCTGCTCCTGGCCATGCACCCGCAGGCACAGGCTGGTGCCGTTGAAAAAGCCGCGGCCTTCGTCTAGCCAAGAGGCGCGCACCGAGTTGTCGAAGGCGTAGACCTCGTAGCTCACGGTGAGCGGCGAGCCAGCTGCGCAGTCGGCCTGCCACTGGCACTTGCTCACTTGCTGCAGGGCGATGGCCTTGCCGTTCTGGCGCGCGCCCAGGCACTGCAGGTGACGCGAGAACTCACGCACCAGGTAGCTGCCGGGGATCCACACCGGCAGCGACAACTGCTGCGCCTCTGCGGGCGCAGCCAGGGTGAGGGTGACGCGCCAAAGGTGGGCGCGCAGGTCGGCGGGTTCGACCTGGTAATGAAGGGGAGCGATCAATGCAGGCGGTCCGTGAAGGTCATTTGATTTCGGCCAGCTTCTGTTCGAGCTGCTGGGCGCTGATGGCGCCTGGCACCCGGCTGCCGTCGGTGAAGACAAGGGTGGGTGTCCCGCTGATGCGCCACTTGCGGCCAAACTCGACGTTGCGTGAGAGCGCCGCGCTGTCGCAGCTGACCTTGGCAGGCAGCTGGTCGCGCACCATCCAGTCTTGCCAGGCACGGCCCTTGTCTTTGGCGCACCAGAGGTTGCGCGATTTCTCCAGCGAGTCCGGGCCCAGGATGGGGTACAGGAACACATGCAAGGTGATGTTGTCCACGCCCTGCAGGTCTTTCTCGAAGCGCTTGCAGTAGCCGCAGTTAGGGTCTTGGAAGACCGCCACCTTGCGTTTGCCGTTGCCGCGCACGATGGTGAAGGCGTCGGCCACTGGCAGGCTGGCAAAGTCGATAGCGCTCAGTTTTTCCACGCGTTCCTCGGTGAGGTTGCGCTTGTTTTTCGTGTCGAGGATCTGACCTTGGATCAGGTAGTTGCCCTGTGCATCGGTGTAGAACAAGTCGAGGCCGATGCGGACCTCGAACAGGCCGGCGATGGGCGTTTTGCGAACTTCCTCGACCGCGCCCAGTTGGGGCAGGCGCTCGGTGAGGGCCTTGCGAATTTGGGCTTCCTGGGCCCGGGCCGGGGTCGGGCCTAGCAGCGCCAGTAGCAAAAGTGGCAGCGTGAAGAGTGACAGGGCCCGCAGCGCGGAGGGCCAAGCGGCGAGGGGGAGGCGAAACAGTTTCATGGCGATCAATTTGTTGCGGGTTGAGGCGCTGGGCGGGCCTGACGGTGCGTTGGCGCAGGCGCGACGCTTCACAGGCCGCCGGCGGCTTGCCGTGCGATCCAGTGTTTGAGTGGTCCACTGCGGTCGAAGCCGCGCATGCCCCAGTTGCGCACAAAGCGCCAGGCGGGGCCGGGCGGGGCAAACAGCCACTGCAGGCCGCCGGTGGTCCATTGCAGGGCCGCCACCTCGCCCTTGCGGGCGCGCTCGTAGCGGCGCAAAAGTTTTTCGTCGCCCAGCTTGCGCCAGTACTCGCGTGCCCGCAGCACCTGCACCAGCGTGCTGGCATCGGCCAGCCCGAGGTTGAGGCCCTGGCCCGCCAGGGGGTGGACGGTGTGGGCGGCGTCGCCCGCCAGGGCCCAGCCCGGGCCGCACCAACGCGATGCCTCGGCGCGTTGCAAGGGCCAGCGGGCGCGCTCAGAGGTGAGGGTGATGCGTCCCAGCGTACCGCCGGTGGCGTCATGCAGCAGGTCTTCGAAAGCCTGCGCGGGCAGCGCCGTGAGTTCGGCGGCGCGCTCGGCCGGCACCGACCAGACCAGGGCCAGCGCATGGCCCGCCGCTGTTCCGGCACCCGGGTGATGGGCGCGATCTTCCGCCGCAGACACTGGGCTGGTCGCCGGGCCACCCATGGGCAAAAGGGCCAGTATCTCGCCCGGGCGGAACCACTGGCGAGCAATCTGGTCGTGCGGCCGCTCGGCCCGCAGCTGGGCGGCGATCGCGTGCTGGTAATAGGGCTGTACGCGCCAGTCGACACCGAACTCGGCGCGGCTGGCGCTGGCCTTGCCTTCGCACACCACCGTGAGTGCCGCGGACTGGGGCTCGGCGAGGCGCTCGATCTGGGGTTGGTAGTGAAGGGCCTGGTCTAGCGCGCCGAGCAGGTCGGTGGCCTGGGCGATCCAGGCCAGGGGCCGGCCGCTGTGGGCGGGGCCCGCGCCTGCCTCTTGGCGCGCGCCGGCGGCGGTGTCGGCGAAGCGCACCTCGCCGCCTGCATCGCCGTAAACCGCCATGGACTGCACCGGTGTGGCCAGCGCCTCTGGCCAGGACCGCACCCGGTCCAGCAGCGCGCGGGAGCTGGCGTTGATGGCGTAGGCGCGCAGGTCGGCCTGCGCCGCGCTCACCGCCTCCGGCGACTCGACCAGGCCGACGCGCAGGCGTTCTTGCGCGAGCAGCAGGGCCAGCGTGCGGCCCACGATACCGCCGCCGCGGACACAGACATCCAAGGGCAAACTCATCGGGCCATTGTAGGAGCCGGCACAATGGCGTGGCGCCACTGAAGGGTCTTTAGAGGGCTTTGGCCCTGCCTCTGGCGCACGTTTTTCCCGCCACCTGTTTTCGACCGCAGCGCTTGGGCCTGCCGCACAGAATTTCACGACCATGTCACTTTCAACCCGCACCCCCGCCGAATCTTTCGACAGTCCCCGCGAACCGGGCTCGCAAGCCCAAGCCCGCATCACCGGGCTTTACATCTACCCGGTGAAGTCCTGCGCCGGCGTGACGCTCCAGGAGTCGGAGCTCACCGATGCCGGCCTGGACCTCGACCGCGCCTGGATGGTGGTCGACGCATCGGGGGAGTTCGTCTCCCAGCGCGAGTTTCCGCGCATGGCACTGGTGCAAGTGAGCCTGCGTGGCGGCGAGGTGGTGCTGCGCGCGCCGGGCATGCTGGCCTTGCACCTCGGCATCGACCGGGTCGAGGCGCCGGCACGGGTGCGGATCTGGGACGACGAGGTGCCGGCCTATGACATGGGCGCGGTGGCGGCGCAGTGGTTCACCGACTTTCTCGGCCAGCCGCTGCGGCTGGTGCGCTTCGACCCCGAGCACCAGCGGTTGTCTTCGATGAAGTGGACCGGCGGGATCGAGGCGCCCAACCAGTTCAGCGATGGCTTCCCGCTTCTCGTGCTGAGCCAAGCCTCCCTCGACGGGCTGAACCAGCGGCTGCAGGCGGCTGGCCGGACCCCGGTGACCCTGGCCCACTTCCGGCCCAACATCGTGCTGGACGGGCTGACGGCGCACGGCGAGGACGGCCTGGGCCTGCTCGCGATCGAGGCGGACCTGCCGGTGCAACTGCAACTGGTCAAGCCCTGCGCCCGCTGCAGCATTCCCAATATCGACCCGGCTAACGGCCTGTCCGACCCGGCCTTGGGCGACGCCCTTCAGGTCTACCGCAGCCTGCCGTCGATGGGTGGCGCGGTCTGCTTCGGCATGAATGCGATCGTCCGCACCGGTGACGGCGCCCGGCTGCGCATCGGGCAGTCCGTGGTCGGCGACTGGCGCTTCGACTGAGCTGGCTCCTGGCGGGGGGCGCGAGCCCTCGCGAACCCTCGCGAGCGCTCCGAACCCTCCGAACGCTCCGAACGCTCCGAACGCTCGCGAGGGCGACACGGGCCTCTCCTCGGGAAAACCCGAGTCTGAGTCCGATCGTCTAACGTATACGATATTCGAATCGCTGTCAGCCCCATGGGGCCAGCACGGCCTTGTTTTTCACCCCCCCGCCCATGTTTCCCTGGCTCGACCCCGACGCCGACACCGCTTCCAGCCGCCTGCGCGCGGTGCGCGACACCTCCTTGCCCAAGCTGGTACGCGACGACCTGCTCGAGCGCATTCTGGGCGGTGAGCTGCGCCCGGGCGACCGGATCAGCGAGCCAGATGTGTGCGCACGCTTATCCGTATCGCGTGTCCCGGTCAGGGAAGCCTTGCGCGAGCTGGAGAGCTCTGGCCTGGTGGTGTCGCGCAAGCATGCGGGCGTGTTCGTTCGCCGCATCGAGCCCGAAGAGGTACGCGACCTGTACGAGATGCGCGCCTTGCTGGACGGTTTTGCCGGCGAAAAGGCTGCCACCCTGCCGCAAGCCGAGCGCGAAAGCCTGGCGCAGGCGCTGCGCGAATCCACCACGACCATGGCCGATGCGGTGGCCAGTAAGGGCGTGCGCGACTACTACACAGAGAACCTGCGCTTCCATTGGCTGATCGTGGAGGCGGCGGGCAACCTGGCGCTGCGGGCCAGCTACCGGGAGTTGGTGCAAAAACTCCACCTCTCGCGCCTGCGCAGCCTGTCCCGCGGTCTGGCAATGCGCACCTCCATCCAGGAGCACCAGCAAATCGTGCAGGCCATCGACGCTGGCGATCCCGCCGCGACCCGCAGCCTGCTGGCCCGTCATGTGGGCGACGCGCACCGGCGGCTTTCCGCCGAGCCCGTTCCCGCATGAGCGACTGCACTCCCGCCTATTTCCTACCCTGTTTCCCAACCTGCTCCCCAACTCGAAACCTGATCCATCCAAACGAAGGAGACTCCCCATGAAGCGACGCACCCTCCTGCAATCGGCCCCGCTGCTGCTGGCGCCTGCCCTGCTGCCCGGCCAGGCCGCTGCACAGCAATACCCGGCCAAGCCCGTGCGATACATCGTTCCGGTGGCCGCCGGCGGCGGCTCCGACATGATCGGCCGCAACCTGTGCGAGCGCCTGTCCAAGGTGCTCGGCCAATCCATGGTGGTGGAGAACATCGGCGGCGGCGGCGGCGTTGTGGCCTGCCAGAGCACCCAGCGCGCTGCACCCGATGGCTACACCCTGATGCAGGGCTATGTGGCCACCCACGGCACCTCGCCGGCCACCCGCAAACTGCCCTATGACGCGCTGAAGGACTTCACGCCCATCGGCATGATCGGCAGCACGCCCAACGTGCTGGTGGTGAACACCAACCTGCCGGTGAACAACGTCAAGGAACTCGTCGAGTACCTCAAGAAGAACCCGGCCCGCCTGTCGTATGGCTCGGCCGGCGCGGGCTCGCTCACCCACTTGACCGCGGAGCTCTTCAAGCTGCAGACCGACACCTTCATGGTGCACATCCCCTACCGCGGCATCGCCCCGGCCACCACCGACCTGATCGCTGGCCAGACCCAAGTGATGTTCCCGGGCCTCGCCGCTGCGCTGCCGCATATCCGCAGCGGTCGCCTCAAGCCCCTGGCGGTGACCGGCACCCAGCGCCACCCCGCCCTCAAGGACGTGCCGACGATGGAGCAGGGCGGTCTGAAGGGCTTTGACGCCCAGCAGTGGTACGGCGTCGTTGGCCCGGCCAACATGCCGGCGGCCGTGGTCAAGACCCTCAACGACGCCATGGCCCAGGTGCTGGCGCAGCCCGACTTCCGCGAGAAGCTCAGCGCAGAAGCGGTCGAACTGATGCCGATGAACCCGGCTCAGTTCGCCGACTTCATGAAGCAGGACCTCGCCCGCTGGACCCAACTGGCCAAGGCCCGCAACATCAACCTCGAATCCTGACCCCATGACCGTCAATACCCATGTGGCCGCCGACACCCAGGCGCCGCCGATCACCCAGGAGCTTGCCCGCTTCGTCGCCGAACATCCCTCTCGCGGATGGAGCGATGCGGTCGAGCATGAGGCGCACCGCACCTTCCTCAACTGGCTGGGTTGCGCCATCGGCGCCGCCCGTCACGAGGCGGTGGACGCTGCGCTGGCGGCGGTGCAGATGCTGCAACCTGCGCCCCAGGCGACGCTGGCTGGCCGGTCTGAGCGGGTGGACATTGCCAACGCCGCCCTGATCAACGGCATCTCCTCTCACACCTTCGACTTCGACGACACCCACCTCAAGACCATCATCCACCCCGCAGGCCCGGTGGCCTCGGCGGTGATGGCCCTGGCCGAGCAGATCGGTTCGAGCGGCCGCCAGGTGATCGACGCCACGGTGCTGGGCATCGATGTGGCTTGCCGCATGGGCAACCTCGTCTACCCGCAGCATTACGACCGCGGCTGGCACATCACCGGCTCCACCGGCACCCTGGGCGCGGCGGCGGCCTGCTCGCGTCTGCTGGGCCTTTCCGCCCAGCAGACCCAGATGGCGCTGGGCATTGCCGCCTCGCAGCCTGTCGGCCTGCGCGAGCAGTTCGGCACCATGACCAAGCCCTTCCACCCGGGCGGCGCCGCCCGCGCCGGCCTGATGGCCGCGCTGATGGCCCACCACGGCTTCACCGCCAGCCCCCGCGCCCTGGAAGCGCCGCGCGGCTGGGCCCAGGTGGTCTCGACCAAGTACGACTGGAACGAGGCGCGCGATGAACTGGGTCAGCGCT